>Ga0247608_10000015_pt1 | contig 368987 bp, 314 predicted proteins | sample 176DNAGHGlowgp2_FD_193490 | JGI IMG/M metagenome (GOLD analysis project Ga0247608, IMG submission 193490) | Sheep rumen microbial communities from Palmerston North, Manawatu-Wanganui, New Zealand - 1766 DNA GHGlow gp2 | ecosystem: Host-associated > Mammals > Digestive system > Stomach > Rumen...
AGTTTGGACCGTGTCTCAGTTCCAATGTGGGGGACCTTCCTCTCAGAACCCCTACTGATCGTAGCCTTGGTGGGCCGTTACCCCGCCAACAAGCTAATCAGACGCATCCCCATCCTTAACCGACAAAATCTTTGGTCCGGGTCAGATGCCCTCGCTGGACCACATCGGGCATTAATCCGGTTTTCACCGGGCTATTCCCAAGTTAAGGGAAGGTTGGATACGCGTTACTCACCCGTGCGCCGGTCGCCATCATCGGTTGCAAGCAACCAACATGCTGCCCCTCGACTTGCATGTGTTAAGCCTGTAGCTAGCGTTCATCCTGAGCCAGGATCAAACTCTCCATTGTAAAAATGTCTTATATCACGACGACGTCATCCCAAAGGGAAACGCCGCGGGAATTGTCTGTCTGTCAACAGGACGCTCATCCGTATGTTACAAGTTAGAATCAAACGGTTCGTATCTACCCAAGTGCCTCCTCACGTACATTATATAACATACATAGGAAACACCTGCTTCTTGTACTACTTCTCTGTCTTATGTAAATCTTATTCAAAGATCGCTATCTTGTTTGCGAGAGAGTGCCGCCTACACAAACCCAACTCGTTGGGTCAGCGTGCTTGCTCGTCTCAAGTGCTCTTATTTGGTGTTATCCTTAAAAGCGAGTGCAAAGGTACGCAAAAAATAAATTCCCTCCAAATATCTTGAAGGGAAATTTTTAGAAATCCGAAACTTTTTCTGCTTTCTTGACATAAATCAAACCAAGATGTCTATTCAAACACGTCTTCGATTCCTGCCGATTCTGTATCTGAATTTTTCCGGCCACATGGATCGAAGTCTTCCGGAATATCGAACTTCTCGTCTTCTCTATATCCGAGAGAACGGTCGGCAAATACTTTTTGCATATAATATGCCCAGATAGGTAGTGCCGCATTTGCACCTTGACCAAGATTTGCATTGTCAAAGTGGATATCACGGTCTTCACCGCCTACCCAAGCACCACTTACCAAACGGGGAGTAAAGCCAATGAACCATCCATCAGAGTTATCGTTGGTAGTACCTGTCTTACCGCCCATCTCGCACTTCATATTGTATCTATTACGCATGCGCGCGCCCGTACCATGATCTATTACGGCCTTGAGCATGTCAATCATCTTATACGAATTGTCGTCACTGATGACCTCTCCCATCATCGGCTGGAAATTGGCAACAACCTCACCATTGCTGTCTTCGATACGAGTTACAAACATCGGTGTGTTGCGAATGCCATGATTGGCAAAAGCCGTATAGGCGCCAACCATCTCCTTCACGCTGGCTTCGTATGCACCTAAGCAAAGAGGCAAAGAAGGATAAATGCCAGGCGTATTGATTCCGAACTTGTTAAGCATATCCAGATATACAACACCACACTGACGATAGTCATTAGGCACCAGGCGACTCATCAGATAAGCCGTCACGAGGTTGTTTGAGTTCTGCAATCCCCACTTCAGCGTAACCATACCACGTGCACTACCGCGAGGAGACCAATTGCCATAGTTGTGATGCTGGCATGGCACCACGTCACAAGGAGAATATCCATGTTCCAAAGAGAGCGCATAAAGATATGGCTTAGCGGTAGAACCCACCTGACGGCGACCCAGCGATACCATGTCATACTGGAAATGCTCATAGTCGACGCCACCCACATAGGCTTTCACAGCACCTGTATGCGCATCCATACTCATAAAACCAGCTCGGAGGAAATGCTTGTAATACTTAATAGAGTCCATAGGAGTCATCACCGTATCGATTTCACCCCGATATGTGAAGATGCTCATCTCCACAGGTTTATTAAACGACTTGCGGATCTCCTCTTCCGAAGCACCTGCTTTCTTCAAAGCACGATAACGGTCGGTCTGTCTCATCGTGCGGACAAGTATCTGTTCAATGGTCTTTTTAGTTGCCGTAGAACTATATGGAGCATTCTTCTTGTACTTATTCTCCCTGTTAAATGCGGGCTGAAGGTCTGTCACGATATGCTTATAGACAGCTTCCTCCGCATATTTCTGCATACGGGTATCAATGGTGGTGTAGATGCGAAGACCGTCTGTATAAACATTGTAGTTCTGGCCGTTGCGTTTCTTATTCTTTTTACACCATCCATAAAGTGGATCTGTTTCCCATGATATTGAGTCAATCACAAATTGATTCATATTCCACTCGAAATAGTCCTTGCGGTTAGGCTTGTCGGCCATCATGTAACGGCGCAGGAAATCTCGGAAATACGGAGCAAGTCCCTCCTTATGGTCGGCACGATGGAAATTGAGCGTAAGCGGCTGGTCCTTGGCAGAATTGTACTCAGCGGTTGAAAGATACCCAGACTTCAACATCTGCGAGAGCACCACATTACGGCGCTCACGGCTGCGTTCGGGATAGCGTACAGGATTGTAGAATGAAGGATTCTTGCAAAGGCCGACCAACGTGGCCGACTCCGTGAGCGTCAGATCGATAGGTTCCTTGTTGAAATAAGTCTTAGCCGCTGTCTTGATACCCACGGCATTATGCAGGAAATCGAAATAATTGAGATACATAGCGACTATTTCCTCTTTCGTGTAGAAGCGCTCCAGCTTGATGGCTATCACCCACTCTATCGGCTTTTGGAGTAATCGCTCCATCTTTGTCTTAGCCGTTTTTGAATAGAGTTGCTTGGCAAGTTGCTGTGTAATTGTAGAACCACCACCGGCACTCTCCTGCCCCATCAGTCCACGCTTGACGATGGCACGCCCCAAGGCGATGAAATCTATTCCCGAATGCTCGTAGAAACGTTCGTCCTCAGTAGCTACCAACGCGGCCACCAATCCACTGGGCAGATGCTCATAATCCACCATGATACGGTTCTGCTGGTTCTGGTTATAAGTGCCCAATTGCTTACCATCAGCCGAATATACGATCGAAGCATATTTACTAATAGGATTCTGCAGGTCCTCGATATCAGGCATATAGCCAATCAATCCGAACCATATAGAAAAGAAACCAACAATGAGGCCGATGCCCACTACGGCTATCAGCGTCCATAGGATACGTATGAAATTTCGTCGCATTTTCAGAATTTTGATGCAAAAATACAACATTTCTTTGAAATTATCAACCTTAAACCAAAAATTATGCGTAACTTAGCACGCGAATTTGCAAACAATCATACAAGTAGCAATGGAAAAACATAATTTTGTAACGATTGCCGACCTTACGAAAGAGAAGATTCTCTACATGATTAAGATGGCACAGGAGTTCGAAAAACATCCTAATCGCGAACTACTTAAGGGAAAAGTGGTGGCAACACTTTTCTTCGAACCATCCACCCGCACACGCCTGAGTTTCGAAACGGCAGCCAACCGGCTCGGTGCCCGTGTCATCGGTTTTGCCGACCCCAAAATCACCAGCGGAACAAAGGGCGAAACACTCAAGGACACCATCCTCATGGTCAGCAACTATGCCGACGTGATTGCCATGCGCCATTACATCGAAGGAGCAGCCCAATATGCCAGCGAGATAGCACCCATACCCATCATCAACGCCGGCGACGGTGCCCACCAGCATCCCTCGCAATGTATGCTCGACCTCTACACCATCTATCAGACGCAAGGCACACTGGAGAATCTCAACATCTATCTGGTGGGTGACCTGAAATACGGACGCACCGTGCACTCGCTCATCATGGCCATGCGTCATTTCAACCCCACGTTCCATTTCGTTGCGCCTAAGGAACTGGCCATGCCCAACGAATACAAGCTCTATTGCAAGGAACACGGTATCAAGTTCACAGAGCATACGGCCTTCAACGAGAAGGTTATCGCCGATGCCGACATTATCTATATGACGCGCGTGCAAAAGGAACGCTTCTCCGACCTCATGGAATATGAACGGGTGAAAAACGTCTATATACTAAAGGCCGACATGCTGAAGAACTGCAAGGAAAACATGAGAATCCTGCACCCCCTGCCCCGAGTGAACGAGATTGCCTACGACGTGGACGAAGACCCACACGCCTACTACATCCAGCAGGCCCAGAACGGACTCTATGCCCGCGAGGCCATCATCTGCGATGTGCTCGGCATCACTTACGAAGACATATTAAACGACAAGACCATCATCTAATTACGTCAGAATACACATGAACAAGAAAGAAAGAATCGTTGCGGCAATCGAAAACGGCACCGTAATCGACCATATCCCGGCAGACAAGACATTCCAGGTGGCCAACATGCTGGGGCTCCAGAACCTGAAGACCATCGTCACCATTGGCAACAACTATCCATCGATGCTCGTGGGCAAGAAAGGCATCATTAAGGTGCAGGACAAGTTTTTCACCGACGATGAGGTGTCGCAGCTCTCGGTTGTGGCTCCCAACGTGGTGCTCAACATCATCAAGGACTATGAGGTGGTGGAAAAGAAAACCGTGAAGACCCCCGACGAACTGCGCGGCATCGTGAAGTGCAACAACCCGAAATGCATCACCAACAACGAGCCGATGAAAACCATCTTCCACGTCATCGACAAAGACCACGGCATATTGAAATGCCACTATTGCGACAAAGAGCAAGATATAAATAAGGTGGAACTCGTTTGAAGTTCCACCTTATTTATTTAGCCCCTCCAACCCGGGGATTATTTAACTGAACACAAAGACACAAAGAATATAGGTCGCCATCTGTCCTGGTATAAAAATCATTGTGACTTTGTGTCTTTGTGTTTCATAAAAAACTCTCTACAGACTAACTTGCAGCATCACAAATGAATAGGGCGCGAGGTCCAAGTTCATTTTCTTCTTCGTCTTCAGCGTTTCCGTCTTCGGAGCGATGGGCTGCTTCTCGAAGTTGTTCTCATCTTCCGGCTGACCGCTCAGCACCGTCTTCTTCATCACTTTCTTCAATCCCTTGAAGCGGCTCAGGTCGATGCTTGCCGTCTTCGCATCGGCACTGGCATTACAGAGCTTCACGAACAGCTGGCGCGTCTTGGTGTTCAGGATGACTGACTGCTCCTGCAAGTCCGTCTGATCGTTGATCTTCACGCAGTCACCATAGTAATAGTTACCGCTCGACTGACCGAACAACTGCTGGATGTAGTAGCTGCAAGTCAGGTAAGGACGCTCATTGTCGAAGTAGATCAGGTCGGGATTCCAGTTAGTGGCATTCTTGCGGGCGAAGAGCGGAGCATAGCTCGTCATCACCACCACGTCGGCGTTACGCTCCACATGGAGCAGATAAAGACCTTCTGCCAGCGCGTCAATCAGTTTCTTATCCTTGGCGGCATACTCGCCCAAATAAACCTTCGTCTTGCGGTCGCGCGGGTACTTGTCATACTGACGACTCTTCAGGAAATAGTCGCGTGGCTCATAGTAGTGCTCGTCCATGATGGGCATTCCCAGCTCGTCGGCCAGTTTCCATCCGTTCTCATAGTCAGGATTGCCAGGATGAGAGCCAGGTCCGGCCGTTCCCACAATGATGATCTCGGGATGAGCCTTCGTCACCTTCTCATACATATACTTAAAGCGCTCGGTGAACTCAGGCGAAATTCTTTCCTCGTTGCCGATGCCCAGATACTTCAGTCCGAAAGGCTTCGGGTGTCCAGCCTCAGCACGCACCTTACCCCACTTCGTCGTGGCATCGCCGTTAGCCCACTCTATCAGGTCCAGCGCATCCTGCACCCATTCGTCCATCTCGCTCATGGGCACCACGTCCTGAGCCTGGTCCTTCATGCCCCAGCCGCCGTTGGTTCCCTGGCAGCTCACTCCACAAGGCAGAATCGGGAGCGGCTCCATGCCGATATCCTCGCAAAGCTGGAAATACTCATAGTAGCCCAGTCCCATCGACTGATGGTAGCCCCACGTGTTCTTCAGCGCACGGCGCTGCTCCTTCGGTCCCACGGTGGTCTTCCAGCGATAAGTGTTCCAGAATCCGTCGCCGCCGCCATGCACCACGCATCCGCCGGGGAAACGCAGGAACTTCGGGTTCAGGTCGGCCAGTGCCTGAGCCAGATCCTTACGCAGGCCATGACCCTTATAGGTATCTTCGGGCATCAGCGAAACCATGTCAACGTCCATAACGCCCTGATTGAGCACCAGGATTTGCAGCACAGCCTTCTGCGACTCTTCTGCAGGCGTCAGCACGCAAGCATATTTCTTCCACGACTGGTCGCCCACCTCAAGGGTAGCCTCGGCCAGCAGTTTTGGGTCCTTGCCCCATCCCTGCGGCTCTGCCAACACCACGCGAACCTGCTTCTGGCCTCCCTTCACATTCCGGAAGAAAGCCGAGAAGTCATATTTGGCTCCGGCCTTCACCGAGAATCCGTCGAAGCCATCATTCTGGAGTCCGAATCCCTTCCATCCCTTGTAGTCATAATACTCCTTCACGCGCTCAATGTGCAGACGCATGTAGGTGGGATTGTTCGGATGTATGGCGTTGTCCATACGCGGCTCCAAGTTGCCCAGCGAGTGTCCGGGACGAGCCATGCGCCAAGCCGTGCCTGGTCCCCATCCGTCGCGCTCCACAGGACTATACTCAAACGAGCCGTTCTGCACCAGTTCGGCATAGAGTCCGCCGTCGGCAGCACTACTGATATCCTCGAAGAAGATACCGATCAGTTCATCACTAATAGCCTTCCCGCCTGCAGACGCTTTCATGGTTTTCTGGGCTGATACGCCCAAGGCGGCAGTCATCATTGCTGCCCCTAAGATTAATCTCTTCATACAAACTAATTTGTGTTCGTTAGTAATAGTTGTTGCAAAGGTACGAAAAAAAATCCCAAAAGCCATCAAAAAATCAACAAATAGTTACTCTTTCAGCCCTTAGGACTCGCGAGGCCTTTATCAGGCTTGCTTTCAGCGGGTAAAGAGAGCGGCATTTTCATGGTATTATTGAGGAAAAAACACCCCGAAACTATTGCATTTAGGCCATAAATTTTGTATCTTTGCAGAGTCAAAATAATTATGTATAACATTTTAAAACGGCAAGGATCTGCCACAGAAAAAACATGCTAAACAAGGATTTTAATTTCGAAAACGTGCCCAACGGATGGGCACTCTGCTTCAACGAGAATTGTAAAATGAAAGATATCTGCCTGCGCTTCATGGCCGCAAGGTTTGCACCGGCAGATATGATTGTTGCCAACTGCGTTACTCCCCACGCCCTGAAGGGCGACGAGTGCCGTAAGTATGTGGCCGAACGCTACGATACGGAGGCCTGGGGAATGAGCCACCTCTTCGACGGTGTGAAGCACGATGACTTTGCTCGCATGCGCGATGCCATCTACTCGATGCTTGGCCGCCGCAACTACTACCGCTACAACAACGGCGAACGGATGCTCAACGTGAAGCAACAACAGCAGATAGCCGATCTCTTCAGACGCAACGGCTACCAGCAGGCACCCACATACGACCACTATGTGAATGTGCTCCAGTTCCCCTTTTAATTTTGGGCACAAGTGTGCACACGCGTTTGCACAAATTGTGCAGATGCGATGCACAAATTGTGCGGATGGGGTGCACAAATTGTGCAAAGGCCCTGCACAAAAAGTGCAGATCATCTGCACAACTTCGGCACAACCCTACAAGCTATCGTGCCAGCTTGAAGGCCACGTGCTTGTCGTAGAGAGTGACGTAGAGCATATTGTTCTCGCCGATAGCAAACCATTCGGCAGCGGAGGGTATCCAGTACTCGCGAGTCTTGACGCCGGTGTATCGGTTGAGCACGTAGATATAGTCGGTGATGCCAGAGCCGCCCAATCCGCAGATGATGGAATTATCTACAATCAGGAAGTTGCTTGAATTCACGGTGCGGGGCTTGCTCATCCAGAGCGTCTTGTCGGTCTTGGTATCCACGGCCACAAGATAGTTGCCCTGAGATTCGGCGTCGGGGGCAGTAATGGTGCACTCTGAGAAATAGAGGATTCCGTCTTTCACCACGGCCCACTCCACTCGTTGGAAGAGACTGTCCTTTGCGGTGATGGTAAGGTTGCGGGTATTATAGACTTTCTTCACCTGCTTGGAAGGATCGAGGAGCATGATGAGATGCGGGTCGCGCCCACGACAAGAGATATCCTGTTCGGTTTCTCCCCAAGGAAGTTTCTTGTCGTTAGGTTTACGCCCATAGATGGCCACGGGATAGTCGCCATCGGTGAAAACGTCGTTGAGAGCCCATTCGTCATTATAGACAGCGGGTACGCCCTCGGGTATCCTGAAGTCGGTATCGTCCCATCCGAGGGTGGGATGCCCGATGATGTTGCCCAGACGGAGGGAAGGCAAGGCCAACGTAGTGTAGTTTTCGAGAGGCTTTGAGAACTTGGTGCGCGCCAGTTGGAGTGTGCGGCTTTTACCAACGGGTGCCTTGGTAAGGGTTTTTCCGTTGAAACTGGGCACGTCGATCTGTGAGATTTCGGTCTGGAAGTCCTGCGCGTTTGCCGCAAACGGGAGGAGCAGAATAGAAAGGAGGAATGCGTAAGTTTTCATTTTTCTTTAGTCTTTAGAGGTTATGAGAGTAATAGGTTTTATGGGTATGTTGGGAGTAATGGGTATGACGTGCCATTACTCCTTTTTTAACTGATAATCTTGAAGCGGGCGAACTTTAGGAGAAGTTGCTTAGTGCCAGAGTTGCGGAACTCTACGGTGGCCTTCTGGTTCTCGCCAGTGCCTTCCAGTTTGACGACGGTGCCGATGCCGAAACGTTCGTGTTCGATGGTCTGGCCTTCCTGTACGCTAGAGGGGGATGATGCGGCGGAAGGGGCAGTATGATTGACCAGCGAAGAGACGCGACGGAGATTGGCTCCGCTGGCGGCAAGTGTGCGCTTGAACGACGGTGAGAAAGGATCACGCGGCGGGTCTTCGCGATGTACGGCCTCGCGGGGCTTAGGGTCGGCACGGAACTGACTGGCCACGGGATTGGAATTCTGATAGCGCCGGCCTTCGCCGAAAGGCGAACCTGAAGAACGGTAGTCGCTGCCGAAGAGTGTATTCTCAAAACGGCTACCGGAGCCACGCAAGGACCGACGGGAAGGCTCTGCGGGAGCGGTATCATCGGTAATCAGGGAGGGATCAATATCGCGGAGGAAACGACTGGGCGAACTGAACTCCATGTGTCCATAGCGCCAACGGCTCTTGGCATAGGTGAGATAGCAATGTTTCTCGGCGCGCGTGATGGCCACGTAGAGTAGACGGCGCTCTTCTTCGAGTTCGCGCTTGGAATTGGTACTCAAGGGGGAAGGGAAGATATTCTCTTCGAGTCCTACAACAAAGACAGTGGGGAACTCCAGACCCTTGGCCGAATGGACGGTCATAAGCGTCACCTTGCGGCGCTCTTCGCCGTTGCCGTCACTATCGAGATCGGTCAGCAGGGATACTTCCTGAAGATAGTCACGGAGCGTGATTTCGTCCTGACGGCCTTCCTCCTTGCGACTCTCCACGAAGTCTTGGAGTCCGGCAAGGAACTCTTCAAGATTCTCCTGGCGAGCCACGGACTCGGGTGAATTGTCGGCATAGAGGTCCTGACTGATGCCGCTCTGGGTGATGATGTCATGACCCAGCTGATAGGCATCTTCGGTTTCAAAGCGTTGCATGAAGCCCTCTATAAGCGTGCGGAAGGCGTCAAGTTTGGTGAGCGTGCCCTTATTGACACCGAGACCGAAAAGAACGGGATTGTTGATAACAGTCCAAAGGCTCACGCCGTGGGCATTGGCTGAAGCCGCAATCTTGGTGACGGTTGTGCCTCCGATGCCACGAGTGGGATAATTGACGATGCGCTTGAAAGCCTCCTCGTCGTTGGGGTTGACCACCATGCGGAAGTAGGCGATGATATCCTTGATTTCCTTGCGCTGATAGAAACTGAGGCCGCCATAGACGCGGTAGAGAATGCCCTGCTTGAGCATTTCATCCTCGAAGGCTCGGCTCTGGGCATTGGTGCGGTAGAGTATGGCGAAATCACTGTAGTCGGTGTGCTCCTTGCGCATGAGATGCTTGATCTCGTTGCATACAATGGAAGCTTCCTCGCGGTCGCTGTAGGCCTCTTTAAGAACGACGCACTCGCCCTCGTCGTTGCGGCTATAGACATCCTTGGGAATCTGCCGTTCGTTTTTCTTGATGAGACTGTTAGCGGCCTGCACGATGCGCTGGGTGCTTCGATAGTTTTGTTCGAGTTTGAAGAGTTTGACGCCTTGGAACATCTTCTGGAAATCGAGGATGTTGTCGATATTGGCACCGCGGAATCCGTAGATACTCTGGGCATCATCGCCCACAACACAAACGTGCTGATGGTCTTTCGTGAGTTGCAGGACAATGCGCTGCTGGACGGAGTTGGTGTCCTGATACTCATCCACGAGGACAAACTGGAACCGTTCGGCATACTTCCGGCGGATATCCTCGTGCTCCTGGAAGAGCGTATAGGTAAGCGTAAGCAGGTCGTCGAAGTCCATCGCATTTGCCTGCTTGCAACGGTTCTGGTAGTTGAGGAAGATCTGCGAAATGGCGGGCATCTTGGTGTTGATGTCGCGCTCCACAAGTTCGCGGTGCTGCCCATATTCGTGAGCCATGATGAGATGGTTCTTGGCCATGGAGATACGGTTGTGGACCGTTGCTGGCTTATAGGCTTTCTCGTCGAGTCCCATCTCCTTGATAACGGCCTTCAGCAACGAGCGGGAATCAGTTTCATCATAGATGGTGAAGTTGCCGTTATAGCCTAGATGCTCGGCCTCCACACGGAGGATGCGTGAGAAGATGCTATGGAAGGTGCCCATATAGAGATGGGTGGCACGATCCTCTCCTACCAGCCGTGCGATGCGTTCCTTCATCTCACGGGCGGCTTTGTTGGTGAACGTGAGGGCCAGGATGTTCCAAGGTTTCATACCCTGTTCCAATAAATAAGCTATCTTATAAGTAAGCACACGCGTCTTACCGGAACCGGCACCGGCAATCACCAGCGACGGTCCATCGCAATATTCCACAGCCTGACGCTGGGATTCGTTGAGGTCTTCAAGCAGATTCATGCTTTTTGCGGGGTAATGATGGGGTTGTGGGGTATTGAGCTTTATGGGGGAATTAGTATTTAGGATATCTTTTACTTCTTCTTATATATTCCACCGTCAACGGTACGGGGATCTACATCCTGTCCTTCCTTGGGAAACAGGGGAATAAACTTCATCTCTTTCATAATCTTCACCTTGCGGCGCACCATGTAATCGGAAGGATTTTTGGAAGAGAACTTACGAGGATTGGGAAGCGTGGCCGCAATGAGGGCACAGTTGGAACGCGTGAGTTCGGAAGCCTTACAACCGAAATGCTCCTCGGCAACAGCCTCCACGCCATAGATGCCCTCCCCCATCTCGATGCTGTTAAGATAGACTTCCATGATGCGCTGCTTGCTCCATACAAACTCGATGAGCACAGTAAAATAGGCTTCCAGCCCCTTACGAAGCCAAGAACGCCCAGGCCATAGGAAAACATTCTTAGCAGTCTGCTGACTGATGGTGCTGCCGCCCAATTTGCGTTTGCCGTCGAGATTGTTCATGGCGGCTTTCTCGATTGCTTCGTAGTCGAATCCGTGGTGCTTCAGGAAGCGTTGATCTTCGCTGGCCATGACGGCCACAGGCATCGAGGGTGATATCTTAGAGAGGCTCACCCATGAATGGCTCAGCTTGAGTTCGCGGCCCTCTTGAATCTGTTCGTACGCACGGATAAACATCAGCGGTGTGAAGAATACCGGCAGGAACCTCAACAACACAACAGCAAGGATGGTGGAGCCAAAGAAGGCTACCACCATCCACTTTATCAGTCGCTTAATGAATTTCAATTGTACGTGAGTTTGTGAGTTTTAGAGTTTATGAGTCACATTTCTCTTTATCTCAATTAATTGAGCTCACCGTTATTGGCCTTCTCAATCATCTTCTCACTAGCATAGAGATAAACCTCTACACGACGGTTGGCCTGCTGGCCTGCCTTCGTTGAGTTGTCAGCAACGGGATTCTGCTCGCCGTAACCGGTTACGTTCTTGAACTGATTGTAGCTGACACCCTGGCTGGTGAGATAATTCTTCACACTCTCAGCACGCTGCTGGCTAAGGTTGAGGTTCTTCTGAGCGCTCTGCTCAGCGGTAGAGTTCTTCCAACCCTGATTGTCGGTATAACCCTGAACGTCAACGGCCAAGTCGGCATCGTTCTTCAGAAGCGTAGCAAAATCGTTGAGGTCGTTCTTAGACTTGCTGGCCAACGTTGCGGAACTGGTAGCAAAGAGCAGACCGCTGTCGAAAGTCACCTTCACAGCCTTCAGGCCGTTAGCATCGGTAACTTCCTCCACCTTGGCATTCTCCATCTCGGCGGCAGCCTTAGCCTTCACCTTATCCATGTGCTTACCGATAAGCGCACCAGTACCTGCACCTACGGCACCACCGATGGCTGCGCCAATGGCAGCACCCTTGGCATCTTTACCGATTACAGCGCCCAAAACGCCACCCAGCACAGCACCACCTCCGGCACCAATCAGAGAACCAGAACCTGTGTTCGTGCTACAACTAACTAACATAGCGAGGCAAAGCCCCATTGTTGCAATCTTTAAATTTTTCATATCTTTAAAAGTTTAATAAATAGCAAAATTCTCGACAAAGATATAGTATTTCTGAAGATTCTCCAAATTTTTTTGTACTTTTGCACACAAATATTAAATTTTAACAATAGAACAATGGCAAAAGAACTGAAAGAACTGACAAAACGAGCTGACAATTACAGTCAGTGGTATAACGATCTTGTCGTGAAAGCCGACCTTGCCGAGCAGTCGGCCGTGCGTGGATGTATGGTCATCAAACCTTATGGCTATGCCATCTGGGAGAAGATGCAGCACCAGCTGGACATGATGTTCAAGGAGACTGGTGCTCAGAACGCCTATTTTCCTCTGCTGATTCCAAAGAGTTTTCTTTCGAGGGAAGCCGAACACGTGGAGGGATTCGCCAAGGAGTGCGCCGTGGTGACCCACTACCGTCTGCGTGCGAAGGAAGACAAGAGCGGCGTAGAGGTGGATCCCGCCGCCAAATTGGAAGAGGAACTCATCATCCGCCCCACTTCGGAGACCATTATCTGGAACACCTATAAGAACTGGATTCAGTCTTGGCGCGACCTGCCCCTGATGTGCAACCAGTGGTGTAACGTGATGCGCTGGGAGATGCGTACACGTCCATTCCTCCGCACCAGCGAATTCCTCTGGCAGGAAGGCCACACGGCCCATGCCACACGCGAGGAAGCCGAAGAGGAAGCACAGAAGATGCTGAAAGTGTATGCCAAGTTTGCAGAGGAATGGATGGCCGTGCCTGTAGTACAGGGTGTGAAGAGCGAGACCGAACGTTTTGCCGGAGCCCTCGACACCTACACCATCGAGGCCATGATGCAGGACGGCAAGGCTCTGCAGAGCGGCACATCACACTTCCTTGGACAGAATTTTGCGAAGGCATTCGATGTGACCTATCTTAATAAGGACAACAAGCCCGAATACGTGTGGGCTACTTCGTGGGGTGTTTCCACCCGTCTGATCGGTGCACTCATCATGACGCACTCTGATGATAATGGACTGGTGTTGCCTCCACGTCTGGCTCCTATCCAAGTGGTCATCATTCCGATTGCTAACAAGGCCGACCAGCTGGCAGCCGTCAGCGAAAAGGTGCAGCCCATCATCGACGCTCTGCGCGCCAAGGGTATCACAGTGAAATACGACGATGCCGACAATAAGCGCCCCGGATTCAAGTTTGCCGACTACGAGCTGAAGGGCGTGCCCGTGCGACTGGTACTCGGTGCCCGCGACCTGGAGAACGGCACCATTGAGGTGATGCGCCGCGACACGTTGGAGAAGGAATCACGTCCCATCGAGGGAATCGTGGAATACGTGGAGCAGCTGCTGGAAGACATCCAGAAGAACATCTTCGAGAAGGCCCGCTCGGCTCGCGATGCCCGAATATACGAGTGCGAGAACTACGAGGAGTTCAAGGAGAAAGTAAAGGACGGCGGCTTCTTCCTCTGCCACTGGGACGGCACTGCCGAGACCGAGGCTCGCATCAAGGAAGAGACTCAGGCCACCATCCGCTGCGTGCCCTTCGGCGTAGAGCAGACCCCTGGCGTGGATATGGTCACCGGAAAGCCTGCAAAATACCGTGTCATCATTGCCCGCAGTTATTAATCGGGCACATCATAGACTATGCGGATTGCCATCATAGGAGGAGGGGCAGCAGGATTCTTTGCTGCCATCAGGGCTAAGGAAACAAGGCCCGACTCCGATGTGGTGATCTATGAAAAAGGAAGTAGCCCGCTGGCCAAGGTGGCTGTGACAGGAGGTGGACGTTGCAATCTGACCAATTCCTTTGCTGCCATCAAGGATTTGAAACAGGCCTATCCACGCGGCGACAAACTGATGAAGCGCCTCTTCAAGACGTTCGACTACCACGATGCATACGAATGGTTCGAAAGCCGAGGCGTAGAACTCGTGACGCAGGATGATGAATGCGTATTTCCGCGTTCACAATCCTCACAGAGCATCATAGACTGCCTGACAGAAAACGCCCGAAGGCTGGGGGTGACAATCATCACCCACCATGCCCTCGGGCAAATTGTTCCCCGAGAGAATTACCTACACCTTATATTTAATAATGGACAGAAAGAGGAAGATGCCGACCGGGTAATCATCACCACAGGTGGTCATCCTCGGGAAGACGCTTTCGGTTATCTGAAAGATTTAGGACACGAGATAACGCCCCCAGTGCCTTCGCTTTTCACGTTCAACATTAACGACAAACCTCTACGGGCCTTGATGGGCACAGTGGTGGAACATGCCATCACGGCAATCGCAGGCACCAAGATGAGAAGCGAGGGAGCTTTGCTCATAACCCACTGGGGTATGAGCGGACCTGCCATTCTGCGTTTGTCGTCATACGGTGCTCAATGGATGGCTGAACGAAACTACCGTTTCCAGATAGCAGTCAATTGGGTCGGTGAAACCAATGCTTCGATAATCAGCGAAGCCCTCACGGAAACGGTTATCAGGAACGGCGGCAAGCAGATGGGCAACATGAGATGCTTCGACCTGCCCTCACGACTCTGGCTACATCTGCTGAAGCGTGCAGACATTCCCGCCGAAAAAAGATGGGGCGAATTGGGAAAGAAAGGTCTAAACAAACTGGTTGAGGCGCTCACCAACGACGGTTATGGCGTAGAAGGGAAAAGTAGTTGGCGAGATGAATTCGTTACTTGCGGTGGTGTCTCGCTGGCTTCTATCCAACCCAACACCTTGGAGAGCAAGCACGTAAAAGGGCTCTACTTTGCCGGTGAAGTATGTGACGTGGATGCCATCACAGGTGGTTTCAACCTACAGGCAGCCTGGACGATGGGCTACGTAGCTGGAAGCCATGCCGCATCCGACTAATAGCAAATCAGCATCAACGAAGGATAACCTTTGTATTTGGAAAGGTTGATGCAACTAATCTTCGGATTACTCTTGGAATAAAGGCTGTCGTTCACCTTCATGAAACCGTCGGCTACAGCCTCTTGCAAGAACTCCTGCCGGGGCTCTTCGGAATCAAAGATATACTCCATATAGGTTTTACCCGGACGGATATGCCAGATAATGCCGGAGAAATACTTGTCGGTAGGTACGAGCGAGCGCTTGTCATCACCCAACTTCATACGGATGCCATAGCCTTTGGTATTATCGGTTTCGCTCACGATGGAACCTAGGGCATCCTGATAATTATTACGCTCAAAGATTTTTGTGTATTTGGTGTGCTCCATCCTGTCGTTCACCTTAAAAGTGGTGTTTTCTGATTCGGCAAATGAGAAATCTTTCAAATGAAACATCACATAGCGCACTTCTGACTGGCTCTTCTCTTCGTCGCTCATCTCCACCAGTTCCACATCGGGATCACCCGGTACATCCTGATTCTTCCCAGACTTACATCCGGCTACCATAAGCATGGCTGCCAATGTCACGACAAGCATACGAAAATCATTTATTTTACTCATAGATTGCAGTTATTATTTTACATGCTGTTGAAAGATTTCCAAAGGTCTATCTCACGCGGAGCTTCTGCCCTACCCTGATACTCTCATCAGGAGAAATATCATTCATCTTGTAGAGCGACTTCAGGCGGATGCCGTAATACTGTGCGATGGAGTACATGCTCTCACCAGGTTTCACCGTGTGTGGGCGATTCTTGAATTCCTTGTCTGCGCGTTTTTGCTTTTTCTTCAGCCATACGATCTCACCGGGTTGGAGTGCATCCTTTTTGTCACGCTCATTATAGCGGGCTATCTTCTTGTAGGAAATGCCGATTTCCTGACCTATCAGCTTGAAAGTATCCCCCTGACGGGCATACAGATAATAGTTCTTATTATATATATGTATAGGGTGAAGTTGCGTTTGGCCGCCCACGGGCTGGTCGGTTCCTGAACGCTTAGCCATAAACTTATCGTAGCTCTTGGCCTTGTCATAATCATGGAGCCTATAGAGTTCGATGATGCCTATCAGCTGGTAGGCATATCGGGGATTCGTGGCATAGCCCGCAGCCTTCAGGCCATGTGCCCATCCCTTATAGTCGGTGATGGAAAGATTGAAAAGACTACTATAGCGTTTCCCGTTGCGCAAGAACTTGCAATGGTCCTCGTAACTCTGAAGTGCATTATCGTAGGCACGGAAACACTCCTGCGAAGCATCATCGTCGTGATAAACCGTGCGGCCCGTCCATCCATGACACTTGATGCCAAAGTGATTGTTGCCCTTGCGAGTCAGTTCACTGGTGCCCGCTCCGCTCTCAAGAATACCTTGAGCGAGCGTAATGCTTGCCGGCACACGATAGCGTATCATTTCCTCAATGGCCAGATCTTTATACTGGTCAATATAACTCTGGTATTTAGAGTTCCACCGCATCTGTGCACTTGCCGACAAAGAGCAAGACAACACTACTGATAGTAGAATAATGAAAGGTTTCTTCATAATTGCCTACAAAATTAAATCAAATTGCGAAGAATACCAAATATTTTGCTTACTTTTGCACCACGAAATCGGAAGACAGCATAAGAAAGACCTCCTTTGTTCAAATTCCCATAAACAGATGGCACGGATTTTGTAAGTTGTTCTGCTGATTGATAACAATAAAAAAGAAAGGAAGTAAATATATGGCGAGCCAATTTTCACCAAAGGTATCGGAAATCCTTGCGTTTAGCCGCGAGGAAGCCGCACGACTTGCCAGTCGTTCCGTGGGGCCTGAGCACCTGATGCTCGGATTGCTCCGCGAGAGAAACAGTATCGTGAGTGACATCTTGTCACAAGCCAACGTTGACATGCAGTCAGTCAAGCACGACTTGGAGATGCAGGTCAGAGAGAATGATTTCACACAACTCATCAACACCCAGGAACTGGTGCTCAACACACAAGCTTCAAACATTCTGAAGCTGGCTGTGCTGGAGGCAAGGATGCAGTCAACGAACACCGTTGAAGAGCAACATCTGCTACTGGCTATCCTGCACGACCAGACCAACAACGGTGCCAAGACTATCTTGGAGTCAAACAGTATTTCCTACGAAGACGTACTGCTATACATCCAGCAGACTGCCGGAAAAACCAGCAGTGGCCTGAGCATGCCTGATGAGGATGAAGACGATCTGGAAGACCCCATGCTCAACAACCATCAGTCAAATGGGCATCAGAGCACTACTGCGCGCAAGGCTCCAAAATCATCAACCCCCGTACTGGATAACTTCGGCACCGACCTCACACAAGCTGCTGCCGAAGGCAAACTTGACCCCGTGGTGGGGCGCGAACGCGAGATTGAGCGTGTGACGGAGATTCTCGGACGACGTAAGAAGAACAATCCCGTGCTCATCGGCGAACCCGGTGTGGGTAAGAGTGCCATCGTGGAAGGATTGGCGCAACTGATAGTAAAGAAGCGCACCAGTCCCATCCTCTTCAACAAGCGACTTATCAACCTCGACATGACCAGCATCGTTGCCGGCACGAAGTATCGCGGACAGTTTGAGGAGCGCATCAAGGCACTCATCAAAGAGATAGAAAACAATCCTGACGTCATCATCTTCATCGACGAGATCCACACTATGGTAGGCGCAGGAAGTACACCGGGTAGCATGGATGCCGCCAACATCCTGAAGCCTGCGCTGGCACGTGGAACCATCCAATGCATCGGTGCCACCACGCTCAACGAATACCGTAACTCCATTGAGAAAGATGGAGCCCTGGAGCGCCGTTTCCAGAAAGTCATCGTAGAGCCTACCAACGTAGAAGACACCGTGGAGATTCTCCATAACATCAAGGACCGCTACGAGCAGCACCATCACGTGAGCTATTCGGAGGATGCCATTATGGCGTGTGTCAAATTGACAGACCGCTATATCAACGACCGCTTCTTCCCCGACAAGGCTATTGATGCTCTCGATGAAGTGGGTGCGCGCGTACACTTACGCCATGCACAGGTGCCACCAGAGATTACCGCCATGGAGAAAGAAATCCAAACGGTACTTGAAAAGAAGCAGCAGGCCGTGAAGAACCAGAATTTCGAACTAGCAGCCGGATATCGTGACCGTCAGGTGCAATTGGAAAAGGAACTGAAAAGCCTGCAAGAGAAATGGACACAAGGCGATGTGGAGAAGCGAGTGGCCGTGACAGAAGTGGAAGTTGCCGAAGTGGTATCCATGATGAGCGGAGTGCCCGTTCAGCGTATGGCCGAACAAGAAGGCCTGCGGCTGAAGAATATGGCCGACGAACTGAAGGCGGAGGTAATAGCCCAGGACAAGGCTATCGAGAAAATCGTGAAAGCCATCCAGCGTAACCGCGTAGGACTTAAGGACCCGAACCATCCTATCGGTGCATTCATGTTCCTGGGACCAACGGGTGTAGGTAAGACCTATCTGGCCAAGAAACTTGCCGAAAAGATGTTTGGTTCAGAAGACGCGCTTATCCGCGTGGACATGAGTGAATACAGCGAAAGTTTCAACACCTCGCGACTGGTAGGTGCTCCTCCGGGATACGTGGGCTACGAAGAAGGCGGACAACTCACGGAGAAAGTGCGCCGCAAGCCCTACTCCATCGTGTTGCTCGACGAGATAGAAAAAGCCCACGGCAATGTGTTCAACATGCTGCTGCAGGTTCTTGATGAAGGGCGACTCACCGATGGCAACGGACGACTGATAGACTTCCGCAACACCGTCATCATCATGACCTCGAATGCCGGTACCCGCCAGCTGAAGGAGTTCGGACGCGGCGTGGGATTTAATGCTGGAAGCCTTGGGTTGGCCATGGATGAAAAAGACAAGGAATACGCTCGTTCCATCATCCAGAAGAGTCTCTCCAAGCAGTTCTCGCCGGAATTCCTGAACCGTCTTGACGAAATAGTCACCTTCGACCAACTGGATCTTGAAGCCATCAAACGCATCATTGACGTAGAACTGAAGGGGCTGCTGAAACGTGTAGAGAACCTAGGCTACCATCTGGAAATCTCGGATGAGGCCAAGGAATACGTTGCCACCAAGGGATATGACGTTCAGTTTGGTGCCCGTCCTTTGAAGCGTGCCATTCAAACTCATATCGAGGACGGCGTATGCGAACTGATGCTTTCAGGTGACTTGAAGCCTGGCTGCACCATCCTTGCGGAGAAAGACGAGAGCGGGCTGAAGTTCAGCATCAGTTAGCTCGTTTGCTTCCAGACTTTAGAAGGAAACCATCAAAATAATCCCCGAAAGATATTCAACATTCTTTCGGGGCTTACCTTATTAATATTAATAAAAAAGCGTCAAAGACGTATCATCGGATGCGATCCATCGATCTAACCAGTTTCTCATCGGCTATGATTCCATTACGAGCCATCACATAGAGAATGATGCTCACCGCAGGAAATGATGCCGGAATACCTACAGCCATTACGGCATGAAGCGTGTCCTGCTTTCCGAGAGAAATCACCGCAAAGGCTATATACCACACAATAAGCAGCAGTATATTCAGCACGCACAAGCGGGCCTGCATCATACGCTTTTTATAAAGGAATATGGCCGCAATGCCGATGGGCATCGTAAGCAGGAGCAATACGAACAACGGCCATGGAGCAAAATCACGTACACCTCCATCAGAAAGAATCCAGAGATTGTACATCTGCGAAGAGACACCCATTCCTTCAGTAGCAAACGAAGCAATAGGCATGCACAGACAGACCAAACTCAGGATCAGGGCGATGAGGATAAAGAGAGTTTGTTTGCGCTGTATCATTCGTCGTCCTTTTCCTTAGAGGGGTCACGGAAATACACCTGACCGTCAATGAATTCCTCTGTAGCGAGGAGGGTTGGCTTTGGCAGCTTCTCGTAATAGCGTGAGATTTCGATCTGCTCACGGTTCTCGAACACTTCCTCCAGGGAATCGTTATAGGAAGCAAACTCGGCGAGTTTCTTGCTCAGGTCTTGCTTAATTTCAACAGAAATCTGGTTGGCGCGCTTGCCGATGATGGCCACGCTCTCGTAGATGTTGCCCGTATCCTTACACAAATCCATAATGTTGCGCGTAACGGTGTTAGTGGGGGCTTTTGACTTCTTGTAATCCATAAAAAATTTATTTGTTATTATTCTTGTTTTCTGAAAAGATTATTCTTCCTTGGCGTTAGCAGTATATTTCTTGCAAACGGCAATATACTTTTCCGCGGTCTTCACATGCTTTGAGTCGGGATACTCGTTGATGAATCCGTAGCATTCGTCCTCAGCATCTTGGAAACGCTCCAACTGACGGGCAGCAACAGAATTCTCGGCCAGCTTATACTTGCCTTTCATGATAAGCAACGCAAAATCTTCGCGTAATGAAGTATAGGGATAATCCTTCAACGCATTCTGCGCCGTCACGATGCAAGACTCATAGTTGGACTCGCTATTGGAATTGATATTGCCGAAATATCCACCAAGATCGTAATAGAGCTGGGCGTTGTAGAGTTCCTTCTTCACAAGCTTGTCCTGAAGCTCGAAGAGACGGTCCTGCGCCTGTGTCTTCATCTGGGCATCGGGATAGAGGTCCAGATACTCCTGGAAGGCGGCAATGGCCTTAATTGTCTGGCTTTGATCCAAGCGAGGTTCAGGTGTACTCATGTAGAGGCTCTGCCCCACGTAGTAACTGGCTCGCTCGGCATAAATGCCCTTCGGATAAGTGGAATGATATTTCTTGAAAGCCTGCGCGGCACTCTCGTAATCCATGTTTCCATATTGTGCCATAGCCAGCATGTAGAGGCTTTCCTCACCGTTGTCTGTGCCCTTCTGAATAGCAATAAGATCGTTGAGCAACGTGATGGCCTGGGTATATTTGCCTTTAGCAAAACACTCCTTGGCGAATTCATACCGATAGGCCGTGTCGCTGGACTTGAATACCTGGTTGAATTCGTGGGCACAACTGCTCAAGAGCAAGGCTGCGGATATGGAGATCAGAATTTTCTTCATTGTCTGTTGCGTAAAAACGGTGCAAAATTACACATTATTCCACGAAAAGCAAAATGTAATGCGTGTAATTTAAGAAAAAATTGCTATTTTCCTTTTGTTTTTCCCCCAATTTCACTATCTTTGCAAATTATGAACTTCAAACTGACATCCAAATACCAGCCCACAGGCGACCAGCCCGAAGCCATCCGCCAGCTCACCGAAGGTGTGCTACGCGGCGATCCGGCACAAGTGCTGCTAGGCGTGACGGGTTCCGGAAAGACATTCACGGTGGCCAATGTCATCGCAAACATCAATAAGCCGACACTTATCCTAAGCCACAACAAGACGCTGGCAGCTCAACTCTATGAAGAGATGAAGGGATTCTTCCCAGAGAATGCCGTGGAATACTACGTGAGCTACTATGACTACTATCAGCCGGAGGCCTATATGCCTACTTCCGATACCTATATCGAAAAAGACCTGGCTATCAACGAAGAGATTGACCGTCTCAGGCTGAGCGCCGTCTCTTCTTTGCTTTCCGGAAGAAAGGACGTGGTTGTGGTGAGCAGCGTCTCGTGTATCTATGGCATGGGTGGCCCTACGGCAATGGCTTCGAGTGTGATTACCCTGAAGAAAGGCCAGAAGCTGGAACGCAACCAATTTCTGCGTCGGCTCGTGGATGCCCTTTACGTCAGGAATGACATCGAACTGAAACGCGGTAATTTCCGAGTGAAAGGCGATACCGTGGATGTATTCATGGCCTATTCGGACAACGTTTTGCGTATCACGTGGTGGGACGACGAGATTGACGGCATTGAGGAACTTGACTCCATCACCTATCACCGCATGGCCAGTTTTGAAGAATACCAGATCTATCCGGCCAATCTCTTCGTCACTTCCAAAGAACAGACGGAGATTGCCATCCGCAACATACAAGACGATTTGGTAAAGCAGATTGAATTCTTCAACGAATTAGGCGATACCATTAAGGCTCAGCGAATTAAGGAACGCGTAGAGTATGACATGGAAATGATTAAAGAGCTGGGCCATTGTAGCGGCATCGAGAACTATTCCCGATACTTTGACGGGCGCGAGGCAGGGCAACGTCCCTATTGCCTGCTCGATTTCTTCCCCGAGGATTTCCTGCTCGTCATCGATGAAAGCCACGTTTCCGTTCCACAAATTTCGGCAATGTATGGCGGCGACCGTGCCCGCAAGACCAATCTGGTGGAATATGGTTTCCGTCTGCCGGCAGCCTTCGATAACCGTCCGCTCACGTTCCAGGAATTCGAAAGCCTGGTTCCCCAGACCATCTACGTGAGCGCAACACCCGCCGACTATGAGTTGCAGAAGGCCGAAGGTGTGGTCGTAGAACAAGTGATTCGCCCCACCGGCCTGCTCGATCCCATTATCGAGATACGCCCCACGGAGAATCAGGTGGATGACCTCATGGACGAGATCCTTACCCGCAGCCATCGCAACGAACGTGTGCTGGTAACGACCTTGACCAAGCGTATGGCCGAAGAACTGACCGAATACCTGCTCAACAACGGCATCAAAGCCAACTATATCCATAGCGACGTAGCCACGCTTGACCGCGTAAAAATCATGACAGATTTGAGAGCCGGTGCATTCGATGTGCTGGTAGGTGTAAACCTGCTCCGTGAAGGTCTTGACCTGCCGGAAGTATCGCTCGTTGCCATCCTTGATGCCGATAAGGAAGGTTTTCTCCGTTCTCATCGCTCGCTCACCCAAACAGCAGGACGAGCAGCCCGAAACGTGAACGGAAAGGTCATCATGTATGCCGATTCCATCACACAAAGCATGCAACTCACCATCGACGAGACAGCACGCCGCCGCAACAAGCAATTGAAATACAACGAAGAGCATCACATCACGCCTCAGCAGATTGTGAAAAGTATTAACAAAGGCGGACTCTCCGGCAGGACTCAAAGCGGACAACCCGAAGAAAAGACCGCCCAACTGCAATACATGCCTTACATCGAACCCGACAGTATGGCTATGGTGGCTGATCCGATACTGGCCAGAATGTCAAAGGAACAGCTGAAGAAGAGCATCGAGAACACCACGGCCCTGATGAAAGAGGCCGCCAAAAAACTCGATTTCATCCAGGCAGCCCAGTATCGCGATGAGATTATCAGACTCACGGAACTGCTCGAAAGCGAAAAATAAAGTTAATAAACAAACATTTTTAAGGTCACCTTGCCACCACTTCAAGGAAAATCACTACCTTTGCACAATAAAAAACCTGCGTATATGAAAAAGTTAATCGTACTCATGATGTTGGCATTGCCCATGTCTGTCATTGCCCAGAACGTATGGGAAAAGCCCAAAGAAGAAAAGGTAGAGAAGGCAGAAGAAGTCAAGAAGCCCAATAAAGATGAAAAATATCTTCGCGGAGCAGTCCCCATTGTAGATGGAGACGTGCAATGGACGCTTGACGTGGACGTTCCCGGCAAAAGCGCCCAGGATATATACGACAAGATGTTCAAGACCCTGACCGACCTCACCAAGAGTGAGGGACAATTGGAAGGCAGCGCCGTTACGCTTGTCAACAAACAAGATCACATCGTCGTAGCCAACGTGAGGGAATGGCTGTTGTTCTCTTCAAGTCTGCTCTCGCTGGACCGCACGAAATTCAACTACACGCTCATCGCCCGTTGCTCCGACGGTCATCTCAACATGACGATGAACCGCATCAGCTACAAATACGACGAAGAGCGCACAAATCAGGTGTATAAGGCCGAAGAATGGATTTCCGACGACGCAGCCGTCAACAAGAAGAACACCAAGCTCTACCGCGGCTCCGCCAAGTTCCGCAGAAAGACCATCGACCGCAAGGATCAGATTTTCGAAACCATCAGAAACGTACTAAAAGAATAATATAGATTTTGGATAACTCAATGATTTACCGTCGTCGCCGCGGTGAAGACGAAGACAATGGCGAAGACAAGTATCGCATGCTCCGGCAGATTCTCAACATTCTCTTTATGCTGGGAGCCGTGGTGGGCGTGATTGTCTATTTCTATTATGGCCGTGATTTAGGAACCATCATCATTCTTGTTTCAATGGCATTCAAACTGGCTGAATGCGTATTTAGACTGCTTAAATGAGAAGAATCCTAATATCGCTGCTTTTTGCCTCTATTGCATTGCCGTTCTTTGCCCAGGGTTTTAACCAGATCGACGAGAACGGCAACTTCACCAGTGCCGAAGATACCCATAAGAAAGATACCCTCAAGGAGCACCATGATGCGCCCAGAGGGTTCTATGTATGGACGGTTGACAGCCGGTTTGGCGACCGGAAGCCTGCCGAGCCCGATACCCTTCAGCACATGTATATGAACACCATCTTCAACGAAGGCAAATACGGTGAATACAACACGCTCGGAAACCTCGGTTCGCCACGCATGAACCGCATATACATTGACCGGCCGCAGACGGAGCAGTTCTTCTTCACGCAACCCTATGACTTCTTCAACACACCCGTTGATCAGTTCCATTTCACCAATACGCTCTCGCCCATCACGAACCTGACCTATCAGGAATGTGGCGACAAGAACAACGGCGAAGACCATCTCAAGGCTTTGTTTGCCGTCAATGCCGGCAAGCGGCTTGGCCTGGGATTCAGGTTCAATTATATCTATGCTCGTGGCTACTATCAGAACCAGAGTGCGGCCCACTTCAACTACTCGCTCTACGGCTCGTATCTCGGTGACCGCTACGAGGCCCACTTGCTGATGGGCACCAACCATCAGAAGATGGCCGAGAACGGAGGTCTCACCAACGACGAATACATAGAGCACCCCGAAATCTACAGGGAGGATTTCAGGACCAACGAGATTCCCACCATGCTCTCGAGCAACTGGAACCGTAACGACCATCACCACATCTTCTTCACCCATCGCTACAACATCGGCTTCAACCGCAAGATTCCGATGACGCCGGAGGAAATCAAGGCCAAGAAATTCGCTATGGAAAGCCAGAAGGAGAAAGATGAGAAGAAGGAAATAGAGAAGGCTCGCCGTGAAGCCCGCAAACAGGGACTTGACTTCGATGAGGAAGAGTTCAAGCGCAACAAGAATATCAGCTACGGCGGCCGCCCCGACGATGCAAAGACCGTAGGCCGCGAGCCGGAACGTAACGATAGCACCTCTCTGGGCGGAGGCCGCATCAAGGTGGAAGGCCAGGCTGCAATGGATAGCCTGATGGCCGAGAAGCCCAAGGAAGAAGCAGCCCAGGACACGTCATGGATGAAGAACGAGTACGTGCCCGTGACGAGCTTCATCCATACCCTCAACTACGACTATGCCAACCGTATCTACCAGGCATACGAGTGGCCGCGCGACTACTATAAGAACAGCAGTTACTATAAGGACGAAGCCGATGTCCTTCAGGGCGATTCCATCTACGACATCACCCGCCACTACCGCATCAAGAACACCTTCGCCCTGAATCTGCTCGAAGGTTTCAACAAATGGGCAAAGGCAGGCCTGAAAGCCTTCATCACCTCCGACTTCAGGCATTTCACCCTCCCCGACACCCTCGGCCATAGCCAGTCATACAATGAGCATAACGTCAGCGTGGGCGGCCAGCTCAGCAAGACACAGGGCAGCCTCATCCACTACAATGCGACCCTGGAGACATGGCTCGTAGGTCAAGATGCCGGACAGCTGAAAGTGGACGGCTATGCCGACCTGAACATCCCCCTTTTCGGTGACACCCTTCAGATAGCAGGCCACGCCTATTTCCACCGGTTGAACCCCATCTTCTACCAGCGCCACTTCCATTCCAAATACCTTTGGTGGGACGACACCGACATGAAGAAGGAGATACGCACCCACATCGAAGGCAGGCTTTCGTTTCCGAAGACACGCACGATGCTCAGGGTCAGCGTGGACCATCTGACCAACTACACCTACTTCGCCCAGTCCTACACGACGGGCTCCGACAGCCGCACCCACCACGAACTCACCGTCAACCAGTCGGCCGAGAACATTGCCCTGCTCACCCTCCAGCTGGAGCAAGCGGTCAGGCTGGGCATCCTCAACTGGGAGTCGCAGGTCACCTATCAGAAGTCGAGCCATTCCATTCTGGCAGTCCCCGACCTCAACATATATAGCAACCTCTACCTGAAGTTCCGCATCAACAAGGTGCTGAACGTAGAACTCGGCGGCGACGTGAGATGGTTCACCGCCTACGAAGCCCCCGACTACAACCCGCTCATCGGCCAATACGCCATCCAGAACAACGGAGAGAATAACTTGAAGATAGGCAACTACCCCTGGGTGAACGTCTATGCGAACCTGAAGCTCAAGCAAGCCCGCTTCTATGTCATGATGAGCCACATGAACTATAGCTCGGGCAACAGCTATTTCCTCACACCTCATTATCCCACCAACCAACGGGTGCTCCGATTCGGTGTTTCATGGAATTTCTTCAATTAAATGTCAAAAAGTGAGACTTTCTCAGGAAAAATCACTAATTTTGCAGCCAATATCATCAATATAGAATATTTTTAACAGGTTTAACATATGCCACAGATATCAACTCGCGGATTGGAAATGCCCGAAAGTCCCATCAGGAAACTTGCTCCCCTGGCTGCCGCCGCCAAGAAGCGTGGAACCAAGGTTTACCACTTGAATATCGGTCAGCCCGACCTGCCCACGCCTCAAGTAGCGCTTGATGCCATCAAGAATGTGGACCGCACGATTCTCGAGTATTCTCCTTCACAGGGCTATCTGAGCTACCGTGAGAAACTGGTCAGTTACTATGCCAAATACGACATCAACGTCACGGCCGATGATATCATTATCACCTGCGGTGGAAGTGAGGCCGTGCTCTTCGCCTTCATGTCGTGTCTGAACCCGGGCGATGAGATCATCGTTCCCGAACCTGCCTATGCCAACTATATGGCCTTTGCCATCTCGGCCGGCGCCAAGATCCGCACCATTGCCACGACGATCGAGGAAGGCTTCTCGCTTCCGAAGGTAGAGAAGTTTGAGGAGCTCATCAACGAGCGCACACGTGCCATCCTCATCTGCAACCCCAACAACCCCACGGGTTATCTCTATACACGACGCGAAATGAACCAGATTCGCGACCTCGTGAAGAAATACGACCTCTATCTCTTCTCTGACGAGGTCTATCGTGAATATATCTACACCGGCTCACCCTACATCTCAGCCTGCCATCTGGAAGGCATCGAGCAGAACGTGGTGCTCATCGACTCCGTTTCCAAGCGCTATAGTGAATGCGGCATCCGCATCGGTGCACTCATCACGAAAAACAAGGAGATACGCCAGGCGGTGATGAAATTCTGCCAGGCACGCCTCTCTCCCCCACTCATCGGACAGATCGTGGCCGAGGCTTCGCTCGACACTCCCGAGGAATACCTCCGCGACGTATATGACGAATACGTGGAGCGCCGCAAATGCCTCATCGACGGGCTCAACCGCATCCCCGGCGTGTATTCACCCATCCCGATGGGCGCCTTCTACACGGTGGCCAAGCTTCCCGTTGACGATAGTGAGAAGTTCTGCCGTTGGTGCCTGGAGAAGTTCAGCTACGAGGGCGAGACGGTGATGATGGCTCCCGCAAGCGGTTTCTACACCACCCCCGGCGCAGGCATCAACGAGGTGCGTATCGCCTACGTGTTGAAGAAGGAAGACCTTACCCGTGCGCTCTTCGTCCTGAAGAAAGCACTTGAGAGTTATCCCGGCAGGACAGAATAGTAAAACCCCACGAATACCTTGAACTTCCCCCTCTTTATAGCAAAGCGTATCTACAACGATCCGGGCGACAAGCAGAAAGTGAGCCGCCCGGCCATACGTATTGCCACCATCGGGGTAGCCATCGGGCTGGCCGTCATGATCGTCAGCGTCAGCGTGGTGCTCGGTTTCAAGCATACCATCCGCGACAAGGTGATCGGATTCGGAAGCCACATCACCGTGGCCGAGTTCTCCACCCTCAACGGCATCAACCAGTACCCCATCTGCATGGACGACTCGATGATGAACGTGCTCCGCAAGATCAACGGCGTGAAGCACGTGCAACGCTACGCCATAACCCAAGGTATCCTGAAGACGGAGAACGATTTCCTCGGTGTCATGTTCAAGGGCGTCGACGAACAGTTCGACACCACCTTCATCCACCAGAACCTCATCGAAGGCTATATACCCACCTTCAGCGGCCAATCCTCCAAGCAGAAGATACTCATCTCCAAGATCATGGCCGACAAGCTCCAGCTTCATGCCGGACAAAGCATCTATGCCTATTTCATTAATAATAATGTTCGCGCACGTAAGTTCACCATCGCAGGCATCTATCAGACCAATCTCAAGAAGTACGACGAAACCATCTGCTTCACCGACCTCTACACGGCCGTCAAGATAAACGGATGGAAAGCCGATCAGGCCACGGGCGCCGAACTCACCGTCAACGACTTCGACAAGATTGACCAGACCGAGGAAACGCTCATCGCCCTCGTGAACCGCACCCGCGACAGATACGCCAACACCTACTCATCGGCCACCATCCAGGAAATCAACCCCCAGATATTCTCCTGGCTCAACCTGCTCGACCTCAACGTGTGGATCATCCTGGCCCTGATGGTATGCGTGGCCGGAGTCACGATGATCAGCGGCCTGCTCATCATCATCCTCGAACGCACCAACATGATAGGCGTGCTCAAGGCCCTCGGCTCGCGCAACAAGGCCATCCGCCACACCTTCCTCTGGTTTGCCGTCTTCATCATCGGCAAAGGCATGCTCTGGGGCAACATCCTCGGCATCGGCATCACCCTGCTACAGAAGTGGACCGGCCTCATCAAGCTCGATCCCTCCACCTACTACGTGGAAACCGTGCCCGTGGAAATCAACCTCCCCATGATCCTGCTTATCAACGTTTGCACGCTGATAGTCAGCGTGTTCGTACTCATAGCACCCAGCTACCTCATATCCCATATCCATCCGGCCAAATCGATGAGATACGAATAAAATCAATGTGCAACCTAAAAAATTGCACATTTTTTTTTGATATGTGCAGAAAATAATATACCTTTGCACAAAATTTTGTTTTTTGTGCAAATACGTATGCAACAGATACCAAGTTTCAATTCATATATTGAGCGGTCAATCACACAGAACTGGGATTTAGATGCCCTTACCGACTATCAAGGCATTACGCTACAGTTCAAGGATGTAGCGCGCAAGATAGAGAAGCTCCACATCCTTTTCGAGAACAGCGGTGTGCAGAAGGGCGACAAGATAGCACTTTGCGGGCGCAACAGCGCTTATTGGGCAACGGCCTTCCTGGCCACACTCACCTATGGCGCCGTGGCCGTGCCTATCCAACACGAATTCAATGCCGAACAGATCCACAACATCGTCAACCATTCCGAATCGAAGCTGCTCTTCGTGGGCGATGTGGTGGCCACGATCATCAACCCCGACGCGATGCCGGCCCTCGAGGGTATCGTCTATATCCCCGACTATTCGCTGGTCATCTCCCGCTCAGAGAAACTTGAATATGCCCGCGAGCACCTCAACGAACTCTACGGCAGGAAATACCCCAAATTCTTCCGTCCCGAGCATGTGCACTATCATGTAGATTCGGCCGAAGAACTGGCCCTCATCAACTACACCTCGGGCACCACGGGCTTCTCCAAGGGAGTCATGCTCCCCTACCGCTCGCTCTGGGGCAACCTGGAGTTCTGCATGCGCCTGCTCTCGCAATACGTCAAGACCGGCCAGAACATGCTCTCCATCCTCCCCATGGCCCATATGTACGGCATGGCCTTCGAGTTCATCTTCAGCTTCTGCCACGGGTGCCATCTGTTCTTCCTCACCCGCCTGCCGTCGCCGGCCATCATCGCGCAAGCCTTCCAGGACGTCAAGCCCCACGTCATCATCTCCGTGCCGCTGGTCATCGAGAAAATCATCCGCAAGCGCGTGTTCCCGAAGATTCAGAACAATGCCATACGCCTCCTGCTCAACATGCCCGTGGTGAGCAAGAAGGTGAAGCAGGCCATCTGCAACCAGGTGATCGAAGCCTTCGGCGGCAATGTCAAGGAAGTCATCGTGGGCGGAGCTGCCCTCAATCAGGAGGTGGAACAGTTCCTGCTCAACATCGGCTTCCCCGTCACGTGCGGCTACGGCACCACCGAGTGTGCCCCGCTCATCTCCTATTGCGACCATAAGGACTTCGTGGCCACCTCCGTGGGCGTGCCCGTAGATCGCATGGAGGTGAAGATACTCAGCAACGATCCCCAGCGCATACCGGGCGAGATCGTCACCCGCGGCACCAACCTGATGCTCGGCTACTACAAGAACGAGGAGGCCACCCGCCAGACCATCGACGAGCAAGGCTGGTACCACACCGGCGACCTCGGCATCATGAGCGCCAGCGGCCATATCTTCATCAAGGGACGCATCAAGAACATGCTCCTCGGTGCCAACGGCCAGAACATCTATCCTGAGGAAATCGAAGACAAGCTCAACTCTATGGCGCTCGTCAGCGAATGCATCATCGTGCAACGCGACCAGAAGCTCGTGGCCCTCATCCATCCCGACTACGACGAAGCCCGCAACATGGACTTCCACGAAGAGGAACTTCAGCACATCATGAAGGAAAACATCGCCACGCTCAACCAGCAGCTACCCGCCTTCAGCAAGGTGAAAGACTTCGAGCTGCGCGAGGATGAGTTTGAGAAAACGCCCAAGAAGAGCATCAAGCGATATCTCTACAAGTGATTCAAAATCAATAACATATCTACTATCAGCAAAAGAAAAAAGTGAAGATATATGGAAATACCCAGTTTTAACCAACTTATAGAGCAGTGCATCATCAAGAATTGGGATCTTGACGCGCTGACCGACTATAAAGGGGCCACCCTTCAGTATCACGATGTGGCACGCAAGATCGAGAAGCTCCACATCATGTTTGAGAACAGCGGTGTAAAGAAGGGTGACAAGATTGCCCTCTGCGGCCGCAACTCGGCCAACTGGGCTACGGCCTTCCTGGCCACGCTCACCTACGGAGCCGTGGCCGTGCCCATCCTCCACGAGTTCACCCCCGACCAGGTTCACAACATCGTGAACCACTCCGAGGCCAAGCTCCTCTTCGTGGGCGACGTCGTGGCCACCACCATCGACCCCTCCAAGATGCCCCTGCTCGAAGGCATCATCTACATCCCCGACTACTCGCTCGTGATCTCGCGTACCGATAAGCTCACCTACGCGCGCGAGCACCTCAACGAGATGTACGGCCACAAGTTCCCCAAGTATTTCCGTAAGGAGCACGTCAGCTACTACCACGAGCAAAGCCCCGACGAGCTGGCCCTCATCAACTACACCTCGGGCACCACGGGCTTCTCAAAGGGCGTCATGATTCCCTATCGCGCCCTCTGGAGCAACTATGAGTTTGCGATGGACGTCATCGGCCGCGACCATATCAAGCCCGGAGCCAACACGCTCTCCATCCTCCCCATGGCCCACATGTATGGAATGGCCTTCGAGTTCATCTTCGAGTTCCTCTACGGATGCCACGTGTTCTACCTCACCCGCGTGCCCTCACCGGCCATCATCGCACAGGCCTTTGCCGACATCCGTCCGGCCATCATCATCGCCGTGCCCCTGGTCATCGAGAAAATCATCAAGAAGAAGGTATTCCCCAAGATACAGAACAACCGCATGCGCCTGCTCCTGAGCATGCCCGTCATCTCGAAGAAGGTGAAGGAGAAGATCTGCGAGCAGGTGGTCAACGCCTTCGGAGGCAATTTCTACGAAGTCATCATCGGCGGAGCTGCCTTCAACCAGGAGGTGGAGCAGTTCCTCAAGAGCATCGACTTCCCCTACACCGTGGGCTACGGAGCCACCGAGTGCGCCCCCATCATCTGCTATCACGACTGGAAGAACTTTGCCACGGGCAGTTGCGGACAGGCAGCCCTCAACATGGAGGTCAAGATCGATAGTCCCGACCCCGTCAACATACCCGGCGAGATCCTCGCCCGAGGCACCAACGTGATGCTCGGCTACTATAAGAACGACGAGGCCACCCGCGAGACCATCGACAGAGACGGCTGGTACCACACCGGCGACCTCGGCACGATGGACCGCCAGGGCAACGTGTTCATCAAGGGACGCTCCAAGAACATGCTCCTCGGAGCCAGCGGCCAGAACATCTATCCCGAGGAAATCGAAGACAAGCTCAACTCTATGGCTATGGTCGTTGAGAGCGTCGTCGTTCAGCGCAACGAGAAGCTCGTGGCCCTCATCCACCCCGACTACGACGAAGCCAAGGCGATGGGCCTCAGCAACGACGACCTGCTGAAGATCATGGAGCAGAACCGCGTGGAAATCAACCAGACGCTTCCCGTCTATTCCAAGATTACCGCCATCGAGCTCCACGAGGAAGAGTTTGCCAAGACGCCCAAAAAGAGCATCAAGCGATTCCTCTACACGTGATCATCGAAATTACATCCCTCGACGAGCCCGGCGTTCAGCTCTTCAGCACACTTACCGAAGCCCAGCTCCGCAACCGGCTCGAACCCCTCAAAGGCATCTTCATCGCCGAGAGCCCCAAAGTGATTCAGGTGGCTCTCGACGAAGGCTACCAGCCCGTGGCCCTGCTTTGCGAACGCCGCCATATTGACGGCGACGCCAAGCACATCATCGACCAATGCGGCGACATTCCCGTCTATACCGGCCAACGCGAACTGCTCGCCCGCCTCACGGGCTATCAGCTCACGCGAGGCGTGCTCTGCGCCTTCCGTCGCCCTCAGGCCAAGCCCGTGGCCGAAACGTGCTCCGGAGCCAGCCGCATCGTGGTCATCGACGGCGTGGTAGATACCACCAACATCGGAGCCATCTTCCGCTCGGCGGCAGCTATGGGCATCGATGCCGTGCTGCTCACCCGCAACTCCTGCGACCCGCTCAACCGCCGCGCCGTGCGCGTATCGATGGGAAGCGTGTTTCTCGTGCCCTGGACGTGGCTCGACGCTCCCCTGCCCTCGCTCCACGAACTCGGCTTCAAGACCGCCGCTATGGCCCTCTCCGACGATTCCGTCAGCATCGACGACCCCGCCCTGATGAGCGAGCCGCGACTGGCCATCGTGATGGGAACAGAAGGCGATGGCCTCCCGAAGCAGACCATCGCCGAAGCTGACTACGTGGTGCGCATTCCGATGCACCATCGTGTGGATTCTCTCAATGTGGCGGCAGCAGCCGCCGTTGCCTTCTGGCAGCTACGTCATTCGTAGCACTTCCAGATATCTTCTACGTAGCTCTTCTTAAGCGGCTTGGTGAGCCAGCTCACAAGGGCCACCACCACGAAACCGCCCACCATCGCTATGGCACCGCAGTTGATGGGCGAGATGGGATTGCCCGCCAGCATGTTGATGACCGTGATGCCCACGCCCCATGCGAAGCAAGTCCAGACCGAGGCCGTGGTCACGCCCTTCCAGTAGAGTCCCAGCATGAACGGAGCCAGGAACGCACCGGCCAGCGCACCCCACGAGATACCCATCAGCTGGGCGATAAACGTGGGCGGATTCAAGGCCAGCATCAGCGAAATCACGATGAAGAACACGATCAGCACGCGCATCACAACCACCTTGCGGCGCTCCACCTTCTCCGACACCTCATCGTCAATCTCGCCGTCCTTCACCTCGCCTTCCTCCGACTTCTTGTCGCGGTAGATCAGGTCGAGCGTCATCGTGCTCGAAGAGGTCAGCACCAGCGAGGCCAGCGTTGACATCGAGGCCGAAAGCACCAGCAGCACCACCAGCGCAATCAATATGTCGGGCAACGTCTCGAGCATACCCGGCACCACGGCGTCAAAGTCCAACCGTCCGTTGGGCAACGTGGGAGGCACGCCGAACAAACGTCCGAAGCCGCCCAGGAAATAGCATCCACCGGCCACCACGAGGGCAAAGACCGTAGAAATCACCGTGCCGCGATGAATGGCACTCTCGTCCGTGATGGAATAGAACTTACCCACCATCTGCGGCAGTCCCCATGTTCCGAGCGAAGTCAGGATGACCACGCCCAGCAGGTTCCAGGGATCAGGCCCCCAGAGCGAGGCAAATCCGCCGTTCGCCGTAGCGTCTGCATCCGAAGGCAGCTGCGCCATCTGATGGAAAGCCTCCACCAGTCCGCCCTTCTGAGCCAGCACGGCGGCAATGATCGTCACGATGCCGAAGAGCATGATGATGCCCTGGATGAAGTCGTTCATAGCCGTAGCCCTGTAGCCGCCCAGAATCACATACACCGCCGTCAGCACGGCCATGATGATCACGCAATACTCATAAGGTATGCCGAAGCCCATCTCGAAGAGCGTGCTGATGCCCTTATAGACACCCGCCGTATAGGGAATCAGAAACACGAACGCAATGACCGAAGCCACCACGCGCAATCCCTGCGAATCGAAGCGCGTGCCGAAGAAGTCGGGCATCGTGCGGCTCTGGATGTGTTGCGTCATCAGCTTCGTGCGGCGTCCCAGCACGATCCATGCCAGGAGCGAACCGATCACGGCATTGCCCACGCCAATCCACGTTGACGAAAGACCGTATTTCCATCCGAACTGACCGGCGTAGCCCACGAAGACCACCGCCGAGAAATAGCTGGTACCGTAAGCGAAAGCCGTCAGCCAAGGGCCCACGGCACGCCCGCCAAGCACAAAGCCGTCCACGCTGGACGCCTGCTTGCGCGAATAGATTCCTACGCCCACCAGCACGACGAGGAACACAACCGTCAAAAGAATCTTTATAAACATAATATTTTAAAAAATTTGATTTTTAAAAAGTGGAGAGTTTAGAGTGGAGAGTTTAGAGTTATGATTACTCTCGGAGGCAGATTACTGCACAAATTCCGGCTTGCACGGTTATCATAACTCTAAACTCTAAACTCTAAACTAAGCTAGAACGCCACCTGCACCTGCGCCTGGAGCGAGCCGTAATGCTCCTGACCCATGTTCACCGGATTAGCCAACGTGTATTGCACCTGCGCGCGGCACGTGCGATGGAACCAATGCTGGAGCCCCAGCGTCACGTTCGTCTGCTTCATCCCAGCGTCCGTATTATAGTTAAAGTAATCCACAGAGCCAACCACGTCAAGCGCCTGACACACAGGCACACAACCCGTCACGTAGGCACCGAAGCTCTTCACGTCGCCGTCCTGGCCGCCCAGCACCTCGCCGTGCACGCTCGCCGCCCGCGTCTTCCAGTAGTCCACGCCCTTCACGCGGCTCTTCCATTCCGCACCCGCCGACCAGCGGTTACGCTTATAGTCATCCCCCACCTTCAAGTCGGGGTTATACTTCGACTCCGCCACGGCGTGGCCCGTGCCCAGCTGACCCGAGACCACCACCCGGAAATTCTCCACCGGGCGCACGTCCAGGCGCGCAATCACGTCCTTCTGGTTGTTCTTGTCCTTCACGTTGACGCCCTGACCCTGCATCACGGCCAGCTCATAGTAGAGATGATTCTTCAGCAAGTCGCCATAGATCATCACGCCCAGGTCGCGCCCATACTGCACCCCGAAGAGCGGATCGCTACCGCAACCCGACAGGTAAGTCACGCCCTGCGAATACACGTCGATAAGCTCCATCTTCGTAGGCGAGAGCGGATTCTCCAGCGTGTAAGAGTTCTTGAACTGCCCGAAGCGCACGGTCAACGCCCTGTTGTTCGTGATCCGGAAGTCCGTGTAGAACTCCTGCACCACCGACGAGAAGTCGTGCATGAACATAAACGACCACCTGTCCGTGATGCGCCCCTTCACCCAGAAGAGCATGCGCTTCAGGTCCAGCGTGTTCGTCTGCCGTCCGTCCTGTTGCTTCCATGTGTAACCCGCCTGTCCGTAGCCGTGGAACTCAAACCGCTCCGTAATGTTGGCCATCCAGTCAGGCAATTCGATAGTTTTCTTCTTATCCTGCCCCACGGCCGAAAGCGGCATCAGGAGCAGAATAGCCAAAAAGAGTCCATTTCTTTTCATTAGCTTTCATTTTGATTAGAAAATTATCGGTGCGAAGGTACGAATTTTTCATATACTGTGCAAGCAAAACGCCCAAAAAACTTCATTTCGTTTACAAAAAACACAAAAACCGTATCAATATGCAACCAAAAAGAGTGCAAACCCCAAAAGTCTGCACTCCCCTCCAGTTCATCCATCTGACATCATCCATCAGACATCTTCCATCAGACATCATCCATCAGACATCATCCATCACTCCACCGTAATCCACACGGCCTCTCCCCTTTCCTTGGCCTCCACGATCTTATCCTTGAGCCGCTTCAGCCAGGTGCGCGAGTTCAGCACCATGCCTTTCTTCAGGTTCTGTCCCACCAGGATGCAGCCCTTCGTATCCTCCGCCGTATTACCCGCATGGATGCGAATCCCCTCAAACATCGGCACGTTCACCAGCAGCGGCAGCCACTCCTTCAGCCGAGGCGACCACGTGATCACCACCGGGTATCGTCCCTCCGGGATGGCCGACCGCCCCTTTAGCTTCCGTCCCCCGTGCGCATAGTCTCGCCAGGTAGGCTCCAGCGTGTCGCAGAAGGGCCCCTCCAAACCTCCCCGAGTGGAGGCATCCAGCTCTGAGCCCTCCGTCATCTCCGTGCACTCTGTGCGGATGAACATCCGCCCAATCGTATAATCCTTCCTTTTCGCAATTCTTTTCAGTATCAGTTCCATATTTAATTGTTTTTTTAACTGTAACGCTGTAACATCGTAACAAGACTACACTTTACGCTTTTGCTTGTACTTCTCCGTCTTGCAGTAACGGCCGCTTACCTCATCGTAGGCGATGTATCCCCGGGTCTGCCACACGCGCAGGGTGCTCTCGCCGTTACCGCTGCGCCCCTGCTGCCTACGCATCTGGTAGTACTGCTCCTGCGTAAACTCGTCGGCAAGCAGCTCCAGTAGGTTCTGCGGTCCCGACTGACGCTGAATCTCCACTTCCTCACGCAACTCGCGCTCCAGCTGCTGACCGAAATACAGCATCTTGCACCAGAGGTTATACGACTGACTCCAGCGTACGAATTCGGCAATCTCACGAGACCATTTGTAGCCGTGAGCCACATAGAGCACCATTCCCTTGAGCCAGGCTATCACGTTGGCACGATAGGAAAACACACGGTAGGCCTCGCTCTCATAGAGCCGAGCGACATCCTTGTTCTCCTGCTTCATGTCGAGAGCCAGCCTCTTCGACTGTGCACACTCTATCAGTCCGTTGGCAGCCTCCAGCCGGTCGATGTAGGGCTTCAGCTCAGCAGCAAACTGATGGTCGTAGATGCCCAGTATAGGAGCCGTGTCATCGTCGTCGTCATTGCTGATAATGGTCGAGATATCCAGTCGGCCCACGGTTCCGTCGTTCACCATCTTGAAGAAAAATTTTCGGGCATTGGGCGGAGTTGTTGAGGCGTTGAAGTTCCATCTCAAAGGTGCGATTCCTGATACGGAGTCGGCACCCACACGCTCCTGACCGGCATCCGAATTGTCAAAAGCCTTACGAATCAGCAGCCCCACTTCATCCGCCGTACCCTTCGATGTCACCTTCTTAAGCCCCTCAATCTCGTCCACGATGGTATAGATGAAGCGCTGCCCGTTGTTGTTGGCATCCACGATGCGCTGGTTGAAGACGGCGTCCGTCAGGTTGTCTATCAGCATCTGTATGCAGATGTCGTTCGGACGCGGGTCCTTCTTCTGCTTCGCCCCAGGGTTCTTCTGTTTCCATTCGGCCTCGCGCTGGCGGTTGGGAATGTCGCGCTGGCGAATATCCTCCATGATATATTCAATAGGCTTTTTGATAGTGCCTTTACCTATCGACTGTCGGCCTATCAGCACATTCATGAACGTTGCCTCATGCTCCACGTTGTCCCAGTAGCGGAACTTCACTCCATGCAGGTGGGCTCCCAGTGCCGGGAAAACAGCCGAGGCCACAGCTGGCTTGTAGAACCAGGGAACGTTCTTAGTCAGTAGCTTCACCAGCGGCGGCAGTTTCTTGGGCATCGGGGGCGGCGCGGTCATCGTACCGCCACAGGCCTTCATTCCAGCCTGCGACTTCAGCGCCTGCAGCACCTGTTTCAGCCTGTAGGGCATCCCCTTGCGCGGTTCCTTCAGCGCGCTCTCAATCGTCTTGTGCCACTCTTCCCTGTCCTCTTGTGAGCACTCTCCCCTATCGTTCATCCAATAGTTCGGGACGACCGCCAGCATTTTCTCCATCGAATAGCCACAGATGCTGCGCAACGTGATAGCCAGCTCAAAGGTCAGCACGTTACGGTCACCGGCCACAGGTGCCTTCCCGTCGTTATACAGCTCCCAGTACTTCTGGATGATGTCGCGGAACAGCAGACCGTTGTACGTTGCATCAGGGTCGTAAACTATGGTCCGCAAATCGACGTCCGACGTCGCAGGGTCTTTTTGCCCCTCCTCAACGCAGCGCTTCGCAGGCATCGCGTCGAAAATCTCATCGTCCAGAAACAGCAGTTCGTCGGCATCAGCAGTCGTTGTGAAGAACACCCTCGTGATGTCTTTTGCCCGTTCATCAAACTCCACCCCCAGCAACCGGCTTGCCCAGCGCAGGTTGTCTTCCTGCGAGAGTTCCTCGCGGCGGCGGAACACCAAGTGATAGCCCTTCGTGGCCGACCGCTCCAGCATCAGCAGCCCCAGTTCATCCTTTTTAGCCAGCACCAGCTCAGGAACACCCGCCATACGCTCCTCCAGCCAAGCCCGCTGCCCGTCGGGCGTGAGCCCCTCAGGAACCTTGAAGTCGATATCCATACCCACCGACCGCGAGGCCGTCTTGCTGCCCTTCAGCGAGCCGTCGGCATTGGGCAGACACGAATAGTTCATCTGCACCAGAAGGTTCTTCTTCGTGGCATCCTTCACGCGGACGGTCTTTAGCGTCTGGCGCTGCATCTTCGTGTCGCGACAGCTCAGATACTCTTCCCTGGTAAGGATGGGGCGCATAAACTTTGCGCCACCATCACCCTTGTAAATTTCGAATACGCTCATAGTCGTTATGATTTATGGATTAGTTCACGAATCACCTTCTGCGCAATGCTGCTTGCCTGACGTACCAGCTGCTCTGGCAGTTCACCGATGCGGTCCTCATCGAGCGAGAAGCAGAAGTACCAACGGCCATTCTGCCCATGCGACAGAGAGCTGTTGTCGTCGCGGAAGATGGCTTTGTTCCTGATGCGCTTAGGTCTCTGCTGCATATAGATGTTGCCGTCGCGCATTCCCTGCACTCGGAAGTCGCCCTTGAAAGGCTCAGCCTCCACATCCTCGCAGCACTCAAAGTCAATCGTGCGAAGTCCGTTCTCCAACAAGCCTAAGGTCAAAAGACCATCAAGCGTTACCTGTCTCTCTGTTGTTACAATAATCTTTTTCATACTAATTTCTGAAGTTTTTAGCCTGAGTCTTTCGGGAGGAGCGAAGTAGTTAGTTGTCGACAATTTAAACCTGGTACTCTTCCCTCACTCGAAGCCTTCCGACTCAGAAATTAATTCTCAATTTTCAATTTAGTTTCACGATGTCAGTTGCCAAAATCTCTTGGAACACCTGTCCCTGATACTCGTGCGTAGAGAAACGAAGCGTGGCCGCAACCACATCACCCTCGTAGAATCTGCACCCCGCCAGATTGCCCAGCATGGAGCACACAAACTCGTTTTCATACTTCGAGCCGCCCAGTTCGCGCAACACGATGTTGCACTTCTGAATCTGTCCCGACTCGCTTTTCTGACTCTGCACGCTGAAGGCCTCGCCCTGGCGCACCACTTTCATGATTTTTGTTTCCATTCGTTTATTTTTTAGGGGTTAGGGGTGAGAAAATACCATGCACGAACCGCTTTCCCTTCTCCGTCCACACCAGGTACGTCCGCGTGTGCACATCGCCAAACAGGTCGCGCCACGAGTGCGTGCGGGTGCGGGCGTATTGCCGGCGGGCGTAGGGCGCGTAGAGCATGTACTGGCCGCTCTGCTCGTAGATGACGTGCTCCTCGCGGAGGCGGGCCGTCAGGTCGTGAACCGTCATTCCCAAGCCCTTCGCCACCTGCGTCATCGTCAGGCAGTCCACCGAGTCGAGCACCTCATCCACATAGTCGGCTTTCGGCTGAAGACCAGCAATCAGCTGATCCTTCTGCTCGATGCTCTTCTTCATGATCTGCATGGCGCGGCACATGATTTCCAGGTCCGTCAGTTCCCGACCTTCACCGTCCTTCAGCGGAATATAGCCGCCCGTCTTGCGAATCTGCGGAAGCACCTCCCGGGTCACCCATCGCTTGAAAGCCTTTGCCTGCGGCAGCTTCGATGCGAGAATCAGCGAGTAGAGACCGCTCTCGTTGATAAACAGCGTGTTAGCCTTGTAGTTGGAACCTGATACCTGAATCAGGTATGAGGTTTTGTCCTCAGCGTCAACGTGTACCTGCAAAGCGTTAGAGGGATTTTTGTAGCCAAGCACCTTAGCCACATCCTTGCCCATGAACCAAGGTTCGCCCTTCTCGTCAGCCATCGTCTGGATTCTGCCGAACTGCTCATGCTTGAACGTTTTGATTTCAAATTTCATAATGCGAATTCAATGTTTTTAAAAGTTATTACCTCGCAGACGGAGGGGCCCTCTCCCCGCTTGGTTTTCGATGGCAAAGGTAAGGCAAAAAAAAAGGTGTATGAAGCAGCTTCATACACCTATAAGGGTTTTTCTAAGGGTTCTAAGGGTCTTTCTAAGCCTTTGCAGTCAACTGGGCAATACACTCACGGAAATTATCCACTAAAACCATCACACGCTCCATCACGCCCAGAGCTTTCCACTTGCTCACGGGCTGGCGCATATAGGGATTGCGGCTGATGGCAGCGTTAAGCGTTCCCGACGGGATACTGATATCCATCAATATCAACTGGCGCTCAAAAAGGCTCACGTTATCCTGCCATCCGTATTCGTCTCGGCATACGCAGAACAACACAGCGTAGGCAGCATTACCCCATATATATTTCTTCACAGCTTTCACGGCCTTTTCAAGCAGATCAGCATCCATCATTTCAGATTCCGATTTCGTCTGCTCATCAGCCTTTGCAGCCATCTGAGTCACCTGTGCGCCGGGCATGGCAAAGATGGCATTATGAATCGTACCGTTGAACACCTGACAGTTGCTGCCTGCCTCAAAATGGTTGTGAATGTCACGAACCTTGTCTTTCTCATCCATTTTCAAATTTCCCTTCTACTTTATCGTTAAACACATTTGCTGAACTCCCATTGCCAAACTGGTTAGTGACATTCTGCACTCGCTTTGCCTCATTAAACTCCTTCACCGCCTTTTTGAAATACGCTTTCAGCCGCTTGGAGCATTTGCCCCAAGGCATACTACCGGCAAGCAACACGTTGAGAATCACGAACACATCATGCCCCTGCTTCGGATCAGTCTCTTCGGCATAGTCTCGCACACCTTCCTCGATGGTAGCCACAGGAATATAGTCCTTGTCCACCGAAGCCTTCAGTTCGTCAAAATCCTGTTGCGTGTTTTCACATTTCTGCTTCAGGTCATCCACATCAGCCTGCAACTTCGCGATGGTCTCCCTCGCCTTCTTGCTCTCTTTCGCCGATGGGTCACGATCCGCGTCCTCAGCCAGCTTTTGGCGGAGTCTTTCCATTTCCTCTGCCATCTGCTGCTTTTCCTTCTCCAGAGAATCAATCTGCGACTGGTAGTTGCGTTGCATGCTCTTCGTCGTCACACGTTCATGCGCCAGCTCGTCTTCCAAATCGTTAATCTTGATGTTTTTCTCTTCAAGACTCACCTTCACTTGCCCCAACTCTGCGTTCAGGCTGTCAATCTCATCCACCAACTGCCCATTCTCGTCAAGCAGTCTCTTCACCTCTGCCGGAAGCCCTTTCAGCGCTTTCAGCATCTCGTTCAATTCCATGGTTTTACCTCCTTGCTTTCGTTTTAGGTTTTTGTTTTTATATCGTTTATTGTTTTTTTCTTTAGGCTTTCCTAGGATTTCCTAGGATTTCCTAGGCTCTCCTAGAATTTCCTAGAATCTCCTCAATCTTCCTCCTGAGCGCCTGATTTTCAGCTTTCAGCCTTGAGTTCTCAGCCTCCAAGGCCTTCAGGCGAGCATCCAGCTGCTGCCGGTAGCCTGTGCGCGCCGCATACATCCGCTCCTTGATACCACCCTCCTTCACGAAGCGCTCTTCGAGACGCTCTATATAGGAGTACATCATCTTGTCTGTCTGATGGCAGAGCGTCAGCGCCAGATTAGCCATCTCCTCATCGTTCATCTTCCCCATCAGCGGCTCATAGTCGCTATAGTCATTATGCTGGTGGCAAAACTCCCGCAACCGCTGCAGGCGAGGGTTCTCCTTCTCCCAGACAGGCAGATGGCGCGTGTGAAGATAATCCAGATAGTCAGACCGCAGTTCCTGCAGACTGCCACGGGCCACATTCATCAGTTTGATTTCCATTTCCGAACTCGTCTGCCCGTCCTCCGAGCCCTCCACGATGTTCTGCTTCCCCGAGCGCGCCGCCTGCACCATCTGATCCACCGTACGGTCACCATAGGCAGGAAGGAAGCGCCGGCAGAACTCCACCGTCAACTGATACACCGTGTCGCTCTTCCGGTAGAAGTAGAGGTCCTTCCACACCACGGCCTTCTTCAGCACCTTCCCTTTCGTCTCGTTCTTCTCCATGGATTATCTGTTTACGTCCTGCAAAAGTACAAAAAAATATCCGTCTCTGCTTAAAGAAACGAATACTTTTTTGTAGCGAATATCGTTAAAATATCTAACCTTCTGATAGACAGTCAAGAGAGGAAAATGAACGGGAAACCGTCACCTGATTATGAATCACTCCGTGAAGTCATCCCAACCAGTTGGTGAAGATAAGTATGCATTCGTGCACCGACTCAAAGAATTTCTCTATTCTTTCTTTCACGCCCTTCCAATAAATTCCATTCATAAACCTCTAATTTAGTATTAAGATTGTATTTTCATAATGAACGGGGAACCATCCCATTCAAACTTTATTTATTCCTCCAACTCCTTCATAAGGTCGGTGAGAATATATTCGTCGCTCAGCAACTGCAGACCGCTTTCAGGATTGGTGAGCATGGCGTAGGTGCGTGAGTTGTAGAGCAGGTCGAGAGCGCGCTCGGTGTCAATGTCGAGTCGCTCTGCCAACAGGGCGGCTATGCGTCCCGTCTTGCGCCAAAGTACTTGGTCTCTCATCCCTGGCCTCCTTTCTCTTTTGCCTCCCAGTTCTTCAGGGCTTCCTGCACATTCCATACCACGCCGTCGATGCTCTCGGCATGCAGCGTGTCATAGCAGTCGAGCAGCAAGCGGCGCACCAGCCCATGGCGCTTCAGGCGATTGAACAGCTCGGTGGCCGTAATGCCCATGCGCTGCGCCGTAGCTCCAATGGCCAGCGTAACGAATTGGGTCTGTGGAATTGTCGTTGTTGCCATATTTCAGCTTAAATAATCTTCTAGCAATATAGTACTATATTCAATTTTCGGCAAAGTTAGCAATAAGAATCGAGAATTGCAAGTGTAATCGGTTATTTATTTTTGTGTCAACCTTATTCAGGAAAAGACAACAGAATAGCATACAATGTGTTACAGCGTTACAGCGTTACAGTTCCAAAAACGATTGTGCTTATGTCAAAAAGTAAATCTATATTTATATATATTATAATATATATAAATATAGAATATATTTTTAGCTTGGAATACCCTTTCCGAGAACTGTAACACCGTAACAGCGTAACAATCCTGAACCTCGAACAAAGAGTATGTAGCACCACGCAAACATATCACTTCCGCAAGGGAAAAATATTCGTTCTGCGGCGGAAAGATATTGTTTACGAATTTTAACGGACGGAGTGGATTTTGTTAACAGATTTTTACAGGTTACGACAGGGCGATTTTTGGCCGTTGGGGGATTTTGGAGTAACTTTGCATTAACAAAATGAGAAATGGAGAAAATGAGAAAATGAGAAATTTCGTGCAAATGAAGGCAGAGCCAAGCTTGCTTGAGCTATGCTGAATGCGGCCGAAATTCATGAACGGAGTTCATAAATGAAGAGTGAAGAGTGAAGAGTGAAGAATGAAGAGTGAAGAGTGAAGATTTTGCTACCGCGCGGGCTTGTTCTGGAACTTGAAACCTGGAACTTGAAACATTAACCTTTTAACCTTAAAACTAAAAACAATTATGGCAAAAATCGGAACTTTGAAGTATCGCCTGGTGCAGAACAACAACGAACACCAGACTGGGGCTTTCAAAAAGTGGTACATCAGGGCGGTGCAGGACCGCACACTCACGTTCGACGAGTTCGTGCAGCACATGGCCGACCACAACTCGCCTTACTCGCGAGGCGTGATCCACGGAGTGCTCATCGACATGCTGGCGTGTCTGCAGGAGCTGATTCTGGACGGCAAGTCAGTGCGGCTGGGTGAGCTGGGACTCGTATCGCTGGGCATTTCCTCGAAGGGTGTGGACTCGGTGAAGCAGGCTTCGGTGAGCGAGCAGGTGAAGGGTGTGCATCTGCTGGTGCGCAACACGAAGACTTGGAGCAACGCTGAACTCCGCAAGCTCTGCAAGATTGAGGAGCTGGCCAAGAACGACGTGAAGGAGGAGGAGGAGGAGACGGAGCCCAACCCCTAACCCCTCCCGAAGGGAGGGGAACTAAGACCCTCTAAATCCCCCTTAAGAGGGGGACTTCTACTCGGCTGACTTCAAAACGAATGATTATTAACCTAAAAAATGGCCCTCAACGGTAAGTCCCCCTTCTAAGGGGGATTTAGAGGGTCTCCTATTAACCTTAACAAAATCCCTCAACGGCAAGTCCCCCTTCTAAGGGGGATTGAGAGGGTCTCCTATTAGTACTATGAACAAGAAAGAACTCTGGAAAACGATTATTCAGGTGCTTATTGCGGCCTTGACGGCGCTGGGCACGGCGCTTGGTGCGGTGAGTTGTCTGTAGCCTCCGCCCTCAAAAATGAAAGAACTCCCTACCCTCTTCTTCGGGGCGGGGAGTTTTTTTATTTAGCTCAACACAAAGACACAAAGACACGAAGTTTTCTGAACAAAAATCTACACAAATTTCACAAAAATATTTTTGTCAGATTGTTGAAGATTTTCGTCTTTCAATTTCTCCTTTTATGAACTTTGCTCATGAATTTCGGCCGCATTCAGCATAGCTCAAGCAAGCTTGGCTCTGCCTTCATTTGCACGAAATTTCTCATTTTCTCATTTTCTCATTTTCTCAATTTCCCTTCTGCATCCGCATGCCATAGGCGCATACCACGACGAAGCAGATGAAGGGCAGGATGAACGAGGCATTGGTGGCGGGGAAGGAGCCCAGAACGGTACCCTGGTCGATGATGGCGGCCTGGAACGGGGGCAATACGCTTCCGCCGAGGATGGCCATGATGAGACCGGCTGCTCCGAACTTGGCATCGTCGCCAAGGCCCTTCAGGGCTATGCCGTAGATGGTGGGGAACATGAGTGACATGCAACCGCTGACGGCCACGAGGCAATACATGCCGAGGCGGTTCTGGAACAGGATGACGCCGAGCGTGCAGAGCATTCCGCCGATGGCAAAGGCTGCCAAGAGACGGGCGGGATTGACGTATTTCATGAGGTAGGTGGCCACGAAGCGGGAGCAGATGAAGAGCAGCATGGCGGCGATGTTGAAGCGCTGGGAGAGCACTTCGGCGGCCTGCTCGCCCATGCCTTCGGCCATGAAGACGCGCGTGCCGTACTGGATGATGAAGGTCCAGCACATGATCTGCGCGCCCACGTAGAAGAACTGGGCGATGACGCCCTCGCGATAGTATCTGAGGGCGAAGATGCGCTTCAGGGTGGGCATGAAATGGATGTCGCGGTTCTGGTCGCCGTTCTTGGGCATCTTGACGAGCATGATGACGATGAACATGGCCACGATGACGAGTCCGATGGCCAGATAGGGCGAGATGAGGACGGAGAGGTCAGCTTCCTTCATGGCGTCAAACTGCTCGGGCGAGAGGTTGGCGCGCTCGGAGGATGACATGGGGTTGAGCCGTGCCTGGATGAAGTTCATGGCCACGTACATGCCGATGATGGAGCCGCAGGGGTTGAAGCACTGGGCCATGTTGAGTCGGCGCGTGGAAGTTTTCTCGGAGCCCATCGTGAGGATGTAGGGGTTGCAGGAGGTCTCGAGGAACGAGAGTCCGCAGGTCATGATGAAATAGGCGATGAGGAAGCATCCGTAGATGCCCACCATCTTGGCGGGGAAGAAGAGCAGGGCTCCGGTGGCATAGAGTCCGAGGCCCATGAGCACGCCCGACTTGTAAGAGAATTTCCTAATGAAGATGGCTGCCGGGAAGGCCATGCAGAAGTAGCCTCCGTAGAAGGCCACCTGCACGAGTGCGCCCTCGGTGACGCTCATCCTGAAGATCTTGGAGAAGGCTTTCACCATGGGGTTGGTGATGTCGTTGGCAAAGCCCCAGAGCGCGAAGCAGAGGGTGACCAGGATGAAGGGGATGAGGTAGTGAGAAGGGACGACAGACCCAGACCCCTCAAACCCACCCCCTGCCCCTCCCGAAGGGAGGGGGGTGGTATCTTTTGTTGCTTGATTGTTATTCACGGATTATTTTTCTGAATTATACATTAAATTATTTTCACCCTACTCCACCCGATAACGGAGTAATTGCTCCCCTCCCTTCGGGAGGGGTTGAGGGTGGGTATTACTTATACATCGGCCCGAAGTTCTGGCAGGCACGATAGTCGGCGCCTTCCTTGTCCATGCCGAAGGCATTCCAGCAGGCGGGACGGAAGATGTCTTCGTCCTTCACGTTGTGCATGCAGACGGGTATGCGGAGCATGGAGCAGAGGGTGATCACGTCGGCTCCGATGTGGCCGTAGGCGATGGCGCCGTGGTTGGCTCCCCAGTTGTTCATCACGGAATAGACGTCGCGGAAGGCGTCCTTCGTGGGATCGAGGCGCGGGGCAAACCATGTGGTGGGCCATGTGGGATCGGTGCGCTTGTCGAGGATGTCGTTCACTTCGGGATCGAGCTCCACGGTCCATCCTTCGGCCAGCTGGAGCACGGGGCCGAGCCCCTTCACGATGTTGACGCGCATCATCGTCATGGGCATTCCGCCGCGGGTGAGGAAATGGCTGGAGTAGCCGCCTCCACGGAAGTAGTCGCGATCGGCGGGCATCCACGAGGTGGCCTTGAGGCAGGCTTCGGCGTCCTCGGCGGTCATCTCCCAGGGTGATTTCATCACGGGACGGCCCTCGTTGTCAGACATAGCTCCGGTGGCATCGAGCGTGGTGGCACCCGAATTAATAAGGTGGATGAATCCGCCGGCGGCTGCTCCCTCGGGCTTCTTGCCGGTGACGCGCTCCACGGCTTCGGGGCTCCAGTAGGTGCGGATGTCGGAGAACATGACGCCCTTGTTGGTGAGCAGATGGCCGAAGAGCATGGAGATGCCGTTGAGCGAGTCGTTCTCGGTGGCCAGCACGTCGGCTTCGCGGATGCCGTTCCAGTCGAACGAGGTGCACATCATGGACTCGGGGAAGTCGAAGTTGGGCTTATAGTCGGTCCATTGGCGCTGACCCTGCACACCGCCGAGGATAGCGTTGTGGCCCTTGGCCTCCTCGAAGTAGCCCATCTCGGCGAGCTTCGGGTTGCCGTGCATCAGGTCGCGGATGATCATCATGCACTTCACGGTGAACTCCCAGTCCTCGTCTTTCTCCTGGCGGTTCTTGCCCTTGCCCTTGCCGTTGTAGGTGGTCATGGGCGTGCCGGGGAAGAGTGGACGGTCCTCGTTGTAGTCGTGGCCCTCCTGGGGCTTGCAATACTTATCTACCCACTCCATAGCGCGCTTCAGCTCATCGTGGTCGTAGATGCCGAAGTCCACGCGGCGGAGGATTTCCACGAGGTCAACATACTCGGTGCGGATGCCGAAATACTCCTGGAAGAAATCGGCATCGACGATACTTCCGGCGATACCCATGCAGGTGTTGCCGAGCGAGAGATAGGATTGTCCTCGCATGGTGGCCACGGCCTGAGCGGCGCGAGCCCAACGGAGAATCTTCGTGGCGGCATCGGCGGGGATGGTATTATCGGGCAGGTCTTGCACGTCATGGCCATAGATGCCGAAGGCGGGCAATCCCTTCTGGGCATGGGCGGCGAGCACGGCGGCCAGATAGACGGCTCCCGGGCGCTCCGTGCCGTTGAATCCCCAAACGGCCTTCGGATAGTAGGGGTTCATGTCCATCGTCTCGGAGCCGTAGCACCAGCAGGAGGTGACGGTGATAGACGAGCCCACGCCCTCGCGCTCGAACTTCTCAGCGCAGGCAGCACTCTCGGCCACGCGGCCTATGGTGGTGTCGGCAATGACGCACTCCACGGGCGAGCCGTCGCCGTTGCGCAGGTTGCTCTCAATCAGTTCTTTCACGGCCTTGGCCAGACTCATGGTCTTCTCTTCAAGGCTCTCACGGATACCGCCCTGGCGACCATCGATGGTGGGGCGAATGCCAATTTTTGGATAAGTCTTCATATCAGTTTGTTTTTTCATTAAAAGATTGTTTATCTAAAGATAAAAACGCAGAAAACGGAAAATGTAACTATTGGAGTAAAGATTATTTTAATAGAACACAAAGACACGAAGACACGAAGAAATAAAAGACAAAAATCTTCAAAAATCTGACATAAATATTTTTGTAGGATTTGTGTGGATTTTTGTTAAATAAATCTTTGTGACTTTGTGTCTTTGTGTTCCATAAAAAAATTAGAAGTGATTGATGCAGATGCCTTGCTTGTACCACTCGTAGAGGCGGTGGACACCCTCGTCAATCTCTACCTTATGATGCCAGCCGAGACTATGAAGTTTCTTTACATCGGTGAGCTTCTTCAACGTACCGTCGGGCTTCGTGGCATCCCAACGGATTTCGCCCTCGAAACCGATTTCCTTCCGTATCAGTTCGGCCAACTGACGGATGCTGATTTCCTTGCCGGTACCTACGTTGATATGGCAATTTCGGATTTCGGTAATGCCGTCGGCATTCTTCACGTTTGCATCGTAAGTGTCCTTGAAATCCACGTTCAGCAAGACGTGAACGGAGGCGTCGGCCATCTCTTCGCTCCACAAAAACTCGCGCATCGGACGGCCTGTGCCCCAAAGCGTTACGGCGTTTGGTTCGATGCCATAATGAAGGAGCACGCGAAGGATATCTTGCTCCGTGCTCTCCCCATCTACACGCACCACGCGGTCACCCTCGCGAAGCGATACGGGGCGGAGATTGATATCCTTGCGCACGGCCTCCCAATCGCCTTCGCCCAGGCATTTGGCCAGATGAATCTTGCGGATCATGGCGGGCAACACGTGGGAGTTTTCGAGGTGGAAATTATCGTTCGGCCCATAGAGGTTGGTGGGCATCACGGCGATGTAGTTGGTGCCGTATTGGATATTGAAACTTTCACACATTTTCAACCCCGCAATCTTGGCGATGGCATAGGGCTCGTTGGTGTATTCCAGGGGCGACGTGAGCAGGCAATCCTCGGGCATGGGCTGGGGAGCCTCGCGCGGATAGATGCACGTGGAGCCGAGGAAAAGGAGTTTCTTCACCCCGTGGCGCCAGCTCTCGCCTATCACGTTCTGCTGGATTTGCAGGTTCTGGTAGATGAAGTCGGCGCGGTATTGCAGGTTGGCCATGATGCCGCCCACATGGGCCGCGGCCAGGACTACGGCTTCGGGCTGCTCTTCATCGAAGAATTGCCTCACGGCCACGGGGTCCATCAGGTCCAGTTCCTGATGGGTGCGCCCCACGAGGTTCGTATATCCCCTACTCTTCAGGTTATTCCAAATAGCGGAACCCACAAGGCCGTGGTGTCCCGCTACAAAAAACTTACTATTCTTGCCGAGTGTCATCTTAGTCATCGATTTTTGATTTGAGGTAAAGCTTTTTCACTTTTTTCATATCATGATCTACCATAATTTTAACAAGGTCCTCGAAAGTGGTCTTTCTCGGATTCCAACCCAGCTTGGCCTTGGCCTTGGAGGGGTCACCTAACAACTGATCCACTTCTGCCGGACGGAAATACTTGGGATCAACCTCCACGAGGGCTTTGCCCTCTAAGTTGAGAGTTGAGAGTTGAGGGTTGAGAGTTTTTGCACAGATGCCCTTCTCATTCAGCCCTTCGCCTTCCCATCGGAGTTCGATGCCCACTTCCTTAAAGGCCAGCGTGGCAAACTCACGGACAGTGTGGTATTCGCCCGTAGCAATCACGAAGTCATCGGGTTCGGGCTGCTGAAGGATGAGCCACATGCACTCCACGTAGTCCCTGGCATAACCCCAGTCGCGCAGGGCGTTGAGGTTGCCCAGATAGAGCTTGTCTTGCTGCCCCTGGGCGATGCGGGCGGCGGCCAGGGTGATCTTGCGGGTGACGAAGGTCTCGCCTCGGCGCTCGCTCTCGTGGTTGAAGAGGATTCCGTTGCAACAATACATGCCGTAGGATTCACGGTAGTTCTTCATGATCCAGAAGCCGTAGAGCTTGGCCACGGAATAAGGCGAACGCGGATAGAAAGGCGTGGTTTCCGACTGAGGCACTTCCTGCACCTTGCCGTAGAGTTCGGAGGTGCTGGCCTGATAGATGCGGCACTTGTGTTCGAGTCCGCAGATGCGCACGGCTTCGAGCAGACGGAGCACGCCCACGGCATCGGTGTCGGCCGTGTATTCGGGCACGTCGAACGAAACCTTCACGTGGCTCTGAGCGGCCAGGTTGTAGATTTCGGTGGGCTTGGTCTCGCCGATGATACGGATCAACGACGACGAGTCGGTCATGTCGGCCCAATGGAGGTTCACCAGACGGGATTTCTTCATGTCGCGCACCCACTCGTCGAGATAGAGGTGCTCAATGCGCCCGGTATTAAACGATGAGGAACGGCGCAGGAGGCCATGCACCTCATATCCTTTCTGAATGAGAAACTCGGCCAGGTAACTGCCGTCCTGACCTGTGATTCCAGTAATTAATGCTACTTTCTTTTCCATAACGACCCCCCTTTTATCCCCCGAGGGGGAAAATCTGTCCGGGGATTATTTTGATTTATAATCGGATTTCTTAAATGTTCGTTAGCCTCCCCTCGGGGAGGTTGGAGGGGGTTACTACTCTTCTCCCGAGAACTGGCGTATGCGTTGCTCCTCGGAGAGCTTGCAGATCAGCAGGCGCCCGTCGGACTCGGCCACGATGTAGCCATCGAGTCCCTGCACCACCACGCGCTTATGATCGAGGGTGTGGATGATGCTATTGTGGGTGTCGTAGAGGTTCACGTTCTCGCCGATGACGCTATTGCCGTAGAGGTCTTTCTTGGTCTGAGCCAAGAGGGAGCCCCACGTGCCCAGGTCGCTCCATCCGAAGTCGGCGGGGCATACGAATATCTCCTCGGCCTTCTCCATGATGGCATAGTCAACCGAGATGCTCTCGCATTCGGGGAAGCGTTTGTTGATTTCCTCCTGCTCTCGAGGCGTGCCATAGACGGGCAGCAGGCTCTCGAAGACGCGATTGATGGCGGGCTGATACACACGGAAGGCGTTGACGATGGTGCCTACACCCCAGATGAAGATGCCGGCATTCCAGAAGTACGACTTGTTGCGGATGTATTCCATAGCCTTCTCCTGGCTGGGTTTCTCACGGAACGAATCCACACGGAAGATTTCCTTGTTGCGCGGGCTGCTCGTGGAGAGATCGGCCTGAATATAGCCGTAGCCGGTTTCGGGACGTGTGGGCTTCATGCCCAGCGTTACGATGGCATCGGTCTCGCTCGTGAACTTCATGCACTGGTTGACCACACGGCGGAACTCTTCACCGTTGACCACGATATGATCGCTGGGCGTCACCACCACGTTGGCCTTGGGGTCCTTCTTCTTGATGCGCCAACTGACGTAGGCGATGCAGGGGGCCGTGTTGCGGCGGCAGGGCTCACAAAGCACGTTTCCGGCAGGCACCTCGGGTAGCTGCTGGCGCACGATGTCGGCATACTTCTCGTTGGTCACCACCCACACGTTCTGCGGGTCGCAAATGCCTTCGAAACGATCAAGCGTCAGCTGGAGAAGCGTGCGCCCTACACCCAGCACATCAATAAACTGCTTGGGCTTCTCGGCGGTGCTCATCGGCCAGAAACGGCTTCCAACGCCGCCGGCCATAATAACTAAGTGATTATTCTTGTAAGCCATCAGATAAATGAATACTTAATAATAATTTGCAAAAATAATCAATATTTCCGACTTCCCCAAAGAATAAGCCGAAAATAAATGAAAAAGCGCAAAACGCAAGGAAAATCCTCATACGTTTTGCGCTCAATAGCGTTAGTCAGAGAGACTTATTTGGCAAACCAGGCCACGATGGTCTCGTAGAGCTCCTGCTTACCGGAGGTCAGCTTAGGCTCGTCAACCTTCTTGCCGTACTCGTAAACATCCTCGAGTGAGAGCTTGCCCTCTTCGAACTCCTTACCCTTGCCGGCGTCGAACGAAGCGTAGCGCTCCTTGACCATGTTGCAGAGCGTGCCGTCCTCGATGATGGCAGCAGCGTTCTCGAGTGCGCGTGCCATAGCGTCCATACCGCTGATGTGAGCGATGAATACATCCTCAGGATCAGTAGAGTTGCGGCGCATCTTGGCGTCGAAGTTGGTACCGCCATTGCCGAGACCACCGTTGCGGATGATCTGAAGCATAGCCTGAGTGAGCTCATAGTTATCGATGGGGAACTGGTCAGTATCCCAACCGTTCTGGGCATCACCGCGGTTAGCATCGATAGAACCGAGCATACCGTTGTCAACGGCGCAGCAGAGCTCGTGCTCGAAGGTGTGGCCGGCGAGTGTGGCGTGGTTCACCTCGATGTTCACCTTGAAGTCCTTCTCCAGACCGTGAGCCTTCAGGAAGCCGATAACGGTCTCGGTGTCAACATCATACTGGTGCTTGGTGGGCTCCATGGGCTTGGGCTCGATGAGGAACGTGCCGGTGAATCCCTTTGAGCGAGCATAGTCGCGGGCCATAGTCAGCATGCGGGCCATGTGCTCCTTCTCGCGCTTCTGGTCGGTGTTGAGCAGGCTCATGTAGCCCTCACGTCCACCCCAGAACACATAGTTCTGACCACCGAGCTTGATGGTAGCATCGATGGCGTTCTTGATCTGAACGATAGCACGAGCCACAACATCGAAGTCGGGGTTGGTGGAAGCACCGTTCATGTAGCGCTTGTTGCCGAACACGTTAGCCGTACCCCAGAGCAGCTTGATGCCAGGGTTCTCGGCCAGCTTCTGCTGGGCATAGTCGGTGATGGCCTTCATGTTAGCCTCATACTCCTCAACAGAGCTGCCCTCTTCAACGAGGTCAACATCGTGGAAGCAGAAGAACTCGATGCCGAGCTTATTCATGATTTCGAAACCAGCGTCCATCTTATCCTTGGCGCGCTGAACGGCGTTGTCTGCCTTATCCCACTCGTAGCTGCGGGTCTGGCCTCCGAAGGGGTCTGCAGATGCCTGTCCGAGTGTGTGCCACCAAGCCATAGCGAAGCGCAGCCACTCTTTCATGGTCTTGCCCAGCACTACCTTCTCTGCATCATAGTAGTGGAATGCCAGGGGGTTCTTACTGTCTTTTCCCTCGAAGGGAATCTTTCCAATTTGTGGAAAATACTCTTTTGCCATAATAGTTGATTTTAAAATTAGGTTTATAAATCCTTAAATTGATAATTCTTAATTGGATAATCGGCATAGCCGAAAAATCTGAATGCTAAATTCTAAATCCTTAACTCTTGATAATCTGCTCCAGATTGGCCTTCCATTCGGCATAGGCGTTGAGGTAGGCATCCTTGTTCTGGGCATCGGGCTCTATCACCGCTAATTTCTTTAACGTGGCAAATGCCTCATTATTGTCCTTATAGATGCCACAACCCATACCGGCACCCTTGGCTGCACCTACCGAGCCATCAGTCTCGTAGAGCTCGATGGTGGCTCCGCTCACGCTGGCCAGCGTGTTGCGGAAGATGTCGGAGAGGAACATGTTGGCCTTACCGGCGTGAATCTTCTTGATGTCCATACCCATCTGCTGCATCACTTCCATGCCGTAGCAGAACGAGAAGACGATGCCTTCCTGGGCGGCACGCATGATGTGGGCCTTGGAGTGCTTGTTGAAGTTGATGCCGTTGATGGAGCAACCCACCTCGCGATTCTCCAACACGCGCTCGGCACCGTTTCCGAACGGAATGATGCTCACGCCCTCGGAACCGATGGGGATATTGGCCATCATGTCGTTCATCTCGCTATAGGAAATGCCCTCGGGAGCCACGTTGCGGCGCACCCAGGCATTCAGGATGCCCGTTCCGTTGATGCAGAGCAACACGCCCAGACGATCCAGTTCCTTCGTATAGTTCACGTGAGCGAAGGTGTTCACACGGCTCTTCGGGTCATAGTTGGCCTCGCCGAGCACACCATATACTACGCCGCTCGTTCCGGCCGTAGATGCAATCTCGCCGGGGTTGAACACGTTGAGCGAAAGGGCATTGTTGGGCTGGTCACCACCACGATATGAAATAGGTGTACCTTCCTTCAGGCCGAGTTCTTCGGCGGCTGCCTTGCAAACGGTGCTCTGAATGGAGAAGGTGGGCACGATATCGGCCACTACATCCTCGGGGAATCCGAAATAGTCGAGCAGGAACTTGGCGGGCTTCTTGTCCTTGAAGTCCCACATCATACCCTCGGAAAGTCCGCTGATAGTGGTGTTGGCCACACCGCTCAATCGCATGGCGATATAGTCGCCGGGGAGCAGGATCTTGTCAATCTTATCAAACAGCTCGGGCTCGTTCTCCTTCACCCAAGCCAGCTTGGCGGCCGTGAAGTTTCCGGGAGAGTTCAGCAGATGACCGAGACACTGGTCGGCACCGAGGTCGTTGAAGGCCTTCTCGCCGTAAGGCACGGCACGCGAGTCGCACCAGATAATACTCGGACGGAGCACCTGCTGGTTCTTGTCCACGCACACCAGTCCGTGCATCTGATAGGAAATACCGATAGCCTTGATGTCGTCGGCCGAAGCTCCGGCATCAGCCATAATCTTCTTCAACGAAAGCTTGGCATTGTCCCACCACATCTGGGGGTCTTGCTCTGCCCAACCGGCCTTGACGGCCATGATGGGAGCCTCTTTTTCAGGATAGAAAGCAGTAGCGGCGCAAACACCGGTGTCTGCGTCAACGAGTGATGCCTTGACAGATGAACTGCCCACATCGAATCCTAATAAATATCTATTTGCCATTTCTTATAATTATAATAATATGTCTTATTTTTATTTTAGAATACGTCCAGAATCCACTTTCCCCCTGTTAAATAATGAAAAAAATCATCAATCCCCCTCCTATTCCTGTATGTTGCCTCTTGGTGGCAACAAAAAGAGCACCAACCCATAGGCCGGTGCTCCTCTAAAATGAATATGATTGGCTTCAGGCTTAAACGGCCTGATAAATCCAGTCGTAGAAGATCGAACAGATACCGAAGATCAGGATGCCGGCCGTGCAGATGCCGAGAGCCAGCTTGGTGCTCGTGGTTGTCTGGAAGGTGGGCAGCGGGTTGTCTTCTGCCTTAATATACATGGCTTTCACGATGAGCAGGTAGTAGTAGAGTGACACTACGGTATTGATCAACGCGATGAATACCACGAAATAGGATGCATAGGAACCCTCCTGGGCAGCTGCCATGAACACGAAGAACTTGGAGAACATACCGGCGAAGGGAGGAATGCCTGCCAGAGAGAACAAGGCCAAGGTCATCAGCAACGAGAGCTTCGGGTTGGTCTGATAGAATCCGTTGTAAGCATCCATATCGGTACGGCCGCCATTGGCTTCCTCAACGGCACTAATCACCGTGAAGACAGCCATATTGGCTACCACGTAGATAAGCACATAGTATGACAGGGCTGCCACGCCATGAGCGCTATTACCCACCACGGCCAGCATGATATAGCCTGCCTGAGAGATAGAACTGAAAGCCATGAATCGCTTGAGTTCGCTCTGGCGGATGGCAAAGAGGTTGGCCACGGTGATGGAAAGCACGATAACGATATAGAGCCACATCTCCCACTGGTCAATCATAGCGGGGAAGGCCTTCATCAGGATGACGCAGAGCGTGAAGGCTGCTGCACCCTTCGAGATGACGCTGAGATAGCCCGTGACGGTGGTAGGTGCGCCCTGATAGGTATCGGCCGTCCAGAAATGGAAGGGCACCAGGGAGAGCTTGAAGCCCAGGCCGCTGGCAAAGAACACCAGGCCCACGATGGAGAGGGCTGAGGGATAGATGCGGATGCTCTGAAAGAGTTTCTGGGAGAAGTCGTCGAAATAGAGCGTTCCGGTGGCACCATAGAGCATCGAGATACCATAGAGCATCACACCGCTGGAGAATGTTGCCGTGAGGATGAACTTGGCGGCGGCTTCGGCGCTGTTGTGGCGATACTTGTCGAGACCTACGAGGCAGGCCATGGGCACGGATGCCATTTCGAGTCCGAGGAAGAACATCAGGAAATGTCCGGAAGACATCATCACGAACATACCGAGCAGGGTGCTCTCTACAAGCATGTAGAACTCGCCGGCCTTGAACGAGGTGTCAGGACGAGAAAGCCACTGGCGGGCCTGAATGCAGACGATGAGCGTACCGGCAGCAAGGATGGTTTTCATCACCATAGCAGCCTGGGTGGCCACATACATGCCGCCGAAAGCCTCAATCTGAGGATTGCAACTGGCAATCGAAGTAAAGCAGATGACGGTCAGGATGAGCATCATCACCGAAGCGAGCATGTTCAGATGATCGGCATCATCGTTCTGCTGCTTTTTCTTCAAGTCGTATCCGAGGACGAAATCCATAACAAAGGTGATGATGAGCATCAGCACCAGGCAGGTCTCGGGAATCATATTAAAGAATTGTCCGTAGTTCATAATTACATACTTGCTGTTAAGATGTTAGACAAAATACTTCCTACGCCACTATCGATGATGTAGCTGAACATCAGCGGGAAGCAGCCGAGACCGGCCACACAGGCAATGAGGCAGATGACCGCAACACGCTCGTCCCAGGTAGCATCGGTCAGCGTAACGGTGTCACAATGAGGATAGTCCACCTTCTGGAAGAGTATCTTTCCCACCACGCGGAGGATATAGACGGCTGTCACTACGATGGAAGTACAAGCAATGATGGTGCACGTACGATGGAACACATCGGCATTCTCAAACGAGCCTACAAAGATGGTCATCTCAGCAATGAAACCGGAGAATCCGGGAAGACCGAGGTTGGCCAAACCGGCAATGACATAGCCGCAGGCAAGGAACGGCATGATTTTCATCAAACCGCCGAGATAGCGCACGTCACGGGTGTGGGCACGTCCGTAGATCATACCGATGAGGGCAAAGAAGAGAGCCGTCATCAGACCGTGGGAAAGCATCTGCAGGATAGCACCCGTACAACTGGTGCGGGTCATCATCAGCAGGGCGAAGAGCACCAGGCCGCAATGCGATACCGAAGAGTAGGCATTGATGTACTTCAGGTCGGTCTGTACACAGGCACTGAGCGCACCGTAAACCACGGAGATCGTTGTCAGGATAAGGAATATCCATCCCAGCTGCTGAGCTGCATCAGGAAGCAGATACATAGCCACACGGAAACAGCCGTAGCCTCCGAGTTTCATCAGCACACCGGCGTGGAGCATCGAGACGGCAGTAGGTGCCGAAGCATGACCATCGGGTGACCAAGTGTGGAAGGGGAACAAAGCACCCAGCACACCGAAACCGATGAAAATGAAGGGGAAGAATATCTTCTGGATGTTGACGGGAATGTTATGCTTGGCGGCAATCTCGGTGACAATCATCGTGTCGGCTCCGCTGAAGAAGTAGATGCCGAGGATGCCGAGGATGAGCAGGGCCGAACCTCCCATGAGCATCAGCGTCAGTTTCATGGCAGCATACTCCTTGTTGCCAGAACCCCATACACCGATGAGCAGATACATAGGAATGAGGGCCACCTCATAGAACATGAACATCGTGAACATATCCACGGAGATGAAGAAACCGAACACACCTGTAGAAAGCAGGGTGAACCAAAGGAAATATTCCTTCGTGAGCGGCTTCAGCTGCCAGGAGGCAAAGGTTCCCGTGAAGACGATGATGCTCGAAAGCAGCAACATCACAACAGAGATACCATCAACGCCCACGGCATATTTGATATTCAGCGGCTTGAACCAATCTACGGCATACGTGAGCAGCATCTCGGCATTGTTGCCGGCTGCACGCTGCTGAACGAAATAGACCGTAAGCCAGATGGACAAGGCAAGCAAACAAGAAGAGCCTGCCACCATCACACCACGCACCTGACTGAGATTGCGCGCAAGCCAGAGGCCAAGCAGCATCAGGGCGGGGATTACTACAAATAATGTTAATATACTCATTTTCGTTATATCGTTATTACGTCATTACGCCATTTCGTTATTACATCGCAAGCAGTACAAGGGCCAGAGCCACCGTTCCGGTGAGGAACCATACGGCATACTGACGCACATCACCACTCTGCCAGGGACGCAGGCTCTCACCAGCCTCGTTGGCTCCCCATGCCATGAAGTTGAACGTGCCGTCAACCACATGACGGTCGAACCATGCTATCGGGCGGGAGAAGCAGCGGAAGACAATCTTGTGCGTGAAATACATCCACACCTCATCCATGTAGAAACGCTTGTAAGCGGCGCGATGGAGACGGGGGAATTGCTTGTAGAGGCGATCAGCGATCGGCTGGCTTTCACCTTTATATATATAGGTAGCCAGGCAGATGCTCAGGATGGCAATCACCGTAGAGGTGATGGCTATCTTGGTATCGAAATGAATCGTATAGGGAGCTCCGGTAGCACTCACGAAATCGCCGAAGTTACCACCCCACCCTGCGAATCCGGCAATGGTGGAATAGATACCCACACCCATCGTGATGCAGCAGAGGATGATCAGGGGCACGGTCATCGTGGCAGGAGCCTCGTGGGGCGTATGATGCTCATGAGCTTCCTTATTCTCGGTTCCCCAGAAGATGCCGTAGTAAAGACGGAACATGTAGAAAGCGGTCATGGCGGCGATGCCAGTCATAATCCAACCTACCCAGGGACTGTACTCAAAGCAGGCGGTGATAATCTCATCCTTCGAGCAGAAACCCGAGAAGAACGGAATACCGGCAATGGCCAGACAACTGATGAGGAACGTATAATGCGTCACGGGCATATACTTGCGCAAGCCACCCATCACGCTCATCTCGTTGGAGTGAACGGCATGGATGATACATCCGGCACAGAGGAACAAGCAGGCCTTGAACATGGCGTGGGTGAACAGGTGGAACATACCAGCCATATAGCCCAGCTGGGCATGATTGTCAAGCGCAGCACCATGATGACCGGGCAGACTGACACCCAGGGCCACCATCATAAAGGCAATCTGAGAAATGGTGGAGAAGGCCAGCACACGCTTGATGTCGCTCTGGGCACAAGCCACGGCGGCGGCATAGAAAGCGGTGAAGACACCTACCCACACGATGATGCTCATCGAACCCGGAGCGTACTGAATCCACAAGGGGAACATACGGGCAATTTGGAACACGCCGGCTACAACCATCGTTGCGGCATGGATGAGTGCAGATACAGGCGTCGGGCCCTCCATAGCATCCGGAAGCCAGATATGCAACGGGAACATGGCACTCTTACCGGCACCACCGATAAACATCAGTACCAGTGCGGTAGGGATGATAAAGCCACCGGCAGCTATGGCCTTGGCCACATTTGCCTGAATGAAAGGCTCCGTGCCATTGCCCATCACGACGTCGGTTCCCACGAATGAGAAGCTGAACGACTGGACATAGTAGCCGAAGATGAGGATACCGATGAGGAAGAACATATCGGCAAAGCGCGTCACGATGAATGCCTTCTTAGAGGCAGCCACAGCGGCATGTGTGGGATAGTAGAAGCCGATGAGCAGATAAGAGCTCACACCCACCAACTCCCAGAAGAGATACATCTGGAAGATGTTGGTGGCCAATACCAGGCCAAGCATAGACATCGAGAAGAGGCTCAGGAAAGCATAGTAGCGCTGGAAACCCTTCTCGCCGTGCATATAGCCGAACGAATAGATATGTACCATGAGGGAAACCGTCGAGATAACCACCAGCATCATCACCGAAATAGGATCGAGCAAGATGCCGAGATCGAAATGCAGACGGCCCAGAGGCAGCCAAGTGACATTGTAGGGCACAATCGTGGCAAACGTACCGTCGGCCAGACGATCAGCTGTAAAATAGGTGAAGGCTGTCAGATAGCTCACCAGTGTCACCACACCCAATGAACAGGTGCCGATGAGTCCTGCCGTCTTATGCGACATTTTCATACCCGCAAGTCCCAGAATGAGGAACGAGATCAATGGCATGAGCAGGATCAGGATTGAATATGTATAGTCCATAAATCTTAATTCTTAACTTGATTCTTAATTCATTAGGATTACCACTTCATGTTTTCAATCGAGTTCACCTGGTCACTATGATAGTTGCGGTAAACATTGATGATGATAGCCACGGCAACGGCTGTCTCGGCGGCACTCACACCGATGGAGAACAGCGTAAAGAAGAAGCCTTCCAATGCCTCAGGATAGACAATGCGGTTGATAGCCGCAAAATTCAGGTCAACGGCATTGAGAATCAACTCCACGGAAATGAGCATCGCAATCAGGTTGCGACGGCTGATGAAGCCGAATACGCCGATGAAGAACAGCAGTGCACTAAGCACGAAGAAATATTCTACTGGTACCATAACGCAATTACTCCTTTCTTGAAATCATGATGCCGCCGATGATGCAAGCCAGCAGGAAGATGGAAATGAACTCGAAAGGCAGCACGTAGCCGTACTTGTCGGCACCTACCAATGCATGTCCGATTTCCTTCATGCCTACTTCTTTGTCACCTGTGAGCATAAAGTTATTGTAAAAATAATTCTTTAAGAACACTACCACTGTGGTGAAGAAGCCAACGAGGGCCACCAAGGCGCCAAAGGCGATGCGGCTACCCTTCATACGCTCCACCAGTCCCTGCAGGGTCTGCTTGCTTACCAGCTGGATGGCGAAGATGTAAATCATCGTCACGCCACCGGCATAGACGGCTATCTGAGCAGCACCCAGGTAGGTGTAGTCGAGCAGGAAATAGAGTCCTGCAATGCCAAAGAGAACGAACAGCAGGAAGGTGGCCGCTCTCATGATTCGCTTCGTAGTGACACAAAGCACGGCTGATGCGAGGATCACAACGGCGAGAATAAAAAACATAACTGTATTTGCCATATTCCTGATTATTTCGTTTTGGTGTTAAACTTGCCGACCTGCCATTCAGCACCGCCATCGAGAAGATTGGGCAGAGAACCTCCCTGATAGACCTCCTTGTCGAGATGGAGCACCAGTTGGTTGCGGTCAAAGACGGCATTCTCAAAATCGTTGGTAAACTCAATGGCATCGAAGTTGCAGGCATTGGTGCAGAGCTGGCAGAACATGCAGTCGCCAAGGTCGTAACGATAATCGTCGAGCACCTTCTTCTTGCGTCCTGTTTCGGGATCTTCGGCCATGTGCGAGACAATCTTAATCGTGCCGTTAGGGCATGACTTCTCGCAAAGCGTGCAAGCCGTACACTTATAGCTGCCGTCCTCGTTGCGCTTGAACACGAGACGTCCGCGATGACGGGCAGACACATGGAGTGTGGTCTTGCGGTTCTCGGGATATTGCTCTGTTGACTTGTTGGTCCAGTAGTCCTTGCCATACTCCTTGATGGTGGTCTTCATACCTACAGCCAAAGTCTTCAGGGCGTGTCCGAGTTCGCTGAAATATGTCTTATTTTTATCTTCCATTTCTATTATACTTTTTCTAGTTATCTAGTATTCCTAGTTTACTAGCTATTACCAATGAAGGCCAAAGGCCACTACTACGGTCATCAGTACAAGGTTGAGCAGGGCCAGCGGCATGAGGTACTTCCACTCTAACTTCAGGATCTGGTCAATACGCAGACGTGGGAATGTCCACTTTATCCACATCATCAGCCAAACGATGAAGAAAGCCTTGCCCATAAACCATACGATACCGGGAATGTATTGCATCACGGTGTCGAAGCCCTCAACGCCTATCTGCACGGGAGCCCATCCGCCAAGGAACACCATAGCGGCGATACCGGCAATGATGAACATGTTGAGGAACTCAGCCAGATAGAAATAGCCGAAGCCCATACCGCTATACTCCGTGTGGTGACCAGCGGTCAGCTCACTCTCGGCCTCAGCCATATCGAACGGGCCACGGTTGGCCTCGGCATTACCGGCGATGATAAACACCACGAAGGCAATGATGGCGGGAATATGGCCGCGAACGATTAGCCATCCCCAAGGACCGGCCTGACTCTCCACGATACCACTCACCTGCATCGTACCCGTCAGGATGACAGCAGTAATCAGGCAGAGGCAGAGCGACATCTCGTAGGAAATCATCTGCACGGCGGCACGCATGGCCGAAACCACGGAATACTTATTGTTGGAAGCCCAACCAGCGAGGAAGATTCCCACGACGCCTATCGAAGAGATAGCTGTCAGCAGGAAGATACCCACGTTGAAATCGAGAATCTCAGCACCACGGTTCCAAGGCAGGAAGCAGAAAGCACCCACCGAACCGATAATCACAAGGAAAGGCGCAATGGCATAGAGCAGTTTGTCGGCCTTGTCAACAAAGAAAATCTCCTTGATGAGCATCTTCAGCACGTCGGCCACCACCTGAAGCAGTCCCCAGGGGCCTACACGAACCGGGCCGATACGGCACTGGAAGTAGGCGCAAACCTTACGCTCCATGAAAATAAGCACCATAGCTATGACCGCATAGGCTGTCAGTATCAGCAGGCCTACCAGCACACACTCAATCAGAATGGTCCAGAAGCTGTTGAGACCCAGGGTGACTCTCAGCAACTCGTCGAACCATTTCGTAACGATAGAAAAATCAAATATATGTTCCATACCTTTATCTGTCAATGTCAGGAATAACTATGTCGATGGCTGCACCCGTGGTGACGAGGTCGGCAATCTTCTGGCCACGCAGCATGGGGTCAAGCGCACCAACGAGCGAGAGACCCATGGGGCGCATCTTCATGCGGTAAGGACTCTTGTCGCCCTTAGAATCGAGATAGACACCGAACTCTCCGGCAGCACCCTCCACGGAGTAGTACCACTGGCCCTCGGGCACCTTGATGATAGGCTTCTGCTTCACGTAGAAGTCACCCTCAGGAATATTGTCGATGAGTTGTTCGATGATATTGAGGCTCTGGTACATCTCGTTGATGTGAACCATATAGCGGCCCATCGAGTCGCAAGAGTCAGCAGTAACCTGCTCCCACTCCACTTTGTCGTAGCAATCGTATGGATGGTTCTTGCGCACATCGTTCTTCCATCCGGCAGCACGTCCGGCAGGACCGGTCACACCGTAATTGATGCAGTCCTCAAGACTCATCGGGCCTACCTGCTCCAGACGGTTGTGAGTGATGATGTTGTCGCCAAAGACGTCCATATACTCCTGAATCATCGGACGCAGATACTTCACCAAGTCCTTACAGTTCTTCACGAAGTTGGGATCAATATCGTCCTGGAGTCCACCTATTCTATAATAGTTCTGGATGAGACGACCGCCAGTGGTTTCCTCCATCACGTTGAGCACGTGCTCACGGTCGCGCATTCCATAGAGGAAAGCGGTCAGCGCACCCAGGTCCTGAGCACAGCATGAAGTGAACAGCAAGTGGCTGTCCAGACGCTGCAACTCGTCCATAATGGTACGGATGACGTGAATGCGGTCTGTAAGTTCCACGCCCATGGCTTCTTCAATCACGCCTACCAGTGCGTGGCGTTGCTGCATGGCACAGAGGTAGTTAAGACGATCGGTTAAAGCCAAGGTCTGAGGATAGGTCATAGACTCCCACATCTTCTCAATACCACGGTGGATATAGCCCAGATGGGGATATACACGCTTCACGATCTCACCGTTGAGCACCGTCTGCAGACGGAGCACGCCGTGGGTACTGGGGTGCTGAGGACCGATGTTGATCACATAGTCGTCAGGACCGAACAGACGGTTCTGCTTTGACTGAAGCACGCCGCGGTCGTCGATGAAATACTCCAGGCCATAGTCTGGTTCCACGTCGTCCTCAAGCGTATATTTGCCTGAAGCCTTGAAGTTCTTGCGCAGAGGCCATCCCTCGAAGTCATTGCGGAGGAACAGGCGACGCATGTCCTTATGGCCCAGGAAGACGATGCCAAGGAAATCGTACACCTCACGCTCCAGCAGATCGGCACCTTTCCAGAGATGGGTGACTGTTGGAATATAATACAAGGTCTGTCCATCGGTGTCGCTGGTGCCGTTCATGGCATTGCCGTCGCCGCAAACCTGGCAGCGGGCAATCATCTTCACCGAGCAACGCTCATGGTTCTCCGTGTTTTCCAGAATATAGACACAGCCCATGCCTTCCTCGCCGAAGTCCTCACCCACGATGGTGACCAGATAGTCAAAATGCTTCTTCTCCTTGAGGTTTGCCATCTCGGCGGCAAACTTATCGAAATCGAATACTAAATGTTCAAGTTTCATTGTGCGGCCTCCTTTCCTTCTTGATTAAGAACACTAGGTTCACTAGGAATACTAGTCTGACTAGCCTTCATCTCGGCAACAACTTCCTCGGGCACGTCGGTCACAATGATAGGCTTCTTGCCGCCGCGACCGTAGATGAGTTCCTCGTTGGAAACGCCCAGCTTGGCCTCTTCCTTGGTCTGCTTGTGGTTAGAGCCGCCGAAGAATTTCTCGATCTTCACCTTGCGCTGCAACTGCATCATGCCATAGAGAATGGCCTCTGGACGCGGAGGACAGCCAGGGATAAACACATCCACAGGAACAATCTCCTCGATGCCCTGCACCACGTGATAGCTCGACTTAAACGGTCCGCCGCTGATGGCGCAGCCACCCACGGCCACCACATACTTGGGCTCGGCCATTTCGTCGTAGAGACGCTTCAGGGCAGGAGCCATCTTGTGGGTAATCGTTCCGGCACACATGATAAGATCGGCCTGTCGGGGAGAGTTACGCGTCACCTCGAAGCCGAAGCGCGAGAAGTCGTAGCGTGCACATCCGCAAGCCATGAACTCAATACCGCAACACGAAGTTGCGAAGGTGAGCGACCAGAGCGAATTGGAACGTCCCCAGTTGATCAGCTGGTCAAGAGAACCAGTCACCACATTGACGCCGCCCTCATGGAGCTCGTCAACAATCTTCTGCAACGAGTCGTTGTCCTTGAACTCCTCGTAAGGCAAAGCCTTGATTTTTGGTTTTCTTACTTCCATTCCAACGCTCCTTTCCGCCAGGCGTATGCCAGGCCAAATACAAGTACTAACAGGAAAAATCCAATGCTCACAAGAGCCATCGTTCCAAAATCCTTAACCACGACAGCCCAAGGATAGAGGAAAAGTGTCTCCACATCGAACATGAGGAAAAGGATAGCAAACAGGTAGTATCCTATCGAAACAGGCAGCCAGGAAGAGCCTCGGGTGGGAATACCACACTCGAACGGTTCACCTTTCAGCTTGTTGTAGGAACGGGGACCGATAAGCTTCGCTATCACGTAAGCCCCGACTACCAAGACAACAGCCGTCAAGATGACGGTAATAAACAAAGTGAAATACATATATATGTGTAATTGTTATGATTTGTCCGCTTGACACAAGCAGTTTTTGCTAAAAGCGGTGCAAAGATAGTAAATTTTTCGCAATAGTTTGCAAGTTTCTCGAATTTATTCTATGTCTTTTCGTAAAATTGATTATATTTGCAAGCAGAAACAAAACACCAAAAAATAACAAAATGAAACTGAAGTCTTTTAAAACCGCATTTTTCGCATTGGCATTAGCCTCAACTACTAACATTTCGGCCACTTCCCTTCCGCCTGTGACTGACATTTTGAAAAAATCGCCCACCACCAACGTGGACGGCATCAATTACAAGCTCGATGCCAAAAAGCAGGAGGCCAGAGTGATTGCCGGCAAAGGCATCTACAATGGAGAAATTGTCATTCCCGAAAAGATAACCGTTGACAGCGTGACCTATTTCGTAGAAGAAATCGATGGCGGCGCCTTCAAGGGCTGTTCGGCCGTAACGTCCATCACCATCCCCAACGGCATCACAGAGATTGGTTCCAGCGCATTCGAAGACTGCACCAGCCTGGAGCAAATCACCATCCCTGCCTCCGTCAGGGAGATTGAAAGCAGCACCTTTGCCGGATGCAGCAACCTGAAGACCATCAATCTCCACGATGACATCACAAGCATCGGACAGGGGGCGTTCAAGAAATGTACCGCCCTGGAGGAAATCACCATCCCCGCAACCATCACATCGCTTCCCTACAATCTTTTCTTGGGATGCTCAAGCCTGAAAGACGTGACGCTCCCCGCTGGCTTGGAGAAGATTGGCTATTCCTGTTTCCAAGACTGTTCTTCACTCGAAGAGATCGAAATACCCAATAGCGTGAAAGCCATCGGATGGGTAGCATTCAAGAATTGCACCTCGCTCCGCCGCTTCTCTTTCACTACCAGCATGGACAATATTGCCAACAGCCTTTTCGAGGGATGCGCCAGCCTGAAGGAAGTAAATATCACCAACTCCATCAAAGGCATTGACCACGATGCTTTCAAGGGTTGTGCAAGCCTCGACAGTCTTTTCATCCCCAACAGCGTGCGATCGTTGGGAAGCAGCGTCTTCGAAGACTGTAACAACCTGAGAATAGTGAACATACCTAACGGCATTAAAGAAATTCCTTCAAAGGCTTTCAAGAACTGTTCGGCGCTTCCCGAGATTGAAATCCCCTACTCTGTCAAAGACATCAATTCCGATGCTTTCAACGGATGTAGCTCTCTGGGCATGATAGACATTCCAAGCAGCGTGGAGGAAATCGGTGGCGATGCCTTCAACAACTGCCATTCGCTCATGACGGTCATCATACGTGCCGGAAAGCCGGTGAAGATCAAGAAGAGTTCTTTCGGCAAGGCCACGCAACGGCAGGCCATCTTCTACGTACCCATGTCTTCTGTCTATCGTAGCGATCCCAAGAGTCCTTGGTTCAAGATCTACAACATCAAGAACATTAACGACCGCCAACGCTAATCCAAGCATTGGCGGCCATAGATATTACTGCCACTCTGCCACCTTACCTTTATTTAAAGGGGGTGCAGGGTGGCAGTAAATGCCGGAGTGCACACGCGCTTCACAAATTCTGCACGAAATGTTTAAAAAAACGCTGAAAATCCGAAGTACTACTTCCGAAATTCAGTGAAAATCCGAAGTAGCACTTCCGAAATTCTGCAATAATCTAATGTATATCATAGGAATAATCAAAACATATTTTTCAGTAATAAAACACTTTTCTTTCCCTTTTGTTCTTGATTCAAAAATAATTTTATACCTTTGCCATCAGTTCGGAGAGACGTGTTGTTGAGCAGCGCAAAGAAATCCGGACAGACATATTAACGAAGCATTTGCTATTATTTCGCGTTAAGCCAAAATGCCCAGGAAACAGTTTGGAATAAAAAACGCTCTGAAGTAATAGAGATTGCGGGGTGTCAGGCTATGGCATCCCCAACTCCACCTTATATAGCAATGTATTCGCGCCAATAGGCGTGATACATTCTTATTAAGGTGGATGGGGTTCCTATTCCTGGGCATGCCCCAGCTTAACGCATAAGGATGGCATCATGCCTTTTTTGTGCGTCGGCGATTGATAGTCAAGTGCTGCTTTAAACTATCAATCAGACAAATGGCCAATACCAATCTTGCAAATGCAAAGACAGCAAAGAACGATGAGTTCTATACGCAATACCCCGATATTCAGAAGGAAATCAACGCCTATCTGGACTATGACCCGAATGTGTTTCGTGGCAAGACGGTGCTCCTGCCTTGTGATGACCCAGAGTGGAGTAACTTCACCAAGTTCTTCGCTCAGAACTTTGAACTGTTAGGATTGAAGAAACTGATTTCCACAAGCTATGCCCCTGAAAGCAAGAAGTACAAGATGCCATACCAGCCGACACTCTTTGAAACTGAGCAACCGCATTTCAACGCAGTCAAAAGTAAGACGCATGGAAAGATATTCGTACTTGAACGTGATGTAACGGGCGACAATCGTATCAACATCGAAGATTTGCAATGGCAGTATCTGGAGGGTGACGGTGATTTCCGTAGTAAGGAGATACGTAAACTGCGTGACGAGGCGGACATCATTGTAACCAATCCGCCGTTCTCGCTGTTTCGTGAGTTCGTGTTTTGGGTAATGGAAGCCCAAAAACGGTTCATAATAATTGGCAACCTCAATGCAATATCATATAAAGAGGTTTTCCCACTTATCAAGGATAATAAGATATGGCTTGGAGTGACAAGTTTCAATACAGGAATGTACTTCTTCGTTCCAGAAGGTTTCACATATGCATCAACTTACAAATTTGATAGGGAACACGATGGTGTGCAAGTCAACAGAGTACCAGGCATATGTTGGTTCACCAACATTGATCACGGTCGTCGCCATAAACCACTACAGTTAATGACAATGGCCGAGAACTTCAAGCATAGCAAACACAAAGAGATAAGAGGACGAAAGGAATATGTTCACTACGAGAATTATGATGCTATCGACGTTCCGTTTACTGATGCCATTCCCTCTGATTACAACGGGGCTATGGGTGTCCCAATAACTTTCCTCGATAAGTATTGCCCTGAGCAATTCGAGATTATTGGCCATCCTCATGGCGACTATGGGCTGGAACTTGGTCTAAAACCATATCCTCGCGAACTAAAACAACAGAATAAAGGACTTCGTGACGGTGACCTCTATTATATGAAAGACGGCAAGCCCGAACTGCCATACCGTAGAATACTAATCCGCAAAAAGCAATCAGTATGAAGACAGAATTGAAAATCTATACCGTTGAGCAAATTTGCGACGGCTTTGAGTATAACGAACTGGAAGGAAAAGGTCTCTATGGCTTGGCTGGTCAGTTGACTATTCAGCCAGAGTATCAGCGTAACTACATTTATGCCGATGGAAAACGTGATGTGGCTGTGATTGAGTCTGTACTGAAAGGCTATCCGCTTGGGCTGATATACTTCAACCGCAACAAAGACCTCAAGACCCCTCAAACCGAATTGGAAGTTCTCGATGGTCAGCAACGCATCACTTCGCTTGGTCGTTTCATTAAGAACAAGTTTGCCGTTAAGATTAATGACTTGGAGCAAATCTTTGACGGTCTGAATGAAGGGCTGCAACAGAAGATTCTGCAAACGAAGTTGCTTGTCTATATCTGCGAAGGCGAGGGCGAACATGCCGAGGAGGAAATCAAAGAATGGTTTAAGACAATTAACATCGCAGGCATTCCTCTTAATCATCAAGAGGAATTGAATGCCGTGTTCAGTGGTCCATTTGTTACACTATGCAAAGCGGAGTTCAGCAACTCACAAAATGCCAATATTCAGCGTTGGGAAAGCTATGTAAAAGGACCTGCCAACCGACAGCAGTTCTTAGCAACTGCCTTGGAATGGGTAAGTCGGAATATGGACGCAAAGGATAAAGTAAGTGCCTATATGTCTGCCCATCGTCGTGACGAGGACATCAGCGAAATAAAGACCTATTTCAACACCGTGATAGATTGGGTGGATAGCAAGTTTGATGATGTCTATGACGAAATGCAAGGCTTGAACTGGGGCGAACTCTACGAGCGTTTCCATTCGCTGCCATTGAACCATACAGAACTGTCGCAAAAAGTGCGTGAGTTGATGCATGACGATTTCGTTGGGAATCGCCGAGGCGTGTTTGAGTATGTGCTTGGTGGCTGTCAAGATACAAAGCTCTTGAATGTCCGTTTGTTCGACAAGCCAACCATGCGCAAAGTGTATCAGCAGCAAACCGACAAGGCAAAGGCCGAGGGTGTTAGCAACTGCCCCTATTGCGCCATTGGTCACGATGCCAACCGTCAGCGTATTTGGAAACTGGAAGAAATGGATGCCGACCATGTAACCGCATGGAGCAAGGGCGGCTCAACGGATATAGGGAACTGCCAGATGTTGTGTAAGACGCATAACAGGGCTAAAGGGAATAGATAACTAAAAAACAATAAAGATATGGCAAAGAAGTATAATCGTATTATGTTAGGCCGTGCTGGTCGTTTCGCCAAGATGTGCCGTGAAGAAGGATATATAGGAGCTAATTTTGATATAAAGAAAGACCTTTCGAGTTCACTTCCTGAAAATTGGCGGAAGTTTAACGAAGAAACTATTCCGCTATGGCTTGAAAGTAATCCTGGTAAAACTAAAACAGCTGCTGGTGTAGCCTGTGGTTTCTTGTGGACGATAGCCAAAGGGTTGCAGATTGGTGATGTTGTCTTGTGTCCGTCTGGCGAAGGCACCTACTATGTCGGCACGATAGCAGGCGATTACTACTATGTACCCAATACAGACCTTCCGCATCGTCGAAAGGTGGAATGGAAAGATAAAGTGATTCCACGCAAAAGCATGTCGCAGAAACTTCAAAACTCCACAGGCTCAATAGGTACTTGTTGCGACATTACTCGCTATGAAGAAGAAATAGAATCACTGATTACTGGCTCTGTAGCTGTGGTGACAATTGAAAAGAAACAGGAACCAGAGCCAGCAAAGAGTTTTGACGAGCGGTCACTTCATAAGTTGTTCTGTAGTTATCTTCGCACCCGCAGCATATATGCTAAAACTATCTTCCATGAGAAATCATCATCAAGAGTAGATTCTGCACAAAAGTGGGTGCATCCCGACATTGTAGGCGTAGAGTTTGAAGAGTTCAAGAACGACGCAACATTGTCATTACTTAAAGCTACCGAGCCAAAAGAAACTGTACATATGTATTCCTATGAACTGAAAAAGAAAATAGAATCTGACTATCAGTTAAAGCAATACTATTTCCAAGCCTTGTCTAATTCCAACTGGGCGAACTTCGGCTATCTGGTCGCCTTTGAAATCAACGAAGGACTTGACGAGGAAATGGAACGTCTGAACAATGCGTATGGCATTGGCATCATACAAATGCAGGATGGTAATTGGACAATTCTTTATCCTGCACGGGAAAAGGCTCTCGACTACAACACTATTGAGAAACTGAACAATCTGAATCGTGATTTCTGCACCTTCATTGATAAAATCTCGAAAGTACTTAATGCACCAGAGAAATATATCAAAGAGGCGAAAGACTCTTTCGAGTACACATGCGACAAGATATTTGAATCAGATGAGGAACAGGAAAGATATTGCAAGGAACATAATATACCGTTCTAAGTAATACACAAAATTTGGATGAAAGAAACGATTTGAGCGAAAAACTTGTGGAAAAAGTTCTCCGCAAAAGACAAAACCATTGTACAAAAGGCCTGCACATTTCTGGATTTGCTTGTTTTGGCTCAGAAGCTGAACTTGCGGCCGTTCCATTTCAGCGTCTTCTGCTTCTTCTTTCCGTTGGGGTGCCATTCGGTGTAGATGATGTCTTTGCCTGTGCGCGGCAGGGCGTAGGTGACATGGGCTCCGTCGTCGGTGCCGAAGACCTGCTCGAATCCGGGAGGGTCGCATTCGGTCATCTTCTTCGTGGCGTTGTCGTAGCGGTAGAAGGTGAGTCCGTCGAACTGCCCAGGGCTGTAGGTGCCGTTAGAGAAGCATCTCACGTTGTAAGCGAAGAGTTTGTGCTTTCCGTCGGACTCGTTCCAGTAGCACATTTCTTTCCTGCTCAGGTAGCCGTCGCCCTGATATTCATAGCAGATATAGCCGTTTTTCTGGTCAACGGTGAGTTTGTCTTCCTTGCTCAGCTTTTCCCCTCTGAGGTGGGCGAGCCATACTTGCTTCATGGCGTTTCGGGCTTCGTCGAGCACGTCGTCACTTTCTTCGTTCCAGTCGTAGGCGGAGAGGAAGGCTGTGGCAAAGTCGCTGATGGTGGGCTTCGCTCCCTTGTAGTTCACTCGGATGGTCTCTTGTGCTGCCAGCGAAAGTGTGCAGCATACAAGGATGGTTGACAGAATAATTCTTTTCATAATGATTGTTATTATGTTAGGGATACTGCGTTTTTAGAAGAGAATCTCTTGTGGCATAATTCTAAAGACTATTGGTCTGTGGGTACAAAGATACACAAAATTTGGATGAAAGGAACGTTTTGTGTAAAAAACTTGTGGAAAAAGTTCTTTTCTTTCTATTGGGTTAAGGCAATCATAAGAGGTGTGAATTCTCTAGCCTATATTATTCACATAAGAAAAAGTTTTCCTGTTTTTGCTATCACTGCTATCACTAAAATCAGTAACCAGTTGAATGTCTGTGAGTTGCAACGCTAAATTCAGTGATAGCAGAGGTGATAGCAGTGATAGCAAAAAGGCTTCCGCTGAAAAAATCGCCCCTAAACACTCAGTTTTTCGCATACGCGCTTTTATCTCTCGCAAAACACGCTGTCGTTTCTCGCAAAAGTGCGAACCAGTTGCAATACTCCTGCAACCCATCCGCAGTACTACTGCGCATCATCCGCAGTACTACTGCGGAGGCCTCGCAGTAATTTAGCACACCATCAGCCACCACACAATTCCAAAGAAAACTCACGCCGAGTCATAAGAGTTCACGGAGGTTATATTCACTCTGCAGACTCCATGCACGCTGCGTGATTAATCTCAAAAAACGGGCTTTTTATCATAAAAAAACAGGATTAACCATCAACCTTTTTCAGGATTTCGGCGTTTTGCTATCACTGCTATCACCTGTGCTATCACTAAAATTTTCTCAGCAACTTATTGCAAACCAATCATTTACTGATTTTAGTGATAGCAGTGATAGCAAAAACAGGAAAAAAACTCACGCTCAAGAAAGAAAAAGAATCTTCTTTCTTTTCGCTTAATCGTTTTTTTGCACTATCTTTGCCGAAAAATAGAGTTATGAATAAGATTGTACTGATTACGGGCGCTACAAGCGGAATCGGACTTGGATGCGCAAAGAAGTTTACTGAGAATGGCGACAAAGTGATCCTGACCGGACGTAACGAACAACGGCTGGCGGAGATAGAACGGGAACTGACGGAGAAAGGGGCAAAGGTGAAGACGCTGGCTTTCGACGTGAGAGACCGCGAGGCGGCTACGAAACTCATCGAAGGACTGCCCGAGGAATGGCGCGCGATTGACGTGCTGGTGAATAACGCGGGACTGGCGCTCGGACTGGAACCTGAATATGAGGGGAACCCCGATGAATGGGAAACCATGATCGATACGAACATCAAGGGACTGCTGCTGATGACGCGACTGGTGGTGCCGGGAATGCTGGAACGCGGACACGGACACGTGATCAACGTGGGGTCGGTGGCCGGTGATGCGGCCTACGCTGGCGGCAACGTGTATTGCGCCACCAAGGCAGCGGTGAAGGCACTGACCGACGGGCTGCGCATCGACGTGGCCGACACGCCCATCCGCGTAACCAACCTGAAGCCGGGGCTGGTGGAGACCAACTTCAGCAACATTCGCTTCCGTGGCGATACCGAACGCGCCGCCAAACTCTACACCGGCATCAAGCCCCTGACGGGCGACGACATTGCCGACGTGGCCGTCTATGCCGCCAATGCGCCTGCTCATGTGCAGATAGCCGAAGTGCTGATTCTGGCCACGCATCAGGCCAGCGGCAGCGTGATCGTAAGAAAATAAAAGACTAACCATGAAGATAAAGCCTTGCGCCAAGATTAACCTTGGACTGAACGTGGTCAGCAAAAGGGCTGACGGATATCACGACCTGGAAACGGTGTTCTACCCCGTGCCTATCTACGACGAAATAGAGATTCGGGAAGCCACGGAGACTAAGCTCGAGATAAAAGGGCAGCCCGTAGAGGGCGATGCGGAGAAGAACCTGGTGGTGCGTGCCTACCGAATGGTGGCTGAACGCTACACGCTCCCGCCCGTACATATTATATTAGACAAGCAGATACCGATGCAGGCGGGCATGGGCGGAGGCTCTGCCGACGGTGCCTTCACAATCAGGCTGCTCAACGAGCAATTCGGCCTGGGCATGAGCATCGCGGAGATGGAGCAGATGGCCGCAAGGCTGGGGGCCGACTGTCCGTTCTTCATACAGGCTACTCCTGCATACGCTGAAGGCATCGGCGAAAGGCTCTCCCCTATCCCACTCGACCTGAGCCGCTACCGCATGGTGGTGGTGAAGCCGCCGGTGGCGGTGAGCACGCGGGAGGCTTTCGGCGGTATCAAGGTGAAACGCCCCGTGAGAAATTGCCGCGACATCATCATGCAGCCTATCGACACTTGGCGGGAGCAGCTCGTAAACGACTTCGAGGATAGTATCTTCCCGCTGTATCCTCAACTGGCGGACATCAAACGGCGACTCTATGAGCTGGGTGCACGCTATGCGGCCATGAGCGGAAGCGGCTCGGCACTCTTCGCTTTCTTCGACGAAGCACCGTCGCTGGAAAAAGAGTTCAGGGACTGTAAGACATGGATTCTTTGAGTAGAAGAGAAAGACGACACAAAAAAGCCATCCTCATAAAGGGGATGGTTTTTCTGCGGTGCGTACGGGACTCGAACCCGTGACCTCCTGCGTGACAGGCAGGCATTCTAACCAGCTGAACTAACGCACCAAAGGTTTGTATGGTTTTGCTATCCCCGAATTTCAGCGGTGCGTACGGGACTCGAACCCGTGACCTCCTGCGTGACAGGCAGGCATTCTAACCAGCTGAACTAACGCACCCTTTCGGTTAAGCGGTTGCAAAGGTATGAAGTTTTTTTGAATTACCCAAACTTTCCAGCGACTTTTTCACAAAAAAAGTTGCAGCAGCAAGGCATCGTGGTATTCACGGCCGTCGAAAAGCCAGTCGGAAAGCAATGAACTGGACGTGAAACCCGATTTGCGGAAGAGTCCGAGAGAGGCTTCATTATCGGCTGCCACGAAGGCATAGAGCTGGTGGAGATGAAGCCGCTCGACGGAATACCTGACCAACTGGGCAAGGGCCTCGGCGGCGTAACCCTGACGGCGCCAGGCGGTCATCACGACGATGCCTACCTCGGCACGCCGATGCCGAGGGTCGAAGTTCATCAGATCAGCGATGCCCACGGTCTGGCCTTTTTCGTCTTCGATCATCAGCCTTAATTGCCGGTCGGCATAGATGTCGCTGGTCTGCGTGGCAATATAGTTGTGGAGCGAATAGCGGGAATAGGGAACGTTGGTGGCCCCTACGTCCCAAAGTTCGCGGTCGTTCTCTATCTCATAGAGGATGTCGAGATCCTCAGGCTCGATGGCCCTGAGGCGTATGCTGCTGTGGTTCATCGGATGACCTCCCTTCCTGTGACGATGGTTGAGTTTTCGGGATGATAGAAGCCTATGAGCACATGGCTGTCGGGATTCTGCCCGAAGATTTCGAGTATCTGTTCGTAGCTGTAGGCCCCGGTATCATAGACCACGTAGTTGATCACGCCCTTGCGAATCTTTCCTTCGAAAGCCAGATGACCCTGAGGATGACGATTGGCATCGGTCTCTACGAACTCTGCCGCAAAGGCATTCCGGCGGGCTATCTTCCGACAGGCGGTTATCATCTGCCTCGAACCAATGAAGAGCCAGACGGGAAGCCGCTCACGCTTGCTTGAGAAGAAACCGAGTGAACGGCTTACTTTCTCTGCGAGCATGGAGCACAGGGCCAGGAAGGCCTTGCCGAAGATGGCCAGCTTGACGGGCAGCGTGATGAGAAAACTGAGATGGCCGTAGTGTTTGCGGAAGAAGATGAGCATCGCCTCGTAGAACACGTGGACATAGCGGAACGATGACTTCTGGGTGCTCTCGCCCTTATAGTGAAGGATGTGCTCGGGCAGATACCAGTTGTGGTAGCCGCCTTTCAGCAGCCGGTAGCTGAGGTCGATATCCTCGCCGTACATGAAGAAGTCCTCATCGAGCAGCCCTACCTTGAGGAGAGCTTCACGGCGCAAGAAGCAGAAAGCTCCGCTCACGACCTCAATCTCGGCGGCTTCGTCCCAAGGCAGATAACTCATGTAATACTTACCATAGCGGCGGCTCTGGGGAAAGCGGCTGCAGAGTCCGGACATCTTATAGAAGGCCACGAGCGGTGTGGGAACGCCTCGGCGGCTCTCCATGGCTGGCGTTCCGCTCTCGGTGAGCATCTTCACGCCAACGGCTCCAGCGTCGGGATGGCTGTCCATGAAATCGATGCAACGGGCAATGGACGACTCAGCCACCACGGTGTCGGGATTGAGCAGCAGCACATACTCGCCCTCACTCTGATGGATGGCGATGTTGTTAGCGCGCGCGAAACCTAAATTATGATTGCTCGAGATGAAATGCACCGCGGGGAAAAGCGGCTGAAGGGCTTCCACGGAACCATCCTTCGAATGGTTGTCAACCACGTAAACCTCGGCCTCGATGCCTTTCAGGGCGCGCTCAAGGCTGCGGAGACACTGTTCGAGATAGTGCCTCACGTTATAGTTTACGATGACAACCGTCAGTTTCATGGGAGTTTCGGGGATTAAGGTTTCAGGTTATCGTTTTCGTCATCGTTTTCGTCATCGTTACTGCTCGTCTCCTCTTTGCATCTGCCTATCGAGGGATATATGAAGAGCATGCTGATGGCGGCGATGATGGCCATATAGCCGAACGAAGCGTTCATATAAAGGTAATAGCACACGACGTTGACAACCAGGAGGAAAGCAAGCATCGCCATACGCACAAAACCCCACGTCAGCATCGACTGGCCGGGAGCGGCCAAAAGGTTTTGGCGGACGCTCTTCACGCGGAAGAGATAGAGCGAGAAGGGAATCAGGCAGACGGTAAGCAATTCCATAGCGGTAAGAATGGGGAACTCTGCTGCCTTGTCGCCACCCAATGAGCCGGGCGTCAGCAATCCTGTCTCGAAGACAACGACAATGAGAAGGGCTACGGCCAGAATGCCGTAGAATAACTTTTTGAGAATACTACTTACTTTTTCCATCGAATGGTGTACGGTTAAGGATTGAACGGCCGAGGGTCACTTCGTCCGTATATTCAAGTTCGTTGCCAACGGAGATGCCGCGGGCTATGATGCTCAGTCTGACGTCGGTGCCTTCCAACTTCCTTGAGATGTAGAAATTAGTGGTGTCGCCCTCCATCGTGCTGCTAAGCGCCAGTATCACTTCATGGATGCCGCCAGCCTCCACGCGCTCAACGAGCGAAGCTATCTCGATATCGGAAGGCCCGATACCATCCATCGGCGAGATGATGCCGCCCAGCACATGGTAAAGTCCATGATACTGCTGCGTGTTCTCGATGGCCATCACGTCCTGGATATTCTCCACCACACAGATGACTGAGGCATCCCGTCGATGGTCATTACAGATGGGGCAAACATCGGTATCGCTGATGTTATGGCACACCCGGCAATACTTCACTTCCTGCTTCATCCGCGTGACGGAAGAAGCAAACTGCTCCACGTCTTCCGCAGGTTGACGGAGCAGATGAAGCACCAGTCGCAAAGCTGTCTTGCGCCCGATGCCAGGCAGCCGTGAGAATTCCGATACGGCCTTCTCCAGCAGTTGTGAGGGATAAGACTGATTCATTTTCGGGACAAAGGTAACGCTTTTTCCTGAATTTTTAGTATCTTTGCCGCCGAAAAATAAAAAACAATATGGAAATCAAGAACGCAGAATACTCCATCTCCAGTCCTACGGTCAGCATGTGCCCCAAGGACACCAAGCCCGAATATGCCTTCATCGGCCGTTCAAACGTAGGAAAGTCGAGCCTCATCAACATGCTCTGCAACCACAAGGGGCTGGCCAAGACATCAGCTACTCCGGGAAAGACGCTGCTCATCAACCACTTCATCATCAACAAGGAGTGGTATCTCGTTGACCTCCCCGGCTACGGTTATGCCAAGCGCTCAAAGACTCAGCGTGACAAACTGGAGCAGATGATTGCCCAGTACATCCTGCAGCGTCAGCAACTGGCCAACGTGTTCGTGCTGATCGACATCCGCCACGACCCGCAGCAGATAGACCGCGAGTTTATCGACTGGCTCGGACAGAGCAACATCCCCTTCTGCATCGTATTCACCAAGGCCGACAAACTGGCCAAGTCGAAAGTGGAGCCTGCCGCCAAGGCATGGATGGAGAAACTGCTCGACACCTGGGAAGAGCTGCCCCCCTACTTCATCACGTCCTCAAGCAGCAGGCAAGGACGCGAAGAGGTGCTCAATTACATCGAGGAAATCAACCGTTCACTCCAGGAATAAGAATTTCTCATTTTCTCATTCTCTCATTTTCTCAATTTCTCATTCTCTCAATTTCTCATTCTCTCAATTTCGCCACAATGCCATCACCTGTCTTAGACGTACAGAACCTCACGAAATCGTTCGGCGCACAAGTGCTGTTCGAAGACATTTCATTCTCTATCGCAGAAGGTCAGCGCGTGGGGCTCATCGCCCAGAATGGCACCGGCAAGTCAACGCTGCTCTCCGTGCTCACGGGCAAGGAAGGCTATGACCGCGGCGAGATCATCTACCGACGGGATCTTCGTGTGGCGATGCTCGAGCAGACACCAGCATTCGACCCTGAGGAGAGTGTGCTCGATGCTTGTTTCAATCATCAAGGAGAAGAAGAGAAAGTACTGAAAGCCAAGCAGATACTTACGCAGCTCAAAATAAAAGATTTAACACAGCCAATGGGACAGTTGAGCGGTGGTCAGCAGAAGCGCGTGGCCCTGGCCAACGTGCTTATCACGGAGCCCGACTTCCTGATTCTCGATGAGCCAACCAACCACCTCGACCTGGAAATGATTGAATGGCTCGAAGGCTATCTCAGCCGCGGCAACCGCACATTGCTGATGGTGACGCACGACCGTTTCTTCCTCGACCGCGTGTGTTCGCTTATCCTCGAACTCGACAACCGCACCATATATACCTATCGTGGCAATTACTCCTATTATCTGGAAAAGCGCCAGGAGCGCATCGACAACCAGCGGGCAGAGATAGCACGCGCCAACAACCTCTATCGGCGGGAGCTCGACTGGATGCGCCGGCAACCACAGGCACGGGGCCATAAAGCCCGCTATCGCGAAGAAGCGTTCTACGAACTGGAGCGCGTAGCCAAGCAGCGCATTGAGGAACGCCAGATGCGGCTGAAATCGTCAAACATCTATATCGGTTCGAAGATTTTCGAGTGCCAGTATGTATCGAAAGTCTTTGAGGGACAGGAGGGGCAGGAAGACACAATTATCCTGAAGGACTTCTACTACAACTTTTCCCGTTTTGAGAAAATGGGCATCGTGGGCAACAACGGCACCGGCAAGTCAACCTTCATCAAGATGCTGCTGGGCGAAGTGGCTCCCGACAGCGGAAAGTTCGACATCGGCGACACGGTGCGCTTCGGCTACTTCTCGCAGGAGGGGCTCAAGTTCCGCGACGACCAGAAGGTTATCGACATCATCACCGACATCGCCGAATACATTGACCTTGGCAGCGGACGCCATCTCTCTGCCAGTCAGTTCCTGCAGCATTTCCTTTTCACGCCCGAGCAGCAGCACAACTACGTCTATAAGCTCTCAGGCGGTGAGAAGCGCAAGCTCTACCTCTGTACGGTACTGATGAAAAACCCCAACTTCCTCGTGCTCGACGAGCCAACCAACGACCTTGACATCCAGACGCTCCAGATTCTTGAAGAATACCTTCAAGACTTCCCAGGCTGCGTCATCGTGGTCAGCCACGATCGCTACTTTATGGACAAGGTGGTTGACCACCTGCTTGTTTTCCGCGGTCAGGGAGTGATCAAGGATTTCCCCGGCAATTACACCCAGTTCCGCGAGTGGTCAAAACTCGCCGAAAGCACCAGTAACTCCGGCAATTCCGCAAAATCCGAAACCACCACGCCTAAGAAAAACTACCGCAACGACACCCGCCGACGGATGAGCTACAAAGAGAAGCGTGAGTTCGAACAACTGGAAAAAGAGATTGCCGCCCTCGAGGCCGAGCAACACCAACTGGAAGAAGCCCTTTGCAGCGGAACACTCTCGGTAGAAGAACTCACCGAGAAGAGCAAACGCCTGCCTATCCTCAAAGACGAACTCGACGAGAAAAGTATGCGCTGGCTCGAACTTTCGGAGATAGAAGATTAAGACAGCCACGTTGCGGCCAAAGGTTAAAAATACGTAATTTCCACAATTTCCCGTTTTCCCGTTTCCTCTTTCTCTTAAATTCTTAGTACCTTTGCACCCGTCTTTTGAAAGACATCCTTCCCGTTTCCATTCTCGAAACGGTTAATCAAAAACATCAAATTCCACATATTTATTATATGTACAACAAAGAAGAACTGTTATCAAAGAGTATCTCCGAACTGGAAGATATTGCTAAAGAGTTGAATGTCAGCCTGAAAGCTGGTAGCTCACAGGAAGACATCGTATATGATATCATCGAGGCACAAGCCGCTGATTATGCCAGTAAGAACCCGATGGGCACCAAGCGCAAGCGTACACGTATCGCCAAGAAAGACACCGACCGCGTGTATTCTGTCAACGGCAAGGAGGGTGAGAACTTCGACCTGAAGAAGAGCAAACCCGCTGAACCAGCCCCACTCTTCAAGGATCTGCCCGAAAAGCAGGAGCAGCCCGTAGAGACGCCTGCAGAAGCTGCAGAAGAAGAAGCCAAGCCCGCTCCCAAGAAACGTGGACGCAAGTCGAAGGCTGAACTTGCTGCCATTGCAGCCGCTGAAGCCGAAGCCAAAGCCAAGGAAGAGGCAGAAAAGGCGCAAGCAGAAGCAGCACCAGCTGAAGAAACGTCAGAAATAGAAGAAGAGCCAGAGAATGACATCAACGAGACACCCGATTTCATTCCCGAGGCAGAGTTTGCTTCCGGAGCATCTGCAGCCAATGACAACGAAGAGCAGCAGAACCTGCTCGCACAACTTCAGGCTAAGGTGAGCGACCACAACAAACAGTCAGACAGTCTGCGCAGCGACGAAACCGTAGATGGCATCTGGCAAGGCGACCCCGGCGACGGCACCGACTTCATCACTGTCATCGACCTTCCCATCGAAGACCAGGCCGCACTACCCAACTATGACATCTTCGACAACCCCACCACTCCCATATCTACACCGATGCCCTCTATCTTCCGCCAACAGGCAGAAACAGCGAAGGGCGGGTACGATTTCTCTGACATCATCACCGCCAACGGCGTGCTCGAAGTAATGCCTGACGGCTATGGATTCCTGCGCTCCAGCGACTACAACTATCTGTCGTCACCCGATGATGTGTATGTAAGCGTGCAGCAGGTGAAGCGCTACGGCCTGAAGACCGGCGACGTGGTGCAGTGCCATGTGCGTCCGCCTCACGACGGAGAGAAATACTTCCCCCTGACAAGCATCGACAAGATTAACGGACGCCGTCCCGAGGAAGTGCGTGACCGCATTCCTTTCGAGCACCTCACGCCGCTCTTCCCCGACGAGAAATACACACTCTGCGGTGATCCCCGCACCACCAACCTCAGCACGCGTATCGTGGACCTCTTCGCACCTATCGGTAAAGGCCAGCGCGCACTCATCGTGGCACAGCCCAAGACAGGTAAGACCATCCTGATGAAGGACGTGGCAAACGCCATTGCCGCCAACCATCCCGAGGCCTACCTGATGATGCTGCTTATCGACGAGCGTCCTGAGGAAGTTACCGACATGGCGCGCACCGTCAATGCCGAGGTTATCGCCTCAACCTTCGACGAGCCTGCTGAGCGCCACGTCAAGATTGCCGGCATCGTGCTTGAGAAAGCTAAGAGAATGGTGGAATGCGGACACGATGTGGTCATCTTCCTCGACTCCATCACCCGTCTGGCACGCGCCTACAACACCGTTGCTCCCGCTTCAGGAAAGGTGCTCACCGGTGGTGTGGATGCCAATGCCCTGCAGAAGCCCAAGCGCTTCTTCGGTGCTGCCCGTAACATTGAGGGAGGCGGCTCGCTCACCATCATCGCCACAGCCCTTATCGATACCGGTTCGAAGATGGACGAAGTGATCTTCGAGGAATTCAAGGGTACGGGTAACATGGAGCTCCAACTCGACCGCGCCCTCTCCAACAAGCGTATCTTCCCTGCCGTCAACCTGGTGGCTTCTTCTACTCGCCGCGACGATCTGCTGCAAGACAAGACCACGCTCGACCGCATGTGGATTCTGCGCAAGGCTATCTCCGACATGAACGCCATCGAGGCCATGAACGAGATTCACACCCGCATGGAGCGCACGGAGAACAACGAAGAGTTCCTTCTCTCAATGAACTCCTAAACCGAAAGTTTCTTCCATTTTATTTGGAGATAACAATAAAAAGCAGTAATTTTGCACCGCTTTTCGCAATGGTTCCGTAGCTCAGTTGGATTAGAGCAACTGCCTTCTAAGCAGTAGGTCTTGGGTTCGAACCCCAACGGAATCACCATCGCGAAAACCAAAACGGAGATATTCCCTTCAGGAGTATCTCCGTTTTTTCTTAGTACTTCATAAACCTCTTTCCTACATTATGACTGTCAGTTGCGACAGAATTAGCAGGGATGTAGAGGTTTTGTCGCGAATAAGGGTTGGTGTCGCAACAACTTGGAAAGAAAAGACGCCTAATATTCTCCAACATTATTAAATATGACTTACCTTTGCATCAGAAATCAAAATTAATACAATAACAATAAAAAATAAAAGACAATGAAAAGCTTAAAATTCTGGATGCTTGCCGCCATCCTTTTCTGCGGCATCATAAGTGTACAGGCACAAGTGATGAAGACTGCCGATCTGGAAAAATATGCCAAGCAACGCTATGGTGACAAATGGGTGGATGCTGCAGCCAATATCGCAAAAGGCATCACCCTCGACAAAAACGAGTCCATCACCTTCCAACAGGTCATCGAGGCACAAGGAAAGACGAAGGAACAACTCTACGTGGCTCTCAACTATTGGACCACCGCTACCTTCAAGGACCACAACGCCATTACGCTCAATGACAAGGATGCCGGATGCATTATCATATCATCGACCATCAAGGACATTGCTGAGCACACCGGAACTATCAACAGATATGCCGTCAGCATCACCCCCATCATCCGCATCGACATCAAGGACAACCGTATCCGTGTCACCTATACGGTGCAAAACTACGAAATTCTGAGTGACATCTCCGGTGGATGGCTGACCGCAGTACTCGCAGACGAACGCACCGTAGGCGACTCCAAGCGCAAGGCTGACGACAAAACGAATGCTAATCTCTACGACAAGCAATGGGAGATCGCTCGCCATTATCCATTTGTACAAAACGACGCACAGAAGCGCACTTGTGCCAAGGCCCTGGTGATGACACACGCCTATTCAAATGCCGTTATCGACAAGATAGAAGAAGCCGTTAAGAACGGTATCGTAGGCAACGAAGACGAAGACTGGTAAAAGTCACCCCCGTTTCCAAAACCTGAAAAAAGACTTCTTCCTGCCTTGATCGGCCTGTTCCTCAGCAAGCCGGTCAAGGCTGTTTTTTTCCACGTCGTGTTTCTTCTTAGTGAACTGCTCTATCAACCAGTTCATGCCTTTGGTCCAATGTCCTCCCAGGTTTTCAGAAACGACCTTGAAAACATCGGGAATGGAAAGGATGGCCTTCTTCATGGAAGATTTACGGGCCTTCGCTCCGTTGCGGCCTTTCAGTTCGCGGGCACCATTCACGAGATAGTATTTGGCCACGTAGCCGATAATCAATGTCAGGATACTGCTCGAGACTCCGTCGAGCAAAGGTTTCAGGAGTTTGCCTGGAATAATCTTGGCGGCCTGAGTGACGCCCGTAGAGAAGTCCAAGTCGGAGAGATCCAGATCCGAGAGGTCGATATCAGCCATGTCAATATTCTCCACCAGACTTCCCGTGATGTCGCTCGAAACATAGTAGCTGAAGAGCGAAGCACTCACGATGAGCACGTATTGCTTCATCATCTGGGGCCTGTTAGGACGGAATCCGGTAGCCTTGATGATGTCGCCAATCATGCGGAAGTTCAAGGCCAACGACGACATTGAGTCAACCCTATCGGAAGGCGATATGGCGGCGATGATAAACACCTTCGTTCCGTAGTTCATGATGAGTTTATCGACACGCTTCAGGCGGATGTCAATCTCTTTCTTCAGAAATGCTTTCAGCTCGTCCACATCATGCCGCTGGCGGATTTCCGACAGGTCTCTTGCGAGTTCTGCCTGATGGGCAATCCTGAGGTTCTCAGGCAAATAATAGCAGTTGGCGCACAGGCTTGAAGCAAACGAACTCAGGTCCTTCCAATACTTCTCCGCATCGCGGTCGCCCATTTCCTCATCCACCTTCATCACAGGAAACTCCGGCGTGGAATAAATCTGATGGATGGGCGTAATGATGAGATAGGCCAGCAGACCGAACAGCAGGATATAGAAGGCATACTCAAAATAAGGCACGCCGAACACCTGCGTCATCTTGTCGCCGATGGTAATCACGTTGCCAAGCACAAGAATGGCAACAATCAAGACCAGCAGCGCCACTACAGTAACAATAAACTTCTTCATGCTGCAAATATATAGTTTTATTCTGAAACGGCAAACATTTTGGAAGATAACTTGCGCCGTTTGGATAATTATGCCTATATTTGCACATATTTTATATTTACACAAATCAAAACACAACCGTATGGATTTCATTGAATTAGCAAAAAGCAGGTACTCCTGCAAGAAGTTTGGTTCACGCCAGATCAGCAAAGAGCAACTCGACACCATCCTGGAGGCAGGCCGCCTGGCACCCACGGCGAAGAACCTGCAGGAACAGCACGTCTATGTGGTACAGTCGGCTGAGGGAATCGCCAAGATAGACACCCTCACCCCCTGCCGCTACGGAGCGCCAACGATGCTTATCGTGGCTTTCGACAAGAACAACGTATTCACCTATCCCGGCCAGAAATACGATTCGGGCATTGAGGATGCCACCATCGTGACCACTCACATGATGCTCTGTGCAAAGAGTGTGGGCGTGGATAGCTGCTGGGTGAACTTCTTTGACCCCGACAAGATGTCGGAAGCTTTCCAGTTGCCTCAGAACGAAGAGATTCTGACCTGTCTGGCCCTCGGCTATGCTGCCGAAGACGCCAAGCCACTGGCCAACCATTCCAGCCGCAAACCGTTAGAAGAGACTGTCAGCTACATATAAGACCTGACACTTTCCTTAGGTCCCACCCCAGATGCGGAAGCAGGAGAATACTACGTATCCTGCTTCCGCATCTTCCGTTTTTTCATGTGTTTACGACAGGTTTCAAGGCCGTTCCCGCAGTTTGTCGCGATTACGGCCCTGTGTCGCAACTAACCAGAAAGAAAAACGCAGAAAATGATACGCGGCTCAATAATCCGTCGTATCTTTGCAATGTCAAAAGACAAGTAGAAGTTTTCTCATTAGATTAATAATAGATAGATTCATAAGTTTTAAGTTAGGTTATTTAGGTTAGTTGAAAAAATTGGGGAACTGCAGCGGCAGTCCCCATTTTTTCTGTCCATAATCCATCATTCTCAAGGATCCTAAACCAATGTAAAACAAATTCCTATTTTAAGGCTCAAAACTCGCGCGGAAGTCTGCAACTCCAACAAAGTACGAATAGACGCAAGTTTTAAGGCAATTTCCTTAAAACCTTGATAGCAAGACGATTACGAAAAACCAACTTTCCCGACAACGGTGTTTCGAATCATTTTCGGGCCAAAATATCATCAGAAGCATTGCTTCCAGACTTCAGAAGCCCTGCAAACCCCCATCAGAAACTACCCAAAACATCATCGGAAGCGACCCAAAGTATCATCGGAACTGACCCGAAGTATCATCGAATGGCAGAAATCCGCTAATCGGAGACGCTACTGACGAAGAATCAACACGCTTTCATCTCCAGATTAAGAAAAACCGATGTAAGAAAAAGAGATAGCCAGGCGGTTCTTTTCCAGGTGCTCGCGACAGATTCAACAGGGCCTTTTGCCATTTGTCGCGACTACGGGTTACTGTCGCAACAAAACGGAAAGAAAAGAGGCTTGCCTGATGGTTTCCTATCGAAAAAGCCCCTATCTTTGCACCCGAAATCAAGAACAAATCATAAACAATAACAATCCAGAAAAATGAAAACAGAAAGATTTGCACTATGGATGCTTACAACCATCCTCGACATCTGCAACAGCAGTGTATTTACTAGTTCCCCAACCCTCAAAAATCCAAAGAAATGAACACATCAAAACTTTCTAATCGCTTCGTGCAGAGCAGCCTCGCTCGGGCTACTTTCTCCGCACTTCTGTTTTTCACCGCCCTGACCAGTCAGGCACAAACCAAGGTTTGCATGAGTTATGACGACTTCAAGGCCAACAAGTGGAAGCCATACGAATCGCTGACCAACGACAAAAAGCCCGACTCCTGCCGCATCCAATACGACGGAATGGAATTCTCAATCAAGACCGACGACAAGGAGGTCAACCAGATTATCAAGAACGACGTATTCCTCATGTCAGTTGACGGGCAGCTGTTCATCAACAGCCGAAAGCTGCGCGACGACGACGGAGCCGTACTGCCCATCAGCAAATACACACGTGCCCTACCCTACAAGGACGGCAAACTCTGCGTCATCAGCTACAAGGTGACGTTGGGCGATGTGCTCGACCTGGTGAACCTTGGACTTGACATCGGTTTGCTGGCCACAGGCCACTACACAGCAGGCTCATTGTTTCTGGCAGCCGACCTGCTGCTGACCAATGACGACCTCATGCAACACCACACACTCTACCTGCTCGACAAAGGGCCTAACAACAAGGGCAAGATTCTCATGACACACATGAACGACAAGTTCATGGAACAGCTGCTGCGCGACGATCCTGTAACCTACGAGATTTATTACGGACGGGGCAACAAGGCCAGCCGTCAGTCGGCAGCCAACATCCTGCCCATCTTAGTGAAAAAAGGCCTGATCCAAGACTATCATCACAAGAAATAACATAAAGAGTAATAATCCAACAATGAATAACTGGAAGAAAATGATGTGTATGGCCGTCATTGCCATGCTGACGTCAACCGTTTCGGCACAGAGCGAAGTCGTGACGCCCTATTATGAACTCGATCAACTTCCCAAACTGATCAAAATCATGCCGGAACCTCCAGCATTCGACAGTCCTGAGTTTGCCAACGACGTGGTGCGCTACGGATGGGGCAAGCAGCAACGTCAGGATTCCGCCCGTGTGGCCTTGGCCATCGCTGATGCAGAATGGGACGATCATGCCAAACTCTTCCTGCAGTGGAGAGATGCATTCGGACTGGAAATAAGCCCTATCGCAACTCCTGAAATCTGGAAACTGATGGAAACCAGCCTGGTCACCACAGACCCCATGCGCAAGGAGACCAAGGCTTACTACAAACGTCAGCGTCCCTTCGAGCGTTTCAACGACTCGATGCCTTCACACGAAGAGGACGAACTGCGCGGCGAAGGCAGCTATCCTTCGGGTCACAGCCTGCGCGGATGGGGCATCTCTCTCCTGCTGGCTCAGATTGCCCCGGAGCGTGCTGCTGAGATTTTCAGCCGTGGATGGGACTACTGTAACAGCCGCGTCATCGTGGGTGCCCACTGGCAGAGCGATGTAGATGCCAGCCGAACGGCAGCCAGCATCGGCTTCTGTGCTTTGCAGGGCAGCAAAGAATTCATTGCACAAATGAAGAAGGCTCAGAAGGAGTATAAGGAGAAGACCAGACAGGCCGCTGGTGTACGTGCAGCTGACATCGTGGAGCATCCTGCCACCCGCGCCTATCGGCTCAAAAGCACCCCGACTAATGATTCCACACGAGGCAACGTGATTCAAAACAATCAGAAAGTCATCAGGAAGTAATTCTGAACTTTTACTTAAGAGATACGACAGATTCTGAGCAGGCTCCAGGCAATTGTCGCAATATAGGGCACATGTCGCAAGTAACTGAATAGATAATCACGAAAAAAGATACGGGACTACGAAATCAGTTGTATCTTTGCAATGTCAAAAGACAAGAAGTAAATATTCTCTCATTAGATTAGTTATATTGATTCATAAGTTTTAAGTTAGTTTTATTAGGTTAGTTGATAAAGAGGGGACCTGCAGCGGCAGGCCCCTTTTTATGTATCCGATAATCCAACAGGCATCTGTGAAATAGGCAGCAAAAAAATCCGCCGGCTTTGATAAGCCAGCGGATTAATTCAAAGAGTCGAGGTGACAGGATAGCAGAGACGGAGGGAACACCTATATTATATAAGGTGTAGGTGGGGGATTGAGTGGAAATGTGGACGGGTGATGTCCTGAAATCGTCCTTCATCCATTTGCGGTAAGTGATTGATATACTATGAAATATTTCAGTTGTGACTGAAAATTACTTTAATTCTAACTGAACTTTTTATTTGCTCAGCTGGGCTTTAAGCAGGGCTATTTGCTCGTCTTTGGCATCGAGCAACTGCTTCTGCATCTGGAGAAGTTCTCGCAAGTGAGAAACTTCGGTTGGTGATGATATTTTTTCTTCATCATCTATACTGTAATCTACATCTACATAGTAGCTTACAGGACGGTCGAAATACTTGCAGAACTTCTCGATCGTGAGAAGGGAGGGATTCATGTTTGCCTTCTCGCCATAGTAACTGTTGACGGTTGTGTCCGTCTTGTCACCGAAGAGGTCGGCAGCCACCTTGCTGCGCCCTACCCTCTTCACGTCTGCTTGAAATCTGTCTTTTCTCCACATCGGTTATTTTGCAAATAAAAAATATCTATTTAATTTCCAACTTATTATCACCGAAGAGAAAAGTGAAGGTTTTGTCCTGAACCTGTTCACCCATTTCGATTTTCACAGTAGCTTTTAACGCCGCGTAATGATTTGCATTACACGGGTAATAGTAATCAAATAAATTACAGTCGAGGACTTCATTTATTCTGCAAACCAAATCGGTATCCAGGGAATGTTTTTTGAATACTAGATTCTTCACATTCTGCCTCTGCATACCGATACTTTCAGCAAACTTACTTGCTGACAAACCCTTGCTATTTACTAGGCTTTCGATGATTTCGCCCAGATTTACCTTATTCATTTTCATACTCAAAATTAGGATTTAATCGCTTAATAATAAAGATGTGATGTAATAATTATAATGTTAATATGAATTAAATTTTAGAATAGATTGCATTACATTGTAATTTTATTTATTACATTTGCAGTCTAAAATTAATAATTTTATTTCATATCCACAAAAGATTATGAACAATTCGACTAAAAAAAATTTTAGAGAGTATTACATGGCGCTGCCCAAACAGGAACGTGCAGCGCTGCGTGACAAGTTCCTCGAGGTGTCAGGCATCAGCTACCCTGCATGGTATGGCAAACTGAACGGAAAACCGTTCACGAAGCTGGAGCTGGCCGCGCTGAGTGAGATAACCGGTATAGAGATTGTGAACTGAGCTTTCTGCGGCCCGCTCCGTGCCAATAGTGAGATTTCATATAAGTTGTGTGATAATGATTTGGGTGCGGGTCGCTTTTGAAATACCATCCACGTCCCAAAGGTGCTTGGTCATGGGGAGGTCGGCGGAAACGGTAACGTAACGCACGGATTAAAAGCCTAGGACGGCCTCCCCTTTTAAACGGTAACAACTTAAACAGTATAAACAATGAAAACGAAGGAATTAGAAGCAGCATTGCCTGATTGGCTGAAGCTGGACAATGTGATGATGGGAAAAGGCGGCGTAGTGACCAGGGCTCTGGCGCACTCCGCGCGTGATGAGAGTAAGCGGTGCATGTCGGTGATATTCGACAGTAAGGGAAGAGGCTACACGCGCATGTTCGTGGTAGTGGAGGACGTTCCCAGCGAAATTCTTTCGCACAACCCGGGCGACGGCCGAAAAGTGGTGTACGTGAACGGATTCAAATACGTGCGCGACGAATCGATGGACTTAGACGTTTCGTGATATGTACGTAGACAAGGACAGCTTCGGCAAATACTGCCTGATGGGGATGACACGCGAGGAGCTTGAAGGTCTCGTCAGAATGATTAAGGGAGCTTCCTTGCCAGAGCGTCGTATGTTCCACAGAATTATGAGAGAGGTAGGTGAAGTATGAAGTATGTGGTTACTGGTGTGAACAGGCTGACCGGCGAAAGAGAGACTATTTCGTCGCCTCATGTCGAATGGAAGGCCTACGACCTGATGCGAAAGTACAAGGGCTATCAGGCGCGTGCCGGCAAGAACAGTGCATACACCCATCTGAAGGTAATGCCTGCCAGCCAGGAAGGAGAACTTGAATTTTCAAATACTATAACAGATTAATTATGGATAAGTGGTTTTTTATTGAAGTTCAGACACATCAGTCTGTCAACAAAATGGGCCTTGAATTGGGCAAGTATGTGGAAAAGAGATACAACCAGACGGTAGTTCATAAAGACTGTATCGGCGATATCTCTGCAGATATTAAACAGAAGATGGATGAACTGCAGGAGAAGTACCCCCGCTGCCGGCCTTTCAAGTTTGAAAAGCGTGTATATGTCGGTAGGTATCAAGAAAAGATTATTGACTTGTCCGCCAAGCCGGACAATCCCTACAACGACAACTACGTCTTCATTCTGAGGACGAAGTTTGTCAGGAAAATGAATCTGGAAACCAGTCTTCACATATAAAACGCCAGTAAATTATGGACTATTACGAAGCACAAGAACTGGCATGTGCCATTCTGGGTCTCAACTACGACGAACTTGTGGATGAAGGCCGTGAGAGCGAAATAGAAGAAACCTTATGGGCCAAATTTAATATCGACATCAACAACTTCGTTAACCTGTTGAAAGCCCTGCTGCCATTCACACCTGTAGTCAAAGCCGGACTGTCAGGTTCTTTGTACCATGCCTTCGTTAAAGAGAAGGAAGGAATAATGATCGTAAAACAGGCTGTTAAGGAAAATCAGACATGACAAAGAAAGAGTGTTTAGGATTCTTCGGAATATCAGACTTAATGGAGTTACCACAGGCTGTTTCGCGGCTGCTGGCACTGCCTTTGGGTGAACGTAACAGACGGTACAGAGAACTCATAGCCCTGAACGGGCACGACATGAGCAGCGACTGGTTCCAGTTGCTGTACGAGCAGGAACTGGCCCAGCGCAAGCAGAAGGGACAGGATTTCACGTCGATGGAAGTGGCCAGCTTGCTGGCACGTATTGTCCGTGCCGACGGAAGCATCCATGAGCCGACGGCGGGCAACGGCGGACTGCTCATCCGCACGCTGTGGGAGAGCCAGCAGCGCGTGATGCCGTGGGAGTGGTTCCCATCAGAGCATCAGGTGGAGTGCTGGGAACTGTCAGACCGTAGTGTTCCGCTGTTACTGCTCAATCTGAGTATTCGTGGCGTGATGGGTGTTGTGTATCACGGTGACGTGCTGGAGCGCAGCGTCAAGGCGCGTTATCTGCTGCTGAACCGCAAAGACGATGCGCTGGGTTTCTCGGAGGTCGTCAGGACTGACAGTGGAATGATTGTCAGAAAGGAGGTGGGCGTATGACAATACAGGAAGCAATAGAGAAGTTCATCGAATACAAGAAACCTATATGCAAGGTATCTACAATTGGCAACTACAGGGCGATGCTCCGCAAAATGACAGAGACAACCGTCAACCCGTCCGACCCCATCGAGGAGGTCAATTCACAGTACATCCAGCAGGTGTATGACAGGAGCAAGTCTCTTGGTCTTTCCGAGAAAACCGCCCGCGACCACATCACACTCCTGAAGAACGTTTACAACTCTGCCGCCGCCCTCGGCATAGTCGAAGAGCGACTGCTGAAGGTGTCGTACAGCAAGGTAGGCTTTGAGAGGGGCGAGAAGCTGAAGATTTACCGTAAGGAAGAGTTGTCACGTATCATGTCATGGCTGGAGTTGAACCCCCACTTCTGGACGCTGGGAGTCTATATTTCCATCTTCACGGGCGCGCGGATCGGGGAGGTCTGCGGTATAAAGTGGGAAGATGTGGACTTTGGAGAAAAGACCATCCATGTGCAGCGTACCATCGAGCGCGGCGTGGCAGAGGGAGGGAAAGGCACGATGGTTTACGTAAACACGACGAAGACCAGAAGCAGCAACCGCTACCTGCCTATCAGCCAGCCCATAGAGAAGCGTCTGAAAGACTGGAGCCGTGTGTCGCGTCCAGAGTTCTATGTCACGAGCAACAGCCTTGAGCCTATCGAGCCTCGCGTGCTAAGAGAACGGTTCGTCAGAGCGTGCAAGGCGGCAAACGTCACTTACAAGGGGTTTCACTCGCTGCGCCATACCTTTGCCACGATGATGCTTGAGAACGGCGTCGACATCAAGACCATCAGCGACATACTTGGTCATTCAAGCGTCGAGATAACAATGGACGTGTATTCTCACCCGTCAGACGATGTCAAGCGGAAGTCTGTGAACAAGACGTTTAGGAATCTGAGATTCGAATAGGAACATTATAAAAAGATAAAGACTATGACAAAGAAAGAGAAAGATATCCTGGACAAACTCGTAGAGACTCTGCAGGGCTACGAGAACGAATGTTGGCAGCAGATGTCATTTCTGAGGGAAAACAATCTCAACGTAGAGCATGAGGCTGTCAGATTAAGACAACAAGCATATAATCGCAGCAAACTGGAAGTCTTAGTTGCGATTAACAAAATAAAAGGTATTACAAAAAAATCAAGATGAACAAGAAAAGAAACAGCAGAAGGCTGCAGCTCACAATCCCAGCCATCAAGAAGCTGAGAGATATGATTGAGCGCGGTGAAATAGGCAAAGGAATGATCGATTCGGGCGAAAGCTGCAATGCCGGGAGCGTCAAAGTTAGATACGTGCTAAAGAAGAGACCTTGGATCATAACAATAGAAGCAAAGCGTCATGGCCATTGATAACATACAGATAACCCTGACCAAAGGTCAGAAGTATAAGCTACGCAGTCCGGAGGATTTATCGGAGATAGACCGTGAGCGGACAGCGCTGTTTGTGTTTGACAATCTCCAGGTCTATAACGGCCAGAGTGACGGTGAAGTTGACGAAGATGGTGACTTCTGCATCACCTTACCGGGAAAGTACCACGCCATCGGCATGCCGTTTAGCCGTCTGGTGGGATGGGCATATAAAAGAAAGGGAGATAAACAATGAGCAATTTACCATTCAAACACATAGGCGAACGCTTCGAACTCGCAGGCCTTGTCTATGAGGTGCAGGAATCCGATGTCGGGTGCGACGGCTGCTCGTTTCTGTACGAGGAAGAATGCGAATGCGTCATGACGGACCGGGAACGTCAGGTGGCAGGCATGTGTGCAAGCGTGTTTCGCCCCGACGACGCGTTTGTCATCTTCAAGCAGGTTAGCGAGGTTCCATGACCGCCGCCCCGTCTTTTCACGACATTCGGATTACGACTAAATTTGCAGCGGAAAAAAGAAACTTGTAATGATCGACAAACAAAAAATCTACAACGCCACGAGTGGCGGCCTCGACGTTTTTGCCTACCTATGGCCGGACGCCAGGCGCGTAATCGCAAAGGGCGACACGTCGAAAGCCTTCAAAATACGTCCGGACGAGCGCACGGGCAGCGCCCACCTGAAGCAGAAGGGCGACCACTGGGTGGCCACCGACTTCGGCGACGACGGACAGGCCCGCAACTGCTTCGACTGGGTGATCCGCGAACACCACCTGAGCGGCTTCAAGGAGGCCGTGGCATGGATCGTCACGAACCTGAACCTATCCATCGACGACATCACCCCGGAGCGGAACAAGCCCCTGAAGATTGAGCGCGAGCAGACCACGGCCCCGGAGGGCTCGGTGCAGTTCGAGGTGCGCGATGGCCATCAGTTCACCAAGCGCGAGCTGGAGGTGTTCGGCGACCTGGTCACCCAGCAGGTGATGGACGAGCTCCACTGGCTGCCGGTCACGTGGGTGGGAACGGTCAAGAGCGGCATGATCACTAAAATCTATTCTTCCGACGACTACCCCATCTACGCCCGCGAGTGCATCGTCAGCGACGCCAAGCTGGAGGTGAAGGACAAGTTCTACAAAATCTACAAGCCGCTGGAGTTCAAGAAGCAATACCGCTTCATGGTGAGCGGCCAGCGGCCACGCAACTATATCAACGGCCTCTACGAGCTGCGCATGGCCTATCAGAAATACAAGTCGCAGCAGCAGAAGGAGTTCGACGCCGACCCAGCCAACTACGGGAAGGAACTCACCTTCGAAAAGCTCAAGGGGGCCGTGATGGCCTCGGGCGAAAGGGATGCTGCCGCCGTGCGCGCTCTGGGCGGCTTCCCCATCTGGCTCAACTCCGAGACCGACGAGCTGGAGCCCTACGAGGAAAGCATCATCCGCCAGTGTGCGCAGACCATCTACAACATCCCCGACCTCGACGAGACCGGCATACGCCGCGGCCAGTACCATGCGCTGCGCCATCTGGACATCCGCACGATATGGCTGCCTACGTGGTTCCAGAAGTACCGCGACGCTCGCCACCACTTCCGCAAGGACTTCAAGGACTTCACCGAGGTGGTGGACAACGAGCAGCAGACCTTCAACCGCCTGATGGACCAGGCACTGCCCGCCACGTTCTGGACGCGTAAGACGACGGCCTCGGGCAAGGAAAAATACGAGATAAACAGCGTCTGCCTGCTCTACTTCCTCCGCCTGCAGGGGTTCCACAAGCTGCGCGACCGCGAGAGCGGCGAGACCACCTATATCCGGCTCGAGGGCAACGTGGCCGAGCGCGTGACCACCGCCGACATGGCCGAGTTCCTCATCCGCTGGAGTCAGGGCAAGGAGCGAATTCCCGGCTATGAGGATAAGCTGAGCGACGTGCAGCCCCATGCCATCCAGAACCTCATCATCGACTCGCCCAAGTGCAGCCCGTCGGCTCTCGAGAAGGTGGAGACCATCGAACTCGACTTCACCAGCCACACGCCCACCGAGCAGTATTTCTTCTTCGAGAACGGCACCGTGCGCGTCACGGCCCAGGGCATCGAACTCATACCCAAGCGCGACGGCAACAAGCTGAAGTTCTTCGTGTGGAAAGACCAGATCATCCCCCACAAGTTCACCCCCCTGCCCCCCATGTTCCGGGCAGAGAGAAACGTAAACACCGAAACAGGACGCGACGAGTGGACCGTCAGCCTTCGCCCCGACGCTCCGGAGGGAGAGCAACCGGCCGACAGTCCCTGGGTACCGCAGAGCCACATCATGGGCTATCTCGTCAACAGCAGCCGATTGTTCTGGCAGAAGGAGATGGAGCAGCCCTTCGACGGCAAGCCCGACGCTCCGGAACTGCGCCGCCTCTACCGCCGGGAACATCCCTTCTGCATCACATCCCCCCTGCTCACCGAAGAGGAGAACCGCAAGCAGATGCAGTGTCTGGCCAACAAACTCTTCATCATCGGCTACTTCGGCTGGGGCTACAAGATGCAGAGCCGCGCCTACGCTGCCTTTGCCATGGACTGGAAACTCGACGAGATGGGCGAGGCCAACGGCGGCACGGGTAAGTCGTTCCTCTTCGAGCAGGCCCTGCCCAAGCTCATCGACACGCTGAAGCTCGACGGCAAGCAGAAGAAGCTGGCCGACAGCGACTTCAAGTTCTCAGGCGTCACACGCCGCACGCGCATGGTGCTCATCGACGACCTCTACCGAGATTTTCCCTTCGACACGTTCTTCTCCAACATCACCGGCTCGCTGACCGTGAACCCGAAGAACCTCAACCCCTTCAACATTCCTTTCTCCGAGGCCCCCAAGTTTGCCTTCACCACCAACTTCGTGCCCAAGATATTCGACGGATCATCAGAGCGACGCATGCTCTACATGGTGAACTCCGACTACTACCACTCCATGACCTCCGACGACAACCAGTATCACGAGACGCGCACCATCCGCGACGACTTCGACCGCGAGCTGCTGGGCGACACCTATCCCGAAGACGCCTGGAACGCCGACTACAACCTGATGCTGCAGTGCGTGCAGTTCTATATGTGCCAGGTGCAGGCCGGAGTGAAGATACAGCCGCCCATGGACAACATCCTGCTGCGCGCCAGCCGCATGACCATGGCCGACAAGTTCTTTGAGTGGGCATCACAGTACTTCGCCCCCGACTCGCGCCGGCTCGACTGCCTCGTGGAGCGCAACGCGGCCATCAACGACTTCCGCGTGAACTACAACATGAAGGACATCACCACCAACATGTTCTTCCGCAAGATGCGCGCATTCGTGAAATACTGCTCCTACACGGAAGAATTCAATCCCGACGAACTCTGTGCCCAGTCCAAGCCGGGGCACATCATCAAGCGCAAGACCTCCGACGACGGCCTCTCAGGCGAACCCGTGGAGTGGATTTACGTCCGTTCCAACCGCGAGGTGCTGAAGATGATCCTCGAGCAGAACGAGCGCGACCAGGCCAAGCTCGACGTGGTGCCCACCGAGGGAGTATTATTCCAAAAAGACGACGAACCGTTCTGAGCCCTGAGAAAGCCCATTAGATAAGTTTCATTTTTCCTGCCGTAAGGCCGCGTGTCAAGATTTCAGATTGGCGCGCGGCCTTCATTTGTGCCCGTCGGCCGCTTTCCCTCCTTTCCTATTTCTTTAATGTTTCTATTTTCCATAAAAAAGTGAAACATTTGAAACAAGAAGGAGGAAGAAAGGTATAAATATGCAAAAATGAGGGTGTTACGGCTGTTTCACTTTTCGTTTCACTTTCCGTTTCACTTTCGGCCTGTTTCACTTTTCTGAAACGCCGGAGCCGCCCGCCGACCTCCCGATTGGCCGTTTCCGCTGTTTCTTTTGTTTCAGTTTCACTTTTGAAACAAGCCCCTCCCGAAAAGTGAAACACGACTCGGCTGCTGATTATCAGCCACTTGCGAGCCAAAAAAGCCGTTGTTTCAAAAAATCACTTTTTTTCGGCAAAAACAGAAACAGGAAAAAAAGAAAATCAGCAGTTCCAGCTCTTTCTTTTATCCGGGCGGCAGAAAAAAGTAAAGAAAAATCAACATATCACGCCCCCGATGGTACAGCAGCTGCTGCCAGGCCCTGATTGACAGTCAATGAGGCCCTGATTGACAGTCAATGAGGCCCTGATTGACAGTCAACGAGGCCCATTGTTACCTAATGAGGCCCTGATTGTTACCTAACGAGGCTCTTATTGTTAGGTGATGGTGGAAAAATTCACTCGAAATTGAAGAAATATTCAAATATAATTGTATCTTTGTGGTCAAATCATGATTCGAAACATGGCAGAAGAAAGATGGGTGATATGGATGCCTTGCAAGGGGTATGTGAAACGGTGGCTGCTGGCCAACTTCAATAAGCCGGACCACCGATGGCCCGAGATAGTGAACCTAAGGGCCGACAAAGTGCTGCAGAACTCGTTCTACAACCATCTGCGCCGCAACTACTCGCCTCGTGGAGAGCAGCGCGACCTGGGCACACGCTATCCCGAACAGGTGGCCATCGAATACACCAAGACCGCCTTCGACCGCTACGGCTGGTCGCTCACCGACCGGGAGCTCATCGAGTTCAACAACGAGCTGGAGGCCCGCGTGCGCCTGCTCATGCGCAACTACGTCATGGCGCTGCGCTCCATGGGCGTGCCCGTGGGCAAGTGCATCCAGAGCTTCCGCCAGATGACCGGCATCACCGAATGGGACTGGAGCGACGACAGTATCCGCCGCGACCTGGTTCGCCATATCCCGAAGGGCATAGACCGCGATTTCCGTGAAATTCTGTTAAAAGTGAGGCAAAACTTCTGCGCCCAAATGACAAACTTGGGACAGCTCACACGGCAGGGGTATCTCAACTACTGTGGCGCTTCACTAAATGATAAATGATAAATGATAAATCGTAAAATCGTAAAATCGTAAAATCGTCAAATGAAAGAGCTCTCCTTCGACTTCGACAACTTCGGCGGCACGCTCCACCTGTATGCCGTTCCTGCCGGCTCGTTCCGCAGGATCGTGAAGAACTACGCCGACGGTACTGCCACCGCCCAGTTCCGCAACCGCCAGGACATCATCTCCATCGAGATGTTTGCCGATGACACCTTCCAGTTCTCCGAAACCAAGGACGTGGCCGATGGCGGCGTGTTCTACGACGTGGCCATCTCCGGCATCATCCCCAAGTGGGCCGAGGCCAACGACAGCCTCATAGACGAACTGGAGCGAGGCCAGTGGCTGGTGGTGACTAAAGACAACAACGGCACGGTGCGACTGGCAGGCTCGACGGACAACCTGCTGCGTTTCAACACCGTGAAGGATACCGGCACCACTCGCCCGGAACGCAACGGCATCGCATTCACCTTCAGCGGCAAGCAGCCCAACGCTGCCGTGGCCGTGGATGCCACGGACATGCTTTCCTAAACTCTAACCCTAGGACCGCCCCTCCAGAGGAGAGGGGAATTATGCGCTTTTGTCGCTTTTTAATAATGTGTGTACCCCGTGGCCGTCCATCGGCTGCGGGATTTTTCTTTCGTAACTTCGCAGTGCTTTATTAATTAACGCATAAGATTAAAGTATGAAAGAAATTCGCATTGAAGGCGAGATTGGCAGCTGGACCCGCTACGACGTGCTCCACCAGCTGCGCCAAGCCAAAGGTCAGCCCGTCACCATGAAGATTGCCTCCTATGGTGGCGATATCGGTGCGGCAGTGGCCATCTCGCACGCCATTCAGGAACATGGCGACGTGACCGTCGTCCACGATTCGCTCAATGCCTCTGCAGCCACCTGGCTGCCGTTCGGTGCCAAGCAGATTCGCATGCACGAAGACTGCATGCTCTACGTCCATTGCTCATCCATGGAGGTGTTCATGTTGCAGCAGATGAATGCAGAGCAGCTGAAGGAACTCGGGCTCGACATCGAGTCGGACGTGCGCTCGCTCGAAGCCATGGACCGCATGATTGCCAACAAGTATGCCAAGCACAGCGGCGGCAAGTACACCCCCGAGCAGATGCTCGACCTGATGCAGAAGCACCCATGGCTCACCGCCCAGGAGTGTCTCCAGTATGGCTTCATCGACGAGATTATCTCGGAGCCGAGCGGCAAGAAGGTCACCAACTCCATGGCCAAGCAGTTCCGCAACTGCGCCATTCCCATGCCCGAGGGCGTGGAGGTGGAGAAGACGCTGCTGCAGCGCATCGCCGAGCGCCTGGGCATCACCCAGGGGGACGCCCCACAGACAAAAGACTCTTTTTCTTTTTCAAGCGACATGAATAAAAAGTTTATCACCGTCAATGCCCTTCTCAAAGTGGAAGGCATTGAGCAGTCGGCCGACGGCAAGCTCGTGCTGACTGCAGAACAGTTTCAGGTCATCGAGGACGCACTGGCTGAGAGTCAGGGCAAAATCGAGAATCTGGGCAAAGTGGAAGCGGCGCTCGCTGCTTCGAAGACTTCACAGAAGGCAGCCGAGGACAGCCTGCAGGCCGCTTCTGACACTCTCGACACCCTGAGCGATGACATCAAGCAGATTGAGGGCATCGACCAGAAGGTGGCTAAGATCAAGGAGATGTTCGACAAGATTCCTGCCGTGCAGACACCGGCTCCGGCAAAGCCCGCCACCGACCAGTTTGCCGACATCCGCAAGGACCCCGTCAACTTCTACGAGGAAGACTAAACTCCCAAACTCCTAAACTCCTAAACTCCAAGAGAATATGGCATTCAACTACAATGATCCCATCGACATCACCGCCGTCAACACTGCGGTGAAGAAGCACGGCAAGACCCTCGACGCCATCCCGCGTCTGGGTGCCGACGCTATCCTGAAGCACATGACCCCGCTCCAGGGCATCACGGACTCCTACACCTTCACAAAGGCTGTGCTGAAGACCGTCTCCAGTAAGTACACCGGAGAGTTCAAGGGCCTGAAGAACATCGGTAAGTTCGTGCCCCGCACGCTCACCGTCTATCCCATCGTCATTGAAGTGCTCGACGAGCCCGAACGCTATCGTCGCAGCTACGTGACCGAGGTGCGCGGCGCCATCGAGATCGCCAAGCATCCGTTCGAAATGTGGCTTGTTCAGGAAATCCTGAAGCAGGCTTCCAACGACCTGCTCGGCGCCCTGGCAACAGCCAAGTACAGTTCCGCCGAGGCGAATACCGCCATCACCGACGCCTTCGACTCCATCCCCGCCATCGTGGAAGCAGAGAAGACCGCCGGCAACATCTCAGTGGCCAACGACAATATGGTGGCCACCGCTGCCTTCACGCGCGCCAACATCGGCGACGAGCTGCTGAAGATGTGGCGCTCGCGCAACGACATCTTCCGCCGCATGAAGTCGAAGCTCTTCATCAGCGACACCCTGGGCGACCTCTACGATGACTGGTTTGCCGACGAGCACCCCGGTGTGCACGACGTGGGCAAGACAGCCGACGAGACCGGCCAGCAGTTCCTCTACGGTTCCCATGGCAACTGTGAGATTGTTCGTGTTCCCAACCTGCCCGAGAACAGCCAGTTCGTGATGCTCACCGTGCAGGAGAACGTCTTCTACGGTTTCGACAAGATGAGCGACATGCGCACCATCAAGGCCGTGCCCCACGACTACAAGTTCAAGGCACTGGGCAAGTATGTGTTCGGCACACAGCTGGCCTACATCGGCCCGGAGCTCTTCGTGGTGAACGACAAGCCCGTGACGCCGGCTACTCAATCGGCCGGAGGTAACACTGGCGGTGAGACAACCGGCGGCGGCGAAGAGGAGACCTACACCTACACGGAGGTTACTCCAGTCGGTACCGAGAACCCAAGTACCGAGGGCTGGTATGTGAAGAACCAGAGTGATGAGTACGAACTCACCACCGACACGACCGTACAGCAGGGTACCACCTACTACGAGCGTTCCTGATCATGAACCCTTAAAGACATACGACTATGCCAAATACTTCATGCGTAACTCTCGCTGACATTGACCTCGGTCTGTCATGCGCCGACCAGGACAACATGGGTGGCATCGTGCCACAGATCATCTACGGCTATTGTGACGACGTCGCCACATGGCCCGAGAAGCCGGCACCCTCCGGCACTGCCACCACCACCATGACGCTCGAGGCTGCAGGCGGACTCGTGGGCGACCTCGTAATGGCTTCAGGTGCCCGCGCCTACAAGTTCGACTTCACCGACGACACCGGCTCGTTCCAGATTGCCATGCAGGGCGAGAAGGGCGGTGAGTCGTTCGTCGAGACGCTGACCATCGTGGCCCAGAAGATTCGCAAGATTCTCCTTGGTTTCATGAACGCCACGAAGGGCCGTAAGATCTTCATCATCGTGAAGGACAACAACGGCCAGTACTACCTGATGGGCGACAAGGACCATGGCGCACAGCTTGCTGGCGACAGCGAGGGTGCAGTGACCGGTGCTGCCTATACGGAGCGCAACCACGTAGGACTGACGTTCACCTACAACACCCCGCGGGCCTACACCTACGAGGGCGATGTGGAGAACATCCTGACTGCTAGCAGCTGATTCCCCGGAACTTTTTTTCTGTGTATAGATGCCCGTCAAGCCTCTTGTGTTTGGCGGGCATCGCTTTTTGTCCCAAATCGGCGACCGAAAAAGCGATACCTTTGCTGTCGGGATAAAGAAAATCTAAATTCCGAACTCTTAACTCCCAATCGGCAAGGCCGATAACTCTAAATTCTAAATTCTAAACTCTAAACTGAAAATGAAACTGACCGACAGTTATTTCGAAGCCCGCCGCGAAGCCATCAAGTGGCTAAACGTGGCACCTGGAAAGCGCAACTACACCCAGGGCGTGCTCATCCTGCAGAAGAGTGGCTACAAGCCGCAGGTGGCCGCGCTGCTCGCACGCCAGGGCGAAAAAGGATGGACGCGCGAGAAACTGATGTACTGCATGCGCGAGATGCTGCAGGTGTACTACACCCCCGACGACCCACGCTTCAACGACGAAGACGTGGACGTGCTGAACGAGCAGGCCGGCGATAGCAACATCCGCGAGCACCAGGTCGACGTGAAGGACGTTGAGCAGCAGGGACCCTCGTATAAGAAATGGCCCGCACCCATCCAGCGGCTAATGCGCGAGTATGCGGCCCAGTTCCGCCTGCGCGAGAAAGCCAGCCGCGAAAGAGCTGCTCTTCCGGACACGAACGATGAGAAGGTCATCGCCATGCGCAAGGTCTATTCAGATATCATGGAGCAGGCCACCGGGCGCCTGGAGAAGTTCTGGGCGCTGCGCACGCGCTACGACGAGCAGAACATTGAGCCTACCGACGAAGAGATAAAGGCCATCATCGACGGCGACAGCGACACCGACGACGGCGACAGCGAAAGCGACAACAGCAGCGAAGACCTCACCCAGATGGACACCGAGACTCTGCGCATACGCCGTAAGAGTCTGGTCACCGGGCGCACCCGCAAGGAGAACATGCTGAAGTATCAGACATCTTCGCGCCAGCGCCGCGAGAACCCCATGCCCGAATGCCCCAAGCGCGTGAAGCTGGAGCGACAGATTGAGAAACTCACCGAGCGCATCTCGAAATACGACTACGAACTGGCTAAACGATCCTGATGTTAGTTGATCCGAAGAATATCAAGCCTGAAGCTGCACCCAAAGAAGAAAAACCTTCTAAGGTGCAGCATCTCGACCGCTCCCAATATGAGATGGAGACGGTGGCTGATATTCTGGAAAAACCGAAACAGCTGGGAAAACTCATCCAAGGCAAGGACAAGCATTTCTACAGCAACGGAGGTTTCAATCTTATTCAGTTGATGTTATATGTGCTGAAACAGACGGGACCTGCTGATATATTCCTATCTACCTACTCTATTGCCGAGGACTCGGTTACTACGCTTCGCCGCTATGTGGACCAGGGAAAGATAAGGAGCATACGCTTTTTGATTGACAATCGCGTACGCTCCATCTCTCCGAAACCCTTTGCGCACCTTATTGCCTCGTTCCCGGATGAATACAGATGCACAGCACTTCACGCGAAGGTCGCATGCATCTCAAACGATGAGTGGCACGTGAGCATAGTGGGCTCACAGAATGCCACCCATAATCCGAAACTCGAACGGGGCATCATCCACACCAGTCGTGAAATATGGGATTTTGACAACAAGATTTTAAATGATGAATTTAACAAAGGAACAAAGTGAAAGCCTTGAAGAAATGGCATATCTGCTCATCCCTACCGATTTGATCGCTATCAATCTCGGTATGGACTATACAGCTTTCATGTCTGAAATTCGAGACCCTGATTCACCTGTGTACAAGGCATACTACAAAGGAATCCTAAGGCAGAAAATGGAACTGCATCAAAATATCGTTCAAGCCTCGAAGAATGGCAGCAATCCGGCACAGGAGCAAATTATCAAACTGTTAGAGACCATCACAGGACAATTACGCTATGGTTAACGTTAAGAAGAAACTGCCCGTACTCAGCCACGACGAGATACAGGCTCACATCCTGGACCCCGAGAACAATCCGCTTCCAGAGCATCAGCAGGAACAGTTCAACCGCGTACTGCAGGCTGCCAAGCTGCTGGACGACTATCCGGATGATAATCATCTGGTGAAGATGCTGCAGTACAAATACAACTGTGGAGCAACAACAGCAAGGCGCGACATTGAATTGGCGCGCCAGTTGTACAAAACGCGCCACACCTTCGACTGGGACTTCTGGCACATCTGGCAGATACGCGACCAGCTGGAGCTTATTCGGGAATGTAAAACAAAGGGGAACCTGAAGGAGTGGAACAACGCTAAGAAAACACTCCAAAAGATGATCGGCGAAAAGCCCGAGGCGCTGGCCGACCCCAACCGCATGGCCAAGAACCAGTTCTTCATACAGGTGAACATCGGCGGCAAGACCGAATACAAGCCCATCAAAGAGGTGCACGAGCTGCGCCAGGACGAAGTGAAAGAAATCATCGACATCATGCAGCAGCCTATCACCGAAGAGCAGGCTGCCGAAATCATGGACTCGTAGTGGAAGCCTACAATACCGTTCCCATACATGTGAACGCCGCCCAGTGGCAGTTCATCATGCTTCAGGCCCGGCAGAAATACTGCATCTGGAGCCGCGGCACCGGCAAGTCGTTCATCGTGGGCTACGAGGTCGACGAGAACGTGCGACTGATGCCCCGTGGAGTCACCACGCTGGCACAGGCCACCATCGGCCAGGCACTCACCAAGACGCTGCCCTCCACCTTCAACTACCTCGACCGGCTGGGCTACCGCCCCTACGACCCGAAGACGCACCAGGGCGACTACGTGGTCTGCCGAACGCCACCGCCCGGATGGTACACCCCCTACGAACACATCATGCAGTACGACCACGTCATATCATTCTCCAATGGGCACATATTATATATACTCACGCAGGAGGGCAGCAGCCGAGGACCCAACGCCGACTTCAACATCACCGACGAGGCACTGACCATCGACAAGGTGAAGTTCGACCAAGAGGTGGCACCCACCAACCGAGGCAATGAGCACATCTTCGGCCGACGCTCCAAGCACCCACTAAAGAAACACCATGGCAACCTGTTCGTTTCCTCCATGCCCTACACACTCAGCCAGCAGTGGCTCACGGAGCCGGCCGAATACTACGAGCGCGAGCGAGGCATCCATCTCTTCGCCCGGTGGAACCAGCTCGTCGACTTGCAGATGCAGCTCATCGAAGCCAAGATACAGGGCGACACCCACGCCTTCCGCGAACTCTGGAACGAGTGCGTGCGCCGCCGCCGCGAGATAACGCCCTTCGTCAGCCAAGACGGCACGCTCTTCCTGCTCGGCTCCGTATTCGACAACATCGACAACCTGGGCATGCAGTACATCGTCAACCAGTACAACATCATGGACCGCCTCTCGTTCATGGTAGAAATCCTCAACCGCAAGGCCGACACCGTGGACAATGCCTACTACCGGCTCGAGGACCGCCACCTCTACTACAACGCCTACAACGACTCCTATCTGCGCGACATCGGCGAGAACACCGGCTACAACTGGCAGCTGCTGCGCGAGGCCACCGACTGCCGCTCGGATGCCGACTGCGACCTGCGGCGACCACTGGAACTCTCGGCCGACTGGGGCAGCGCAGCCTCGTTCCTGCTCGTGCACCAGGAACGCCCCTTCGACTTCCACAGCAGACTCATCACCCAGCGGCCCGTCCACAACTGCATCAACGAGTTCTTCGTCCGCCGCAACGACAAATCGGAAGACACCGAGGTGAACACCATCGCCGACAAGTTCTGCGACTACTACCGTGCACACCTCACCAAAGAGGTCACCTTCTACCGCGACCGATATGGCGACATTCGCACAGCCAACGCCAAGAAGACCTACAACGAGATGTTCATCGACCGCCTCACGCGCCGCGGATGGAAGGTGCAGCAGCGCGTGCACCCGGGCATAGAGCCGCCCCAGCACGACAAGTTCCTGCTCTGGCAGTACATACTGGCCGAGCAGGACGAACGCTTCCCCACCGTCCGCATCAATGCCACACGCTGCCCCAAGCTCATCATCTCCATGCAGAACACCGGCGTCACCGAAGACTCGCGCGGACGCTTCGCCAAGGACAAGAGCTCGGAGCGCCGCAAGAGCGTCGCCCCCGAAGAGGCCACCCACTTCGGCGATGCCTTCGACAAGTGCATCTGGACAAAGTACAGCGAACGACTGAAGATATTGAGCCAAAGTTTTGTTTCCGCAAGGGTCTGAGAGTAATCTTACCTATATTGTAGATACAGCTCCGCTAAATCTTGGCCAACCGCAAGAAAATCGGGGGCGCGCGCCTTGCCCTATAAATTTGGTTCTGGCAAGTGTCATTGTATATAATTTATTACGCCAAACCCGAGCCAGCGCGCGCCCCCAAAATAGGACTACTCCTCCTTTCAGTTTATATGTAAATCCTGTGAAGGCTGAGCCGTGATGGTTCGGCCTTCTTTCGTTTGTAGGACTGAGTGGATTTACCCGATGTCTCAAATGTTAAAAAGTGTCATATATCCTCAAAAAGCGACGTTCGGGGCGAGCGACGGAAGAGGGCGCGTCGGGATGCAGAGCAAACCTGGGGCGCTCCACTTCGTTTCGCGCCTATTTAAATCCAAGAAATTACGTGCTTTTTAATATATTTTTGCGGTAATTCCTCGGAGCCTGGCACCGTGCTCGGTGTGTACTCGTCCACACCTCGCATTTCCGGTGCTTCATTAAGGTATTTGTACTTGATGGCCTAGGTGGCCTCCCCTTTTTCATTCTTTTTCTCATTCTTCATCAATCACGGCGACTTCTGCCGGGATGTAGGCAGTAGAGGCATCTCGGTGCTGATTTATCGCTGCAAAACTATCTCCTTTCTTCCACTGGCACGATGAACCCCGGTTAAGAAATGCCAAGGGCTTACCATTTCTTGAACAGGGAACGCCCCGTGCTTGTGGGAGGAAGACGTTTTGGAGGCAGCGCAAATCAGCAATGAGATGCTCGCTCTTTGACCTGCTTATATACCCCTCAGGCGGAAGGCCGCCTTCTCTGTGATTGATGATTCAGAGTCAACTAAAATTCCTGTTTATGAGAAAAAGAATTCTATTCCAATATATTCCGTCGCGCTACCAGACGGTAAGCGCAGCCGACATTAAAGTCAGGAACTTGGTACTCAAGTTCAAAGACGGAAATAAGAAAGCCATCCTGAAAGTGGCTGGCTTGGTTTGTAAAGAACTACGGAGCCTGACAGGCTCTGTTACTAAAGAGGTAATGCTGGCATGCGTGCCAACATCCGATAATAAGAAATATGTGAAAAGGTTCGCTCGTCTGAGCGAGCTCGTGGCAGCAGAACTGCAGCAGCAGAACGCTTTTCCACATATCGAGATTTTCGGGTTCCGTGATGCGAAACACCTCAATAGAGACCACATGGTACATGATGACTCATGCTACCAGGTGAGATTGGATACACACTTCTTCCAGGGAAAGAAGTTGGTGATATTCGATGATCTGATTACTTCGGGCAAAAGCGCCGAAGCATTCAGGCAAATTTTAGAAGAAGCCGGTGCCGAGGTTCTCGGCGGCATCTTTCTGGCGGAAACGACTAAAGGCGTTCCGTACAATATCAAGCCGGTTGGCTTGCAACAGTACATCATCGAGCCCGTAGATGGGCATCCGATAGATGAATTTTTCGAGAAAATAAATCAAATCAATCATTTAATTTATTCAGAAAATGAAGCCATTGAACAAGTACAATGACCTCTGTAAAGAGGAACGCCCTGAATACAAGGGCGCGAATTTCGGCGTTGACACGCTGACATCAATAGAGTTAATATCCTTAATACTGAACCGAGGTGCAGGCACCTTCGGCAGTCTTCATCAGGCAAGACAGCTGATGAACATCTCTAACGAGAATCTTCATGATCTCGCTAGAAAGCGGCTCGATGAACTGGAGATCGTACAGGGCATCGGCCACTGCAAGGCAATGGCGCTGATGGCTGCCATCGAACTGGGAAAAAGATATGCCCGTGAGGCATTTCTTGAAGTAGAGGATTTGGGTTCTCCGCTCAGTATCTACAAGTTCATGAAAAACAAGCTCGAAGATCTTGACCACGAAGAGTCGTGGGTGATTCTGATGAACCAGAACTACAAATTGGTTTCTGCAGAACGGCTTTCAATCGGAGGTATCACCGAGACAGCTGTCGATATCAGAATCATAGTGCGGAGAGCAATCCTCAAAAATGCTACGATAGTAGCACTTGTCCACAATCATCCCAGCGGCAACATCAGGCCCTCCAGAGACGATGACCGTCTCACGGAAAAGGTTAAACAAGCCTGTGAATATATGAGGTTATACCTCTTAGATCACCTGATAGTTGCTGCGGGCAACTACTACAGTTACAGAGAACAGGGCCGTTTGTAGCGGCCTTGTTCCTTATTCCCCACCCCAAGCCCCGAAGGCAAACCTTCGCCAAAGCGGTATGATATGTTAAAGAAAAGCGATTTTCTTTACCTATCGCAAGCTACATGTTAAATTATTTGCTATCTTTGCAGCGCATTAAACCAAAAACAGTATGAAAAAGTTAGTTTTATTTATGATATTGGCGTGCTCTGTTGTCAGCATGAGCGCACAGGATGATATGTATGGAGGCAACACCAAAAAGAAGGAGAAAGAAAAGAAAGCTCGTATCTGGGGAACGCGCAAACTAAAGATAGAGGCTGATAAGCAAGAAGAAAATGGAAATAGGTTTATCAGCACCTCTTTAGCTGTATTCGCCCACTCAAACAAGTTGCTGAACGACAAACTGGAGTCATTCTATCTTTCAAGATATTCAATTAAAAATACGACGGAAGATGAAGCTATGTACCGTCTTACATTTTATATGACCACAGATACCAAATTAAGAATGGCAGAAAAATCCCGCCTTCTAGTTAAATTGTCTGACGGTGAGGTGCTGACATTCTACCTGACAAAGGAGATAGGCGATTTAGAAAACGACTTGCAGGTGTTTGGAAGATCTTCATGGTACAACAGCCAGCCTTCATACGAGATGAAAGCGAGCGATATCAAAAAGATGATATCCGGAGGAGTTACGAAACTGAGACTTGAAACAATTCTTGGATATATAGACTATGACCAGGAGAAATACAGCAAGTGGATATTCTCAGACATACTGAAGCAGTGCTACGAGCTGATTCTGGAGAGAGCCCAAAAGAGCAACGATATTTACGAAGGTTTTTGATAAAAACCCTAAAATCAATATGAAATTGAATTATTGGCGGTAAATATCGCCGAAATCGTCACTTTTTCCCGAAATCGCTTGCAGGTTTCGGGATTTTGTTTTATCTTTGCCCTCGCCAAACAAAAGTCGACGATAGTCGCAAGGGCGATGATGACGCCCGAAATAACATCGGGCATTATTTATGCCTTACTCTCGAGGTCTGCCATAGACCTCAACGGCCATAAGCGGCACAATCTCAGTAAACTACACACCCTTGCGGTGGAGTCTACTTTTGTTTGGCGACAGGGATTGCTTGCCGCTTTCCCTGTCTTTAAAGTAAAGTTTAACGCCAAACAAAAGTAGCAAAATGAAACAAGCAGTTATCAGCAGCAATGCTCAGCTGGCTGTCGCCCTCAGGGAGTGGTGGCATGCGAAGAGCGAGTCAATGAGTGAGATGATCGGTGAGGATTGCACCCATGGGGAGGTAGTCATGACAAACCTGGTATTCACTGCCGGCATGGTGGCCGTGGCCATCCTTGGCACAATGTTCAGTACACTATGAAAGAGGAAAAAGATCTGCTTCTCGAACTCATACGCAATCGTTTCCCCAAAAATGGAGGGGGTAAAACGCTTAAAACGAGTGCAGAAATAGCCCGTGAATTCAGCGAGTTCATAGACGCAACGCCCGAGATGGTTTCCAAACGAATGCTTAGGGAAGGTTATAAGATCATAGACATCGACGGGAAACCTTACTGGAGACTGAACGTCACAGATGAATCGGCCGATGATAAATGAATACTGCAAACATTTTCTCTACGTCCTGCCTGCATGGGTAGGACGTTTTTTTTATAAAAATGTGTCCCAAACATACCAAGGCACATTTTTTATATTTGCAATGAAAAATAAAAAGCCTATGGGCTATAATTCGCAAAATATGACCGCAAACCAAAAAGAGTGGATACAGTATTCCACGGCCATGCTGATGATAGTCAGCGGCGTGGTGCTGGCCTTCCTCTCGTTCTTCCTCAACAACTACGACATAGCCGACGGTGTGCTCTGGTACATCGCCCAGGCACTCACCTACGCAGGGGCCATCTTCGGCGTGAGCATCTACTTCAAGACCAAGCTGGGCGAGGCTGAGAACCGCTTCCGCCAGTACGTGGACCAGCAGCAGCGAAAGGAGGACTAGCCATGAAGTCTACCGAGGTATGGGCATTCGTGGGCGGCGTGCTCGCGGCCATGATCATCGGAATAGTGGCCGACGCGCTGACTGCTCCCCATGGCAGCCCGCAGGCAGACACCGTGACCGAGTGGCGCACGCGCTATGTGCCACAGCCGGCCGAGACCATCCGCGTGGTGGAACCGGGCGAGGTGGACACGCAGTACGTGGTGCGCGAATACTTCACGAAGAAGGTGTATCGTGACACCATCTTGCAGAACGACACGGTGCAGCTGGTGGTGCGCGACACGGTGTACGAGAATGCCCTGGGCGAGCGCGAGGTGAGCCTGAAGGTGAACACGGAACTGTTCCGCAAGCACCATGCCGTAGGGCTGATGGGTGCCATGGGGCGCCACCAGGCCGACCTGATGGGCACCTACCGACGAGACCGGTGGACGGTGGCCGCGGGGTGGGACTTCGCCCAGGGCGGTCCGATAATAGGTGTGGGATATGAATTGAAACAATGGTAAAATCGCAAAATGTCTACGATAAATAATATGTCGGCCAAGATGTTCGCGCCGGAGTGCAACAACATCTATGTGGCAGCCACGTCAGACGTGTCGGTGCGGGTGCAGATCGTGACCTCCGACAACGTGACGCGCTACGACCAGACTTCCACCTATACCCCCGTGGACGGGCGCGTGGAGTTTGGCGACCTCGCCGACCTGGTGAACAAGTGCATCCTGCTCCACGATGACATGCAGCAGCTGACAGGCGTCTCTGTTCGCAACAACTATGCCACGCTCATCATCGGTATCGAGGCCGAGAGTCTGAGCTCCAGCTCGATGGTGTACTACTGCACGGCGGGCAATGCCTCGGATCCGTCGCAGTTCCTGCTGTTCCCCACCCAGAACCGCCGGCGCACGGTGTTCCCCGACCAGGTGAACTGCCAGGTGTGGATACCGCGACTGGGCAGCACGGTGCCCACCGTGACGCTGAAGGCTACCTACGTGGCCAACGGTCAGCAGCAGACGGCCAGCACCAACATAGGCAGCACCGCAGGCTATACCAACAGATACCTGCTGGTGGACTGCTCGCCGGCAGCCGTCGACCAGCTGCTGCTGCCGCAGGGAGCGGTGCTGTGCGAGTATGAGATACTGATGGCGGTCTCAGGGACGGTCTATGATGCGGTGCAGTTCAAGGTGGACCGCCGCCACTGGCCACAGCTCACGGAGATGGTGTTCCTCAATGTATTCGGGCTGCCCGAGACGGTGGTGCTGCGGGGCCGCGAGGAAGAGACCCACGAACTGAATGCCGAGTTCGGCTACAGCGGATGGAAGATGGTGCGCATGGACGACGACGTGACACGCGACCTGACCGTGAACACGGGCTGGCTCACCAAGGCCGAGCGCCGCCAGTATGGCGAGCTCTACCGCTCACCGCTCACCGGACGGCAGGAGCAGCTGGGACTGCGCCGAATAGTGGTGCGCGAGATTGAGGTGGCCTACCTGACACCCACCAACGAGCCGGCTTCGTTCGACGTGACCTACCGCTATGCCGACCGCCGACAGGAATGGATGGCCGACCTGGATGCGAACACCGCCGGGCACAACATCTTCGACCATACCTTCACCATAGCCTTCGACTAAAAATGACCTTAGAATATTTAGAGATACAAGAAATGGCAAAAGAAGAACGACAGCCAATGACGGCCACGCAGATGCTCGACGAACTGGACGTGCGCACCACGCCCGACGGACGCAAGCGCATCTTCTCGATGAAGTTCTGCACCAAGGAGGGCAAGCTGCACTATTTCCCGCAGGTGTACATAACGGGCGTGAACAATATGGACATGAAGCGCGCCCGCTACCGCGGCGTGCAACCCTGCTGCACCCAGGGCAACCCCGAAGGCCACCTGTTCCCCGTGAAGATCACCAACATACTGGAGCTCGACGGCCACCCGATAGACTGGGGAAATGGGTATAAGAGTGAAGAGTGACAAGTGAAGAGTGAAGAATCTTTCAACAAAAATATTATATGGAGATTATCTATAACAAAGAAGGCACACCGCTGCTGATGCAGAGCAGCAGCATGTTCGCGTCCACCATTGCCGACCGTGCTTCCATGGACGAACGCCGACGGGTGCTCTTCCCCTACGACGACAACCACCGCGACTACACCTACGTCGACGGCAAGCGCGTCGTGTCGTGGGGCATAGACAACCAGTTCCCCATCCATGCCATACGCACCGTGCGCGACACCACCGTGCTCAACACCGGACTGAAGTTCCTCTGGCGACTCACGCTCGGCCAGGGCATCTTCCCCTGCACCGTCAGCGGATACGACGACGACGGCAACGAGGTGCTGCAGCCCGTCGACGATCCGGGCGTGAAGCGCTTCATCTCGTCGCGCATGGTGCGCCGCTACATGGAGAAAGTGCTGCGCGACTACCTGAAGGTGGGCAACGGCGCCTGCCAGTTCGTGCCCAACCAGAGCGGGCAGCTCGTGGGCATCAATCCGCTCAACTGTCTGCAGTACCGCTACACCGAGCCCGACGACCAGGGCATGCAGCACTGCGTCGTGGCCGGATCATGGGAGCTCGCTCCCTCGACCGACTACTGGATGCTGCCGCTGCTGCCCGACTACGACCCCGACACGGTGGCCCAGCTGATGAAGTTCACGGGCAAGGGCAAGTATGGCTTCGTCTACTCCGTCCGCGATGCCTGGAGCAACGAGGATGTCTATGGCGAACCCATCTGGTGGGCAGCGTGGGTGCTGGGATGGATAGATATTGCCCACATGATACCGAAGTTCCTGAAGAAAGCCTACGAGAACCAGACGACCTGGAAGTGGCACGTGCAGATTCCCTACTCCTACTGGGAAAAGAAGTTCCCGCCCGGCGACTTCAAGACCACAGACGCCCGCAAGAAGGCTATCAATGCGTATATGGACTCGATTGAAAGTAACCTGCTGGGAGCCGAGAACGCTGAGAAGCCCATCTTCACCAACTATGCCGTCAACGAATACAACGGGCGCATCGAAGAGGAATGGAAGATCACGCCGCTCTCCAACAAGTACAACGCCGGACAGGAGAACCTGGTCACATCCTCGGCGGCCAACTCCGAAATCCTCTTCTCGCTGATGGTGAACCCAAACGTGATGGGCTCGCAGATGCCCGGCGGCGTCTATGCCGGCAATCAGGGAGGCTCGAACATCCGCGAGGCCTTCCTCGTGAACATTGCCAACGCATGGATAGACCGCCAGAACATCCTCGACCCCATCGAGCTCTATCTGAAGATGAACTTCAAGAAAGACGTGGAACTCCGTTTCCGCAACACCATCCTGACCACCCTCGACACCGGCGCCGGAACCACCCACCGCCTAAGTTAAGGTTAAGGTCATCGTTTTCGTCATCGTTTTCGTCATCGTTATCGTTAAAGAATATGTTATTTTCAAAAGAAAAATGGAACAACGGCAAGGAGATCAGCGCCTATGTGCCCGCATCGGCATCGCTGAGCTTTGCCAAGGTGGAATCCTCGCTGCAGAGTGCCGAAGACCTGTTTCTCACGCCGCTCCTGGGCACCGCGATGATAGCAAGAACGGAGGCCGTCTATGCCAAGTCTGAAGCCGCACGCACAGCCGAAGAGCGACAGTTGCTACGGCTCGCCCAGCGCGCCGAGGCCAACATGGCCTTCTTCCATGATTTCGACGCGCTCCAGCTGCGCATCACCGACCAGGGATTCCAGCGCCAGGGCTCCGACGACTGGCAGCAGGCCTACAAGTATCAGGAAGACCGGCTGCGCGAAGGATTCCGCACCAAGGGCTTCAATGCCATCGACGCGCTGCTCGACTTCCTCGACGCCAACAGCCAGACGTTCACCGAATACGCCGATGCCCCTGCCTGCAAGGAGCGCCAGAAGGCCATCGTGAAGAGCACCGACGAGGTGCAGCGGTGGGTGAATATCGGTCACTCCAGGCTGGTGTTCCTGCGCTTTGCAGCCGAGTTCTCCACGGTGGAAGACACCGTGCTGCAGGCCACCATGGGCAATGCCTTCTACCAGCAGCTGCAGAAATGGCTCAACGGCGACGAGGAATACCCCGACGACTACGACCTGACGCTGGAGGAGCTGCGCCGACAGTGCGGCCGGCTGGTGGTGACGGCCACCGCCATTCGTCTGATCAAGAAGACCGGTACGCTGACCGACCGCGGCCTCTACTTCGAAAACGTGCAGGCAGCAGCCGGAGAGAACCACACCCGCACCGCAGCCACCGACACCCAGATAGGCGACCGCCTGGCCATCTACCAGCGCGACCTGCAGGCAGCCGAGGCCAACCTGCGCAACGTGGTCAAGACACACTATCCCGACTTCAGCGACGGCACCGATGGCCACATCATCCGCGACAACGACCACCGCGCCGCCTTCTTCGCCATGTAAGTCTTTTCCCCGTAGGCATTGCCTCCGGCAGTGCCCCCTAAAACGTAAGGTCATTATGAGAAGAATCACCATAGAATACCGCCGTTTCTGGCACACCGTCCGCCGCCAGCTCTTCTCACCCGAGCAGTGGGAAGAACTCACGGCCCGCCAGTTCCTCGCCGCCGTCCGCCTCTGGAGCGGCACCATCACCCAGAGCGACTTCCTGCGCCAGGTGTTCGGTTTCAGCCGTCGCGAGCTCAGCTGCATGGACGACTACCAGCGCTGGGTGCTCCTCCACGCCACCGACTGGATGCAGAACCTGCGCCGGCCCCACAGCAGCTTCTTCCTGGAGTGCATCCCCGGCAGCAGCCTCCAAGCCCCCGGCACGCGCCTGAAGGGATGCTCACTGCAGCAGTTTATGACCGTCGACACCTTCTTCTCGCAGTACACCATGGCCATGTCCAACCTTCAGGTGAAGCCCGGCGAAGTGAAGAGCACCCAGGGCGTGCACGAGAACGCCCGGAAATACATGGACCTCTTCATAGCCGCACTCTACAAACGGCCAGGCGAAACCTACAGCGTAGAGGAACACCGCATCACCGTCGGCCAGGGAGAGCCCCGGCTGGTCAGTCTCGACGATCATTTGCCCGACGTCAATAAAATGACCCCCGAGCAGAAGCAGGCCGTCGTGTTGAACTACGTGCTCATCCGCTCATGGCTCAGCAAGTCGTTCCCCCACCTGTTCCCCGAACCCGAGGAAGACGACCACCCCCGTCCGTCCAACAGTCCCCGTCAGCCCAAGCCCGTCAACTGGCTCGCCGTCTTCGACACCTTCGTGGGCGACAACGTGGCGCTGATGGAGCACTACAAGGCCATGGCCGCCACCGATGCCTTCCGCATCATGAACCGCCGCATCCGCGAGTCAAAGAAGCGCGCAGCCGAAGAAGCCGCCCGCCACAGCTCCCGCCGATAATTCTGAAATCCTAATCGCCGAAGGCGACAACTCTCAATTCTAAACTCTAAATTCTAAACTCCACAAATGGTACTACAGGAACTTAGCAACTACATCGAAGACCTCTGCCGCCGCCACATCCTGATAAAGCACAGCAGCAGCGAGCGCCACTTCGTCAACCTGAACGACGACAAGAAGCAGACCGCGCTGGCACAGGAACTCCACTACCCCGCCGTCTATTTCTCCACGTCGGGCTACCAGCTGCAGGGCACCGACACAGCCATGAAGCGCATGCACACCTGCCGGCTGGAGGTGTGGTACCACGTCACCGACACCGCCGACTACGCACAGATAGAGCAGCGGCTGTCCCAGGCCAACGACATACTTTGTGATATCTTAGCGCAGATGATCCACGACAAGCGCCAGCGGGCGGTCTCCGTCCTGAAGGGCATCATGCTCGACGGCGTGCAGGTCTTCGACATCGAGAACCGGGACAACGCCCTCTACGGCTGCTATGCAGACATTCCCGTCCCCACCGCGCTCTGCATCGCCGACCGCCTGCAGAACTTTGCCGACGCAGGCCAGTTCGATGCCACCTTCACCCCATCATTCGATTAACTCCAAAACTCAAATAAAAATGACAAACGACGAAATCATAGCTGCCGGACAGCAAATATACGACGAAACAGAAGTAGCCGCCAACACCTCTGAGCGTGTAGGCGGCGTAATCAAGGGTATTGGCCAGAACCTGAAGGAAAAAGACGAGGACATTGAAAATGCAAAAACAGAAACCGTCGATAACCTGAACGAAGAAACCGCCGCATCAGGCAAGGCCCTCGATGCCCACCAAGGTTTTGTCCTGGCCGGACAAATCGGGGAAGTGAAGGATGATTTAGCAAACAAAGTTTCTGGGAAATCCGAAAATGACAGCACATGGGATTTCGCACTATGTGATGCTAACGGAAACATTGTTTTTTGTATTAAGGATGGTCATGTTATTACTAAAAACTTCAAATCGTCTGCATTAACAATAGGTGTTGCGGATTTGGATAAGGAAAATTGTGCTTATGCGGTAACTGATTCAAACGGAAATATGGCGTTTGTCATTACGGAAGATGGACACCTTGTTACTAAGAATTTTAATTCAAGGAATGTTTCCACCGAGCAACTTGCGATTCTTGAAAGGCTTGCTAATCTTGTAACTAAGTTCAATGGTAAGACAATGGCTGTAATAGGTGATTCCATTTCTACTTATAACGGTTACACTCCCACAGGATGGAGGGTATATTATCCCACTGGTAATGTCAGCAATGTGTCCGCAACATATTGGTATCAAGTTGCTACTGCCCTTGGAATGACACCTCTTAATTGTGCCTACAGTGCAAGTTATGTAACAGGTGACAGCACACAGACGGAGGTATCTTCTTCGCATGAAACAGGGGAATGTGCAGGTTGTTCTGAAGTTAGAATTGCATCACTGACAAGGGACGGAAATACTCCAGATATTGTATTGATTCTACTTGGAACTAACGACTATAATGCAGGAAAAACACTTGGTTCTTGGACAGAGCATTCTGCTATTCCAAGCGAAGGGACTATCGGTAACTTTTCATCGGCTTATGCTCTTATGTTGCACAAAATAAAGACGTCATTACCAAACGCAAGAATCTTTTGTTGTACAATACTTCAAAGAAACTTCTCTTTTCCTGAGAAAACAAATAGTGTAAAGGATTACAATGATGTTATCAAGAAAATGGCTTCTATTTTTGGTTGTGACGTAATTGATACCTATGCTTGTGGCATTTCAAGGTATAACATAGGCTCATACAGTGTAGATGGAGGTTTGCATCCAAATGCCGCAGGCCACAAACTTGTGGCTGATAAGATTATCACGGAATTAATTTCAAAATATTAAAATTATGGGAAAAGCATTAGTTATACAAACAGCAGACTTTTCGAACATTACCGTAGATTTGAGCGATGTGTTGTTGGATAAATACTATACAGATGACATGCTTGTAGATGGCGCATCCGCTGGCTTCGTAGATTCAAACACAGGCGCGGTAAGAAGTCAAAGCGGATACGTTTATAAAAAAATATCGGTTGAAGGCTATTCTCAAATAATAGTCAATGGATATTACCCTATACACATAGGTGCATTTTATTCAAGTAAATCAATAGGCACAACAACATACGTTTCTTGTAATGGGAAATTGACAAGAAGTAATGCACAAACAATTGCCACACTTTATGTAACTGTGCCTGATGGCGCGAAAACTCTTGTGCTTAATATTGCCACGAACCACACCAATCATAATTTAACTGTGAAAGTATAATATGGGAAAGACATTAATTTTTTCAGACGTAGATTATAGCGAGAATGCAATCGCCAAGTCTGATGTATTGCCAACAACAACGTTAAACAATGCAGCACTCAAAGCAATGGTAACAACGGAAGCAACGGGCAAATACATCAACGATAGAGGTATAATAACGGGAAATGGCTCTTTGTCTTACATTATGGTAGAACTTGGACGATACAAAAGGATAGTTATTAGTGGATATTCTGGAAGTACAACGGGCGGATTTTTTTCGAGTATCAATCCTTCATCTGCCACAAAGATAAGTGCTGTAACACGTTCAAGTAGTGGTAATATTTCTAATCTGTCCTTAGATGTTCCTGCTGGCGCAAAATACTTTGCATTTAATTTGTGGAATAGTTATTCAAATTATTCATTGACAAAATATGCTGAATAAATGTACAACCGAATATTAACGCTGATTGAATATCTCCACATACAGATAATTGAAATCAGCGTTAATATTCGGTTATCCATACTATCCTTAAAACTGCAAATTCTTATTAAACAGCATTCAATATATTTTTAAGATATGCCTCGATAACACCAGCTGCTTTTCTCTGTCCCTTTACATTCAAGTGCAATCCGTCACGATAGCAATCAGCAGTATTGACAACTGGGTTTATTCCGATTTCTTTCCCCAAAGGTATAATTGGAATACCATAAAAATTGCAACATTCTTCCAATGCGCCCCAAATATCCTCCATTCTCATTTGTGTAGTTGTATTGTAAGCATAACTACCAGTATTTGCCTTTGTTGGGAGGATTACGGCTATTTTAGCATTCGGGAAAGTAGTCAACAAGTAATTCAACGTGAAACATACAGCCCTGTAGAATGTATCGCAATTACTAATAGAACTTTGTAATGCAACAACCGAGCCTCCGTCCGTATATTCCATCTGTCCAAGAGTACACCCATGTCCTAAATCATTCACACCAGCCCATATCGCTATTAATGTAGCATCACTACCGATACTTTGAGCCTCTTGGTACATTGTCCCATAAGAAGAACTTGGAGTCCATTGCCATCCCGATACTGCAAGTGCTTGTGTTGATTGCACAAAAGTAAGATGATTCTTTGCTACTATTAAATCATACCAATGTTCTCCAACTGCCATGTAATGTCCACTCATGGATATTGAATCACCCAAGACATACATTTTGGTATTAGCAGGCAACAATCCTGCCGAAACCTCTATGCCACTTATTCTATCATTAAGTGCATCAATCTCGGGATTTATTTTTTCATCAATGTACTTACGGGTTGCAAGGTAGGTATTCTTATTTCCAGCCACCATTTTGACATAATATCCGTTGGCAGCATCGCCGTTATTACCTCCTGGATTGAAAGACACACATAGGTATTGAGCACCAGACGGAATCGTAACAATCGTTTCAGCACCCGAGCCATACACACCTCCGTAGAAACGACCAGAAACACCACCTCCTGACAATACAAATCCGCTATAAGCACTTCCACTATTCGCCGCTCCTTTTACAATGACTTTATATCCATCTAAGCCAGTCACATCTACTTTGAGTGCAACCCATCCAGAGGCTGTTGATGATATAATATTTCCGCTTGTATTTACATATTTGTCAGTAACATATTTATCACTAAATTCATCACTTGTCTCAAAATCTTTGACTGCATCCTGCAAATCATCTTCACTAACACAGCCATTGATTTGACTTTGCATGGCGGACATTTCCGCACTAATATTCATAGTACAATAGAGTTGTCCAGTAGTTCCTTGTCTGTGTGCTCTTACATATCCATTCGTGCTAATCACTGCACCTGAATTAAGCGAACCGACATAAGATGCCTCAGTCTTGTCAGAATAGAACGAGAGAATCTGTCCTTTATTAGCAGCCGAACCAGTGTTGTATATTACTTCATCTTTATACACAGCAATGTAATCTGTATATTGCTGTCCTGATGCGCTTTTCAATACTCCCGTATTTTTTTCTATATAGCCGCCAGAAATCCATAGACTGCTATAATCTATATTCTTAATCAATTCTGAAGATAGTTCATCTACTTCGTTTTTTATATCTGAAAATTCGTTTTTCAAGTTGGTAACCATATAAAGATTACCCGTTGCATATTGTTTATGCGCTCTTATATACCCATCGGAATTGATTGTTGCGCCTGAAGCAAGAGAACCGACATAAGATGATTCGGATTCTGATGTATAGAACGATAGTAATTGTCCGCTATTGGCTGCTGCTCCTGTATTATACACCTTATCTCCCTGTTTGACAGGAATATAATTTGTGTAATACATTCCGCTATAACTCTTTTTAATGCCTGTGTTTTTTTCTATGTATGCGCCGACTAACCATTCAGAATTTAAATCGATTTGTGTGGAGACTTTTTCATCTACCTCATCAATCGCATCTTGCAAATTACCAATTTGTCCGGCCAGGACAAAATCATCTGAACGCACGGCGGATGTGGTGCTCGATGGTGCTGTCCTTAATGGTGGAATATCCTTGGGTGGTGGTGATGGAGGCGTGACCTAAGACGCTCTGGATAACAGGAAGTGGAACACCACGGGCAAGGAGCAGCGTGGCACAGGTGTGGCGGGCACAGTGCCAGGTGATGTGCTTCCTGATGCCGGAGCGGGCAAGCGCATGGGCAAGCGTCCGGTTGGACTGAGCATTGGAATGTAGCCGGAACGGCGGGGAGAACGTGAGGGCCTTCCCTTGGAAGATCGTGGAAACGGGAATGCGAACTTCCGAATGAGTCTTCTGCATCTGAAGAACAAGCCACTGCCGCCGGTTGATTCGCTTGAAGTGGCCGGGCGTGATTTGCTGCAGATCAGAAAAACGCAAGCCGGTATAGGTGGCGAAGAGAAACGCCTTGGCCACCTCCTGCTCGCTGTCAGGAAGCGACGGCAGACTGTCTTCAATCTTCCGGAGTTCCTTTTCACTGAGCGTTTCCTTGTGGCCCGGCTGTGTGTGTATGCGGTATTTGCGGAAAGGATTGGCCGTGATGATATCCATATCGAGAGCCAGGTTCAGGTAACGTTTGAGAATGCGCATCTGCTTGGCAATAGTGTTTACAGAGTACCCACGTTCACGAAGATGCGTCTCATAATCCATCAGGAAGCGACAGTCGATTTCCGCAAACGTAACATCAGGACGGAAGGCCGTGAGCCGCATGTGGGCGTTCCGGTGGCTCACCTTCGTGTTCTCTGAGACGGGAGCCTGCTCGATCTGTTCCTTCATCCACGAGAGGAACGGTCGCGTGTCAGGAACCGCCGCCGCGCGTGATGATCCGGACAGTCGCGAACTGTCGCCAATGATCCGAATGTAATACTGATCCTCCACTTGAATCTGAATAAGTGCGTTCGTGCCTTGCAGCTGCTCCGCGATGCCGTTGATGATTGCTTGTATATCCATATAATAAGGACGCTACGTTTCTGCGAATTATGTTCTTTAAATGTTAAATATTTAATCTTGTAACAAATTTGTTGCAAAATTATTTGGAGATTTGCAACTTATTTGTTACCTTTGCATTGTCAATTTGACAAAGAGCTCTTTAATATTATGAAACACAAAGAATTGACAAGACGTCTTAGGGAGGCGGGATGCTTCATACTAAGACATGGGGCGCGACACGACATCTGGCACAGCCCGATGACAGGAAAGAACACTCCTGTACCGCGCCATGGAGCCAAGGAGATTCCTCCGGGAACTCTGAAATCTATTGAAAAGGAGTTGCTCGGGCTTTAGCCCGGGCAACCTTTTTACCAAGTCAATTCGTTTCATGACAACCAAGGGCTCTTTTAAACATGAAAAAATCGATACACATTATATGAAAGAAATCAAGGTTATTGTAGAACGCGGTAAAGGGAAAGGGAATTTTTCATGCTTTGGAACCGAGGACGTAGGCGACTTTCGTCTGGCTGGCTACGGATCATCGGCACGTGAGGCTATGAAAGACGTGCTTGCCTCCGTGGAAGAATTCAAAGAGATAGCACGGGAAAACGGAAAGGAGTTTCCCGAAATAAGCATTCATTTTCTTTTCGACATCGGGGCGTTTTTCGACTACTACCCGCTCGACGTCACCGCTGTGGCAAAGTATATAGGTATCAATCCTTCTGTATTGAGGCAATACGTCACGGCTATACGTGTGCCGAAACAAAACCAAATCGACAAAATCCGTGACGGAATTGACCGGCTCGCAAAAGATTTAGGCTCCGGGCAGATGATCAGCAAGCCCGTCTTGTCATATATTGAATAATATAATAAGTAAAAGAGCTCTTAGGCCCCTCGTCGTGAGACGGAGGGGTCTTTTTTTTTGTCCCAACGATTCACGCGCATTTGTACTATCTTCGCAGCGTATGAGAACAATAACAGAAATCATCGTGCACTGCACTGCTACCATTGCCGGCAAGGACTGGCATGTTGACGACATCAGTAAATGGCATAAGGCAAAGGGGTGGAATGCCATAGGATACCACTACGTAATAACGCTGGATGGAAGCGTGGAACGCGGCAGACCCATCGAGTCGATTGGTGCCCACTGCCTATACCACAACCAGAACTCCATTGGTGTGGTTTACGTAGGCGGACTCGACAGTCAGGGCAATGCTTGCGACACCCGCACTGACGCCCAACGTAAGTCGCTTCGAAACCTTCTTGTTGCACTTCGGCACATCTACCCGAAGGCGAAAATATACGGGCACCGTGACTTTGCCAACAAAGCTTGCCCTTGCTTTGATGCAACCAAAGAATATAAAGATATCTGATGGCTGATCTGGAGAAAGAACGACTGATGACCGACGAGGAGTTTCGCAAGAAACTGGAAGAATGGTCACAGAAGATACACCACGGAGCCGTGCAGATCATCACTTCTGAGACAAAAGCGTTCTCAGGAGGCCTTCGCGGTATCACGGAGGATACCGTAGTGCGTAACGAAGGTGATCAGACACGCTCCTACGCTCGGGTGCGCTTTCGCTTTCCACGTCATGGTGCATACGTGCACTACGGCGTAGGACGCGGATGGATACGCGAAGGCGGTACGGTAGTGCGTGGCTGGCGCCATCCGGTGAAACAGATTACGCCGACACCTAAAGGCCGCCAAGCTGTTGACTTCCTGGACCGCAACATCAAGGCGAACTCTCAGGAATTCATCGACCTTGCAATGACGTGGACGGAAGACAGGGCTCTGAATGCTATCCGCAAGGAACTCCGCAAAATGACTTTTACCAAGAAACTGAAATAATATATGGCAGACAAGATGACCAACGCCACCGTCAAATTGTTCCTTGACGGCCGCGAAATCAAGAACTCCGTAGCCGACATCGAGAAGGAGATGAAGAAGCTGAGGAAAACCCAGCGCGACCTTGTTATCGGCTCGGAGGAATACAACCGTACCGGCAAGCAGATCCAGGAGCTGAACGGCATACTGGCCACCCACCGCGCAAGCATCCGCAACACCGGCAAGGAATACCTCACGCTGTCACAGCGACTCGGCAAGGTTGCCGACGGATTCAACCGCTACATGGGCGTGGTGGCAGGAGCCATCGGTGCCGTGACCGGACTCACGATGACCGTACGCAAGACGGTACAGCAGTATGCCGAGATGCAGGAAGCAGAGGCGCAGGTGCGTAAGTACACTGGCATGACAGCCGACGAGGTGGAGCGTCTGAACGAGGATTTCAAGAAGATGGACACCCGCACCTCGCGCGAGCAGCTGAACGCGCTCGCTGGTGACGCCGGCCGTCTGGGCATCACCTCGAAGGAGGCCATCGAGGAATTCGTGGACGGTGCCGACAAAATCAAGGTAGCCCTCGGTGATGACCTGGGCGAAACGGCCGTACGCGATATCGGCAAGCTGGCACAGATGTTCGGCGAAGACAAGACGAAAGGCCTTCGCGGTGCGATGCTTGCCACAGGTTCCGCTATCAACGAGCTGGCGCAGAACTCCAGTGCCGGTGCAGGTGCCATCGTGGAATTCACGGCCCGACTCGCTGGCGTGGCTCAGCAGGCCGGCATGACTCAGGCTCAGATCATGGGTATCGGTTCGGTGATGGATCAGAACATGCAGGAGATTCCTACTTCTGCTACCGTGATATCGCAGCTTATCACGAAGATGATGCAGGACACTGGCCGATTCGCCAAGATAGCAGGCAAGGACGTGTCGGAATTCAGTAAGCTGCTCCGCACTGATGCCAACGCCGCACTGATAGAATTCCTGCAGGCCATGAAATCCAAGGGTGGCTTTGCCGACATGGCGCAGATGTTCGACGAGATGAAGATGGACGGCACACGAGCCGTCGGTGTGCTCTCTGCACTTGCTGGTCATCTTGATCAGCTGGCAGAGGCACAGAATCTGGCCAACCAGGCATACGAGGATGGCACATCGGTGGTCAACGAGTTCAACGTGCAGAACACTACGGTTGCCGCTGAGCTCGACAAGGCGAAGAAACGCTTTGCCGACCTGAGCATTGAACTCGGACAGAAGCTGCTGCCGGTGGCCAAGTACGGCATCACCACGGGCAGTGCCATGGTGAAGATACTGTACAACCTGATTAACTTCGTAGGCCAGTACCGTGGAACGGTCATCCTGACCACGGCTGCGATCATCGGCTACACGGTTGCCGTGAACGCATCGGAAATCTCGACGATTTCCTTCTACCGCGCCATCATCAAGGTGAAGAACGCTGTCAAGGAACTGTGGGCCATGATAGCCGCCAACCCATGGGCAGCCCTGGGAATGGCAGTGTCGGCCGTGGTGGTGTTCCTTGCCGACTATCTTTCGAACGTGAAGGAAACCATCACCTTCGAAAAGCAGCTGAACGAAGTCCGCAAGGATTCGCAGAAGAAGGTACTCGAGCAGAAAGAGAAGATAGACCTTCTCATTCAGGCTGCGAAAAACGAGAAACTGACGCTGGAGGAAAGACAGACGGCCATCAACCAGCTAAATGGTCTCATCCCTGAATACAATGCCCAGCTGGATGCTACCACGGGCAAATATAAGGAGAACAAGATTGCCCTCGATAAATACCTTGAATCTCTGCAGCGAAAGTATGAGCTGGAGGGCGCAAAGGATATGCTGGCAAAGGTGGGCAAGGAGATTGCCGAGGAAACTATCAGGTACAACGAGGCCGTGGAGAACTACCAGGGCGCACAGGCGCTCCAGAAGAATGCCACCGACAATGCCCGCCGTTCCGGCATGCCAATGTCGCAGTCCGAGACGATGTTCCTTGTGAGCAACACGTCAAAGGCAGAGCATGCTGTGGAGGAATCTAACGATCGTCTACAGCGTTCACTCAAAAAACGCCAGCAGATTATCGGCGCCTTCGGTACCGATCTGCAGCGGGAAGCTATCCAGACGAACGAAGAACCTGTTCCACCCGTCACACCAGTAGGCGGTTCCGGTGGAGGTGGCAAAACGGGCAAAGTCGACAAGAAGGGGGAAACCGAAGAGCAAGCCCGGCAGAAAAGGATCAGGGCAGAGCAGCTGAAGATAGAGACGGAATACCTGAAGAAACGTAACGAGCTAGTCAAGACTTTCACCGAAACTGAAAGCATGACCAAAGAGGAACTGCAAGGCCGTCTGGAACGGCTGGAAGAGCAGCGCCTGGAAAAGGAACTCGGCATCCTCGGACTCGAAGAATCGGAAAAGGAGAAGATCCTTTCGAAGATATACGATATCCGCCTGAAGTGGAAGGAGAACGAAGCGGAGATGCTGAAAACAATGGAGCAGGAGGAACTGGAGAACTCTAAGGATAGCTACGAGAAGATGGTGGAAGCTGAAAAAGCTGCGCTCGAAGAGATGGAGCAGAATATGAAAGACCGCACCCAACTCATCCTCGATACCGTACAGCAGTTCGGCACGAGCTTCGGTGAAATGATGAGCGGATTCTTCGAAGACGGAAAACTGGATTTCGGGAAGTTCCTGAAAGACCTTATCAAGCTCACACTTGACGCTCTCGAGAAGACCATGGTGGCTGCCATCGCAGAACGCACCATCAAGAATGTTGCAACACTGGGATGGGCAGGTGTCGCCAAGGCAGCAGGAGAAATCATGCTTATCACCGCAGCCTTCGAGACGGCCAAGGCAGCCATCGGCAGCTTCGCTGATGGCGGTTTCACAGGCCCCGGTGCACCATTCGAAGAGAAGGGCGTGGTGCATGCCAACGAGTTTGTGGCCAACCGCCATGCCACGGCCAACCCGTCCGTCATGCCTGTGCTCTCACTCATCGACGCAGCGCAGAAGTCGGGCAGCGTGGCCAACCTCACCAGTGCCGACATCGCCTCCGTCCTTCCCCCGTCGTCCACCTTGTCTGCAGGCAGCGGCTCAGCCGCTGCACCCACCTCCCGCCATCTCACCGCCATGCTCGCCGCCGCCACCCGAGCCAACCAGCTGCTGCTGGCACGCCTGAAACAGCCCCTCGTGGCCGAGACCTACGCCAGCGGCCGCCACGGAGTGAACGAAGCACAGGATCTACTGGAAAGAATGAAGTCGAACGTAAGAAGAGGATAATATGCTCAAACTGATAATTGATGGCCAGGACGTGGTGCTGCCTGCCAGTTTCTCGGCTGAATACCACATCACCAACCCCTACTTCACACGTGAAGGGGAACACACCTACGACATCGAGCTGGATATTACCAATCCAGTCAATGCCAAGATTTACGGCCATATCAACCGCTACGACGTGGTGAGCTGGCCGAAAGACAGAACGGCCGTGCTCGTAACGGAGCAGGGCACCATCATGCGTGGAACCGAAGTGTTGCTGGAAATGGACGAAAACTCGGTGAAAATTCAGTTGGTGGCAGGTACTTCAGAACTGAACTACCTGAGCGGCAAGGATATGATGTTGCAGGATTTAGGCATAGCCACCCCCAGGCCACAAGGTGATGACGCATTGAATTCATTGGATGGCAGCTACCCCACATGGGAATATGTATGCGCCCCCTTCTGTACTTACAACGAGACGGAAACTAAAGACTATGAGTTCATAGCCAACGAGGAGGTTCCCGTAAGTGAAAGGAATTTTTTCATTTACAACCGTCCCGATCTGGTATGGGCACAAGGTGAAAGCGGTTTTGCAAATGCGACGCTGCAAATCAGTTTCGTAAAACCTCTATACTATCTTGCAGCATATATCGACAGGATATTCAGGTTCTTCGGCTATGAGATCGGCGAGAACGCCATCGGTAACGATGCCGTCTGGAAAAAGGTTGTCATGATGAAGGTGCCGAGATGGACGGTAGCGAAGTTCATTGAAGAGGTTGAGAAATTCTGCAACGTGGTGTTCGATGTGAACAACATCAAGAAGACCGTAAACATCAGGGATGCAGCAGAATTCTACAGCTCTAGACAATACGAAATCATTCAGAGCAAAGATGTGGTGGCGCCGGTCAGAAAGAAGTTTGATGCCGAAGGAATAGACGACAACAGGGTGGTCTATGAGAACGTGCATTTCAATCTGGAGAACTCTATCGAAAATAATTTCCGCAGTCTGCCCGATGAGGTGAGAAGTGCCTGCAGCATGGTGAAAGTAACCGAAAACAGCCAGACGGGCTACATGGAAAAATGTTTTGGGAATATCTGGCAAACGATCTTTGGAAGTGATGCGTGGATTGGTGAAGAAGGAGTGCCAACTCAGGTGCTTACAAAAAGCAGGATGATGGTCTTATACTACGCCAAAATCTACAATCAATTCCACAAGTTCCTCATCCGCTCCACCGAGGAAGGCATGACTACCATGCGGATATGCGACGAACTGGAGCCTGTATTCAGCGACAACAAGAACGATCTAGAACTGAACATCATTCCGACAGAGATGGTGTCTAGTTATGTACAGTTCGACCATAGCCAGGGGAACGACAAAGGCCTTCAATATCCCATGCCATTCGTGAGAGGCAAAAAGTTAGAGCCTGCAGGCAAAAAAGGGCAAAGGGATGGCGACACGCCTCTTTGCGATATGATTATCGACGGGCCCACTGAAACTGATGACAGCGAAGACAAGGTGATGCCTGTTGCCTTCTATTTCGGAATGAGGCCTGTCAACTGGGAAAGAGAAGAGTCGGGTGCCGCTTGGGTCTCAATGCCCGTTGCCTCTCCGTTTAACGAGGTGATGGTCGTCAGGAAGCGCATACACAACCTGCCTGCTGAATTCTGGCGAAACAGCAAGCTGGCCTATTTGGGCAACTACGCGCTGGATATGTCGCTGACCGGCAAGAACGGTCTGTACAACACGAGGTATTCTAAAAACCATACCATTGACACTACCCAGCAGCACATCTTCAGCTTCAGAACAAAGAGGATTCTTGATGCGCGGAAGATCTTCGTCATCAATAATCAGAAGTATTATTGCCTGGAACTGAAATACACGCTGCAGGGCAAAGGGCTGTCTGAAATAGTTGAAGGAACATTCTACCCGATTCAGACAACCGTCGGAGCCACCGTGTACAATATTAGTGTAGCAGTGAATGTGGCGCGTAGTGGCGTTCGGGTAAAAGTTGACCAGATGCTGCAATATCCAATAGAGCTTACCTTGAATATGACTAGCAGTTCTGGCTCCAGTCAGCTTGTCATCCAGATGGATGCAGGAACAGACAGGGTGAACGTGTATGATCCTGAAATCTTCCGTTCAACGGAATTCAGAACGGTGTTGTCTCACCATCAAACGGCCGATACAGCCACATACAATATCATAACAACAATAGATTACCCGACTGGCGGATATGGGGGTGCAAGATAACAGAGTGCTTCATAAGCAGATTTAAGTTTTCATTATTAAGGTTTAATGCTTACCATGCCACTGCGTCTGTGAAGATGTGGTGGCTTTTTCGTGCTCCATGGTGATTGATTTCTTGGTTTCCTCCTTATTATATATAGACAGTTCACAAACCACGATGCAATTTGAATTCATCCATCGGTTTCTTCATCTATGGCATTCAGCTTCCTTTCTCCTGGTTCTCCATCTATGATATCGGTGGTGCATGCCGCTCCATCAACACTACCGTCATATACTAATGCTCCACAGCTGGCTTATCGTTGAGCGATATTAAACGCTGTCATTTTCATTTCCTGAAGACTTTCTGCACTGACGCTTTCTATTTTTCCTTTGCAAAGATAGCCAAGCCCGCACCCTGCAAGGACCACTCCGAATATTTCATCACAAAGTTTCGACACGCTTTCCGCATTTTCTTCTTAACGCCGAGGGCTAAAGAAAATGTGGTTTTTCAAAACTTTCCTTGAAATTCCTTGCATTCAGGTACTTTCCACTTCAGGCTCCTATATGCACGTAAAAATTACAAAAGCGCCCAGCGCTTCAAGTTTAACTTCAAAAAATTTAAAATTATGACAGCTTCAGTTTTAACATCCAGCATCAACTTCGAAATAAGCCGCAAGTTCCGCAGCAATAAGTTCTTCACGGTAGTAGTTAACGATTTCGACGGCGACACCTACGAATACGAGATAAAGGCCGAGAACCAGCAGGAAGCAGGAAGCATCGCTGAAGGCATCGCCCAGAACGAAGGAATCCAAATCAGTTACATCGAGGTTTATTAAACAAAATGTCTAACAATTAAAAATAAGAATTATGGAAACCAAGAAATCAATCATCATCGAGTTTGTAAAGTCTAACAAATCAGACGCCATGGTATGGAAAGTATCAATCCCCGGAAAAAAGAAGGAAACTTCCTTCTGCAAGAAAGCACTCTCTGCTATCAAGTACGCCTTCTTCCTCAAGGCACAGACGGGATTACCAGTAAACGACTACTGTCTGAGAACTGCCAAGATGGCCGTTCCTAAGACCGAAACCACCCCCAAGGCTGAATAAGCCTGGGGAGGTTTTCTTTTATGTCTCACTTTAAAATCATACAGTTATGAATAATCCTATGCTTATCACATTACAATTCGGCAAAATGAAAGCCAAGTATCCTGATGCTTTATTAATCTTCCGTAGAGGAGATTTCTACTGCGCACTGGAAGAGGATGCCGTGAAACTCGCTCAGTTGCTCGGCATCACGCTGACCAGGTATTCTTCTGATAGACACCGGGAAGCAATGTTCCCTGCCCATTGCCTCGACACTTACTTGCCCAAGATCATCAGGGCAGGAAACCGAGTGGCAATCTGCGACGCTGTTTAGCGTCGCTTCTTTTTTTTAGAACACCCCCCTGTATTTCAATATCAGCGGGTTCGCCTCCTTGATGTCCAGCGGCGTGTAGGTGTTCGTGATCAGCAGCGACGAGTGCCGTGCCTGGTCCCTCACGCTCAGCGGGTCAGTGTTCGCCCTGAGCATATTCGTGATGCCCGTATCTTTCAGAGAATAGAACTTATAGCAGGCAGGCAGCTTCAGGTCTTTCCGGACATGCAGGTTCCAGTAGTCCCGGAACTGCTTCTCGTCCCTCCTACCCTTCCCCGGCATGCACTTGTCAGAGAACAGGTAGTATTGGCTCGGATAGTCAAACACCTTCAGCTCTATCATCAGCCGCACAATATGGTCCGGCAGCGTCACCACCGAGTCCTGCCTGTTCTTCGTCTGCTCACCATGGAGCACCAGCGTCTTCTTCTCGATATGGAAATCCCCGATCAGCAGCTTCGACATTTCCTTTGGCCTCACAAACATATAGTGCAGAATATAAGCCGCTAACAGGAAATGCTTGTTCCTTTCCTCCAAGTAGTTCCTCACCTTCACTAGCACATCATCGGGGATGACAGTTCGGTTCTTCGCCGTCGAGCGCTTGATGCTGTGCAGACCGTCCGTTGGATCATCGTGGATATACCTGCGCTGCTTCAGCCAGCCGCAGAAAGTGCGAATCCACGACAGGTAATTATTATAGGTCTGAGTCGAGCAGTTCCGCTCGATCAGTATGTAGTCCATGAATTTGGCCAGCGCATACTCATCCAGCTGGTAGGGGTAGAAGATGTTGAGTCCGGACGTCTCCACCCATCCCTCCAGCATCTTCAGCCGCGACAGATACTCCCTGAGCGTATCTTCACGATAGGCAGAATCGTTGAACATCTTGTTCACATACTGCCTGTACCTGGTGCACACCTCCGGCCATGAGGTGAACTGCTGCCCCGCCTTTGCCTCCACAAACGGGTTCCACCCCCGTACCAGCTTCTGCGTCAGTTCCTCCATCAGCTGCTTCGCATACGCATTGCGCTCCCTCTGAGAGCGGAACCTGCCCAGCATCACCTTTTTGCGCTTCATTCCCCCAGTACCAGGATCAAACGCATAGAAATCCACATACGACTCCTTTCCCTTGTGATAGGTAGGAGGAGTCCAGTCCTTCACGCGGGTGTACCGCTTTTCCGATAAAACCAAATTTTTTTTATCCATTGCTTTAATTTTTTCTGCAACGGATGGTGAGACAATTTCCTGAACTTCGTCCTATATTCGTCCGAGTCAGTCCCGGCGACAAACGCGAAAACCGCCTGTAAAAGGCGGTTCTCTGCTATAGTATGTCGAGGTGACAGGACTCGAACCTGCGACAGCCTGGTCCCAAACCAGGAACGCTACCAACTGCGCTACACCTCGATTTTGCGGCTGCAAAGGTACAAAGTTTTTTTGTACCTTGCAAATTATTCCGCAATTATTTGATGATTCCCTGTTCTACGAAAATCTTCTTCAAAGCCTTCACGGCACGATCAACCTGCTCGTTGGTATGCGTAGCCATCAGGGCAAAGCGCACAAGCGTGTCCTGTGGAGCACAAGCTGGTGGAATAACAGGGTTGATAAAGACGCCAGCCTTGAAAGCAAGGGCCGTCACGAGGAAGGTCTTGTCAACATCGCGCACATAAAGAGGAATGATGGGGCTCTCGGTGTCGCCAATCTCAAACCCTTCTTCGCGGAAACGCTTCAGGGCGTAGTTCGTTACATCCCAAAGAGCCTGAATACGCTCGGGTTCCTGCTGAATGATGTGAAGTGCTTCCATTGCGGCAGCTGTAGCTGCAGGCGTATTGGAAGCTGAGAAAATGTAAGTGCGGCAGGTATGACGCAGGAAATTGATCGTATCGCTATCGGAAGCAATAAAACCACCGATACTTGCAAGCGACTTAGAGAAGGTTCCCATAATCAGGTCCACCTCGTCTGTAAGTCCGAAGTAATCGCAGACGCCACGACCTTGCTTTCCGAACACACCGATACCGTGAGCTTCGTCCACCATAATGGAACAGTTGTACTTATGCTTAAGCTCTACAATCTCAGGAAGCTTAGCCAAGTCACCCTCCATAGAGAACACACCATCGACAACAATGAGCTTAATGGCCTCATGAGGCAGGCGCTGAAGCACGCGCTCCAGGTCTTCCATGTCGTTGTGCTTGTAGTGAAGTTGTTTGGCAAATGAAAGGCGACGACCGTCCACAATAGAAGCATGGTCGCGATCATCGCAAATAATATAGTCGTCTTTGCCTACTACCATGGCAAGTACTCCCTGATTGACAGAGAACCCGGTAGAAAAACAAAGACAATCGTCTTTACCAATAAATTCGGATATTTCCTTTTCAAGTTGAACGTGCAAATCAAGAGTTCCATTAAGGAATCTACTGCCTGCACATCCTGAGCCATACTTATCAAGTGCTTTCTTTGCAGCATCTATAATACGCTGATCACCAGTAAGTCCCGTATAAGCGTTAGAGCCAAACATAAGCACTTTATGACCGCCCATTTCCACTTCCGTTCCTTGTTTACCTTCAATGGCGCGGAAATATGGATAGACATCTGCCTCCATATACTTCTGAGGCTCACGATAGAGTTTGTATCTCTCCTGTAACTGTCCCATTTCGATGGTTTAAATAACTATTTTACATTTTAGGCTGCAAAGTTACAAAAAAATTACGCAATTCTTCACAAATTTTATAGAAAACTTCTTGTTAAGAGAAATATTTGAAGAAAAGGGCGCTTTTGTGGAGTACTTTTTGTAAATTTGCAACATAATGATAAAGAAGAAAAAAATAGTATTCATCATTAACCCGATTTCGGGCACAGTCAGCAAATCTGGAATACCGGCACTTATAGAACAGGTGCTCGACAAGGAGAAGTATTCCTACGAAATCAGGGAGACAGAACACGCAGGCCACGCCGAAGAAATTGCCATTGAATGCAAGGAGCAGGGTGTGGACGTGGTGGTTGCTGTAGGTGGTGATGGAACGGTGAATGAGGTGGCACGCGGTATCACAAACTCCAATACGGCTCTGGGCATCATACCATGTGGAAGCGGAAACGGACTGGCCCGCCACCTGATGTTACCTATGGATTTCAAGAAGGATATTGACATTCTGAATCAATGCGAGATTCACGATCTGGATTATGGAATCATCAACGACCATGCTTTCTTCTGTACCTGCGGAATGGGGTTTGACGCCTTCATCTCAATGAAGTTTGCAGAAGCTGGCAAGCGCGGACTGACCACCTATGTGGAAAACGTTCTGAAGGAGGGGCTAAACTACAAGCCAGAAACTTATCGTATTGAAGACGAAAACGGCACGATTATCAACCGGGCTTTCCTGATTTCGTGTGCCAATGCCTCACAATACGGCAACAATGCCTACATAGCTCCTCATGCTTCGATGCACGACGGCATGCTCGACGTTATCATCATGGAACCGTTCGATGCACTGGAAGCGCCACAAGTAGCCATTGAGTTACTGAACAAGACCATCGATAAAAACCAAAAGATCAAGACCTTCCGAACGGAACACATCCGTATCCACCGGGAGAAACCTGGCTTAATACACTTTGACGGTGATCCCGTGATGGCTGATGCAGACGTGGACATCAGGCTGATTCCCGGCGGCATCAAGGTCGTGGTAAATCCTGAGGCTGACCGCAACAAACGCCGTCCGAATAGGATGCAGACAGCGATGAGCGAGTTTTTCAATGACATTAATGTTGTACGGGATGACCTTGTGAAGCAAAGCCGTAACATTCAGGCGCTGAACAAAAAAATCCTCCGACGCCTGAATAACATTTAACACCGAAGGCTATCACTTCAGATAAAAATCTTTAACCAAGTCACGATATGCATCGGAATTCATCAGGAGTTCCGATGTTTCTATTTCTGAAGGTTGTTTGCGGAAAGCAAGAAGGAAACGCCGGGCAGGTTTACGCGGTGTGGTCTTTACGGCACAAATCCTTGAAGGATAGAGCCCAGCGACAATAGCTTCAGTTTCAAGACTGTTCCGGTAATCAAAGGGAATAACAACCGAAAACTCCCCCTCGGGTTTGAGCAACCTTGCTACCCCATCCATCAAATCACGATAGGATAGCGAATCTGTATGACGAGCCATTGAACGCCGTTCATCAGGAGCCTTCAGCGATTGCTCAAAATAGGGCGGATTAGCCACGATTGCATCATAGCACTCACTATCAGCCAACGTCTCATCATGAACGACAAGTTTGAAATCCTGCAAACGGGAATGATGGACGACAATACGATCCGAGAATGGGGAATGAACTATATTCTCATGGGCTTGCTGACAGGCATCCACATCTATATCAATTGCATCTATCATTGCGTGCGGAAACCGTTGAGCCATCATCAAGGCTATTAGTCCTGTACCAGTGCCCACATCAAGTATATGGGTTCCTCCCCTAGCCCATACTCCGAGCAAGGTACCATCGGTGCCGACCTTCATCCCACACCGATCCTGATAGACGGTAAATTGCTTAAAAGAGAAATAATCGTTGGACACAATCACTATAGAATTAAAAAGAAAAATCCTGACCATCAGCCGATAGCCAGGACTTTATCTAAATGTGCTTTACAGTGCGAAAATTGTCTAAACCTTAGCCACAAGGCTTACGCCTCAGTAGCTTCCTCAATCTCTTCCTCGAAGTCTTCCTCCTCAACAACAGGTGCTTCAGCAGGAGCCTCTTCAACGGGAGCGGGAGCAGGCTGATTCTCTGCAACAACCTTTACAGGAACCTTCACCTCTACCTCCTTGTGATAGTGTACTGTAGCCTCGAAATCGCCCACAGTCTTAATATCACGCATGGTAATAATCTTGCGATCTACCTCAATGCCCTGCTTAGCAAGCTCCTCAGCAACAGTACCGGCATTCACCGAACCATAGAGCTGACCAGTAGCAGAAACCTTGGCAGCAATGGTCAGAGCCACGCCTTCCAGTTTTGCAGCCTTCTCTTCTGCAGCAGCCTTCTGTGCAGCCAGTTTGTGAGCCTGCTGCTTCAGGTTCTCAGCGAGCACCTTCTTAGCAGAAGCAGATGCGATGACAGCCTTACCCGTAGGAATGAGATAATTACGGCCATAGCCGTTCTTTACGTTCACGATATCGTTCTTGTAACCCAAGCCGATAATATCTTCTTTCAAAATGACTTCCATAATTGTCTTTCTTTTAAATTTTAAACTTTAACTTTAAACTCAAAACCAACAATTACTTCATCATGTCAGTTACATAAGGAAGCAGAGCAATCTGACGAGCACGCTTAACGGCCTGAGCCACACGACGCTGGTACTTCAGAGATGTTCCGGTGATACGGCGGGGAAGAATCTTACCCTGCTCATTGAGGAACTTCTTCAGGAACTCGGGATCCTTATAATCGATATACTTGATACCACTCTTCTTGAAGCGGCAATACTTCTTCTTCTTCGTGTCGATAGAAGGAGCGTTGAGATAGCGGATTTCAGAATCTTGTGCCATAGTTTAAGCCTCCTCTTTTTTAGTTGCATACTTAGCACGACGCTTCTCAGCATAAGCAGCTGCATATTTGTCGAGCTTTACTGTCAAGAAACGGATTACCTTCTCATCGCGACGGAATCCAGTCTCGAGCTTTTTAATCACTGATGGCTCAGCCTTGAACTCAACGAGGTTATAGAAACCTGTCGACTTCTTGTCGATTGCATAAGCCATCTTCTTCAGTCCCCAGGCCTCTTCGTTCAGAATCTCTGCACCATTATCGGTGAGAATCTTCTTGAATTTAGCGACCGTTTCCTTTGTCTGGTCATCAGACAAAACGGGAGTCAAAATGAAAACGGTTTCGTATTGATTCATTTTATATAAATAATGTATTATGACCCGCAATATCGCGAAATCGGCTGCAAAGGTACTAAGAAATTGAGAGATTGGCAAAATGAGAAAATGAGAAAGAGGGGATTTTACGTTTTTTTAACCCTTATCCCTACTTTCTCATTCTCTCATAGCACGCTATTCGCAGCTAATCAGTCGTTCTCGGGCGCAATAAGTTTATAACCCTTACCATGGATATTGATGATCTCAATCTGGTCATCATCCTTCAGATGTTTACGCAGTTTAGTGATATAAACATCCATAGAACGTGCATTGAAGTAGTTGTCGTCAATCCAAATGGTCTTCAGAGCGAAGTCACGCTGCAGGATTTCATTGGCATGACTACAGAGAAGGGCCAGCAGTTCATTCTCCTTTGTGGTGAGCTTCGTCTGCTTTTCGCCAATCGTGAGCAACTGCTTCTGGGTATCAAAAGTGAAGCGTCCAATATGATAGAGAGTGCTCTCTTTGCTCTTCTTTCCCTTCACGCGACGCAAGATAGCCTCAATACGGAATACGAGTTCCTCCATAGAGAACGGTTTGGTGATATAGTCATCAGCACCAATTTTAAAACCTTCCAAGATATCCTCCTTGAGCACTTTAGCGGTAAGGAAGATAATTGGCATATCAGGATTGGCCTGGCGGATTTCCTGTGCAAGCGTGAAACCGTCCTTCTTGGGCATCATCACATCAAGTACACAGATATCAAACTTTGACTTCAAGAAGGCTTTATAGCCAGCCTCTCCGTCAACACAAAGCTCGGCCTCGAAGTTCTTAGCCTGGAGATACTCGCGAAGCAGCATACCAAGGTTTTCGTCGTCTTCGCACAAAAGGATTTTCAATTTGTCGTCCATAATCTTTATTACTTTAATGGTTTATAATTCAATATATTTTCACTCAATAATTTAATTCTAATCTCAAACATTGTCGCGGATAATAGGCAACGAGATGGTAAACTTGGTGCCTCCGCCATTTTCCTTACTGACATCTGCCCGTATTTCTCCTTTATGAAGTTCTACGATTTTTTTCACGTAGGCAAGTCCAAGGCCGAATCCTTTCACATCATGCTTATTGCCTGTAGGAACGCGATAATACTGATCGAAGATCTTGCGAAGGTTCTCTTTTTTGATACCAATGCCATTATCACGCACAGAGAAGTAGAGTTTCTCTTTATCGTTCCATGTCTTCAGCCAAATATCAATCGGCTGATCAGGTTTCCGATACTTCACAGCATTATCCAGCAAGTTGTTGATTGCGTTCTGGAAATGAACCTCATCCACATAAATGGAAGAATCCACGGCACCAATATCGGTATATATCCTTCCACCCGTATGTTCCACACGAAGTTTAAATGACTGACCGATGTTCTCTACAATCTCATTGAGGTCGAGCATTTTCTTCTTGAATGTAGCATTCTTGCGGTCGAACATTGACATTTGCAGCACCTTCTCCACCAGGAATCTTAGCCGCTTCGATTCGTCGTTGATGACGCCTCCAAGATGTTTTGTCATAGCCTCACTCTTCTTGACCGAATCATCGTTGAGCATCTGAGCCGCCAAGGAGATGCTGGCAATTGGCGTCTTCAACTCGTGAGTCATATTATTGATGAAATCGTTCTTGATCTCTGACAACCTCTTCGAACGGAATGCAAGCACTAAAGTGATGATAAAGGTGACGAGTAGAATCAGCGTAAACACCATGGAAGGAATGATGAAGCGTACCGACGAGAAGATGTAACTATTCATGTCTGGGAAATGAATGCGCACCACACCTTTTTTGTTCTGCGGATCATTATTGAAAAGAATTTGCGAATAAGTGTATTCCTCTCCTTGGTCAGTATAGTCAGGACAGCGGTAAACCTCACGGCCATCTTGCGTGGATACAGTAAAATGGTAAGGAATATTAATTCCGTTGTTCATCAGTTCTGCTTTCAGGTCAAGGTCGAACAGCTTGAAATTAATACGTTCGCGGAGAGGTTTCTCCGAAGCTGTATAGAGAATACTGTAAACCACCTCATCGAGTAGAGCCTTCTGATAGACATAACGGTTTTTGACTATCTCCCTCATCGACTTAGTCACCTGATTAATAGAGTTCTTGTCATTGCGAAGAATCATTGCCTTGGGCATATTGGCCGGTTTGGTAGCAATCGTCTTCAACTCGAAAGAAGAATAGATTGTTCCATCCTGTCCGGCCACCGAGTACTGATGAGACTCTTGAATAGTCCCGTCAGGGTCACCAGTGCGTGTCCCAACTGAATCAGTTCTGACTGCCCTGCGCTCTGTGGCATTGACATCTTTTTCAAGAAACCAACGTGTCTCGTTGAGTTCCAGCTTATGGGAGGCCTGATAGAGTGCTTTGTTCACGCTTTCATCGAATTGCTCTTTCTTCATCTTCACCATGGATTCCATGTATTTCAGCTGAAGATAAAGCAATGCGAGGAATGAAAGTCCCATCACAACAGCAATTGTCCCTATGGTTTTCTTTTTCATATTTGCAAAATTAGTGTTTTTCCAAATACTATCACCAATTTAAGTTAATTAATTTGGTTAATTTTAGTTCAGTTAACCACATTTGCTATATATAATTAATAATTATCAAATAGAATAGTCATCTCAATGAATAAGAAATGACTGTTCTACTTGATATGAAGAGATTGGATTAGGGTTTGTATCAATGGTCTGCCTTATCAATATTCACGCGCTCGATAATGGAATTTGCCAATTGCTCTACTGATACATTGTTAGTGGTTAGTGACATCTTGTCTGCCATAGAAGGACAGAAACTCATTACATCGTCAAGGCTGATGTTATGCCAAATGGGCAGGATGAGTGTCTGACCATACAGCTCACGCGTTGTAATACCATTAAGTTCATACATAGTCCATCTCTTGGAAATGAAACTTGGCGAAAGAACCACTACGATGTACTTTGAATTAGCCAATCCATTGTCAATGCGACGACGAATGTTGTCGCCGACCTTCAACTCATATTCATCATACCACACCTTAAAACCTTTGGCGGTCAGAATCTTTGCTAATTCACGGACCACGGCATCCTTATCCTCAGAAGCGTGAGAAATAAAGAAGTCCCACTGTTTACTTGGAGCTTGTTTTGTTGTTGTCGTACCCTTGGGAGCGACTTGAGCCAACTGTGCATTTGCGCTTGTGTACATGCCAAATGTAAAAGCAAGCACCATCATTGTCTTAACTACTATTCTTTTCATGTTTTTTTAGGGTTGTTGGTTAAAAAATGAAGTGAACTGCCCTTGACACCAAAATAGCATTCAAGGGCAGTTCATAAAGAATTTCAGATTAATCTTCCTCAGCAGCCTCAGCCTCGTGCTTCTTAATCAGATCGTTCTGTACATCCGTCGGAACGAGTTCATAAGAAGCGAACTTGGTCGTGAAACTAGCACGTCCACCAGTGATGGAACTCAGCGTGATGCTGTAGTTAGCCAGTTCCTTCTGAGGAATCTTGGCAACGAGTTTCTGATAGCCAGCCTCGCTGTCCATACCCATAATGAGTGCACGGCGTCCCTGGAGGTCACTCATCACATCGCCCATATAATCGGCAGGAACGAATACTTCGAGGTCGTAAATAGGCTCCAGAATCTTCGGACCAGCATTCTTGAAGGCCTCAGCAAATGCCTGGCGTGCAGCAAGCATGAACGAAAGTTCATTACTGTCAACGGGGTGCATCTTACCATCATAAACGATGACGCGGACGTCACGGGCATAAGAACCTGTCAACGGTCCCTGCTCCATACGAGCCATTACTCCCTTCAGGATAGCGGGCATGAAGCGCGCATCAATGGCACCACCCACCACAGAGTTCATGAAGACGAGCTTTCCGCCCCATTCGAGGTCAATTTCTTCCTTCGACTTGATGTTCATGCGGAATTCCTGACCACCGAACTTATAGAGCGTAGGATCGGGCATACCCTCGGCATAAGGCTCCACAATCAGGTGAACCTCACCAAACTGACCGGCACCACCCGACTGCTTCTTGTGACGATAGTCGGCACGGGCAGCCTTTGTGATTGTTTCGCGATAAGGAATCTTCGGCTCCTCATAGTTGATCATAATCTTCTCGTTGTTCTCCATACGCCACTTTAACGTGCGCAGGTGGAACTCACCCTGTCCGTGAACAATAATCTGACGAAGTTCCTTAGACTGCTCAACAACCCATGTGGGATCCTCCTGACGCATCTTGGTCAGGGCAGCCATCATCTTCTCTGTCTCACTCTCGTTCACAGCCTTCACGGCGCGAGAATACTTTGAGTTAGGATATTTGATGAAGTCGTAGCGGTTTTCTGTATCCTTTCCGTTAAGTGCATTTCCAGTCTTCACGTCCTTCAGCTTAACGGTACAGCCGATATCACCGGCATTGAGCTGATCCACGGGCTGACGGTTAGCACCAGCACAAGTATAAAGCTGGGCAAGACGCTCCTTGGAACCACGATCTGCGTTAGTCAGATCATCACCGGCTTTCACCGATCCACTCATCACCTTGAAGTAGGACACTTCACCGATATGCGGCTCCATACCTGTCTTGAAGAAATACAAAGAAGTAGGACCGGCAGGATTGGGATCTACCTCCTCACCACGAGTATTGTGGATCTTAGGCATCTCATTCACGAAAGGAACCACATTGCCGAGGAACTCCATCAGACGGCGAACACCCATTGAACGGCCACCGCAAACGCAGAATACGGGGAAGATACTACGGGTTACCAAACCCTTGCGGATACCTTCACGCATCTCGTCCTCCGTAAGAGTCTCCGTCTCAAAGAACTTATCCATAAGGGCCTCATCGTTCTCAGCAGCAGCCTCTACAAGTGCCTGGTGCATTTCCATAGCCTTATCCATTTCCTCAGCAGGAATATCCTCGATGATGGGAGCGCCACCTTCGGGTTTCCATGAGTACTTCTTCATCAGCAGCACATCGATAAGGGCATTGAAGTTAGGACCTGCGTTGAGCGGATACTGAACGGGCACACACTTGGGGCCATAGATCTCCTGCATCTGTGACAGAACTGAATCAAAGTCACATGTATCGCGGTCGAGTTGGTTCACCAGGAAAATCACCGGCTTCTTCAGCTTCTCCGTATAACGGAAGATATTCTGAGTTCCTACCTCAGGACCATACTGTCCGTTGATAAGCACCAGAGCCTGGTCGGTTACGTTCATCGCCGTGATGGCACCTCCCACGAAGTCGTCAGAACCAGGGCAATCGATAATATTAAGTTTCTTGTTGTTCCACTCTACGTTGAAAACTGTTGGGAATACAGAGTAGCCATATTCCTGCTCAACAGGGAAATAGTCGCTCACCGTGTTCTTGGCTTCTACTGAGCCACGACGCTTGATGACGCCACTTTCGAATAACATACTTTCGGCAAGAGTAGTCTTGCCGCTACCCGCACTGCCAACCAGGGCAATGTTCTTGATTTCGTTTGTCTGATATACTTTCATATCTTTAAGGTTTAATTGTTGATATTAGACGTAGTAATAATCGAGGGGTAAAATTACGAAGAAAAATGAAGAATGAAGAATGAAGTTTGAATAATTGCGTTTTGTTTAACGTTATTTTGCAGAAAAATCAGTATCTTTGCAATCTAAAAACATTTTCCACCTTATATATATTAAATAGGTGTGAACAATTCAGCTACGATATGGCAGGTCTCTACATACACATCCCGTTTTGCGAAAGCCGCTGCATCTACTGCGGCTTTTACTCCACTACCTTGGCCCAACTGAAGGAGCAGTATGTAGAGGCTGTATGCAAGGAAGCAAGCTATACCCTCCATCTTAAAAACGCCTTCAGGAGCTTCTCTACGGTCTATCTGGGTGGAGGTACGCCCTCACAACTCTCCCCTGCCCTGCTCCACCGTCTCTTTGAACATCTTGAAATAGGGGACAAAGCCAATAGCAAGGAACTTGAAATCACCATGGAATGTAATCCCGACGACTTGACGGATGATTATGCGGCGGCACTTCGCGACCTGCCCATCAACCGCATTTCGATGGGGGCGCAGACATTCTCTGACGATAGGCTCCGTTTCCTCCATCGCCGCCACACTTCCCGACAAGTAAGCGAAGCCGTGGAACGGCTCCGCCATATCGGCATCGACAATATCAGCATCGACCTCATGTTCGGTTTCCCGGGAGAAACCCTCAGCGATTGGGAGGCAGACATCCTGCAGTCATTGACTTTGCAGGTGGAGCACATCTCAGCCTACAGCCTGATGTTTGAAGAAGGAACGCCGCTCTATGCGCTTCGGGAGCAAGGCAAAGTGAAGGAAGTAGATGAGGAGCTGTCGCTGAAGATGTATGAGACGCTTATTGACCGGCTGACCGCGGCTGGTTATGAGCATTACGAAATCTCTAATTTTGCCCGTCCAGGATTCCACTCCCGCCATAACAGCAGCTACTGGGACGGAACGCCTTACATCGGATTAGGGGCAGCAGCCCATAGTTACGACATCGACAGCCGCTGGTGGAACATAAGCAACGTGCGCGAATATATCCGCCGAGTGCAGCATGACGAAAGTCCCATCGAGGAAACAGAAGTGCTGAACGATGAAACCCGCTACAATGATGCCGTGATGACAGCCCTCCGCACCCGCGAGGGTCTCCCCTTGGAACGACTCAGCGAAAGCCAGCGTCAATACCTGCTTTCTCAGGCTCGTCCTCATCTGGAACGACAGCTGATTACCATGGAAGACAATCACCTGCGACTCACTCGGCAGGGCCTCTTCGTCAGCGACATGGTGATGAGCGACCTGATGATGGTCTGATTGATTTATGCGACAAATGAAAAAGGTCTATTTTCGGATGCTTTTTGAAGTTTTTGAAAATAGTTTACATGGGTTTGGATTATTTTTCCTAAATTTGAAGCCGAAACCATCTGTTATAGAAATCTATCTCAAAATTTAATAACAATTAAAACGATTAAATTATGTCTGCATTAGTTTCAGTAATTCCTATCGTCCTGCTCTTCGTACTCATGCTGGGGTTCAAGATGGCGGGTCACAAGAGTGCGTTCATCACGCTCGTCGTCACCATAATCCTCGCCTTGTTTGTGGCTCCTGCAATGGGCATGCTTCCTGAGAAGTTTACCGGCAGTTCCATCTATGGCGTTGTGTGGTGGAGCTTCGTGGAAGGTGTGTTCAAGGCCGTGTTCCCCATCCTCATCATCATATTGATGGCTATCTATAGCTACAACATCCTGGTAGAATCCAAAGAGATAGAGGTTATCAAGGATCAGTTCACGAGTTTCACCGACGACAAGGGCATTCTCGTGCTGATGCTCGTCTGGGGCTTTGGCGGACTGTTGGAGGGTATGGCCGGCTTCGGCACTGCCGTGGCTATCCCTGCAGCCATCCTTATTGGCCTTGGTTTCAAGCCCATGTTCTCGGCACTCGTCGCATTGATTGGCAATACGGTAGCCACGGGATTCGGTGCCGTGGGTGTTCCCGTCACGACACTCTGTAACGAAGTGGCCCCCGGCGGAAGCGCATCAGCTGAAGCTATCTGCGAGACATCGGCCTTTGCCGTTCTGCAGTTGTCACCCCTGTTCATCATCCTGCCTTTCATTATCCTCATGCTCACCGACAAGAAGGCTATCGTGAAAAACATTGCGCTGGCTGTCTGGACGGGTGCAATCTCAGTTGTCGTACAATTCCTTTGCGCCAAGTATTTAGGTGCTGAGACACCGGCAATCATTGGCTCCGTGGCAGCCATCATCGCAATCATCATCTATGCCAAATTGTTTGCGAAGAAAAAAAGTGAGCAGAGAGAGCATACGGGCAAGAGCTACACCATGGGCGAAACCTTCCGCGCATGGAGCGTTTACCTATTCATCTTGGTATTCATTCTGCTGAGCGGTGCCCTCTGCCCGCCCGTTAACCAGTTCCTCAAGAGCCATCTGGTGACTCAGGTTCCGCTGCCCGTCATCGGCTCTACGTTCAAGTTCGGATGGATTAGTAATGCCGGACTGATGCTCTTCCTAGGTGCTACCATCGGCGGAATGATTCAGGGACTGAGTTTCAAGAAACTAATGGCTGTGCTGGCCCGTACGGTCGTAAACCTTCGGAACACCGTCATCACCATCATCTCGCTCATCGCACTGGCCTCCGTGATGAACTATGCCGGAATGATTGGCGCCATTGCCGCTGGCCTCGTGGCACTCACCGGTTCGTTCTATCCCATCTTTGCTCCGCTGATTGGTGCCATCGGCACATTTGTCACGGGTTCCGACACTTCATCGAATATCCTCTTCGCCAAGTTGCAGGCCAACGTTGCCGGACAATTAGGCATGACCGGACAGGGCACGTTCTTCGGTGCTGAAGGCAGTCAGACCAACTGGCTGGTAGCCGCCAATACAACAGGTGCTACTGGCGGTAAGATGATCAGCCCGCAGAGCATCGCCATTGCCACCGCCTCCTGCGACATGCAAGGCAAGGATGGTGAGATCATGAAGAGCGCCATTCCGTATGCCATTCTCTATATCGTGATTGGCGGCCTGATGGTATTCCTGGCCATTTAAGCAGGTAGCTACATATTAAGAATCGGGGGCGTGCCATCAACAGCACGTCCCCGATTCTTGCATGGACGCTTTCCGTTTAATTAGAGCGTCGGGAACAAAGTAAATTAGTTTGTTCCTCAAAACATCATCAAACGGGAAGCAAAACATCATCCGTTGAAGAACAAAGTAAATTAGTTTGTACTTCGCCTGAAGTCTGGAAGCAATGCTTCTGATGGACGGAAGCCGAACAAACTAACTTACTTTGTTCCCTGCGCCTTAAATGCAAGGATGACGTCGCATGAACACTTAGAAATGAATCTTCACGTCAACGCCCATCCGGAAAGGCATACCACGCTGGGCAGAATAGACGGCCTTACCGGTGGCGGCGCTACGGAAAGCGAATGTTCCGTATTTTGTGTCTGTGATGTTACGGGCCCAAAGGTCAACGTTCACGCATCCAAAGTTGGCAGCTGCATGAGCTCCAAGTACGGCATATAGCTTCTGCGAGAAGGTGTTGGCATCATCCCACCAAATCTTGCCTTGGCCATTCACGTTGGCACCAACCGTGATATCCTTCAGCACGGAACCGCTGAAATCGAAACGGTAATCAGCCATTGCCGAGAAGGTGTGGGCTGGAATGAATGGAACATAGTTGTCCTTATAGTCAGTATCTTGGTCAACATATTCCTTAAACTTGGCATTGGTATAGCCATAGTTGGCAGCCCAGGTAAGGTGGTCGTTCACCAGACTTCCGCGAAGCGAAAGTTCCAGGCCGCAACTGTAGCTCTTTCCGGCATTGACCATACGGCGACCAAAGCCATACTCCTTGTTAAAGACTGAGAGCTGCTGATTGCGAATCTGCATGTAGAACACAGAAAGGTCGGCATGGAGCGCATCACCGAAAAGATTCAGGTGAGTACCCAATTCGTAGTTCCAGCTCTCCTCAGGCTTGAATTTGATGGCGTCGAGCAATGCCTCGTATTCAGCATCTGTGTGATTGATTTCCTTGTAAACGTCCTGACGTGTCTGCTGGGCTTCCCCCATAACGGTCTGGAGGTTCTTCTGCACGTCGGTATTGATATAGTCGCCGAAAAGCTGAACGTTGAAACCGCCTGCGCGATAGCCCTTTGCCACCGTAGCATAGACGTTGCTGCCGCCGTCGAACTTATAGGTAAGACCGAACTTGGGAAGCAGCTGGCTGAAATCAGCCTTCTCCTCGTGCTTGAAGATGCTCAGCAATTTTGCCTTTGCAGCCACACCCATGATGTTGAAGTCGATACCGGCATCACCACGGGTGTCGTAGTCAATCTCGGAATGTGTAAAGTCGTAACGGAGTCCAAGCGTTGCCGTGAAGTTATCCGTGAGATCAATGTTCGACTCATGGTAGATGCCAAGATTGAACTGCGGCGTGCGGAAAGTACATGGCACGAAGAGCCCCATATTCACATTGATGCCACCAGCCCGCTCAATGGCAGCCTTGGCCGCAGCCTCACCCATACGGGCAGCCATCGAATTGAACATCGCATTGTAAATCTGGCTGCCCACCATTCCTCCCATCATGCTGGAGAAAGCCGTCCCGAAGGTGTTGGGAGCCACGGTCTTCAGCCACGAATAGCTGCCGAAGACACCTGACGTCCAGTGCCAGCGGCTGGTGTTATTGCTCTTGAAAGAGAACTCCTGCGTCAAAGCTAGAGATGCGTATTGAAAGCGGTTTTATTGATCAGTGGCATATCGTCAATATAGACACCCATCGAAGGACTATTCACGCGCGAACCAATACCACGAACATAGATGGAAGACGTGAAACGTGAGCCGTAGTTGGGCATGACAAACGATGGAACATACTGCGACAACTCACGAAGATCACGAACGCCCAGACGGCTTATTTCATTACTCGTCAACACCGTAGAACTGACGGGCTGCTGACGCAAACGGTAGAATTCTTTTGCCTGAGATACCACTACAACTTCATCAAGATCATAAACACGGGCCGAATCGGCAAGATTCTCCACTCCCGATGCCATCGTGGGAAGAATTACGCCTACGGCCAATGCTACCATTAACAATCTTTTTTTCATTCTTTCTTTTTGTTTTTATTGTTGATTTATTTCTGATGCTATTTGGAATGCCTGCGTGATACGATGAGCCATGCCGATACCGTCGCGGAGATTACCGCCAATAATCAGGCCGGGATACTGCGCTTGCAAGGACTTTACGGTTTCAAAACGGGCACCACTCGTCGCTTCATATTGAGGAATGGCCCTCGAATGACGGAATATACGGATAAGATCAGGCTTCACATCCGACGGGAACTTCAGCATTTCATGGAAATACTTCAGCACATACGTCTCCACTTCCTGATCTGAAAGGCCGAGCAATTCTGGCTGCTTCACGCCTCCCATAAAGAATGAGAAAAGCACACCGCATTGAGGCGCACGCCCCTTGAAACAGGATGACGGATAAAGGATGCCTAAAACTTTCTTATGTTCACAGGTAGGGAGCAATCCGCCAAAGGCCCGATAGTCTCCCCCCCAGTCATTATGTATGCCAACGGCCACTTCCATCACAGGAGCATAATGGAGCGAGGCTATCTTATCCATCTGATCCTGACTGACGAAGGGCAAGACTTCAGGCAGGCTATAGGCCCCACAAGTGGTCACTACATAGCGGCTGAGTATCTGACGTTGCTGGCCCTCGTTGTCCACAAACTTTGTGAGCCAACCTTCTTCAACAGGTCTCACCTCCACGTCTTTCACTCCCAGCGAGATATGCTCATAACCGATGGTACAGGCTTCAGCTTCAAGAATTCAGCCACCTCAGGCGTAGATACGGAGTCCGTAGTAGGACCACTCTCAAAGACAAAACCATCTTCGCGGAAAGTCCTAATCTGACCGCCCACGCGATTTCGTTGTTCTACGACATGTACCTTTTTACCTACTTTTGACAGACGGTAAGCTGTAGTAAGACCAGTAAGCCCTGCGCCAACTACCATTACATCTGCCATGTCTGGATTCTGTTCCTTTACCATAATTCTAAAATCGAGTGCAAAGGTACTAAGATTCGCCAGCACTTGCAATCCCTATTTATATGGATTTTTTAAACATCTTGATGGCAAACCAATAATATGCTATCAGCAAAAGATAACCAATATAGTAAATAGTGGTAAAAGTAAAGACAATATAATCTATCGCACAGACACCTATCAAGCCGCAGAGATACAGGATAGCCTCATCAAGAGGAAGGTTCTTGCGAACCTCGTCAACAGCTGCCAGTCCGACAATGATGATAGCCCATACGGAAACCAGGAATATGGCTATCAGGAAAGGAGCTAACAGCGGATTGAGCGTGGGGTGGAAATAGAAATGCCGCCATAACTGCGGAGTAAAATTCTGAATCGAAGCATAGAGCGTGGCTGAGGTTGCCACGGTCAATGCCAATGCCATTGGATAGGGCGTGGGTATGTCATTGAAATGAACAATCTTTGCATTGCGCTTGATGGCTATACGGGCCATATAGGCTACACCAATAAGAATGAATACGACGAGGAATATAAGGAGGTGATTGTTGGAAAATACCGTAATAAACTGTGATATGGGGTCATCGGGGTCCACGTTTGGCAACAAATCTGACTCATGAATCCATCCGAACGTTATCTGGTCACGCGCCAACTGTACCCATACGGAATCCACAGAATCGGCTGGCATTATACGAATATCGGCCACCACCAGCGGGTCATTCTTATATACATAGAAAGAGTCAGTAGCCAACTGGCTTACCACCTCCTCGGGCTGCTGTTTGTAAAGGCAAAGAGAATCTGCGCGAACCAGGAAATTGAAGTTCTCAGTATAATGATGCTGCGCCAGGAAAAGCAGAGAGTCACGCTTTTGCTTAAGTGCCACAGTGTCAATCTGCGGTGCCACATATTTCACGGCTGTAGTATCCTGCGAAGGCAATTCGCGAGCCTTATCCCGATAACAACCCGTGAATATAAACAAAAAGGTAAAAAGGTAAAAAAGTATAAGAATCTTTTTCATATCTGACAACCGTAAACGTTCATCTGACAAATCCTGCAATCAAACTCCAGACGGAAACGGCGCCCGTCATCCGAAACGAGAAAAAGTGGCTCCTTCCAGAAAGGCTTATCCCCACCGTTCTTCACACAATAGCCCAACGAATAACGAAGACAATGGCGGCATTGCATCAGGATAGGCTCACCATTAGGATATTTCTTCGTAGATGGAACCTCCATAGCTGTTGCATCGGCAACTCCTTGTGCTGCATAGAAAGCACGCGCTTTAGCATTGGACACATTATATAAATAAGGATAGATACGTACCAAGCCTCCAACCATTGAGGGGACTTTCAAATCTGACAAATCCGTATCAGAAAACTCCTTGCCATTATCATTACGGCTTTCGCTTTCTGAGATACGTTGAGCCAGAACTGTCCTTCTCCAATCAGCCAGCATACTACTCGGTATGAAATAGTTGAAATCATCTGGAATCAGTCTGACCTGCTCACAGACATAAGGCGTTCCACCCAGTTTCGACAGTTGTCTTACGATATTCTCACGCTGAGGTTTTTGGGCCTCCTGATGCTCGGCTGCAAAGAAATGACCATTTAGTTCGAATCCTCCATCAACGGCCTCCAGGATCATCGTGACAGGCATCTTACGCTCCGCAGTCTGACCTGCCATCAGGCGTTCAAACATGATATCATTGTTACGATAAAGCGCCATTCCTGGTTTCAGGCCTTTGGGCATTTTAAAGGGATAAAGTCTGTTGCCCACCGCACGATTCACGCGAAAACCGCAAAGCGCCAGTTCCCCCCTCCTATTCTCTTTTCTCTCTCCTCTCTCCTCTAAAAAGAAACATAGACCATCGCCATTTGCAAAACTTGCTGTTCCGGCCACATTAAAGGAGTCATGCCGCAACTCTTTCACTTTTCCCACATACTCGCCCAAGGCTTTAGGAGTATTGGGCGAGAATATGTCAGGCTTGCGGCCATGCAGGAAATAAGTTGTAAAGCCCCTATTGAAAGTTTTCTTCAAATTAGGCTCAAAGGTATAAGAGCAACGGCCTTGAGAGGCTCTTTGATAACGTTCAGGATGGCGGGCAATAATCTGATTTAATCGCTGGCTATAGGCAGCCGTCACATTCTTCACATAATCCACATCTTTCAGGCGACCTTCAATCTTAAACGATACCGCACCGGCCTCCATCAATTCTTCCAAATGGTCTATCTGACAGAGGTCCTTCAACGAAAGTAAATGTCTGCCCTGCTCTATCAACTGCCCGTCGCTATCAACCAAATCAAAAGGAAGGCGACAGAATTGTGCGCAAGCTCCACGATTGGCGCTACGCCCATAACAATACTGCGATGCATAACACTGACCGCTATAACTGACGCAAAGAGCTCCATGCACAAACACTTCCAGTTCCACATCAGGCACTTGCTTGTGAATCTCACGAATTTCCTCTACCGACAGTTCCCTGGCTAACACCACCCGTTTGAATCCCAATGAATGCAACCACGCCACTTTCGTGGCCGTGCGGTTATCTGTCTGGGTTGAAGCATGAAGAGTAAACTTCCCTTTCATTTCAGGGGAGACTAATGCCATATCCTGAACAAGGATGGCATCCACGCCTGCCGCATCAAGCTCATTCAATAACCGCCGGGTATCTTCAAGTTCGTCGTCATAGATAATCGTGTTCACCGTCACATAGACCTTCACTCCGAAAGGATGGGCATAACGGCATAATTCGGCTATATCTTCAACCGTATTCCCTGCTGCCACCCTAGCTCCAAAACGAGATGCCCCAATATAAACGGCATCAGCACCGTGGTCAATAGCCGCGATGCCGCATTTCAGGTTTTTGGCCGGAGCCAGCAGTTCTATGGTCTGTTTCACTCGGAATTTGTGGTTTTTATCCTATGAGATTAATATCATAGGGCGTTTGCTGATAAACATAATAGTTTACCCAATTTTGGAAAAAAAGATTGGCATGTGCCCTCCATTTCACGACAGGCTCGTTCTCTGGATTATCGTCGCGATAATAATACTTGGGAAGTTCCACATCATCACGTTTTCCCATGTCTCGACGATATTCCTTATCGAGAGTATTCGGTGCATACTCCAAATGCCCGGTAACGAAGAACTCTCTGCCGCCACGGGCTACCACCATACTCACGCCACTCTCCTCGCCCTCTGCCAGAATTGAAAGATATTCACTCGCTTCAATGTCTTCACGTCTTACTTCAGTATGACGGCTATGGGGCATATAGAAGAAATCGTCGAAGCCTCGGAAGATAGGCAACTGTGGCTGTATGACACGCTGGGGAAAGATGCCAAACTTCTTCTTCTCCAAAGGATACTTCGGAATACCATAATAATAATACAGGCCTGCCTGAGCTGCCCAGCAGATATAGAGTGTGCTCTGCACGTGGGTCTTCGCCCAGTCAAAGATGGCCTTCATCTCATCCCAGTAGGTCACGTCCTCAAAAGCGAATTGCTCTACGGGGGCACCCGTAATAATCATACCGTCAAACTTCTGCGACTTCAGCACCTCAAAATCCTTATAGAACATCATCATGTGTTCTATCGGCGTATTCTTGGGTGTATGGCTTTTCAGTTTCATAAAAGTGATGTCCAACTGCAAAGGAGTATTCGACAACAGCCTGATAAGGTCTGTCTCGGTCGTAATCTTCAGCGGCATCAAGTTCAGGATAACAATCTTCAGCGGACGGATATCCTGTGTATGAGCACGGGTGTCGTCCATCACGAAGATATTCTCCTTCTTCAGGATATCAATTGCGGGAAGTCTATCGGGTATTCTTAAAGGCATATCTGTATTTACTTATAATTTGGGTGCAAAGTTACAACTATTTTGCAGAAAAAGCAAGAAAGGATGCCAAAATCATGATTTGGCATCCTTTCTATTTGATAAGGTATATGACTTACCAAAGTTGCAGACGCTCTGCCTTGGGAATGAACATTTTGTTCTCTGGCTTCACGCCAAAGGCTTCATACCACATATCGATATGCGGCAGGGCTCCATTCACACGCCAGCGACCCAGGGCATGGGGGTCACTCTTGGTACGATTACGGATTTCGGCCTCGGTGATATTACCAGCCCAGACACCTGCATAAGCAATGAAGAAACGCTGGTCGGCTGTCAGTCCGTCAATCTCCTTCAGAGGTGCAGACTTTGTTGCGTTCTTGAAAGCATTAAAGGCAACCTGCAGACCTCCATGGTCGGCGAGGTTCTCACCAAGCGTAAACTTACCGTTGGCATTCAGTCCGGGAAGCACTTCGATAGCTGAGAAGAAGTCGGCATACTTACCTGTGCGGGCCTCAAAGTTCTTACCGTCACTTTCGGTCCACCAGTCAGTCATATTACCAACCTTGTCGTAATGACGGCCCTGATCGTCAAAGCCGTGCGTCATCTCGTGGCCGATAACCACTCCGATAGCACCATAGTTGAATGCATCGTCAGCCGTTGGGTCGAAGAAGGGATACTGAAGGATGCCTGCAGGGAAACAGATTTCATTGGTGGTGGGATTGTAGTAGGCGTTAACGGTCTGGGGAGTCATGTGCCATTCGTCGCGATCAACGGGTTTACCGGCTTTCTCGTCGATATGGCGCTTGGTCTGATACTTGTTGCACTCAAGCACATTCTCATAAAAGCTCTTCGAGGGGTCAATGTTAAGAGCCGACAGATCCTTCCACTTATCAGGATAACCAATCTTCACATAGAATGTGGAAAGCTTGGAAAGGGCGTTCAACTTGGTGTCAGTTTCCATCCAGTCCTGAGCCATAATACGCTCTGCGAGAGAGAGTTGCAGGTTCTTCACTAAATGCTCCATACGAGCCTTGGAAGATGCTGGAAAATAGCGCTCGCAATAGATGCGGCCAAGTGCTTCGCCCATCTGACTCTCCACCTGACCGGTGGCACGCTTCCAAAGGGGGAAGTTCTCTTTACGGCCACGCATCGTCTTGCCAAAGAAATCGAAATTGGCTGCCACCACCTTATCGCTCAAATAGCTGGCAGCACCAGTAATCTCGCCCCACTCCATATAAGCACGATATTCGTCAGCAGTCATCTCAGCAATCACCTTGTCGGCACCGGCTACGAAGTCTGGCTGTCCTACAATCATTTCCTGAATGTACTTAAGGTCAACGCCCTCTGCCTGTGCCAGCTGTGAGAGTTTTACATGAGGATATTTCTGTTCAAATTCCTTCAGCGTCATCTTGTTGTAATTAGCCTCTACATCGCGGAGTTCCGTGCGGTTCTTGCTCACCTTGGCAAGAGCTGTCTCAATCTTCATCACCTGCTCCATTTTCTTCTGAGCTACGCCCTTCTTGAAACCGAAAAGCTGGAACATCGTGACGATATGCTTCTTATAGGCCTCACGAATCTTGGTCGTAGCCTCATCGTTGTCGAGATAATACTCCTTCTGACCGAGGGTAAGGCCACCCTGATAGATATTCAATATGTTTTGTGAAGCATTCTTATCATCTGCGCCGAAACCCATATACATGAACTGCTGGTCGCCATACGGCATCAGTTCCTTTTGGATCTCGAAAAGCTGTTCCTTTGTCTGGGCTGCCTCCATCTTCTTGATGATTGGCATTACCGGCTGCACACCTTCCTTGTTGCGGCGCTTCTGATCCATCGCCAGCTTGTAGAAATCAGAGAGTTTCTGTTCTACGGTTCCCTTGGCATAGGTGCCTTTGCGGAGTTCGTCAAGAATACCGTTGATACGCTTGTCATTATCTTCCTGCAACTGGTCGAAACTGCCATAACGGCTGTAAGCAGCAGGCAGAGGATGGTTCTTCATCCAGCCTCCACAAGCATACTGGTAAAAATCATCTTGGGGCTTTACAGAGGTGTCAAGATTAGACATCTTAAGGCCCGACGTCAATTCCTGAGCACCGGTGCCCATGGCTGCCGATGCAATCAGCAAGGTTGTCATCATTGTTTTGAAATTCATAATCACTATATTTATTAATTAATTATCTGCTGATATATGTAAATGTTTAAAGCTCTATCGCGTCTAACTCTTCTGAGAGTTGTGCCCATCGATCTGTCTCCTGATCAATGATACGTTTGGTAGAAGTATATTCAGTAACCACGGTCATATCCGAAGCGCCCTCCGGTGTACAAAGAATCGCATCAAGTTCCGCAATACGGGTTTCCAAGTTTTCGATCTTCTTCTCCACCTCCTTGATACTCTTTTCCAAACGCGACTTCTTCTTCAACAGTTCCTTACGTTCAGCATAAGAGAGAGACCCGTTTGCATTATCTGCCGCAGACAACACTTTTGAATCCGCAACTTTATTATTGGCAGCTTTCTTTTCAGAGCCGCTACGTTCGACATTTACCTGCGTCAGTTGGTGAGGAGATTTGTTGATCCAGTCATAAATGCCGCCCAAGTATTCACGAACCTTGCCACCGCCAAACTCATAGACCTTGGATACAAGACCGTCAAGGAACTCACGGTCGTGACTCACGATGATAGCCGTGCCGTCGAAAGCCTTTATGGCTTCCTTCAGCACATCCTTCGATGGCATGTCGAGGTGATTGGTAGGCTCATCAAGAATCAACAGGTTCACGGGTTCCAAAAGTAACTTAATCATGGCCAAACGACTGCGTTCACCACCGCTGAGAAACTTCACCTTTTTCTCTGAAGCCTCACCGCCGAACATAAAAGCACCAAGGATATCGTTGATGCGAAGACGGACATCACCCGTAGCCACACGATCGATGGTATCGAAAACGGTCAACGATTCATCAAGCAGTTGAGCCTGATTCTGGGCAAAATAACCAATCTGTACATTGTGGCCTATTTTCAGATTCCCTTCAAAAGGAATCTCGCCCATAATACACTTCACAAGTGTGGACTTTCCTTCACCGTTCTTGCCCACAAAGGCTACTTTCTCACCCCGCTTTATCGTAAGGTTTACGTGCTCAAACACAAGATGATGGTAACTCTTTGACACTTCATCGCAGATTACCGGATAATCGCCACTCCGCAAACAAGGCGGGAATTTCAGGCGCAAGGCGGAGTTGTCCACTTCATCTATCTCAATGGGAACCATTTTTTCCAATTGCCGCAAACGTTGCTGTACCTGAATGGCCTTCGTGGCCTGATAGCGAAAACGATCCACGAACTGCCTGATATCGGCTATTTCCTTCTGTTGGTTCTCGTAGGCTCGTATCTGTTGTTCGCGGCGCTCCTTGCGCAGTACCACATACTCGTCGTATTTCACCTTATAGTCAATTACCTGACCACAAGAAATCTCCAGCGTGCGGTTGGTAACATTATTAATAAATGCACGGTCGTGGCTCACCAAGACTACGGCACTGCCACTCGTAGCCAAAAACTGTTCCAGCCACTGAATGGATTCTATATCAAGATGGTTAGTCGGCTCGTCAAGCAACAGGACATCGGGCTTGCGTAAAAGGATCTTTGCCAATTCGATACGCATGCGCCAACCGCCAGAAAATTCTTTTGTAGGACGTTCGAAGTCGCCACGCTCAAAGCCCAGACCTACAAGTGTACGCTCAATCTCGGCTTCATAGCCTTCTGCGCCCATCATCTGATAGCGTTCGTGAGCTTCCGTATATCGTTGCACGAGATCCATGTACTCCTGCGTTTCATAATCTGTACGCTCCGACAATTCGCGGTTCATACGCTCCAACCGTTCTGCCATCTTGGTATTGTCGGCAAAGGCCTTACGAGCCTCTTCGCGCACGGTGGTGTCGTCCACCAGCTTCATCACCTGAGGCAAATAGCCTATTGTCGTGTCATTAGGCACGCTGACAATGCCCTCCGTGGGCTGTTGGATTCCACAAAGAATCTTTAACAGTGTGGATTTACCAGCACCGTTCTTACCCACCAAGGCGATACGGTCACGTTGGTTGATCACGAAACTCACGTCGTGAAAAAGAGGCTTGACGCCAAACTCTACTTTAAGTCCTTCTACTGATATCATATAATTAGGGTGCAAAGATACTTCAAAATCTTTGCACCCACAAATTATTTGATGATAATTAATTATTTACGTATAATCTTGCGGCGAACCATTCCTTTGTAATTCACCGTAGATGATTTCTTCAGATATTCTATCAGCATCTCGGGAGTGGTACCACAGGTATAGTCTTCTGCCTTGCCAGGATCCAGTCCGATATTGGCAACGTAGCTGTTGAGCACCACTTTGTATCGTTTTTTCTTATCAATCGGCTTGCCGTCAGGCAGAAACACCTTGGTTTTCTTAATCTTTGCCGTATCAGCCTTGTCAACTATCATCTCGTAGGTCATGCCTGAAACGAAAGGAGCGCGATTCCGTCCTTTCTGACGACTTACCTCAATCAGTTTTCCTACTTCTTCACCCGTCAGGGTATAGACAGCAGCCTCATTGCCAAACGGATCTATACGGAACACATCGAGGATACGTATCGGACCTTGGGACAAATGACTGTCACGAACGGCTCCAAAATTAAGGACAGCCATATCTGCACCACTCTCAGCCACATGCGAATCACCCATCAGGCAAGCCACCTCTTCCACATTGTTGAGTTCTGTTTCATTTGTAGCCAAAACAGTTTTGAAGTACGGGTTCTCACTGAAAAGTGTCAGCATATTATCGAGCACTTCGCTCCGCCCCTGATGCTTATTTACATCAATGAGCTGAGCCTCTTTCGAAACGATCTTCTGGTCTTCAAAGGTCACCACCGTCAGACAGACATACCTCAGTTGCCATTCAGTTTGCGTAAGCAACACACCGTTAATGCGTTCTCCATCTACTTTCGTATGGGTATGACCGCCTATTACGAGGTCATAATAAGGGAACTCCTGGCAGAACTCCTTTTCTGCCGGATAGCCGCTATGGTCGAGCAGGATATTCAAATCACACTCATCACGCATCCATTTATATTTGGCTATCGTTTCTTTTTCATTTAGAAACTTTAGGCCAACTATCTTGTTGGGGTGAACGCTGGGTGTACCGCGGTCGCTCAACTGGACAACACTCAGCACTCCCACGCGGATTCCATTTAAATCAAAAAACTGATAGGGCAATACATTCAGCCCGTGCTTCTGGGGCTCTTCCACATTGGCACAAAGATGACGGAAATGAGCCAGGTTAATCAGGCGTCCAAGTCCTTCAACACCGCTATCAAACTCATGGTTGCCAAGAGCTGTTGCATCAAAACCGATGGCATTCATCATCGCTACCATCGGATAGGCCGGAATACGATATTGGTCATTGATGGGACTGCCCGTGCGATTATCGCCAGCCGAAAGCACCAGCAGATTTGGGTATATAGCACGCACACTGTCCACAATATCGGCCAGAACTGGCATTTTCTCCATATTGGCGTGCATATCGTTAACGGAGAGTATGGCCACCTGTTTCCTTTCTGCCATCGCTACCGTGGCAAGCATAAGAAAAACAAATAAGATGTTTTTTTTCATCATCAAATAGGGTTTATGGTTAATAGAAACAATTCGGTTTATTGTTGCAAAAATACATCTTTTTTCTTATAAATCCAAAACTTATTGCTGTTTTTCCGTTATTTGTTCCAACTTTTCATTATCTTTGCTCCCAAAGAAACAATTAGAACCATGAATATTTTCACTAAAATCATAGCACAACAGCTTTCATTGCCGCAAGACGGCGTGGAGAACACACTGAAACTACTCGACGAGGGATGTACCATCCCCTTTATTTCACGCTACCGCAAAGAGCGTACGGGAGGACTCAACGAAGTGCAGATAGCACAAATCAGCGACCTCAACGAAAAACTCAAGGAAACGGCCAAACGAAAAGACACTATTCTTAAGACCATTACCGAACTCGGCAAACTGACTCCCGAATTGCAAAAGCGTATCAGCGAATGCTGGAATGCTACGGAACTGGAGGACATCTATTTGCCTTACCGTCCTAAGCGTCGCACACGTGCCCAGATGGCCCGCGAACAAGGATTGGAGCCCTTAGCGAAAATGCTGCTCGCTTATGCTGCCCCCAATCCGCAAAAGGCTGCCCTGCCTTTCATAAAAGGTGATGTAAAGGATGTCGAGATGGCGCTCCAAGGAGCCAAGGACATTATTGCCGAGCAATTAGCTGAGGATGAACAGTGCCGAAACATCGTCAGACAGCAGTTTCGGCGCGATGCCTTTATAATAAGTAAGGTGGTGAAGGCCAAGAAGGATACCGACGAAGCACAGAAATTCAGCGACTACTTTGATTGGGAAGAGCCCCTGCGACGTTGTTCCAGCCATAGGCTTCTGGCCATGCGCCGCGGTGAAAACGAAGGATTCCTCCGTGTTAAGATAGAAACCGACGACGATGAATGCATAAGTCGTCTTCGCCGGTGTCTCCCACCAGTTCCACCTCAAGGAGGTGGAGCCTGCCGACGATTGCTATACGAAGCTTTGGAAGACGGTTACAATCGACTTTTGCAGCCCAGCATTGAGACCGAGTTTGCAAACATGAGCAAAGAGAAAGCCGATAATGAGGCCATCCACGTCTTTGCCCAAAACTTGCGTCAACTGCTGATGGACGCCCCTTTGGGACAGAAACGCGTGATGGGTATCGACCCTGGCTTCCGCACAGGCTGTAAAGTGGTTTGCCTTGACGCCCAAGGCAATCTGCTCCACCATGAGGCCATCTTTCCTCACCCACCTGTCAACCGATTGATGGAAGCCAAAATGCACGTCCTCGATATGATTAGCGAATATCAGATAGAAGCCGTTGCCATCGGAAACGGCACGGCCTCCAGGGAAACCCGCGAATTCATTGAAGAACTGGCCAACACCACAAGGAGAGGTGGAGAGGGTGCTCCCGCTATCTTCGTCGTCAGCGAAGATGGTGCTTCCGTCTATTCGGCTTCCAAGACAGCCCGCGAAGAATTTCCCGACGAGGATGTCACCGTGCGTGGAGCCGTCAGTATCGGAAGACGACTGATGGATCCGTTGGCTGAGCTCGTAAAGATTGACCCGAAAAGTATTGGCGTAGGACAATATCAGCATGATGTGGACCAAACAAAACTGAAACACACACTCGACCAGACCGTCGAAAGCTGCGTCAATCAGGTGGGTGTTAATCTCAACACCGCTTCAAAACATCTTCTCACCTATGTGAGCGGTCTCGGCCCCGTATTGGCACAGAACATAGTGGATTACCGTCGTGAGAATGGAGCCTTCACCTCACGTGCCCAGCTTAAGAAAGTACCACGCTTGGGTCCTGTGGCCTATCAGCAATGTGCTGGATTTCTCCGCATACCAGGAGCCAGAAATCCGCTCGACAACTCGGCCGTACACCCAGAGAGTTACGAAGTCGTAGAACGGATGGCCCATGATCAAGGCTGCCATGTCGGCGACCTCATCAGCAATCCGCAACTACGCCGTCAAGTGGACATCCACAACTATGTAACGGCTTCAGTTGGCATCCCTACCCTCACCGACATCATGCAGGAACTGGAGAAACCGGGGCGCGACCCCCGGGAACAGCTGGAAGCCTTTGAGTTTGACCCCAATGTAAAGGAAGTGGATGATCTTGTAGAAGGAATGATACTTCCCGGTATCGTCACCAACATCACCAATTTCGGTGCCTTTGTCGATATCGGTGTTCATCAGGACGGTCTTGTCCATGTATCGCAGCTAGCCAATAAATACGTGAAAGACCCAAACGATGTGATACATCTTCATCAGCACGTCAAGGTAAAGGTTCTTCAGGTGGACCGTCGCCGCAACCGCATCTCTCTGACGATGAAAGGCATCTGACAGCAAACATCCTAAAATCACAACAGGACCCGTCATCGCGACGCGTCCTGTTGTGGTAATGAATTAACTAATAACTATCTAATAATAACCTAAACATATCTTTACATCAATGAAAACAGATAACTCTGATTCAAACACGAGGATGCTCCAAGGCAGCCTCTGCTTTTCTGTTTGCAAAGTTACAAAAGACCTTAAGACACTCCAAATTCTGGTGTCTCATTAGTTTCACTCCACGTCACATAAGCCGAAAAAACAGGCATTTTGAGATAAAAAGTAAGATTTTTGAGAGAAAACAAAACACAAAGAAAGCGTGAGATATTGATTGCCATTGGAACAGAGGTTCTGGACTACCTTCTACACTTAGCAAACAAATCCCACGCCTAAAACGTGTCGTCTTGCCTTTTATCTGTGTAGATAGTTGCATGGAACTGTCCAGATTCCCGTCCTGATAATCAGCGAAACAAATCTTCTCCTGAAAGAGGGCAGATTTTTTTGTGGGTACAAATATACGCAATATTTCCCACACCACAAAACTTTTTTAGCAAAAAGTGTTTAAAATCGGAACTATTTCACGCAAAGCATACGCAAACCTTATGAAAACGAATTGTTTTTCAGGTATTTTTTCCCGTTATAATAGTACAAGTTTTAGTTTTTTTGCGTAATTTTGCAGCAAAATATCTGATACACCTAAAGCAAAGCATAGATAACTAATAGGTTAAAAACTTAGAGTATGATTGATTACAGACAGATTCTCACACGACTTCTTCTCTGCATGGCCACTACTTGCTGCCTGCCAGCAACGGCGCAGACATTCTGCGGAGAACACAAATTCGACGGAGAACACAAGAACGAAGTGAGCGGCTACGTAGTAGGAGGACGCAACGTGGTGACTGGCCTCTTCGGTGGTATGTCAGCATCCTACAAGCGGCACCTCACCGACCGATGGGCCATTGAGGGCGACATGCAGGCTCAGTTCGGCAAGCAACTCTACGGCGCATTCGTCAAAGGTGGATACAGGTTGCCCTGGAAATATTTCAACTTCTATTTCAACGGGAAGCTGATGTACAACCGATACAACCGATACAACACGAACGAATTCACCGCCAATATCTCAGCCACATGGGAAGCTCCCTACTTCGAACTGACTATCGGCGAATCCCTAATGCACTATCACATGCTAAGCTCCGGCTACAGTGAGCCCCTCACGTTCACTTTCGGAGTAGGAGTGAACGTGCGACCACGCTGGAACTCATGGAACATCGGACTCTTCTTCCGCAACTACGACGAATACTACTACGAGAACTGGAACATCAACTGGGGCCTCCGCTTCAACGCCCGGCTCGCCAAGCAGATGCACCTCTTCGGCGAGTTCAACGTGCGCCCCGCAGGATCCATCAGCCAGTTGGCCAGCAAATATGAATTCTCACAGAAAATAGGACTCAAATACGTTTGGTAAGATGAACAAGATATACATTATTATATTGGCAGCCGTGGCCACAATCACCATGGCATCGTGCGAAAAAGTAAGCCCCATCGGCGTGCTCGTGGCAGGTACAGGCGTGGAAGACCGCGTCAAGATGTCACATCTCTATTATCAGGAGCACAAGTCAGACTTCAATATAGAAATTGCCGAAAACGGAGACTACACCTTCCTCGTGGGAGCCGACAGCCATGTCACCGACGACACCGGCCGCATGGAGGAAATGCTCCAGATAGGACTCGATGCCAACGACCTCTTCTACGCACACCTTGGCGACATAGCCGACACCAAGGCCGAATACTACATCAACCTGGAGAAAACACTCGATAAATACAAGCACAAATATTGCGCCAAGAAATACAAAGAGATACCTTTCGAAAAACTATCCATGCGCGACTGGGACGGCCTTTATATCGATGAGCTTGGCGACACCGTACGCTATGAACAAATCCACTACCCCTTCTACCCCGTAGTGGGCAACCACGACCTCACCCACAACGGATGGCCCCTGTGGTGTAATATTTTCCACTCCTCATTCTACCAGTTCGACGTCTATGTCAACGGAACCGATCTGTTCGACCATTTCATCTTCCTCGACACCGCTAGCGGCACCCTCGGTGAAGAGCAGGTGAAGCTCATCGAAGAGGGCGTGCTTGATGCACACGCCAAGGACAATTACTTCAAGTGCCGTTACACCTTTGTCTTCAGCCATACCAACATCTTCCGGCCGTCAGGATTGCAGTTTGCATCCACATTTGCCAAGGAAGAAACCTATTATCTGCTCGATCAATTCCGTGAATGGAACGTCACGGCTACCTTCTGCGGCCACGTACATGCCTGGGATGAGCGCGACTTTGCCGATGTGCACTACGTGACACTCGACTCCATGAGCGAGCGCAACAGTCCCGATGCAGGCGACTACCTGGTGCGTGTCCGCATCACTAAGGAAGGTCAGATCACTTACGAGCGCGTCCGGATGAACTACGTCAAGAAGTAACTAACTCTCACACGCTTTCCTTCCGCCCATCAGAAGCAATGCTTCCAATGGGCGGAAGCGTTGTTTCTGATGGGTGGAAGCATCGCTTCCAATGGACAATGGTTTTAAAATCTCTAGAGAAATTTTCCCGTCCGATGATAGTTTGCAAGCCATCCGATGATAGTTTGGAGAAAATTCTCTAGAGAATTTTCCAAAAGCGTAGCACCCTTGTGGCACCCGTGACACCCTTTCGAACAGGGTGCAAGCCCAGTGTTTATCGGCGATGTGGCACCCGTGCACCCTAAAACAGTAAAATTTCGCGCGCACGCACGCGCGTGAGAATTCCAACAAAACAAGAACCCTTCACCGCAAAGCATTGGGAAACTGACAGTTTCATGCCACGATGAAGGGTTCAAAACATTGTAATTACCCTACAAAAAGATTTGTTTAATAAAGAGAGATTTATAACTACTAAGAACTTACTGCATTATTTTCTTGCCATTCTTGATGACCACGCCTTTATACTGCGCATTCACCTTCTGACCGGCGAGGTTGTAGATAGCATTGCTCTGAACCTTCACAGAAGTTGGTCCTTGAATCCCCGAAGCAATTTCCGATTCGCTCTTATTCGTAAGATACACACGAGTTACGACAATAGTAGTGGCTTTAATATCCGCTTCTGTGTACTGCTGGGTTTCCGTATCATCTGGCTTATTGAGATTCTGGTAAGCATACTGGCCAAGGGTTGTCCAGGAAGAGATGTCAAGTGTATATACACGTGGTTCTGTGGAAGGTTCAAACTGCACTTCAGCGTTTTCAGTACCCTGAACAGAAACCTTGCACGGGGCTGAAACAGATGCTATTTCAAAAACAAGCGTATTGTAATTCTCCACGTTCAAACCTCTCCATGTACCATACCAACCATAGGCGCCAGCAGCAAGTTCTTGTGTAGTACTTTCTTCGAGAACATTCGTTTTCTCTTTTTTAGCATCGGCTTCTTTTGCTGCCTGATATTCAGCCTCTGTGGCCAGATAAGCATCTACTAGTGTTATAGTGCCGCTAGGGTTGTTGGGGGTTGCACTCTGCCAAGTCTGATTCTGGATATAAATCTGCAGAAGGTATTTCTGTGACTTGTCAAGGGCTACAGCCAACAATGTGGTATTAGGATCCTCCGCCTTATTGGAACTTCCTATACTCTTAAGGCCGTTTCCTTCGTCATTCAAGGTTTCACCGTCTGTGTATTCAGCCACAAGATTTGCTTTCAGGGAACTCTCTTCAATTTCAATCACGACGTAATCATAGGCAGAGAAATCAAACGGATCTACGGCTTTTTTTGTTTCACCATCGAAGCCTGTGAACATCCATCCTTTTCCGCCCCATGCACCGGCTTCATAGGAAATCGTTTTCGTAGCAGCATCATAAGTTGCTCCCCATCCTGAGACTAAGTCAGAGAGGTCCAACTGATACTTAGCGTTTGCACTCAGTGCCATGAAGGCAACTGCAATCAGCGTAAAAACTTTCTTCATAAATTGTAAAATTTAGGTTATTATTAAATAATTATCAGTTTTCCGCTGCAAAATTAGTATTTTTCCCTGAAATGAAATGATACTAATTTTGCAGATACTTGTACTTTTCAATAATTCATAAGGCTGAGGGCCTACTTTCCGGCACTACCGATGCGGGCTACCTGCTCGCGGATAACTTGAATGGTGGTAGTGTCGGTGGAGAATACAGAGTTGAGACCCTGGGCTTCCTGGGCGGGATCACCCGTGTAAGGATCACCAACCTGCCACTGCTGATGAGTGGGATTGGCTTCGCCGCCCCATCCCCAGAAGTTACATCCGGCAAAATTACCGCCGGAAAGGGCGTTCTCGGCCACCAGACCAAAGACGTAGCGGTAGTAAGCATCGCGAACGGTGGTGGTACTCTCCTGTGAATAGGAAAAACCGTCGCGGGGAAAACCGAACTCCTCCATCACGACAGGCTTGCCGAGACGATTGGCCAACGCTACATGCTCGTCGATATAAGCCTTGGTGTTACGGCAACTCTGTTCAAGGTCCTTGCGGAGGGTGCGCTCGTGGGCCCATCCCCAGTTGTAGGGCCAGAGGTGGATGTTCATGTAGTCGATGTTTGCATCGGAACAAATCTGTTCATAGAGGTTCATGTCTCCCTCGCATCCCCACTTGCCTTCAGAACCGATGGAGATAAGGTGATTCTTGTCGAGTTGACGAATCAGGCAAGAGGCTTCGCTGAGCCAATGGGCAAAGGGTTGCTTATCCTCCTCGCTGAAAGCTCGGGGTTCGTTGCCTATCTGCCATGACATGATGGCAGGATCGTCGGTATATTTCACGCCGGTGTATCGATTAGTACGTGAGATGATATCTCTAACATACTGATAAAAAAGCTGATGTGCTTTTTCGTTAGAGGCATACTTCGAGACAAAATTCATGAAGGCGGGATAGCCTGCTTCGTTGGGACGCGGGGCCTTGCCCTCGCCTGCATGTTCGAGATAGAAGCCGTAGCCTCCACTCCACTCCCAGGAGTTATTGAGATATAGCACGGCTACCATCTGACGCTTACCCATCTCCATGAGGAGGTAGTCGAGTCCGGCGAGGATGGTATCGTTATAGACGCCAGGGGCTTTCTGCAAAGTAGGCTCCACCTTGGTGGTGACGCCCTGCTCTCCATCGGAACCAACGAGGATTCGGAGATTATCAATACCCATGGCCTTGAGGTTGTCGAGCTCGCGGATAAGCCGCTGACGGTCTCCTCCCTGCCCTTCGGAGCCGAGGATTGCACCATACCAGAAATTTGTACCTACATAGTAATAAGGTTTCCCGTTGCGAAGAAAATGACCGTCCTTCATCTGTACGAAAGGGGAAGGAACGGTTCTCTTCTTGGGTTTCTTGGCATTGACGCCCATGCAGATGAAAGACATGACTAAAAGAACGATAAGTTTTTTCATATTCGATTGTTTAAAAGGACTTTAAGTTTTATGTACGGAGTGGAAGCGAACCAAGCCTTGCATGGGACTTTGCTGGATTTCCTTGACAGGATACTCCATAATGTTCTCTGATACCGGGTTAAGGTACTCGCGGAAATGCCAAGCTACACTACCGATGAAGCCAACGGGGAGATCCTTGCGGTCATAGGGGTAGATGTTGAAATTGAAGAAATCTTCAAAGGCACATTGAACGAAAAAGCCAATGGTGCTCCCATCAGTTCCCACTTCGGAAGAGTCGTCCATATGTTTACGAATGAAAGGACAAAGGGATGCCAGAAAGCGGTTGGCTCCAGGCTGACGATAAACTTTATCGATAACATCAGCGTAGGTGAGGTTAAACTCCTGAAGAAATTCCTCGCGAAGCTGGTCGGAGAGCTGGCGCTTAAAAAGGTGCTGTAGGAAAACGCGGCCAAGATAGGCCCCGCTACCCTCATCGCCGAGGATATATCCCATCGGAGGTATATTGTCGGTAATCTTCTCACCGTCGTAAACACATGTGTTGCTGCCAGTTCCGATGATGCAGGCAATGCCTGCTTCATGGCCGAAGAGTGCACGGGCAGCTCCAAGCATATCACTCTCCACATGGATTTCAGCGTCTGAGAACTGGGAAGCCAACGCTTTTTCCACCTTATTTATATAAGGAGGGATGCAACCGGCACCATAGAAATAAACAGATGACTGATTAGCGGAAAGCGAAGAATCCAGAGAGTCTATGATTTCGTTGATTTGGGACTCGGACATGTGGACGGGATTAATGCCCGGAGTCTCTATGCGCTCCTTGATTTCACCATTCTCAACAAAAGCCCAGTCGGTCTTCGTACTGCCACTATCTGCTATGAGTATCATTATTTTACAGTTTATTAAAAATTATTGTTTGCAAAGTTAAGGCAAAATATGTACTTTTGCAAGCAAAACAAGAAAAAATGAAGAAATTTCTCATTCTGATAATACTCCTCGGAGCATTTGTGCAGACACATGCCGTGCTCAAAGAACAGGATCTCGAGAAGACTCTCAACATCCTGCGACAAGAACTCACCGATACACACCACGACCAGGAAAAGAACTCCGAACTGACGAAGAAGCGCAATGAGAACACTTTCCGGGAACTCATCGAGACTCTGCAACGGAGCAACCAGAATGCCCTGATGCTCTATTCGCAGAAAGAGGGGTATGTATTTGACCAAGCATACGCATGCCATGAGGCTACGGAACAGTTCAAGAAGTTTAAGCAGGCTACGATGCCCTTCCGCAACTACATCGAATACTTTGACACAGAGATAGCTCGCTACGACTCGCTCATCAATTCGCTGAAGACCATGCAGACCCGGAGACTGACCGAAAGGGCAAAGATAGACCGCAACGTTTGCTTGACCTATGCCGTGAATATCCGTAACACCTTCCGCGACAACAAGCAGCAGATGCAGGACTATATCGAGATTTACGACCGGACGGAAAACAGGCTGCAATACCTGAACGACTACGCCTCGAAACGCTACAACGAAATACAAAACGACATTTTCCGCAACGGAGACCAGAACTATTTCACGATTCTTGGACGGCTTAACTCGTACGTGGAATATACCATGTCGAGCGTGAAAGAAAAATACCGCCCGATGAAAGTAAAATCGCAATGGGACTCGCGCTACATCTTCTTCCTGTTCACTTTCATCGCGCTCTACGGTTTCATTGCCTTCGTACTCAATACCCTTGCCATACGCTACCTGATACCCAAACGCTTCCGCTCAGAGGCTTTCCTAAGGAAACGCACCTGCATCATCATCGCAACATCGGCCGTCACACTGGCAATCATCCTGATGGTGCTGAGACTGACCGTAAGCCAGAACTTCCTTATCATGGCCTCGAAGCTGCTGGTGCAGTACATGTGGATGCTCTCGGTAGTGCTGATATCGCTGCTTCTGCGCGTGGATGGCGAGCAAATCAGAAGTGCCATGCGCATCTATGCCCCGCTGCTGTTCGTAGGATTCATGGTGATTGCCTTCCGCATCGTGCTCATCCCCAACTATCTGGTGAACCTCATATTCCCGCCGTTGCTGCTTCTCTCAGCGTTCTGGCAATGGAGTGCCATCAGGCGCCACGGCAAACGCATTCCCCAAAGCGACGTGAACTACTCATATATCACGCTGGCCATTTTTGCCGTTAGCGTCGGCTGTGCCTGGTATGGCTACACTTTGATGGCTGTTCAGATACTGATATGGTGGACGATGCAACTCACGTGTATCCTGACCATCACTTGTCTAGTGGGATGGATGAAGACATATAGCGACCGCCACAACATCTATGAGCGTCCCATCACGGAGACCTGGGCTTTCCGCTTCGTCTATAGGGTGCTGCTACCGTGGATGATTCTGGCCTCGGTATGGATTTCCATCTACTGGGCTGCTGACGTATTCAACCTGGGAGAACTGACGCAGCGCATCATGACGACAGACTTCATCGACCAGAAATACCTGAAGATGAGTGTCTTCACGCTGCTGATAGTAGTAGCCCTCTATTTCCTTTTCGGCTACATCAATCGCGTGAGCCTTTCTATTCTAAAACTACATCTGAGTAAGGGCGACAAGAAACTTGCGGCTTCACGGACGGTGATGGGCAAGAACGTAATACAAGTGATCGTCTGGGGTGCATGGCTACTCATCTCGCTCGCTATCTTCCATGTTGACAACACCTGGCTTGTGGTGGTATCAGGCGGTCTCTCTACCGGTATCGGTTTTGCATTGAAAGACATCATCGAAAACATCTACTACGGCATCTCGCTGATGGCCGGTCGTGTGAAAGTGGGCGACTGGATAGAGATAGACGGCACGAAAGGAAAGGTAAACTCCATCAGTTACACCTCAACGCTGGTGGAGAGCATTGACGGTACGATCATTGCATTCACCAATTCACAACTCTTCACCAAAAACTACCGCAACCTGACCAAGAACCACGGCTATGTGCTGTCGTTGATTCCTTTCGGGGTAGCCTATAACTCAAAGATGAAAGAGGTGATGGAAACAGTTGAGAAGGCTGTGACAGACATGAAGCACCCCTACGTGGACAAGAAGAAGCCCGTAAAGGTGGTGTTCACCGAATTCGGCGACAACAGCATCAACTTCAAACTGCTCTGCTGGGTTGATGCCGTGAAACAGATTTATGCCGTAAGCGATATCATGGAACGCATCTACGACGTGCTCGGTGAAAAAGGTATTGAGATACCTTTCCCACAACGCGATATTCACATCATTGCCGACAAATAATCGGCAGCACGCTCTGCACAACGTTCTCCGTCAACACCTGCCGACACAATGCCTCCCGCATAACCGGCACCTTCACCACAAGGAAAGAGTCCTTGGATACGAACGTGCTGCAAAGTCTCACGGTCGCGAAGGATACGCACCGGCGAAGAGGTACGTGTCTCGGTGGCTATCAGACAGGCCTCGTTGGTGAGAAAGCCATGACTCATGCTTCCGAACTTTCGGAAGCCCTGCTGCAAGCGGCGGCTGATTTCTTTCGGCAACCAGAAATGCAACGGACTGGAAATCACCCCCGGAGCATAACTGCTTTTGGGAAGATCGTAACTTACTTTCCCATTTACGAAATCCACCATTCGCTGGGCAGGAGCCGTCTGCTTCATGTTACCTTGCTGCCAACAGATGCGTTCCAGCTGTTCCTGATATTCCATCAGCCGCAACGGACTATCACCAGCAACGTCCTCTGGGTGCATCTCGACTACCATCCCACTATTGCTCCATGCAGTACCACGGTTGGCTGGTGACATTCCGTTGACTACAATCTGTTCAGGCCCCGTAGCCGCAGGAATGACAAAACCACCAGGACACATACAGAAAGAATAGACACCACGCCCATCTACCTGTGTGACGAAAGAATACTCGGCTGCAGGCAGATAATCGCCACGCCCGTTCTTATGATGATACTGTATCTGGTCAATCAAATGGCTGGGATGTTCCAGACGAACGCCGATGGCCAATCCTTTGGCTTCAACCTCGATACCTGACTCGTAAAGATAACGATAGACATCACGGGCAGAATGGCCTGTAGCCAAGATGACAGGGCCAGAGAATGAAAGTGAAGAATGATGCGTGATGAGTGAAGAATCCTCCGATGCAGATTTGGGCGTTTGGAGAGATTCTGCTTCAACACCGACAACGGAATCATGTTCGATAATTAAGCGCGTCATTTTGGTCTGGAAATGCACTTCGCCGCCGCTCTTAAGGATTGTGTTGCGCATGTTCTCAATGACCCGAGGCAGTTTGTCGGTTCCTATATGCGGATGTGCATCAGCGAGGATATTGGTAGAAGCACCATGCTGACAGAACACATTTAGAATCTTCTCGATACTGCCGCGTTTCTTGGAACGGGTGTATAGCTTACCGTCAGAATAGGCACCTGCCCCACCCTCACCAAAACAATAGTTGCTTTCGCTATCTACATGCTGTGTCTTGGTAATTAATGCCAAGTCCTGCTTTCGCTCCCGGACATTTTTTCCTCGTTCCAACACAATGGGGCGGAAGCCTAATTCAATCAACTTCAGGGCAGCAAAGAGCCCACCGGGGCCTGCTCCCACGACAATGACCTGAGGACGGTTGCTCACATCAGGATACTCCGTATGAAGATAAGCATCATCCAAAGGTTCCTCGTTGATATAGGCGCGTACCTTCAGATTCACGAATATAGTGCGCTGACGGGCATCAATGCTACGCTTCAATACACGCACATGGTTGAGGGAACGCATATCTATGCCTTCCTCACGCGAAAGGTAGTCTTTGATGGTGGATTCATTGAAAGCCTGTTGCGGCAACACGCGAAGTTGGTATTCCTTAATCATAGAAGTCTCATTTACAAGTGTTTTTTCAAAAACTCCATAACCCGCTTCTGGGCATCAGGAGGACATCCGTGGGGCATATCCCACATCTCCGTTACCAGGCGTTCTCCTACTCCCTGGCTATCCCAAACAGCATGCATCTCCCGAAAAGCCTTTTCTGCACCAGGCACCGGAAAAAGTTTATCCTTGGAACCATTGATGAAAAGCATAGGTTTCGGACATGCCAGCGAGGCAATATGAGGATAATCCATATACTGACGGAGTCCGGGAATGCAATTGGCAAAGCCGCCATTCTCCGAGCGCCCGTATTTCAAGGTCAGTTGAACATCGCTGGTCACCATCCAGCAGACGGCAGCTCCCACCTTCACCCGGTCGCTCAAGGCCGAAAGCATCCAGGCGCGATAGGCACCCATGGAACATCCGGCACATCCAATACGACTGGCGTCTACTTCGGGCAACGAAGCCAACACCTCCGTAGAGGCAATATCATCGTAGGTCATAAAAGCCGAAAGGCAACGGCCATACATCTGCATATTTCCAGCAATCATATCATACTTGCTGCGATCGACACCTTCAGCACGTCCGCGCTCTCCCCACATGGGTGCATCGGCAGAAAACACTACAAATCCATTCTGAGCCAGATAGTCGCCCCAATACTGTCCTCCATAGACCATCGGCTGCCAGTCGTCAGCATCCTTCAATATGACAGAATCTTCATCGAAAGGACGTATCATCTTTTCCTTGCCAATGAAGAGGTGGGCACCATGGTCGTGGAGCAAGTTGATAGCCGGGTGTTTCTTCTTGCCGTCTTGAGGAATGAGCATATACGCGCGTACTTTATAATACCTGCTCAACTGAAACTCCAGTTTACGGGCTATATAGCCTTGGCGCTGCTCCTCGGCAAGAATCTTCACATCCCAAGACTGCGGGGCAGGCGGCGGCGTCATCATACACTCGAAAACCTTGGCCTTGGCCAAACGCTTCCATTCAGCGAAATCCTTCACCTCCGACTGTCCCCATGCCAACGGATAAGTCATATCAGCAATGAGCGAGTCACAATAGACAGGCATATTCTTCTTGAACTCATAGAGAGCACGCTTCTGAGCCATCACTGTGACGGGCAGCAGCATTAAGAAAAGCAATATCTTTTTCATCGCCACAAATGTACATAAAAAAAATGAGAACAAAGCATAAAGCACAAGAAAGGAGCGATTTATGTTAAAACTTTTAAACAAATGTAACAACGTATGTGGAAAAAATGTATCTTTGACACCGAAATTTATAGAGAAACTTTTTTATTTACTAACTTTAAAACTGAAAATTATGAAGAAAATTCTTGTAATGGCTTTGGCCGTTGTGGCTATTTCTTTCGCAAGTTGCGGTAACAAGGCTCAGCAGAAAACTGAGGAAGTCGTTGACTCTACAGAAGCTGTAGTTGAGGACGTAAACGCTGCTGCCGAGGAGGCTATCTCTGCTCTCTCTGAGCAAATTGAGAAGAAGGACGCAGGCGCTCTGCAGACCGCTCTTGAAGCTATCAAGGCCAAGGTTGCCAGCTTCATCGCTGCCAATCCCGAACTCGCTAAGGAGTATCTTGGCAAGGTTCAGGGTTTCCTGAAGGAGAATGCTGACAAGATTAAGGCTGTTGTTGGTGACAATGCTGCCATCAGTTCTCTCGTTGCTGGTATCACTGCCATTCCTACTGAGAGTGTTGACGCCCTGATGGGTGCAGGTGATGCCCTGAAGGCTCTGGGTATTGACGCTACCGCAAAGGCTGCCGACGCTGTTGAAGGTGCCAAAGACGCCGTTGAAGGTGCTGCCGACGCTGCCACTGGTGCTGTAAAGGATGCTAAGGATGCTGCTGTTGACAAGGCTAACGAGGCTGTTGACAATGCCAAAGAAAAGGCTGGTGAAGCTATCGACAATGCTGCCGCTGACGCCAAGAAAAAGCTCGGTCTCTAATCTATTCAAGAAAAAACAATTAAAAGCAAAACGCCTGCTCTTCTCAGAGCGGGCGTTTCTTTTTAAAATTAATAACTAACCATATAGAATCAGGGTTCTCACCTAACAAGCATGAATAAACCCTTAAGAAAACCCTGTTTTAACGACGACGGGGAAAACGGCTGCGCATCTCCTCGCGCTTCTTTTGATAGGCATTAAACTGGTCTTCGGTCATAATACCTTTCAGTTCTTTGTCGTATGCTTCTTGCTTCTGGCGGCGCTCAGTCATCCGCTTCTCCATTTCTTCTCTTGAAGGACGCTCCGGGCGTTGCTGAGCCGAAGCTCCGGTGTTGCCATCCAACTGTCCGCCATCACGACCACCCATCATGGGACGACGTCCGTGGCGACCTCTGCCTCCAAAACGCTGAAGTTCGGGATATTTCTCGTTTAATTCTTTCAACTGAGCAGCCTGCTTCTCATTGAGTCCATACTCCTTGACCATCATTTCGGTACGGTCAAAATGCTTACGTTCTTTCTTCTCACCTTTACTGTCTTGCGCGAAAGCACCAGTCATTGTAAACGCTGCAACAAGCAGCAAAATCATTTTCTTCATATCCTATTCATTTAATTGATTAATAATGTTTCTCCTGAATGGAAACCGATTATTGGATGCAAAAAAAACGAACAAGTTTAACAGCCTTGTAGAGATTTAAAATTTAAAAACACTTTTTTTGATAAGAAAAATTTTGTAGAACCAAAAATAAGTATTACTTTTGCAAACCGAAAGAGGAAGGTTGGCAGAGTGAACGATCGCGCTGGACTCGAAATCCGGTATACCCTTTTCGGGTATCGGGGGTTTGAATCCCTCACCTTCCGCAAAAAGATAGGATACCTCAACATACAGGTATCCTGTCTTTTTTATTGACCCTCAGTTACTTATCGTTGTAAGTCTTTGTTTACATGCACTATAAGGGGATAGAGACCCTTTCAAAAAAGTGTGTTTATAACGGTTTTCATAAGTTGACATAATGTGGATTTGTAATACCGAATGTAATACCAGTTTTTTCAGAATGTAATACCAAATATTATTTTAGATAAGTAACAATTAACAAATTAGAGAAATTATGATTAGTACACCAATTTTAACGTTTGTTTATGACAGGCGAAAAAAAGCATCAAGCCACAAAGAAGGCTCGGTAGAACTGAGAATCACGTTTGAACGCCACCAGAAGTTTATGACTACAGGCGTAAGGCTTTTACCAAAACAATGGAAAAACGGCCAGGTAATCAACAGACTCGATGCCCAGGAAATTCAGCAAACACTTGAAACGCTGATGATAAAAGTGCGTAAGGTAATAAACGAGATGCTGTCATGCGGAAACCTAAACATCGACGAGATCCCGGCAAGACTGAAAAGTAACACTGTGGATGAACGTTCGTTTATCAAGTTCTGTGAAGACCGTGTGAAAGTTCGTGCCTACGGAAAGAAAGCCGACACCGTTGAAAGATACGATCGCTTCATGCGTTGGCTGAAAAACTACGGAAAGATCAGATTCTTCTCCGAGGTTACAGACAAGAATATCATTCTGATGGACGAGTCTCTCCGCGCTACCGGGATGAAGAACTACTCAAAATGGAACAATTACCACCGTTTCATGAACTCTTTCATCTTGGACGCCATCGATGAAGGGTATCTCAAACGAAACCCCTACAGATGGCTGCACATCGAAAAGGAAAAGAACTCCGGACTGCAGAAATACCTGACCAAGGAGGAATTCCACAAGATAGAGACCGCCATCATGCCGACAAAGAGCCTAGAGAGAGTGCGCGATGTCTTCGTATTCCAGACATACACATGCCTCTCTTATATCGATCTTGCGAATTTTGATGTGGAAAAAATGGACAACCGCGATGGTGTAACTACATACAACGGCAGACGCGGCAAGACCGGAAAGGAGTTTTCTTTCCTCCTGATGAAGAAGGCAAAGGCTATTCTTGACAAATACAACGGCAAGTTGCCTGTCATCTCAAACATCAAGTACAACGAGTATCTGAAAGTGGTCGCACAGTCCGCCAAGGTTGACAAACCCATTACCTCCCACTGGGCCCGCCACACAGGAGCCACCATGCTGCTCAATGAAGGCGGTGTTGACATGGAAGTCATAGCCAGGATCCTCGGCCACTCCAGTACCCGGCAGACGCGCGAGACATACGCAAAACTGCTCGACTGTACCGTAGAAAAAGAAATGCAAGCCTACGAAAAACGAATGGCAAAATAACACAACCTAAAAATGGAAGACGTTGCAAAACGACTTCCATTTTTAATCTATGCCGATAAAGTACTGATGTTTATAATACTGGATTCAAAACATATGGATTAGATACGGTTTTACGCCCATATTTCATAAGAAGACTAACCAAGTCTTCTGTAGGGGTATCCTTCTCTATTTGCAATTGGGCATTACTTGGAATACGTGATGTAAAAAAAGGCCACAATTCACGAGCAGTGTACTCCTTTTCTTTTGAGGGGAAATTTGCCAAAGGCAATATTTGGTTCTGCATTTTAAATTCGTCGCTATAACTGAAATGCCACAAACCATTCATATAAAGAAGTGTGCCTACAGGCAATTTGCCAAGACTGACTTTGAACGTAGCATCATCGTCTGACGCCAAGACAACGTCATTTTGGCTTTCCGACCAGAACAAACGGGTTAATGCTTTCTTTAACTTCTTCATAATAATCTTCTCATTTGGGTAAATCGATATTCCAAGCACTTACTTATCATTATTACTCTATTCTCACTCATAAGAGGAATGAAATTGACACGTATTTCATTTAGCATATTATCCAATACGGGTTGCAAAAGTAATGATTTTATCTCATTTGAAGAAATATAGTATTCATTTTTATATATTTTTTCGAATAACTTAAAGTGGTTCAAATCTTTTTCACCCTCCCAACCTATTTTAGGACGTGAATTAGTACAATACTTTTTGATGTGATTATCTATAGTCTTGTTTAATACGACAATATCCGTAATCCTTTTTTCTGAATAATTCCAAAACAAACCGCGAGCGGTATCATAAACCGGAGAGAAATAAGGCTGGAAACGATTCTCTACAGAACGTATCACACCCCAATTAAAGAAATGCCTATCGTTATTACCGACCAAAGCATCATATATGATAAGTTTTACAAGGTCGTGCATAATATCATCCCTCTGGTGAAGGAAGAGATTTGAAACGGCATTTTCGATAACCTGTAGTGTAAACAGTTCTCGCGTCATCTTCTGTTCATCCACTTCTTCAACATAACGCGGAGTCTCATTTAAATAACCGGCAATTATATCGGCTCCGTGAACCAGTTCCTCTTTTGACGGATCTAAGAAATACTTACTGAGAAAACGCAACTGGCCCCGTATCATAGCTATGCGGGACTCTGCCATTCGAAGCCCGAAGATAACCCCCAGTTTGTTTAGTAACAATTCCGTGATAGATTCTATAGGATACCACTTGTGACCAGTCTTTGCAATATACCTTATCCAATTCTTTCGATTCGACTTGTGTTTACCATCAAGCATACTGTAATCATAGACACCTATAAACTTTTTAGGGGCATCGCCATCGACTGTTACAAAATCATCGACGAAATAGTCGTTAGCCCTAAGAACCGGAACACCCCTGACACCAAGTTTAAGGGCACTTGTATAGTTCTCTATCCGATGGATTGGAATTACGGAAGGATTCATGACGTAAATATATCTTGCCGCAAAAATAACCATTTCTAAACAAATCACCAAACAATCACCCCTAATTTTCTTTATTTCTTATTATTTAACTTGCAAATTCCATTTTTTTGTATTACCTTTGCAACAGAATAACAACCTGTCCAAGTAGCTCAGGTGGATAGAGCACCCTCCTAACGAAAGGGTTGGTCGCGGGTTCGAATCCCGCCTTGAAAATTCAATGTAAACAACATACAAAAAAAGTCCCCATCTCAGGAATGTGGTATGTGGACTTTTTCTTTCACCAGCGACAAAGCCTCATCCCACGGTCAACGATAACAATAGCGGCATTTCTCATACCCCATGTCTTCCGCATTAGTCAGATCCTCCTCTACAATTTCAGCAGAACACGACTTCAAGCCTCTACAACGAAGATTTTTATGGTATTTTGTTGAAGTCTCACTTGTACACACGAATACATTTCCATTTTGAGGCGTAACTGCGGATTTTTTATATAAAGAATTCACTTCTTTTTGTGTATGTTGCTGTGGCATAGCAACCAAAAACAAAACAACTCCTATCAGCGCAATAAAAGCCAAGGTTATTAACCATATAGGAATTGACGAACGCTTCTTCGAACTGTTCAAAGCAATCTCACGGAGTTCGTCTGTTGTGAAGGTTTTAACGTTTTTCTTATCAGATACGTTACTTTGGTTTGTTTTCTGATCCATCTTAACTTTAAATCTTCTGTCAATCAGCCCATGACTTTCTTCCGAATCTTTTTTCTGTCTTTCCATCACAAACAAAGGCTGTATCTTTTCATCCAGGTAAACAGTCCCCCGTTTCTCCACATATTCCGACAATTTCATCTCGCCATGCATCACCTTATCCAGATCACGTAAGATATTGAATATTTCAGCCGTGGAAAGTTCCTTTCCGTGTTCTGTCTTAAACTTGGTGTAGGCGCCCTCATCCATCTTACGACGGAGCATCTTGTCGATCTTTATGTTCAAGGTCTGCAAATAATAATAGACTCTTTTCATATTCTATTTCTCATTCCTACCAAATGCATACCCCAATGCAAGAGTTATTATTGGAGTAACAATTTCCCAAATGACTTTCATATCACTTACTATATCAGGAACTTTATTATCATTATCTCGAAAAAACCAATAATTAATAATAACCAATACGGTTATAACCCCTGCGACAATGAAGGAATACTTTATTACCAAATAAATAATAGAGTCTTTGGCATTGCGTCCGGTCCCTAAATATTGGTTTATTTTGCCAACCCAATCTTTTTTCCAAGAACTTTGCTTTTTATCTTGCTGAACTTCACCTTTCGTGTTTTTGTCCCACTTTCCCATATTAATCCTCCTTTTTCCAGAAAGTGTAAATAATGAAAAAAATTCCGTTTTCAATATTTACGGCTTTCACATGACAAGTAAAATACATTTTTTGATTATCGCTGTATTCTCCTATTTCAATAGGTTTTGATATACCAATAGAAGAATTATCAAACTTAAGGTTGAAGATTGTCCAAATCAAAGTATCTTCATCAACTTCTTTGTAAAAATGAGGATGTGGATTATTATTATCGACTCCAAATTTAAATTTCATGGTTAGGTTTTCGCCTCCTTGCAATTCAAGTAAAACCTCACTGCTTTCAAAGACGTTGATAATACCATTTGCCACTACAACATAATTCTCAACTTTTTGTGTTATTTCCATATCTGTCAATTATTATTTATACTCATTAAAATCTACTTACCATTCATGCAATTACGCAAAAATCTGCAGAGTTTATTTTCCTTCAGGAAACATAGAAGCACGGAACTCTTCAAACGTCCCAATATCATAGTTATCTTTAATCAAGGTGTGGTAAAGAGTAGTAACATTATTTGTATCCTCCATATCCTTTATAAATTGGTCAAAAGGGACAACGTCGTAATCATCATGCTTCATTGCATTATACAAGTTAATCATTCCAACATTCTTTTTCGCAAATTTAATCAATGTGTCCATTTGTTGTTCAGATACACACTTGCTACAAACCTTATCTAAATTTTCATAGGTAACGCTATATGATGCCTGAGGTTTTACCGGTTGTGAACTGTGGCTTTTATATACGGCAGAACAATCACCCTTCAAATGGAGTATTTTTTTTCCATCCATATACGTATATTTTCCAATTCTACTAACAGCCGTTTCCTTTTTTTCATATAACGATTTCTCAGATGAGCATTTAAATATAGACACACATAAAATTGCAAAAGAAATCAAAGCAGAAAAAATTGCTATTATATTTGAATTGCGAGCCTTCTTATTTGACTTCCTGGCTATGATATTCGCTTCCATGGCACTTTTTGCCGAACTTCTCGCAGCCTCAGCAGATGCTTCAGCACTTTTAACACTGCGTTCAGATAATGCATCTCTTTCTATTTCCTTTTTCTTCTCCTCTGCTTGAATTTCATAATATCTACTGTCATACAATTTTCTTGCATCGTCTGTAGGTGAATAATAAGAAAAAGACTCAATTTTTATCAAATTCTTTTCCTCAAACTCTTGTAATATAGCACGATGGTATTCCGGTGAGATCTTCCTTATCTTATCTAAATCTACTGGGCTATCTCTCAATAGTAATGAGAGAACCTCGTCACATTTTTTATAAAATACAACTTGATCCACAACACAATTGTTTATAAACTTCTTACTTTAGAAACCAATTTAGCCATCACCTCATCACGTTGTTGGTAATTTGCCACCAACAATTTACACAAATCCAATAATTCTTTGTTTTTATGATCTTCTTTCAATAATGACATATCAACAATTTGTTGATTATCCCTTAGCATTTCCCCCTTTCCAGAGAGAAGCCAATCTGCAGAAACATCTTCACATTTTTCATATATGAGTTCAGCATTGAACGTATCTCTCTTTATCCATGCACTTATGTTTTGTGCTGGAATGCCCAGTTTTAGGGCAAATTTAGCCTGATTACCATCTGTATAATGGTTTATCAGACTTTCTAACATCTCTTTCTTGTTCATTTCGTCAAAAACGTTAAAAATCTACAAATTGTTTATTTTTGCAATTATACAATTTGTAGATTATCTACATTTTGTATATCTTTGCACCGTAAAGTTAGTAATAAATATCTAAATCTACAAGAAAATGGAAGAAAAAAAGCCAATTCGACCGGTTATCAAGTTAATGCAGATCGGACAAAAAGAATCCTTCCCCATCGAACGGATGAACGCCGTCCGTAAGACAGCAACCGAGATCAGCATTATCAACGGCTGGAAGTTCTCTGTCAACCAGCAGAACGAAGCCAAGACCATCACCGTAACAAGAATCCAATAACCACAGCCCTATGAACACCATCTATTTCCCCGACCAGAAGGTCACCTACGCACAGTTCCTCGACGACCTGTCCCGCAAGGTTGCCATCCTCGTAGAGCAGCGCATCAGCCGCCACCTCGAGAAAGACCCTATCATGGTCACCACTGAGGAGGCAGCACGTATCCTCAACATCACCCCAGACCGCCTACGCCACATCAAGGACCGCTTCCCCCATATCAAAAGCGGAGACAACAAGCAGGGCAAACTCCTCTTCAAGCGAGACGCACTACTCGCCCAATACGCACGCTGAAAACGTTTTCCTAATTATATTCTTATACTCATAACGTTAATGTAGCATAGCGCCCTTCGCGAGAAACGCCTGTGCACCAGGGGGATGCAACATCCTGATTGACTTTAGTCTTTTCATATCTAATTCGAGTTCAGCATCCCCCCTTTCACCCCCGGATAGTCCAGTGGAAGAACAGTCAGCCGCAGAAGTGCCATATTGTTGAGAATGTTAGAACCATGGCTGGCAGGTCGCGGGTCCGATTCCCGCTCCGGGGACAAAGTAAAACCCATTAAACACAGAGAAATTATGAACGGTCAACAATTCACACGCGCACTCCTCGTATCCGCTACCGTCGCAGTGCTCACCTTCATCGGAGGCATCACGCCAGGACTCACCGGCATCATCATCACCCTGGCAGCCATCGCCGTCACAGTCATCTTCGGCATCAGGATGCAGATCATCCACAACCGTAAACTCCGTCGGCGCCATGGCTATAAGATGTAACCTCACATGCCTGTCCTGCCAGGATGCCCACAACGCCCTCAACGGACGATACTGCCGCATCCTTCGCCGCTACGTCGAACACGCCAGCAAGCCCCCATGCAAGCCCCGCCCGGAGTAAGTACCGTATGTTGCGATTCTATCGCAAGCCAACCCCTCAAAACAAAAAGATGCAAGACCCCGCCCTCATCATCACATCCGATTTCCTCTCGTGGTCCTACTACGACACCACCACCATGCGCCTGCTACTGCGCCTCGCTCTGCTGTCACTGGCTTCACCCGACGGAAACGTCAACATATCCACACGACGTTTCGCCGACAGCCTCAGCATCTCCCACAAGGAACTACGCACGGCGCTATCTCACCTACAGCAGGAAGGCATCATCACCATTCAGGGCACAAGGTCGTTTTCAATCATTCACATCGAGCAATGGCACAGCCTCAGCCACTGCTTTAAAACAGTCCAAGGACACACCGAGGGCACAATAAGGGCACACGTCGGGCACACCAATCCCATTGAAAATCAACCCATTAACCCCATAGAGGGACACACCGAGGGCACAAAAGGGGCACACCAAGGGCACACCATTCTATCAGGGGCACACCAAGGGCACACCTCAGACAAAAAAGGGGCACAAAAGGGGCACACCCAACTGAATGAAAATCAACTCGTTAACCCCATAGAGGGGCACACGAAGGGCACACCAACCCCACAAGAAGGGCACACCGAGGGCACAGAAAACATCCCCCCTGCTTCCCCCTCTCCCCTTATTTCCCCCGCTCCCCCTATTATTCCTACACCCCCTATACCCCCCTCAAAAAAAGAAAAAAAAGGAGCGTTTTCGAAAAAATTCTTCGACGGGATCATGGAAAGATTCAATCAGACAATGACCGGAAAGAGCGTTCCCCGCTGCACAAAGATGTCCGACGAACGATGCCAGGCCGTACGAAATTTCATAGCCGACTACTCCGTGGCCGATATCGACAAGCTCATCCAAAAGGCAGCAGCCTCTCCACGTCTCACTGACGGACGCTCAGGCAAGCGCATCACCTTTGACCTCCTCTTCAACCCACGCTACTATGTCGGCATCATGGAGGGAGCCTGGGACTCCTTCCTATCCGCAGGCAGCGGTTCCGCCACTGCAGAAAATAATGAATATGCCGACGAGCCTCAGCAGCCAAAAGGAAAGTCCTGGCTTGAGGCAGCTGCCGAGAAGGCCCGCCTGAAACAGCAGCAGAAAGACGAAGAGGAACGGCAGCGGCTGCAGGCCATAATCCAATCCATACCCAGCGAGAGCAATCCCCAGCGTATCATCGACGCCCTCAAGGCCAAGAGCGCAAACGGCACGCTCGCACGCCTCGGCATCACATGGCAGCCCCCCGATACGCCATCCATGCCAACAACCGAAAAGGAAGTCACCCCCTCCGACCTCACCTACATTCAGTCCATCTTAAACCGTAAATAGCATAAACGTTATGTATGTTGCTATTCCATAGCAACTTCAACGAAATAATTAATCAAAAAATTTAAGCAGCAATGGCAATAATGAAAACCGTAACATCCAAATGGAAAGAGTGCATCGTCCGCTATGAGAAAACCATAGAAGACGGCACACAGAAGAAAGTAAAAGAGACCTACGTCGTAGATGCACTCTCCTTCACCGAAGCCGAGGCCCGCATCACCGAAGAGATGAAGTCCTACATCAGCGGCGATTTCGAGATCGTCAACATCAATCCCGCCCAGTACGGCGAAATCATGTTCTCCGACGATCCCGCTGCCGACAAGTGGTACAAAGCCCGCCTCCAGTTCATCACCCTCGACGAGAAGACCAAGCGCGAAAAGCGCACCAACGTCTATTATCTCTGCCAGGCCTCATCATTCGAGAACGCACGGGCAAACATCGTCCAGGTCATGTCCTCCACCATGATCGACTACGTCATTGCAAAAGTCGAGGAAACCAGCTTCATGGACGTCTTCGTCCACAACCGCGAATAGTCCCGTCATTTAACAGGCGATTCCATCGCCAAACCCCAAGAACCCTAATACAATGCCCACCGACAACTATGGATTCGAAAACCGTCAGGCAGACATCCGCGCCAAGGTCGCCACCATCTGCCTCAAATACATGGACGCCCATCATCTCACGCGCGCCCAGTTCGCCAACCTCATACGGCTCTCTCCGCAGCAGCTCAAGGAGATCATCAACCGTAACTCCAACACCACCCTCAACGTGCTCGTCAAAATCAGCACCGTCACGGGTCAGAAAATCGAAATCTAAGTAAAGTATGTTGCTACTCTGTAGCAACCCCAAAAACAAGTAAAAGTATGAACCAAATGAAACAATTCACCGGGACCAAGACCGTCAAGGCCTGTCCCATGACACTCGGAGAGGCCGAGAAACTCCTCCACCGTCACATCGACATCTCATCCGTCGAAAACCGCCATCTCACCCCCGGCTACCTCGTCGAATACGGAGAGGATGGCGACAACTACCGCTCCTGGTCACCTCAGGACGTCTTCGAGCGAGCCTACCGTCCCAGCGACACATTCCTCGAGCGCATGCTCATCGAGAAGCAGCAGGTCAGCACCCGCTACCTCCGCGGACGCGAGTTCACCTTCTCACAGCAGTTCCTCCAGATCGACCGCCATCAGCAGATACTCCTCCGCAAGCAGCTCGATGCCATGGAGCAGTACCTCTACATCCTCTCCAAGCGCATAGAGATAGCCCAGAACACCGAAACCATAAAAACCGACGAAGCCAAATGAACACCCCCGTCAACATCGCCCTCGACATCGAGACCCTCTCCACACGTCCCACAGCGGCCATCATAGCCATTGCCGCACGCGTCTTCTCCTTCACCGGCGAAAGTCCTGTATGTTGCGATTCTATCGCAACCCAGTTCACGGCCCTCGTCAACCCCGCATCATGCGCCATGGAAGGCCTCCATTTCGACATGGACACCATCCGCTGGTGGTCGCGCCAGTCCTCCGAGGCACGTGCCCCCTACGAGCAGACCACCGGCCAAGACATCCCCATCGTCAAGGCTCTTGACAGTCTATACCGCTGGCTCAATGACATCCGCTCCGCCTCCCCCTCCGGCAAGATCCTCATCTGGACACAGGGCACTGACTTCGACATCGCCATCCTCCGCTACGCTTTCGCCCACGTCCTCGGCTACGAAACCCCGTGGCACCACGACGAAGTACGCGACGCACGCACCTTCATCCACGCCACCCTCGGCCTCATCCATCCCGAAGTGGAGAATCCCTACGCCCTCATCCCCCCAAACCCGTCCTGGAAGCATCATCAGCCACTCTCCGATGTCGACAACCTCATCTGGAACGTCCGTCAGGTAGCCCTCATCGCCAAAAAGGCCCTATTAACCCCATAACTCCCATAATCCCCATAACTCCCATCACTCAATGAAAATAGTGACAAGATACGTAGCAAAGGATGGCCGCACCTTCGACGATCCGCTCAAATGCCAGGACTACGAAGACCACCAAATGGGCGTAATACGCGGTTCCGTAGCCGCGCTCCTTGAAAGCTTGAAAGGACTCCCGCAGGACAACTTCTGCACCTGCATCTTCTACATCAGTGAAGAATCAGGGAAAAGCATCTATGCCCGCGTGACGCTCGACCTCGAGCCCTTCCTTTCCCCCTACGTGAACGTGGAAGACCTCGATATTGACGCGCGCCGCCTCACCTGTACCATAGGCCAGTTGATGAAGGGTATTGAACGGTACGACAAGGACGCTCCCGTCTGTGGAATGATGATGCATGGCGACAATATTTCCTTCAATGGTAATGTCTGTATATTCCAATGCAACAACCCCGAATGCTGGGAAAATAAATCCGAGACCCGGTAGTCCCGCATTTCACCGTAAGTTGCGGTTCTGCCGCAACCCATAACAATTCCAAAAGAAAATGAGCATAAAGAACAACCTCCCACCATCGCCCTCCGGAACCTACGTCGTCTACGACCAGTTCCACTTCGGCTCCCCCGACCACCTGGCGATTCCCGTTAAAGGCCAGTCTGAAGCCCTCGACATGTACCGCTTCCAGTCTCTCGCCAATCCCGACAAGTCTATCGGCCTCACAACCGCCGAAAAGTATAAACAGTATGTTGCGACTCTGTCGCAACCCCAAACCCCAATCACAACAATGACACCAAAAAAGTTTTTCGACCTCGTCTCACAGATGCGCCAGGCGCAAAGAGACTATTTCAAGACCCGCACTCCCCAATCGCTCCAAGAGTCCAAGCGTCTTGAGCGCCTCGTTGACTCCGAGATAGACCGCGTAAAGAAAATCACCACCGAGCCCCAGTTAGACTTTGGATAAGAAAAGTATGAAAACACCTATTACATATTACGGTGGCAAGCAGCAGATGGCATCTGCCGTTTTAGGAATGATGCCGGCACACAAGATTTACTGTGAGCCGTTCTTCGGAGGGGGTGCCGTGTTTTTTGCCAAAGGGCCGTCGTTTCTTGAAGTTATCAACGATAAAAACGATTTACTTATTACCTTCTATAAACAGTGTGTCAACAATTTCGAGGCCCTGCAGCAGAAAATTCAGAACACACTACATTCTGAATCGGAGTATAAAAAGGCAAAGAAAATCTACAATAATCCGAAGTATCATTCAAAAACAGATATTGCCTGGTCTGTGTGGATGGTCACCAATATGTCTATCATGGCCACGCCAAAAGGGAGCTGGAAACGTGACAACGGTACCGGAGGGTCACACGTAGGAGTCTCAATTGATTCACACAGAAACAATTTCACAAAACAAGTCTATGAACGTTTGCGCTTTGTGCAGATTTCATGCCACGATGCAATAGATGTTATTCGAGAAAGAGACAGTGAAGACACGTTTTTCTATCTCGATCCACCATATATCAACTGCGACCAAAAGCACTATAACGGATATACACAAGACGATTTCAGGCAGTTGCTTGATGTGCTAGTTTCCATTAAAGGAAAATTTATACTCAGTAACTTTATGTCTGACGTGTTAAATGAATTTATCGACAAATGTCATTGGCATTATAAGATTTTCGATAAGAAATGTATGATTCCTGCTTTGCGCTCCACTCCGCGAAGGAAACAGGAAGTATTAGTTTACAATTACACACTTCAATCTCAATTATTCGACCTATGATCCCACAAGAATTCCCCGTATTTGTCCCCTGGAATGGCAAAATGCTTCAGGGCAGCCTCATCAGCGAGAACTACCTCATGGGAATGACAGCCGTGAGAATCCCTCTTCAGGGATGCCACCCCATCGCCCTTTTCGCCCCCGCTCATATCTACCGAACGCCACAGGAAGCAGGATTGGGAAATTCCCCGAAAATTTCCCCTGTTCCCCCGAAAGTTTCCGAAGCGACCAAGTGCGAGGCATTCAAGAAATCCCATTGGGACCACGCTCACAACCACCTCATGACAGACGCCCTCGACGAGTTCTATTCCCTCTGGAAAGCCGAGCACACCCCTTCCGGACATACTGAGAAGCCAGTGCCCCCACCTTCACCGCAGGCAGCGGTTCCGCCGCGGCACAAATTCCCCATCCAATTGAGTCTCTTTGAATAAAAACAAACATCACAAATAAAGGAAAAATAATATGGATACCTACAAAGAAAAATACGAAAAACTGGTCGGAGCAATCAAGGTGTTGCGAGATAATAACCAGTCTGATGAAGGCATTCAAAATTGGGTGAATGATAATGTTCCCGAAGCTGCAGAGAGCAAAGATGAAAGGATAAGGAAAGCACTCATTAGAAACTTTACTAATCAGCATTCAAGTAATTTTCCTACTGCTGATGGTTTTACAAGAGAACAAATACTCGCTTGGCTCAAAAAGCAAAAACCAATCCAAAACATCAATAAAGAAGATGAAGAGGTCAGGCAGTATATTATTAGAATAATGAAGCAAAAAGACATAAATGTACCGATGGTTAAAAAGGCGCTTGCTTGGCTTGAAAAGGAGGGTAAATCTGATAAAATAGTAGAAAAAGCAAAAATAGAAAAACAAAGAGTTCTTGTTACAGAGTCTGATGGAAGTGCAAATATAGATTGGGACACCCGTAGTCTTAAAGATGCAAGAAGGTTATTAGAATACGGCTTGCAATATATCAATACAGAACTTGAAAAACAAGGTAAACAGAGGTTTGATTGGAGTAAAGAGGATTCTTTGATGATTGAAGAAACTTTGTTTTTTCTAAGAGAGTATCAGCAGTCAAATAGATGTAAGGATGAGAACGGTATGCAAAACTCCGTATCTTGTGAAAAATGGCTCAAATCCCTCAAAGACCGTATTCAACCTAAGACCACTTGGAAACCAAGTGAAGAACAAATGGATGCTTTAAATAGTGCTCGATGGAATGCGCCATTTAAGATAGAAATCCTTGATTCTTTGTGTAATGACTTAAAGAAACTAACAGAATAAAGTTATTGAATTATGAAACAATTTATTTTAGGATTATTTTTACTTTTCAGCGTTGACGGGATGGCTATTCACATCCATCATTTTCATCACTATTACCGTCCGCATCACCACAGTCATGTGACAACTCAAACAAGAAAGGTGCAACCACACAAGGTACAAGCACGCAAGGTTCGTACGATAATTCGGCATGAACCAAAAGTAGTAAATACTTTCTGGCGCAATGGAATCTTGTATTACATAATCCTTAATCCAAGAAGAGGTCATGTTTACGACAATGGGTTGGTACTGTGTGAGGGTTGTAATAAAGTATTAGTTAAAAAAGGAGTAAAATACTGTAGCAAATGCAGAAGAATTAACGGGTTAAAATAAAATCAATTTTGATTATGGAAGCACCAAAGAAAATTTATATTCACCCCGATATAGGTGGTAGAGAGTTTTTGCGTCCTTGGTTACATAGGCCAGCAAATAACGAAAGTGTTGAGTACACCCAAACTGACGCCTTTATTGAGAAGGCATTGGCGTACTTAAATAGCAAGTTCTATTTCCATAATGCTTTTTATGGGGTTGTAAGCACCGATTTTAGTGCTATGGAAGAATTGTTTGAGGACTTCAAAAACTATATGAAAGGAGAGTAAGGCATGAAATGGCATCTAATTCTTATGATTGTGTGGTCATTGTATTACATTGTATGGAAAATATACTTGTATTCAACATCAATAACTATTACATATGAGAAGCCATCTACAGGAAAGATGTGTGATTTCTTACGGTGGAAAAGACGCGTAAAGTATTATGTTAAAGAATATTTTCATTGGTATGGAATGGAGCATTTAAAGACTATTATGCTTGCTTGGGTCATTTATGGTGGATTTTTTATTTGGTAAAGATATGAAGAAGTTTTTGATAACTATATCCCCTCTTTGTGCGATATTGTTCGCTGCAATGTGGTTTTCTTGGGGATTGAAAGGAGCGTTTGCGTTCTTTGGCGCAGTAATATTCGTTATTGCTTTGGCATTGGGACTTGCCAAATGGATGGAGTTTGTAGATAAACATATAAAAGATTGATTATGGCACAATACATTGATAAATCCGCTGTAGTGTCGGAGATAGAAAAGGAAATAAAGGAATATGCAACTGCCTTTAGTAACATGGATTTTAAATCCTATGAGGCAGGATTAATTGCAAAAGGTAAATATCGAATGTCACAAGAAGTTCTTTCTTTCCTCAACACCCTTGAAGTGAAAGATGTGGACTTGGAGAAAGAAATTGGTCTATTCACAACAAAGGAATTATTGAAGAAGAGGAATCACTCAACAGGCGTATATCATTTTACACAGAATGATATTGATAACATTGCCAAACATTTCTTCGAACTTGGCCTTGGCGTTCAAACACCAGTTTTCATATATAAGCCATCTCCTCAAAATTTGGCTTCGGAACTTGGACTTAAAGCACAGAAAGTAGAATAAGTTATGAAAGTTGTAAGAATTGACTGGATAGATAGCTGTGCATCAAATCTTAATTGGGTGTTTCCAGAAGACTTTAAAGAGAACGTTGAACCCATAACAATAACAACGTATGGTGTAGTTTTTCAGGAGACAGATAAAGTTATCACAGTTGCACAAAATTATGGATATAACCCTGAACAAGTATGCTCATTGATGACGATACCAAAAGGATGTATTCAATCTATAAAAGAAATAGACCATATTGAGCAATCAACATAGAAAAGAGAATAAGTTATGAGTATAGTTATACAATGCCCCTATCTTGCGACAGATGGTCTTTCAAGATTTTGTATGAATGGAAAATTTCCGTGTAGTTGTGAAACATGTAGTTGTTCTGACAAACAATATGTTGAAATCACTACAACCACAACTTCTGGCACAAGTGCATGGCCTAATTATTTAAAAGAAAAATAAAGTTATGGAAGCAAAAGATTTAATGATTGGTGATTGGCTTCTTGATGGTAATGTTTACGCACAAGTTACCTCAATTACATGTGACGGGAACATCGAAACTACCCGAAATGTCCTCTCCAACATCGAGTTGGTTGAATCAATCCCTCTCACTTCAGAAATCCTTAAAAAGAACGGATTTACTAAATCTACACCGCCTCCAGGAATTCATGCAAGATGTCATAATTTGGATAATAAAGAAAAAAAATATCATCTTACTATTGCAAATTATAATAAATATAAAAGGCTGTTGCTAAATGTAGATTCGGTAGACTCTGAATGTTTTAATATTAGATGTGATTATGTCCATGAGCTCCAGCATGCTCTCCGTATTTGCGGGATTGAAAAAGAAATAGTTTTGTGAGTTATGATGGCACCAGATAAAATATACATCCATGAGGCAAGCGCCCCGGAATTGACAGATAAGTTGCCTTATCATATCGAATATATCCGCAAGGATGCCTTTATTAAGAAGGCTTTAAAATTTCTTGATGGGTGTATTCCCGATTATATAAATTTGAAACATGCTAATGTCGATACATTTATGGATGTTGATAATGAAAGATTTATTGAGGACTTTATAAACCACATGAAAGGAGAGTAAAGTTATGAGTATAGTTATACAATGCCCCTATCTTGCGACAGATGGTCTTTCAAGATTTTGTATGAATGGAAAATTTCCGTGTAGTTGTGAAACATGTAGTTGTTCTGACAAACAATATGTCGAAATCACTATAACCACAACTTCTGGTACAAGTGCGTGGTCTAATTATTTAAAAAAAGGAATAATAGGAGGATAAGTTATGAAACTAGTATTCGAAGACAAAGAAGTGTATGTGAATGACGATAAGGTATTTGAGAAGGACACCGACAAATATCTTGGCAACTGTTATATTAATGAAACAGGAGATATGTATGTAAAATCACCTTATCACAAAGGAGAAATATTATATATTGAATAAAAATAATTTTGAATATGGCGCAGTATATAAACAAAAACGTTTTGGTAGCTGAGATAGAAAGAAAATATGAAACCAATTTAATTGGTGCCCATAGTGCATTTAGAAATGGTAAGATCGAGGCGTTGCGAGAAGTGAAAGATTTCCTCAACACCCTTGAAGTAGAAGAAGTATGGGAATTTGTAAGCAATAACTTGGAGGAAGAAATAACTCGCTGTATAGTCGATGAAGACATGAATTTTGCTGAAGTTGCCCGCCACTTTGCCCAATGGCAGAAACAGCAGTTAATGAAAGATGCTGTGGACGGTTCTGTTTGTGCGCAGCGTCCTAATGGAGAAGTTATAGTTCGTACTAATTTCATACGCGCAGGTTTAGCACTTATGGAAAAAGTGAAAATTATAATCATAAAAAAATAAAGTTATGAAGAAAATTATGTTCAGTGAGCGTTACGGTCTACAGCAGGCCGTGCTCGACGGTACCAAGACCATGACCCGCCGCATCGTTCCGGAAGGAACTATACGTATGGCACAAATGGAGGTTAGTATCCACGGTGGTAATTTAGCCGATCGCATCAAAGACCATTCTCTCTATCTGTGGCACGACGAGGTGGCCATTGCCCAGGCATATAAAACGCTCCGGTGGCCTGCCCTGCCTGGCATTGACTGGGAAGCAATAATTGACGAAGTGACACACTCGAAGGGTTGGAATAACAAAATGTTCGTCCGTGCCGACCTCATGCCCCATCGCATCCGGATCACCAACATCAAGGTAGAACGCTTGCAGGATATCAGCATCGAGGACTGTCTGCGTGAAGGTGTAGATAGCTTCGTCAGGACCTATCAGTGTCGAAATAAATGTTGTGAACCTACGCCACGCGAAGCCTTCGGCTGCCTTATCGACCGCATTAGCGGCAAAGGCACATGGATGCGTAATCCCTGGGTGTTCGCCTATGAGTTTGAACTAATTAAGTATATGTAAACAATTAAACTATGGGATGGAAAAAGGTAAAAGAGCACTATGGCATCAAACATATTGTGCAAGTAGATTCACGAAGCGATTACGGAAAAGTGCCGTGCATCCTCATTGGCTCACCGTACATTGGCGACATTATCGCCATTCGTATCTCTGATGCTAAGATTCTCAAACGCTATACAGATGGCCCATTTACAAGCAGTCTGCTCTACGAGCTGCAACAACAACTGGATAAAGACGAAAAGAATGGAACCCTGAAACAACTTATCGATGAACAGGACACCTTTGATCGCCTGTTGCCGGTCTATTGTATTGACGATCACAAACACATCGTCATGATGTACTGCGAATACTACGGCTACCCGAATGTAACAGTCAATGGAAAACTCATGTACGAAAATACATTCTACTCAAAAGTCAAAGCGGCACGTTACTATCTTCTGCGACAATCAGATGTTAAGTGGCGGTGGTGGCGGCGAGATATATGTAATCGATTAAGAGATATAGGCCGTTACGTCAAATCCCTATACTATCCAATAAAAGAAGTGTATGATTTCATTTATGTAAGATGCTGGGGACGCTTCTTTATAAAAGAATACAAAACCAAATAATTATATACAAGTTATGAAGATAGAAATCAATACAAAGTTCGATATCGGTGACGTCGTTTGGTTTATGAACAATAACGTACCGCGTAGCGCCAAAATCATTGGGATTATTATCAATCAACGCGAGATAGAGACCAACTTCAAGGGGCAGACGTACAGAAACTCAGGAGGCATGTTTCATTATCATCTTTTGGGTACACCGTCATCCATTTATGAAGAATATGCATTCTCTTCAAAGAAAGAACTTGTAGAATCGCTAATGAGCGAAGGAGACAATGAAAAATAAAGTATATTGCTGTGTCACAGCAACTCATAAACCCAACAATAACCATGTCAAAGCAAAAGTTAATCTACATCAGCGGAAAGATCGGCTCCAAGAAAGTCTCAAAAAAGATTGAAGCCAAGTTCCGCAAGGCCCAGGACCGCCTCCTCACCGACGGATGGGCCGTCATCAACCCCGCCAGCCCGAAGTCACAGGAGCGTACAAAGCAGGAAGTGGCCATTGAGGAAAAGAAGTGGCAGAATCTCAAATACGGAAAGTTCGACTGGTACGCATGGGTGCTCCTCTGGGACATGCACCTGCTCGCACTCGCCGACGCCATCTACATGCTCGCCGACTGGCAGGACTCCCCGGGAGCCATCGCCGAACACGCCTACGCCAAGGCCTGCGGCAAGCAGATCATCTACGAACAGGCTACCCATTTACCGTAAGCTGCGGTTCTGCCGCAGCCTCATCCCATCCACAATTTGGAAAAAATATCATAAAACTCTCATTATCACTCACTAATTTTGTAATATGATCATGAATATCAAAGAGAAAATCATCCGGTTGCACGACAGGATCACCATCTGGGCCATCCACCGTTTCAACGTGCAGCTGCCCGACCTCCTGCGGACCGAGCTACCCGTCTCAGGCCGCATCTACTACTATTACGGACGCTGGCTGAAGCTCATGCCACACACCTCCGAGATGCAGCGTCGCATACGCGAATTCCAGGAGTCACACGACATGTACCTGCTCGACATCCCCGACGATTCCATCTCACGCATCGGACAGCTCAACCGCAAGGCAGAGCTCCAGCAAGAAATCAGCAAGCTCGTATGCACCTCCTGCCCGCTCATGCGCATCGGACTGCCCTGCCGCAAGTTCTACACCTCACCCTCACGCACCGACGATCTCTGTCTCACACACCATTACCAGATTATAAAAGGAAAAAACCATGCCGAAGAAATTATCACCCGATAGCCCCAACCGCCCGCGCAACGTCATCAAGCGTCAGCGCCGCGCCGCCCATGAAGCCCACAAGCGCATCATGCAGCAGAAAAAGGAAACCGAAACCGTTGCAGCTCAACAGTCAGCCGGTTCCTCCGTAGGCAGCGGTTCCGCCGCTGCCAAAAAGGTAGAGCATGTTGCTGAGCCTCAGCAGCAAAAAGTCTTCCACGCCGACCACGTCCGCGATGTCAAGAACTACATCTCCCGCCTCAAGCAGAAGATCACACTCCCCTTCCAGGTCCAAACCCTCCGACGCGGAAAGATCTCCACCGTCCTCATCATCAACCGGGACGGCCGTGAGCGCGAGCTCCTCCCCGACCGTCCCGGCGACCACCGCGTACTCTGCCACCGCTCCGTAGCCCGAACCATCACCTCCTCCATGTGCGTCTTCTCCAAGATCACACAGTCAGAGCGCATTATCAAGCCCGGCGACACACTCCCCGACGGCACTGTCAGCGAGGTTGAGCGCCGCGAGTTTATCGACGGCTCCTGGACCATCGCCCCCTGCGCCCCCGCCATGCTCAACGGAACCACCGTGCAACACGTCCGCCGACGTCCCTTCTTCTTCCTCCGCCGCTACTGGTACGAGATCTCCTTCGACGGACGCGTACAGCCCGGAGGACTATTCTACGACTATGGTATCTCACCCCTCACCCGTCGTCAGCGCCTCTACATCACCCACGAGTACATCCCCGTCCGCCACTCCGATGCCGAGAACGACTACTTCCGCTTCTGGCGCTACAAGTCCAGCATCCCCAAGCCATAAGAATGTCCCGTCTCTTGTATGTTGCCATTCCTTGGCAACCCCCTCCCCATTACCCGGTTACCCGAATAAAAAAGAACATCCATGAACAAGAATATCCGCTTCCAAGGCCTCAGCCTCACACCCGACGAACTCGCCGCCCCCGAGGGCGCACTCGCCCTCTCCGCCAACATCGAGATCCACGACGCATCCCTCCGCCCCTCCATCATCAAGGGCACACCGGCCACGTACCCGCTGAAAGTATCCAACACCGTCGCCCGTCTCCGATACGTCCACACCACCGTAGCCTACACCCACTTCCTGGCCACCGTCGGCGACAGCCTCTACTGGTTCCATGAGAACGGAAGCCTCGGTGGTAGTGGCGCATACACCATCTACACCTTCTCCTCCATCATCAAGCTGGAGTCCGTAGGCAATACCCTCGTCGTCCTCGATACCAACGGTATCCACTACATCCTCTGGAACCAGAAGCAATCCACCTACGAATACCTCGGCCAGCAGCCACCCTTCGTCGATCTCCAGTTCTCACTCTCCAGCCAGAAGTACTGCTCCGATTGGCAGATGAAATACGGTGAAGAAACTCCTTCGAGTGCCATCGGCACCTGCATCTCCATACCCAAGGACGATGCCTACGACATCAACGACATCGACATATCCTCTTCAGGAACATCCGGCAAGCTCAACAAGCAGCAGTCAGCCATGACCGAGGCAGCATGGGCCGTCATCAACCGCACCAACGCCGTCACAGCCGAGAAAGGCTACTTCTACGCACCATTCCTCGTACGCTACTGCTACCGCCTCTACGACGGGTCATCCATACTCCACTCCGCACCCGTCATCATGCCCGTAGCCTTCGAGGAGCCCTTCATCGTACGCTTCGAGAACGCCGACGTATATCGTGATGGCAACGTGAGAATCAATATCCACGGAGGAACAGTCACCATCGAAGGCAACGACTACGACAACGTGCTCACCTACTACCCGTCAGCAGTATCCCTCACCTACCGCAACCGCACAGCCTCTGCCTTTACGCAGCTCCGCAACAGATGGAAAGATATCGTCAAGTCCATCGACGTCTTCGTCTCACCGCAGGTCACACCCTACAAGCCCGACTCTCTCATCACATCCATATCCGTCAAGGACCAGAACTGGGGACTCCGCAATGCCCAGGTTCGGAACCTCCCATCCATCTACAATCAGGAACGTGCCGCACTCGACCTCCCACGCATGTCCGAAGACGAATACATCACCGCCCTACGCAACACCTCCAACTTCTACCTCTTCCACTCCTTCAACCTCGAAGAAACACTCGCCACTTCATACACCGAGATCAACGACGGCATCAACACACAGGGCATCGTGGCACGTGAGCAGATGACCGACGACTACAAGACGCATAATCTGCTTCTTCCCATGGATACAGGCAAGTCCTCGTTATATGTCTATAACCACCGCCTCAACGCATCCGCGCTTAAAGAACGGCTCTACGAGGGATTCCCGCTCTACAGCAACGCATGGACTGACAGTCTCTTTTCCTACATGACCGTCCGCAAGGTTATCGTACTTCTGCAGACCGATCAGGGAACAAAGACCGTCATCCAGGACTATGGTTCAGGAAACTCAATTTCTTTGGCACAGTTATGCACGAACATCTTCTTCTACCCTGATTCAAGGGCTGTCAAGACCATTATTGAAGTATATGTTGATGGTTCTGTGCGTCACTGGATATTCCCCATGAAGCAGCACCCGCAGCTCAACGGAGCCTACGCCGACATTCCCTTCACGTTGAAGCCTGAATTGATTGTCCATGCGCAAATCACTCCTACACCGGGAGCCTACTCCGCAACCGTCGACGACCTCGTCGAAATGCCCAACAAGATCTACACCTCCGAGGTCAACAATCCCTACTACTTCCCCGTATCCGGCATCAACACCGTAGGCACAGGAACCGTACTCGGAATGGCATCCACCACCCGCGCGCTCACACAAGGACAGTTCGGACAGTTCCCGCTCATCGCTTTCACCACCGACGGCATCTGGGCCCTGTCCGTATCCTCAACGGGTTCCTACTCCGCCATACACCCCATCAGCCGCGACGTATGCACCAACCCGAAGTCCGTCTGCCAGCTCGATCAGTCCGTGGCTTTCGTCAACACTCGCGGTCTCGCACGAGTCGTCGAGCAGAACGTCGTACCCATGTCAGAACAGCTCATCGGACCATGGACCGACATCGAGCACGTCTTCGACGAACTCTTCACCTACTTCCAGTCTAAGACCGACATACAGAAACTCATCCGTTTCTCCGACGATCCCATCTCATTCCTGCAGTCAGCCGTCCTCCTCTACGACTCGGCCTCAGCGCGCATACTATGCATACCAGCTACGCCGGCAAGTGCCGACGTCACCGCTGATTCACAGGTCATCTTCGCCTACAGCACCACCGATCAGACCTGGTCTACGCTCATCACCAAGGTCATCCAGGCAGCCGTCCCAGGCTACCCCCATCCCTACATCCAGCAGAAGGACGGATACGTCATCTGCCTCAGCACCCCCTACCCCTACTCCACCGTCCCCTTCTCCGCAGGCAGCGGTTCCGCCGCTGCACAACCCATCGACGGCCTCATCCTCTCCCGTGCCCTCTCCTTCGGCGACGCCATGTACGCCATTGCCGACATCGCCCACCACAAGATGGCCACAGAGCGCCCCATGATGTTCATCTACGGATCCAACGACCTCCGCCAGTGGCACTACGTCGGCCGCACCAACCAGACCCACGTCAGCTACCTCCCCGCTCATTCCTACCGCTATTTCCGCATAGCACTTGCCCTCTCCCTCGTCCCCTCCGAGCAATACATCTCCACCTCTCTCGCCGTCTTCGAGAAATTCCCAAAACTCTAAAAACAAAGAGGAGACCGCCCAAAGCAGTCTCCTCTTATCAAAAAATGTCTCGTCTTTTCCTGTGGCGATTGTATCGCCGCTCCCCCTTCTCCGCAGGCAGCGGCTCCGCCGCGGCTCACACCCACGTCGCCTGCACGTTCCCCATCTTCTCCCGCGCACGCAGCGCCCCTTCGAAGTTCACCAGGTCTTCCTTGTCGGCCAGCTCCTTATATTCACCGGCCTTGTCGTTTGCCTGGTTCTGCAGGAAGCGCCACATCACGTAGTCCACGATATACTTGTGCGCAAAGTTCTTCAGCGCGTCAGTAGCGCTCGTGTTGAAGTTCGGGATCTTCATCACCAGCGTCACCGTCTCAAACGTAGCCGTCGTCTCCGTCTTGAAGGAAATCTCCTTCACCACGTTAGCATCCCAGCTGCCCGCTGATTTGTCCGTCACAAACTCCCAGGCTTTACTCTGGTACACACACTTCTCACCAGCCTCATACGCCGTGCCCGTATTGAACGGATTGTTCGGCACCGTCACCGTGCTCGATGATTTCACCAGCCTTTCCAGCCGATTATCATCCTCCGTCCGTCCCGTCGTCAGGTACTTCATCGCCTTGTACTTCAGGTTACCGAAAGCCTCTGTGTGAGCCCTGCAGATGATGCTGCGGCTCTCCGGGTCATACGGACTCGCAATGTCACTCTTCAGCTCCTCCGAGGCAGCCTCGCCAAGGTTCTTGCTGATCATGTTGCAGGCTGCCAGGATATCGTCCGTCGTCTCCTTCAGCCTCAGCTCAATAACAATCGTTCTTTCCATAATATCTCTCGTATTTTAGTCACTATTCATAGAACAATCCGCTCATACCCTCCCGCATCAGGTCCCTTCCCACCCGGTAAGGCTTAGGGTCATCCCTCTCGCGCTCCCCTTCCCCCGATGGCAGTCCCGCGGCATCGTCCTTCTCCTCCGTGTCCTCCCGCCGCTCCTGAGCATCACCGCCACCGCCAGTGCCGTCCTTCTTCCCTTCATCATCCTCCCGCCGCTTCTGTCCTGTATGCTGCGACTCTGTCGCAGCCTTCCCCTCCGTATCCCTTTCGCGCTCCCCTTCCCCCGATGGCAGTCCACCGGAAGCATCTTTCTCATCTGTGTCCTCCCTGTGCGCCTCACCCTCAAACGCCAGTTCCCTGAAGTTCATCACGTTCAGGATTCCCTTCAGGTCGTTGGCCGTCAACTCCGTATAGTTCGGCGCGTTCACCTCCGCAAAGTCACTCAGCCAGCCTGCCATCACAGCATGCACGAAGTAGTACTGCACGCGGTTCGTCAGCAGACCCGTCAGCTTCTGGCTCCAGTAGTCACCGGGATCCAGCCTCAGCGTATAGTCACCGGCAGTCGCCGAAAGGTCATACCCCGCCGACGTCTCCAGCACCCACTTCTTCAGCGTGTCCTCCAGGTCGTTCACCGCATCCCTCCACCAGATATCCAGTTTACGCCGTTCACTCTCACTCGCCCACAGCTGTTCAAACGAAGGCACGCCCCCGTTATGCTGCGCTATCATGGCCGAGAGGCCTTCCACGATCCCCAGCACCTTCTCCCTCTCTATCGTAATCGTCACGTTCATATCGCAAAAATAACAATTATCCCCTTTCCCTCCATGATAAATTTCCCAATTAGGCAACAATAAAATGTCCCGTCTCTTCTCCGTTGCTATTCCATAGCAACAAAAAAAGGTGTACCTCAAAAGGTACACCTGTAAGATTAACACATCTCGAACATTAGAACTTTACCTCCTCCAGGCGTTCCACTATATTTTCAAACTTCTCCTGGATGAGTTCTTTCTGCTTGCTGCCGGCTTTCGCCAGACCACTCTTGTACTTACGCATCAAAGACGGGTTGATGCCTATCGACTTAGCCAGTTCTGAGGCATTGATAAAGGGAAAACTCATGAAAAATGCACTCATGTCATACTTGTACACCACTTCATAGCCTTCCCCGTACCATTCGGGATTCTCGCCGGTACTCTCCTTGTAGTATTCAGCCTGTTCGTTAATCATCTCTTCAAAGTCTTTACGGGCTTCTTCTTCTGTCAATCCATAACCAGTAACAGGTATCCTGTCATCCTCGGCATAAATCCCGTAGCCTCCGTCACCCGACTTCTCGATAACGCCAACAACTGTTACCATTTTCTTTTTCATTAGACTAAAAATTAAATTAAACCAAATATATATATGTGTGTAATCGTATTCCCTTGTCTCACATGCTCATCTTCTTGCTGGAAGACCCATCCCCGAAGGGATGGGAGAACTCGTACATTCTGAATCGTTTAATCAATACCGGCATCCTTCTTCATCTTATTGAGCGTCCCTGTGGGAATCTCCTTCGCAGGATGTCGGCCGACTGGGATGAAATGTGTAACACCTTCCTTCACGTATCTCGCGTGCTTGGCACCTTTACCCTTATCAAGACTCCAGCCGTTTTCTTCCAAAAGTCTATAAAATTCGTTGAATTTCATATCTCATATTTTAATAACAATGCAAAAGTAACGTTTCTGTTCCAAAACACCAAATATATTTGGAACAAAATCGTTACTTTTAAGTTTTTTAACCAAAATCCCCGCCTATCCTCCCGAACCGGCGGGGTTGAAAAAGAAAATTATCAGTTCATAAATCCTAACAATTACAAAACTTAAATATCTAATAAACTAACTACAAGACTAACTACAAGACTAACTACTCCCTTCGTTTTACAAACGTATTATATCTTATGGTAGAATGTGGGTTGAAGTTTACGACCTTCACCTCATATCCCTTCACGCCCCACTTCCACCACAAAAACCTATGCTTGAACTCCTTCTTCACCGCCACCGCCAGCGAGTCCTTGACCGAGTATTTCAGCCGCTTATTATGAAACTCAAATTCCGCCCACGCATCCTTATAGAAAAAGATGGAGTCTTCTTCCGAATTATTCTGCTGTGCCACAGCAGACATAACAACCGAATCCCTCGTTTCCATCCCCGTCTTCTGGAGGCTCACAAGTTCCTTTGCTGCAATCCCCGCATCCTTCAGCAGCCTGCGGTCTTCATCCGTCAGCACCTCCTTGATTTTCTCCACCTCCACCACTTTCTGCGTGACGATCTCCACGCTGTCGCGGATGGTGTCCCTCTTCAACGGAACGTACTGCTGCTGCTTGGCAAGTTCTTCCCGAAGCTGCTCAATCTCCCGCTTCAACTCTCGATTACACGAAGTCAGCATTCCAAGAATAATCAGCCCCAGAAGCAACGCCCACATCAAATACCTGTCCTTGTTCATTACGAAGTTATTATTAAGTTATTACGAAGTTATTATTAAGTTATTACGAAGTTCTTACTAAGTCCACCTCAAATCATTAACCCGATTCAGCCACCCCCTCAGGAACTTCACCTGTCTGCCCTTCGCTATCCGAGTATAGAAAGCCCTACGCGCATCACGAATCGCCTTCCAGAGTTCATGCTGACCTCTCCGATAGCCGTTGAGAGCCGCCAGCGACTTAGCCCCGAATAGACCGTCAGCAGCCACACCGAGCACCTTCTGCGTATTCGTGATGGCATATCGGCCTGAACCCCAGTACCAATCCACTACCATCACCGCCACGTCCTCGCTCTTGAAGGCATCGGCGTTCACCTTATCCCAATAATAGGTCTTCAAGATGGCTCTCCATTCCTGGAAAGATATGTTCCGCAAGTCATTGACGGATGGCACTGGCTTCCCTTGCGCTTTCCTAAACGCCTTGAAAGTCCCGATGGTCACACCCGTCTGTGTAGCACCGCCCTTATCCGCAGGATCATTCGCCCAACCGCGTAGCCGCGCTCTCTCAAAAAGCCTTTCAAGACTCTCTCCATACAGCCGAGTAGTCCCGGCCTCCCATTTAATGATATGTGGTATCAAGTTATCAATGTGTGCCATATCCTTAACCTTTATCTTTTCTTCTTGAAGGAACGCTTCCGCACCGAATCTACCTGCTCCTCAGTCACATTCCCCCTCCCACGGGAGGGGGCAGGGGAGGGGTTGTCCAGCACCTTCTCCACCTCCTCCGGCTCCACCCCCAGCTTCGAAGCAATCTCCCCGGTAAGCGCCTTCCGCAGTAATTTCAAGAACAGAAAGTTCGGGAAAAGAATCAGCATCGAAGCCGATGCGCTCCAAAGCTCCACCAGAGTAATCGCTGCCCCGATAACAGAAGCCGTCAGCGTCATTCCAATCAGCCTGTCCAGCCCGATAAACACCAGCATCGCGCATCCATACACCGCCAGCTTCCCAATCGTCAGCCGCGCCAGTTCCGAGAGCGCAAACTTCCGCCGGTGGATGCTCACCGTAATCCCCCACGCTGCATCCATCAGCGTCACAGCCACCACCAGCCCCACCGCTAGCTCATGCCCCGCGATGAAGTCCAGCAGGAACAGTAGTCCAGCCACCACCCATCCCTGCACCGTCTGGAGAATCCCCAGCAGCTTCACACCAATATTTTTTATAAGCAATAAGTATTTCATGATTCAGTCACCAAATTATAGGCATCAGAAGTATTCTCAAGATAGTCAAGTATAACTCATTCAACAGCAGGCTGTCTCTCCCACGCAAGCTGACTGCCTATGTAAGTCTTCTCAATAGGAGTATTACCTATTGTAATATCTGTTATTTCATTATCTACAATATCAATCATAATTGTTAATAAGCACGTTCTTCAAACTTTCCAGTATATCTTCCAAGAACTGCACTTGCTTCATATTGTGCAAGAGTGCCTTTTGGAATAATCACTTTTGTTACATGTTCAGCCAGAGGAAGGTGATAACTAGTTGTGGTTCTTACTGAACCAGCAAATAATGCAGAATCATTTATACTATCCCAATAAAGATGTAGTTCAAGAATATTTTGTGACTCTGTAGAACCAAACGTGTTATTTGGCAAATTAATAGCTGTTTTTGGAATTGCAACATAATTATATACAACATTATAACCACTTGCTCCTACAAAACAACCTCCAGGCATAGTTGTCATTCCTGTAAAGTATTTCAAGAATCTGTAATCTTTAATAGTAGTATTATTCTTAAAACCATTTGTTCCAAGTGATGTAACTGCTGCTGCCTCCTCAAAAGATAGTTTACCATCACTATTGGTGTCCCAATGACTGAGACAATAACTCTCAGCAGCAGAATCTCCATTAAAATCTACTATATGCTCACTAAGCAATTTAATCTTATCAGTATCTTTACAATAACTTACATTAGGAACTGCCAGTTCATCTTTCTTTGCTTCATACTCAGCTTCTGTATCAAATAAACAAATGTATTTCATAATCTTTATGTTTTAAAATTAATAATTTTTATATTTAACTGAAACCCTAGCTATTTCCATACCTGCTTTTTCAGCATATATCTTAAGAGGAAGAGTATAAACTTTTCCATTAAGAGGGCAAATATCAATAGTAAATTGACAAATTTTCCAGAATAGTCCAACTTGGTCTGAAAGTTCGCTATAACATCTTATAGCACCATCACTACCACCACCAAAACCAACTTTAAGTTCATTGAAATCCCAAGAATCTGTTGTAACATCATGACTAAAGTCAGTTCCAAAGTTTCTCGCAATTATCTCAATTACAACTTGTCCGTACTCACTTAGTTTAGATGCTGGAATAGTGCAGTTCATACTAACTGAATCACTTACCTTAATGATTGACGTAGCATCCAGAGGATAAATCCCGTTTTTATTTAATACAGCTTTCTCATAGTTGTTTTCTGGAACAATAGCATTTCCTGAACCATCTTTCCATGTTGTACAAGCAGTTCCAGGAGTGCCAAAGGTAGGCTCAGTAAGTAGCTCAGTATTCTTTGAGAAATAAGTAGTTTGAAATTCCTCATTATATAGACGGAATACTCTTGATTTTAGTTCTCTTGCTTCCCAATTAACTTTAATTGTACTGCCTGCTACACTAAATGATTCACCATCGTCAGATTTAATCAAGAAATCTACTCTATCAATATCCATAATTCCATATAGAGAAGTAAGACTATATTTACCCTCTACCGCAGGCAATTCTTCCCAATGACCGCCATTAAAATCAATAACAAGTTGTGTGTCAGAAGAATAGGAAGTATCAATATTATAAGAGCTAAATGGAATGTTTTCAGAGCCTGAACCTGTAGCTCTGACTAAAACTCCACTGGTAGTAGAACCATCAACAGTTTCATTAGGCTGACAATATAAATCACAGAAAGCACCATAACTACCGTCATCATTTGTTTTTACATATTTTACAGTGTATGTTTTTGAATTATACGTATAAGTATCTCCAACAGATGGAAGAGTTATTTCCTCTTCAATATGAAATCTTGTACATAGAGAATCTTTCACAGGCCAAGGTCTTTTATTTGTTTTTCTTACATACACAGTAACATCTTGTTCCGTGCTAAATTCAAGAGAAACATTCTTTGTACTCTTTTGTTCACATGGAAGAATAGCACTAATCAAAGCATATCCATTAGAGAATGTAAGAGTAGGATTTGTATAGTCATTTAAAAGATATTCCTTAAACTTTTTTGCCCTACCTATATTGTCGTTAAATACTAAATCATCCAACTCCTCAACAGTAGTTCTAGGAGTAAATAACTTAATACTTTTAATAGGTCTCTCAATATCTTTTAAAGCATTCATATAAGCATAAGCTACAACAGGAATTCTTCTTTCATTTAAATGGGAACCACCTCCATTAAAGTCATAGTCACCTTTAGCAAGAAGTTGGTAATATCTTCCAGCATCCATAAATATGTATCCGTTTCTTTTACAATATTCTCTATACAAAGAAGATACATATTGATTTTGTTGAGTATTTCCAAGATAGTTTCTATAACTTGTACCAACAATAGGTTGCATTCCCATAGAAACACATACCTTACAAAGATTATCTATTTCTTTAAGTAAATACTTATGATTAACAGAAGTGTTTTCATTATTTACAAGCATAGCATAACGAGAATTCTGCCTTGGAGTTATAGTTCCAGCAAGAAGACTGTTCATTCTATCAAGACTTGAAGTTCCTGATAATGAAAGATTTTGGAAACAATAGTCAGAAAACATAGAAACAATATCAGTCCAATGCTTTCCCGTTATTGTATATCCAGCACCAAAAGAACTACCTATAATAGTAATACAATCAGAATTGACAATAGTCACAGAACCAGAAAGAGAACTTTCTCCTCCACTGCTACCTTGTGACTCTTGCAGTGCCCTTGCAATAACAAGTTCTTCATCTTCACCAAGCTTATGTTCTTCATTATTTCTGACTCTTCTTTCATGGTTTCCAAGAATATAAGCAAGTGTAAGTTCTATTTTTCCGCCACCTCCTTGTGAATTGAAAGCCTGATAGTTAGTACCATCAAAATAGACAGAGACAACCTCCCCATCCTCCCAAGTATTGGAAGCAGAAACAGCCTCACCGTTGTAATATAAAGGAAGAGCGGTCGTATTACCAATTTGCAGCTTAACATTCGAGTCAACGCTATTGGCCTTGTTCATCCGGATTTTCATCTGACCACCGTTCTGTGTTATCACATAGGTGTCCGTTCCGATCGTTCCAGAAGTGGTAACCTTTGTCGCGTCTGTTGCCAACGAATTACATTCGTAATAGCCAATCTGCGCCTGCGCCACCTTCTGCGCAGCAACCGCATTGGCCGCATCTTTCGCGGCAGTTGCTGCAGCAGTAGCCGACGTAGCCGCCGACGTAGCCTTTATCGCATTCGCCGTAGCCTGCTCCGTATCAGCCTTCGCCGCGTCGAGCGTCTGCTGGGCGGCCTCCATGATCGCATTCAGCACATAGTTGCCGTCAAACGTCTTCTTCCACCAAGCCTCATCCGTCACCGCATGGCCCTGGTTCTCCGACTGCAGCGAAATATACGAAGAGTTTGTCCCTTCGTCATACACCATGTTGTTCACACTGTAGTTCACAAGGTTCGAATAGGCACCCATCGGCGTGATACCCTTCTCAGAACCCTTGTCCAAAAGTGTCTGCACCTCCCTGCTCAGCTTTGCCTTCGTCACCATAAAGTCCTGCAGCTCAATGCCTGCCTGAGCAAGAAACTCTTCCAGCGTTCCTTCAAATCCATGAATCACCGCCAGCTCGTAGGTATTCAGTCCATCCCTCGAAAGCATCTCGCTCAATACGGCTGGCCCTGCCCAGTAAGCCTTCTCCTCGTTGAACATCGTCGGCTTGGCATCCGCCTGCTCTTCACGGTCCACCAGCCGGATAAACAGCTGCCGCTTCGTACGGAAGTGACCGCCGTTCACAAACTTTCCGGCCATCACCACCGCATACGTACCCAGCCCAAGGCGTGAACCAGGCACCTTCACCGCTACGCCTTCCAGCTGCTCGCCGTCAGTCTCCACTTGGAGCGTCCAGCAACCGCCGTAGCCGCTCTCCAGCCAAGCGTGTATCACCTCGACGTCATCCATGCACAGGTGTCTACCCGCGCTCTCGTTGTTCATGGGAATCCTCAGCCAGAAGTCCTCCCCTACGACCATTGCTATCTTTTTCATTTTCTATCTTTTATATTGTTATTTTATGTATTTTCCTTCTCCATAAGCGAAGGCTCAGCCTTCGCCAGTAATCGCCCCCGTCCCCGTTATCGTTATCGTTATCGTTAACGTTATCGTTATCTCCTCCCCTCGGGGAGGCCGGGAGGGGGTTACGCCTCACTCACCTTATAGAACCTGTCTGCCAGATCCCCATGCTGCTTGCCCTCCATCAGCACACCCGCAGCCCTATATACAATCCGGCTCAGATGTCCCTCGGCCAGAGCCAGCAGCCCCTCCGTGTCATCATCCTCCAGTTCCTTCACATACGCCAGCACCTCCACCGTATGGTCATACTGCCCGTCCTTCTTCCCTGCCGTCCAGTATTTCAGCGACCGCTTGCAGGATTGTCCTGTTTGTTGCGATTGTGTCGCAACCACCCCCTCCCCCATCATCGCCCGCGGCTTCTCCGGAGTCCCCCGTGTCCATTCCGAGGCCTGCATCTTCGCATCGTTGCTCCCTGGCTCCATCAGCGTCCACACACTTGTCTTCCATGTCTCCAGGCGCAGCTCCACCAGCCTGAGGAAACCATCCTCCACCCCAATCTGTCCGCTCCCGTCACTATTCTTTATATGTACGGTAATATCCCCCTCCGTCAGCGTTACGCAAGGAACCATCCCCACAGGCAGTTCCGAAAGCAACTGCCGTGCGGCAACCCACAGCGCCTGCCGTATCTCCGTGTCCAGCTCCTCCGTGAAGTCGCTGTCCACGTCAACGCCCGTCATCTCGTCGATGGCGATCCTCACCTTCTCAATCAGTTCATTTAACGTTACTGCCATTCGCTCATCCTTTATCTGTTATCGTTAGGGTTATCGTTACCACCCTCCCCTCGGGGAGGGTAGGGAGGGGGTCACTCCACAAACCTGTACCCCACCCCTTTCTCCTTTGCAAAGGCGGCCACCTGTTCCGGAGTCTTGATCTTCGCCGAGCGCTTGTCGTCCTTGAAGGTCTTCTTCAGGTAGCTCTTCAGCTGACTGTAACCGCTGAAGTCCAGAACGTCCTCCGAGACAGCCTTTTTCTCCGTACGCTTCGCCTCCGGTGAAGCATGCTCCCGTATCTTCCCCTGAAGGTAGTAGCGGTGCTTACGGATGGCCGCTATCACGTTCTCGTCCTCTGTCCGGTACGTACTCGGCATACCGCTGTTACCTTGCTCGGAAAACTCCACGATCCGGTACTGACCACCGATCAGCACCTGGAAAACCATGCGAGATGTTGCTGTAAATAACATATCCTCTTATTTATATTTTTTCGTTATCGTTTTCGTTATCGTCAACGTCTTCGTCATCGTTTTCGTTATCGTTAACGTTAACGTTATCGTTAAAAAGGGGCGCCCGTGTCCCCGGCAGTAACTCCCCGGTTCCAACGGACACCCCTCGCTCGGTCATTATGCCAGGCAGAATCAAGCTGCCTGCAGTTCGTCTGTAACACCCAGTGAACTGTCAAACTCAGGACGGGTCACGCGGGCGTGTGCATTCGGGAACTGGAGCGTCCAGCCCGAGTATTCCGTCATCACCACGGCGTCAGAGTTGCGGATGAACAGGTCGTTCAGGTCGTAGTGGTTACGGTCCCAGTCCTCAAACACCCACTTGTCCAGATAGCGCGGATCCAGGCAGAAGCCCATGCCGTCCATCTTCATGTAGTTGAAGGCATCGTGACGGTAGATAAGGATCTTCGTACCCATCGAGGTGAAACTCTCAAAGTCAAGGTGCCAGTTCTGGTAGTCCTTCTCTTCCTTGAAGATGATCAGGCGGTTGTCGGCCTTCAGGTTCGCCAGTGCCTGGTAAATGAGGTTGTCCACGAAGAATAGCTTCGTACGGCTGCCGTTACCGGCATCCTGGATCACGGCATTGATGAATCTCACAAGTTCCTTCTGAGTAATTACATACTCATATACTGTCTGGTTACTATTCTTGGCTGTGGGAGTAGTGCCGGTGTCGGGAGTAACGGTAGTACCGTCCGCAGCCGACTTCCATGCCGTACCGTCCTTGTAGACTACGACGGTGGCCGCTGTGCCTCCGGTCGTCACGGTGGCGTTATACAGTAGATGACCGCTCGCATCCTTGTCCTGAACGGGTATCTGGATGGCAGTGCCGGCCTCATCGAGCTTCGGTGCCCAGTGGCCCAGTTCAAGGTCCTTACCGGCCTCGTAGAAGATTCCGCCCGTGAAGTAGATCTGTCCGTGTTCACTCCAGCTCGTCACTCCCTGCTTGCCGAACAGTCCGCTGCGCTCCATGCCGTTACGCATATCGTCCATCGCGGTGCGCTCCTGCTTCAGGAAGTCCCACTTCACCTCGGTCTTCATCAGCTGCTCGATCTTCGACTGCTCCACCTGCATGATGAAGCGCTGGCAGTACTGCTGGCTCGGCTCGGGCATCGTGTAGTAGCTACCTGTCTTTACGTCACGCTCACCGGCGGCACGTCCCAGGCGCAGCATCACCGTTCCGGCCTCGATGTCGGGAAGGTCATAGCGGTTCGAGCCGTTGGCCTTCGAGCCGTTCACGGCAATCACGATCGGCAGACCGGCATCCGTACGACCTACCACGTACACCATCAGCGGATGGTTGGGGTCGCGCGTCACACCGTCGTCCATGTAGCCCTGTATTGTCGGGAACAGGATAGTGTCCATATTGTCAAAGCACTTCGCATTCTCCGGGGTGATCGCATTACCCATACCGTTCGAGGTAGCACTCACGGCACTCTGAAGAGTTGTGCTGATAGGACGCTGGCCGATACGGTAGTACTTGATGATCATCGAGATAGCCTTGCGCGTGCGCTTCTCACTACGAAGGATCTGGTCAATAGGACAACTCTCCAGTCTCATCTCACAGATAGTCGTGTCTATCTGGTCGCGGTAGTAGGTATAGTTATCCATGCCATCCTGAACCTCTCTGCTGTCAGCGTGCCACTGGCCGCCCTCACGGTTCCCGGGATGCTGAACGCCTTTACCACCCTGTGGGATATCCTCCACACGGTTAGCAAGCGCAAGAGCGTCAGGAGAATCCGCAAGCGGGGCCGTGTCGGCCATCGCATAGGTTCCGCCACTCAGGACCGTCACGACTATCGCCGTAACGAATCCAAACCATTTCATAATCTTTTTCATACGTTCTCTCTTATTTTAAGTTAAACAATCATTCCCATCACTCCCATAAATCCCATCAACCTTATCCCCCTCCCTATACAGGGAGGGCCGGGGTGGGTCTCTTTAATACACCTTCCCAAGCTCATTCATGTGCTGCAGCATCGGATTCTCCTCCTTGCTCGAAGGCGTTCCGCCTCCACTCGGCAGCACGGGCAGCTTCCGCTTGCTCTCACGGTGACGGGTCATGTCGATCTTCTCGTTCTTCCCTTTCACGTACCCTTCGTCCGCAGCACGCTTCACCGCGTTGTCATAGTCCTTCATGCGGATAAGTTTGGCAAAGTCGTCCTTGGTAAACTCCAACTTGCGGCCACGCATCAGAAGTCCGTCATTGCCGAAAATCCAGGTTACCAGATCCTTCGTGTCCTCGGGCTTGTAACCGGCTTCCTCGGCTGCTGCATCCAAGGCTTCGTCCAGTTTTTGAAGGCGACCGTCAATCTCAGACTGGAAGGCAGCCTCTTCGTCCGCATCCTTCTTGCGCTGCTCGCGCTTCTTGCGGTACTTTTCCTTGTTCTTCGGATTACCTTCTATCAGGTCAATCAACAGGTCGGGCTCGTTGTCCAGGAACCACTCGCCAAGGTCGAAATCACTGCCGTCATCATTCTTGCCCGTAGCAAGACCGGTGATCAGAGGAGCGGCGTAGGGATTACTCGAAAGCATCTCGTTGAACGCCTTGCGCTCTTCCTCGCGCTGGTCCATCAGGTCATAGTCCGAGGATATCTGACCGGCCACGGCCTCATCGTCGTCAATGTTCAGTTCGGAATTACGGCCACGCAGGCGCTCCAGAAGTTTCTCACGAGCCGTCTGCTGCTTCTCCGTAGGCTGCGGCTTTGCCGCTGCTCCTTCATTTATCTTTGCCATATTTCACGCATTTTTTGATTTCCACTCCAAAAATAAGGAGAATGGCTGATTTATCTGTGATAAATTTTCCAATCTGCCATTATCTTTGCACAAATCTTACAAAAGTCCCGTCTCTTCCGTTGCGATTCTATCGCAACAAATAAAAGAAAGGAAAAATGAAACACAAGAATTCCGTCACACAGGTCAACATCGAACGCGACCGCGAGATCGTCACGCTCTACAACCGCGCCAAGGCCATTGCAGGCTCTCCCACCACCACGCACCGCATCTGCCAGATAGCGGCCAACCTCCCAGCGTCGCAGTTCTACATCTCCGACTACTGGGCTTTGCGCTACATCAAGGACCGGTGCAAGGGAAAGCGCCGACGCTTCCGCAACCGCCGCAAGCAGACACTCTACAACGCGCTCTACGACACCTACCGCAACCTCAGCCGCCGACACGAATATGTGGCACTGCCCATGGAGAGCGTCGTCGATATCGCACTCTCCCAACCGGCTCCCTTCATCGGGATCTCACCCGATACCATCCACCGCCTCCTCTCCAACCGCCTCAACATCTACCAGTACGACGTACGCGAAAAATGAAATCTCTCAGACTGTCCTTCCTTGCCGCGGCAGCCATGATCCTGCTGCTGCCTCTCTCGCCGTTGCTTGCCGTCTCGGCATCATCGCCGCTCTACACACATTTCCTGTACATGTTCGCCCACGCCGGCATCCTACACGCCGTACTCAACGCCTGGGCTCTTGTCATGCTCCATAATATATATAGTATAAAGCGACTCGTCGCGGCCTACACCGCAGCCGTCGCCATCTCCTTCATCCCCCTTGACAAGCCGGTCATGGGTTTCTCGGTCGTCATATTCTTCTTCATCGGCTTCATCATCCGTCACCTCCGACGTGTCAACCCGCTCGCCTGCTGGCAGTCCGTCGCCTTCCTCATCATCGGCTTCTTCCTCCCACAGACGGCAGCCTCCTATCACCTCCTGGCATTCATCGCAGGCATCGCCTTCTTCCACATAGAATCCCTCATCACCTCCTACCGCAACTTCTATTCCCCGTAGGCAGTCGCCACCTTCACCGTAGGCAGCGGCTCAGCCGCGGCCAGTTATCGTTAACGTTATCGTTGAAAAAATGCCCACCGGCAGTACCATAGCACGCCAGTCCTCCATGCCGCAAAAGCTGCTCCAGGACGTCATCACCGAAGACATCCGACGCCTCCGGCCGCTGCTATCGTCTTACAACCCGCTCACCGGTCATAACGCACCAGGCCTCCGCGCCGAACTCTGCATTGCCGACTTTCTCGACGGTGCCATGCAGTACATTCCCGTCGAAATGCTCGGCGAGGACTTCATCCTGGCACTCTACAAATGCGGATCGTTCCACGGATACATACACCGCTACCTGCCCGAAGCGGAAGAGGATGATTACGATGCCGTCTACGAGACCGTCGTACGCCATTACGTCAGGCTACGATGCAAGCACGATTTCTATTTCTTCGCCGGATGCTTCGCCAAGATCAAGAATAAGGAGGGTGGTCCCGACATCAACTTCCTCCTCCGACCCGCACAGCTCAAACTCTCTCGTGTCTTCGAGAATATGCGCCTGCACGGATTGCCCATCCGTGTCATCTTGCTCAAATGCCGACAGTGGGGTGGATCCACGCTCACAGATATCTACATGGGATGGATTCAGATCTTCTGGAAAACCAACTGGAACTCCAACATCGTCGGACACCAGTCTACGTCGGCTTCCAACGTCTTCGCCATGTACGAGAAACTCATCCAGAATGTGCCTGACTGGCTCTTCTTTGGCCTTGGTGAGGAATACCCGGAGGATATGAAGAAATTTTCCAACGTGGGAACCACGCAGAACATCAAGCGCATGGTACCGCGCTCATGCAACATCCAGACGGGATCTGCACGTAACCCCGACTCCGCACGTTCCACCGACGCGGCTATGATTCACCTCACCGAAGAGGCATTCTTCCCGGAAACGCAGGAATGGACGCCACAGAAGGTTGTCACGTCGGTCATCTCCTCCGTCTCCAAGACGGCTCCCTACTCCTTCATCGTCAGGGAATCCACACCTAACGGGAAGAATTCCTTCTACGAGGCCTGGCAGAAGGCCAAGAAGGGTGAGTCCGCCTACGTGCCTGTCTTCGTACCATGGTTCGAGATCGAGACCTACCTCATACCGATGACCGAAGACGAGCGTGCCGACTTCGCCATCGAGCTCTGGCGTAACCGCAACGACAAGAAGAACCACGGCGACTACTTCTGGTGGCTGTGGCGTCAGGGAGCCACACTCGAGGGTATCAAGTGGTACATGACGGCGCTCGCCGAGATGACCTCCCTTGAGGACATGCAGCAGGAATACCCGTCCGACGATATCGAGGCTTTCCGAAACTCCGGAAACATCGTCTTCGACTCCTACAAGGTCGACGATCTCGCCAAGGACTGCGACACACCCTCCTTCGTCGGCGATATTGAGGGTGACTCTACCCTCCCCGATATACCCGCAGACAGCGCCACCTTCTCCGCAGGCAGCGGTTCCGTCGCTGCTCAATCACAGCTGCCTCCCTGCATGCAAAACCTCCACCTCGTCGATATACCCGGCGGCCCGCTGTCCATCTGGGACATGCCTGACAATTCGGAGAATATCCGAAACCGATACATCGTCGCCGTCGATATCGGAGGCGCACACCGCACGTCCGACTTCCACGATATCGTGGTCCTCGACCGATACGACCTCATGTACGGAGGCGTCGAGACGGTGGTGGCCGAATGGCACGGACATTGTGAGCCTGACCAGCTCGCCATGCGCTGCGCACAGATAGCTCATTTCTACTGTGACGCCTACCTCGTCGTTGAGAACAATACGGCCTATTCCCGTATGAACAATACCGAGGGCGACATCTCCCAGCTCTTCTTCCCCATCCTCCTGCCACTCTACGACAACCTCTACAGCGGAAACAACTCCCGACTGCTCAAGCACCGCCAGAAGGAAACCAAGTGGGGATTCAACACCAACCGCTCCACAAAGCCCGCGCTCATCAAGCACTACGTGAAGGTGGTCAACACCCACGGCTACATCGAACGCGAGCAGGAGGCCATCGTCGAGATGGGCTACTACCTCTTCTATCCCGACAAGGGAGGGGAATACGGAGCCGCAGCAGGCTACCACGACGACCGTGTCATGTCCCGGGCAATAGCCCTCTTCGTCTCCAAGATGGATATGGATCTCCCCGTACGCATCATCGAGAAGACCCCCGACGACGTCCGCCAGGAACTCACCCGCCGCCTCCGCGAGGCTCCCCCCACCGAGGCCGGCACCCTCTGATTTCCCAGCAGGCAGCCGGCTCCGCCGCTGCCAATAGTCGTTATCCCGTTATAATAGTAGAGTATGCTGCTGTGCTACAGCAGCCAAATAATAACAAAAAGAAAAGAAAATTATGCGCAGAAATTACAAAAAATTATTCCGCAAGGCTTTCCTTGCCGTCTACAGCCCTGTCATCATCCGAAAGGAAAAGTTCATCGCCACCCGTATGTGGCGAAAGGGCGTACGCGAGTGTATCCGCGCACAGCGCGACACCAACGGACCGCGGTTCTATCTCTGGTTCGACTTGAACACCTGTTCCTTCTTCCCCGTCGTACTCGAGCCCCGGCGAAAGCACGACTGGCCGTCCATGCGCGAACTCGTACGGATGGGAAAAGTCAAGGCAAAAAGAAGAGTCACCGTCCGCGACATGGAACGTGACTCCTTCTACTACACCCCTTCACGATGGGGAGCAAAGGGATGCGACAGCGACAACGCCCTCCGCATCCAAAAATACCACCAGTGGCTACGCTTCTATATGGAGAAAGTCTCAGAGCCTATGCGGAAGTTGCGCCAGTACCAACCGTAGGCTGCGGAGGCGCCACGCTCTCCCTGCCTTTCTCCGTATGCAGCGGCTGAGCCGCTGCTCCCCCCTCCCCCGGGAGGGGTTGGGGGAGGGGTTGTTGAGCTTGCTGCGCCATCCATTCCTTAATCCCTTTCTTCAACTTGGCCGTGTTGCTCCACGCTCCGCAGTCAAGCATCGTCAACACGTCTATACGGTTCTGCAGCATCAGCTGCCACAGCATGTCGTTGTTCGCCTCACGCATCACCGCACTGTTGGCATCCATCTCCAGCTCAAGGTCGCCGTTCACGTCGCTCATCGTCTCAGGGTTCCAGTACGTCTTCACGTCCTCACCCGTCAGCTTCACGCTCCGCGTAGAGTCATAGAACTGCTGGATCATCCACAGCTGCACCTTACTGATTCTCAAATCGAAGTCATAGAAGGCACCGAAATAGTCGGCCACTGTCGTACTCGCACTCTCACGCTCCATCTGGTACTGCTTGCCGCTCGTGTTTCGGTGTACGCCCTGCAAGGCTCCCTGAACGCCGCTCTGACCTACCATTATGCTCTCGTTCTGGTTGATCATCCACTCCAGACCGGCAGGAATATTGTTGCCTTGCAACTGCGTAGGCTTGTCACCTTTGGTGCCGTCGTACAATACCACGCCGTTAGGCTTCGTAGCCTGATGGATCATCTCGTCCAACGGCTGCTGCGCTGTCTCTGACTTCACGTCGATGGCCACACCTTTCATCGAATGCGACAACAGACTGTCAAGCATGATCATATAGTGGTTGGCCGCACGCTGCTTGTCTTCACAACGGTCCACGAGGCTCCGCGTCTCTCCATGCACACAGGGATAGGCCACGAACACGTAGGGACGGTAACGGAAACCGTACCCGCCTCTCACCACCCGATAGGGACTCACACCCTCGGCAAGCAGGTAGCCAGTCGGACTCAGGAAACGGTAATACCAGAACTCTTCTATCTTCACCTGGTACTCTATCAGCCGCACCTCTTCCGGAGCAACGTAGTACGTCTCATTCCCTTCGGCATCCAACAGGGGCATTCCGTTCTCGTCACGCCGGATATTCTCCGACAAACGGCGCGCGTTCTCCGCATCTATCTCCTGGCGGTCGGCCAGCGGACGGTAGCCCACGTCGGCCGTCGCCCGGTCATGATACCACAACGCCCTGTTGCGCTCCTTCTTCCAGATCTCTATCACACGGTACTTGCCTACCACCGTCGGGTGAAGGAAGTCATTGCCGATATCGGCCTGACGGTCACCGGTGGCAGCCTGACTGTGAAGGGTTTCGCCCTGACGGGCATAGATGTCCTTCAGCTCCTCCTCGGCACGGAAGCTCGCATTACCGTTTCTATCTACGCCAAACTGCTTCAGCAAGTCGCTCCACAGCATATCATGGGCCTCGGCAATGAAGTTCACATCCTCCAGACCCGACTTCTCAAACGCAGGAAAAGCCAGATGGAACAGATCCACCTTGTCCACATACACGTCCTCCCTGCCCTCACGCTCCGTCCAGTTCACCTTCGCACAGCAGAAGGCATACAGCAGGAACTCCTGGAAAAACTCCGCCTTCAGCTGCTGACGGCGGTTCACACCGTCGTTCTTACGAAGGAACTCTGAGAAAATCTCCGCATACATGTCCTCCTGGGCGTCGGTGGCCTTGCACGTAGCGGCCATGTCCTCCTGCCTCATCAGTCCCTTCAGCGTCAGCACCTTGTCACTGATGATGTCATTCTGGAAAATAGGAAGACCGCGAAGCTTCAGGTAGTCGATGGTACGCATCCGCCTGCCCTCAAACACCACGTAGTCGTTCAGCTGACGGCCCATGAAGAAGTCGTTCGCACGAAGCCATTTCTCCCTCAGCGGCTCCATGTCTGCATAGTAGTGCACGGCCTCGCGCAACAGCCTGCTATAGTACGCATCATTCGAAAACACCCTGTGCTCCATGTTCCGCAGGCTGTCCATACCTTCCTCGTAGGCACCCGTCACGGGATTCTCCACCCCATTGTTCTGATATATCATATACTTCAAATTTTAGTCAACCATGCTGCCGTGTCACGGCAACCACCCCTTCGATATCCCGTCATAACGACATCCCGATATACCGTCTTCGTCATCGTTATCGTTTTCGTTATCGCCACCCCCTCCCTAAACAGGGAGGGCCGGGGTGGGTCTCTTTACCTGCAAAAATAAGCAATACCCCCTTCTTTATAATGATAAATTTCCCAATCTCCCTAAAATTGGACAATTTATCAAGCCCTTTCCGTAGTTTTCTCTTACCTTTGTGCATCCTCCTTTCACCAGGGGCGGTGCTACCCCGCACGATCCTGAAGGATCCTCCCGGCACCGCCCCGCTTTTCAAGAAGGACAATAGTCAAGTATGTTGCCACTTAGTGGCAACCCCAAAACAAAAAGCCATGGCAAAGAAAATCAAACTCTCCGAAAACACCGTCATCACCAAGGACGACAAGGGAAACCTCTCCCTCGTAGGAAAGGCAAAGGAAGCCCTCACCTCATTCCATAAAATGAAGATCGAGGTCACCATCCAGTTGTACGAGTTTTCCAAGGAGGCAGCCGAGAAACTCCTCCACGACAACAACGTACCCTATACCGCGCTCATCGAGAACGGAGACCATGCCAAGGAGCAGTACGACATCTGCGTAGTCGGTGGCTCCAATGTCATCAAACTCGGAAACGACTGGCGATGGACAGCCGAGGACGTCATCCGCCAGCTCTACGACGGCAAGCGTGACAAACCCCTCTCCGAACAGCAGATCATGGACAAGTCCCTCGAAGAGATCAAGAAGTTCACACAGGAACGCGCCAAGAAGAAAACACAGTCGCTTGACATCTCCAATTATTGATAATTTCTTTAATAATATAATGTTGTTTTACTTATCTAAAGTTAGAAACACAAAGAAGGGAAGCCGTTGCGAAACGCTTTCCCTTCTTTCTTTTATTTCTCCGCTGCTAGCCACCTCCGCCGCTGCCCGTCATCGTTTTCGTATTTGTTATCGTTAACGTTATCGTTTCCTCCTCCCCTCGGGGAGGCCGGGAGGGGGTTATTTCACCCGCTCCCCCACAGCCTTCAGCAAGCTCTTCCGCTTCTTACGGATCATCTCCAGCGCCTTACGGTCATTCGCTTCCTTACCCGTCATCTGCTTCTTCCAGAACAGGATACCTTGCTTTGACTCGCTGCCGCTCTCGCCGTCCTTGATCATCTTTCCGGCGTCAAGCCATTTCTGGTTTTGCAGCTCCCACTGGCGCAACAGTCTGCCGTCGGCCTTGTTGTCCTTCATGCCGTCATGGATACGCTTCATCTCCGAGGCTTTCTTCTTCAACTGCGCCAGACGGGCATCCTCCAGCACATCGGCGCTCGTGGCCACCATCAGGTATTTTTCACTGGCTTTCGTCACACCTTCGGTCGTTCCGTCACGCTCGCCCCTTACCGTCGTCATGAATTCGTTCCAGTCCTGGGGAGGCTCCGCGTCCGCGGCAAGCATCTTCCGGATACGTGAATTCAGCTCCTTGCGCTCCTTAAGGTCCTGGCTCGCGTCAAAGGCTTCCGTGACACTGTGGATGTCGTTACCGTCCTTCAGCTGCAGCTCACGGCTCTCATTCTCCACGGCCTTCCGGGCTGCATCAAAGGCACGGCTGATCTGTGCGCTCGTCATGCCGTTGAGCACCGACGCCTTGAAGGTCTCCTTGATACCGTCTTCGTCACCGGCCTTGATAAACTCCATGAAATAGTTACGGGCCTTGTACGGGGTGAAGCCCTTCGTCGAAGGCAGGATCATGTCCGTAGGCTTCCATTCCTTGTCGCTCTGCGTCGGTACCCAGAACGGAAGGTAGTTCTGCCACAGCTTGTTTGCTCCCACACCTACGGGGATTCCGATATTACGCTGCAGCTTGCCGTCGCCGATCCACTGCTTCCACTTCGCTTCCAGGTCTTCATCGCTCTTGCTCTTATCCCAGCGGGTGTAGTAGTTCAGCGTGTCGTAGAGGAAACGGATGTTCGGATTGCTCTTACCCATCAGGCGTTTCAGCAGCGGACCGGGGAAGCCTAACTCTCCCTGCTCGGTCTCAAACAGCTCTGGGAACTCGCGGAACTGCTTACCCCAGCGGATATACATCTCCGTATCGTCACCGTAGCGGCCTGCAAACAGGTGGCTCTTCTTACCCTCGGCATTGCTGCCCATACCGTAGTCGCCGAAGATGTTGAACGAGTTGAAGGGATTCAGGCTCAGGTTGTCCACCTCAAAGCCCTTCATGCCTTCAGGATAGGCCAGCTTGTACTTGCTCACGTAGCCGGGATTCTCCTGCTCCATCTGCGCCTCGTATTCCTCGTCTTTCTTGCGAAGAAGGGCATTCAGCGCATTCATCACCAGCGGATACATGATCATGCAGCCCAGCACATAACAGGCCAGGGAGGCTTTCGCACGAGAGTAACGGCCGTCATACTGACCTTCATTACCCTTGCCTCTGTGCCATACATTCCTGTAGAAATCACGGAAATTACGCACGTTGGCCTTGTTGTAGATACTGCCGAAACCAAAGGTGGCAAGGAAGTGACGCTGTGTACTCAGCAGCCAGTCCGGCGACAAAAGGAAACGGCGCATCATACGGAGCGTTTTCGGCGAGACGCCGATTACCTCGAAATGCTGACCGCCAAACTCGTCGTTGATATACTGTCCGGCTTCGTCAAGGGCCTTGTTGATACGATCCTGGCTCCAGCCTTCCTTTTCGGCCTTCGCCATCACGTCCTCACGGAACATCTTATATTGGCACAGCTTCAGACCGTCGTGCAACCAAGTCCAAAGGGCTTTGTCCATCCCTTCGTTCACCAGCTTCACAGCGGTCGCCACGACCTCCCCCACGGCTCCCATAGCTCCCATAGCTCCCATTTTCATACGCAACTCACCGAAGAAGTCCTTCAGCTGCTCACTCACCTGCTTCATCGCCTCCGGGGCATAGTCACCCGTCGCTCCGAGCTTCACCAGGTGCCGGGCAGCATCCTTATACAGTTCGGGATCTGCGTATGCAGGGGGCTGTCCCTGCAGCAGACTGTCATGGATAAGGTACTTGTAGAAATTCTCTGTGGCCCGCTTTGGACGGGTTACGTTCTGTGCCACATACACCTCCGTCAGGGCTGCAGCATGGAAACCGCTCCAGGCCAGCTCGATATTCTTGGCTATAGAGGCAGCCTTGTCGTACGTTCCCATCAGTTTCCCCGGCTCATAGGTTTCAAACACAAGGCCGAAGTTCTTTGCCGCTGCCTTATGCACCCACACCGGACCTACGCCAGCAATCTCGAAGTAGTCGTATTTATCCATGTCAAAAGCGCCGGGAGTGCGGCTTGTCAGCAAGGACATCATCGACGTCGGCTCGCCGCTGTCGTCACGCTCCACCACGTCAATGCCGCTCAGGTCAACGAGCATCTTCTTGTTGGCCCACGACTGGATGTTGGTCTTCGAGTATTCGCCCATCAGGTCGGCAATATCGTCGTACTTCGGCACAAGCCCCAGCTCCTCGCCTTCCATCAGCGTACGGATCTCACGCTTGCGCATGTTACGGCTCTTCGTCGGCTGGCGGTTGGCCACATAGCGCTCATAGGCTTCCGGATCACTCCGCTCCTTATCCCATACATGGTTAACGTAATCCTTATAGTAGCCGATATCGTCAGGCCGCATACCGGCATCCTCCAGCCATCCGTAGGCCACGGCATACCAGTCCTTGGCCTTTCCGATGATCGGCTGCAGCTCCGGCATATCCTCACTGACCTTCAGCCCTTCAGGCTTCACCCGCTTCGTCAAGATACTCAGCGTAGCCATAACATCATCAGCCTCTATCCGAGGTCCCTTCCCCGTAGGCTGCGGCTCTGCCGCGGCTCCCCCGCCGTTCATGGCAGCGGCAACCTTCCTGGCACCTTCCCGCACTCTCCCGTACAAGCCCTGTTCCTCGACGGTCATCTCCGTACGTCCATCCTCGGCCATCTCCTTGTGCAGCGCAAGCAGCTCCTGAGCCTCATCGCGTATGGCATCCAGTTCCTTTTCGGCGCGCTTGATGTTATCCGCCGTAAACCGGGCAGGATAGCCCAGGTGCTCCAAGGCTTCGTTGGCCTCGTTGGCAAGATCCCTCCTGCGCATCGGGGCTTCGATAAGGTAAGGAATGGCACGGCGGATGTCTCCACCCGTCACCTGCGGCTTCACCTTACCGTCACTCATCGTCTGCAGCAGTTTCACCGTCTTCAGGCGCGCACCGTCAACACCCATCTTCGCCATCAGCTCGTCGGCCAGGCGGTCTGTCTCTCTCCTGATACCTTCTATGTAGATGGAATCGTCGGCAGAAATCTCCTCGATATCCTTCCGGCGCTGGATCACCGCATCCTTCACCGCATCGCTGGCCGTATAGGGGTCATACTCGCGCGCAAGATGCTCCGATATATCATTCATGATCTTCTGCCCGGGAGTCTTCACCTGCATCTCACGCTCTACGATCAGGTCTTCCTTCGTCAGTTCCGGCGTAGGCTCAGGCATGTACTTGCCAATCTTCTCCTCGTAGACTTTCAATGCCTCGCGGTACTCCTTCTCGCCCTTCTTGCTGTAGTCCCACTCCATGGGCTCAGCCTTGCCGTCAGGGTTCTGCTCCCACTCGGCATGCGCCCGCTCCCATTCAGCATGTGCCTGCTTGTCAAAGAATTCGCGCTGCGGCTCCATGATACCGTCGGCCTCAGCCTCCTTCTTCGCCTTCTCGCGCTGGTCCCACTCCCTCAACCGCTCGAAGTAATGGGCCATACCCTCCCCCTTCATCTTCCGTGGCTTCCCTTTCCCCACCTGGAAATCCGGTTGAGTATGCTGCTGAGACTCAGCAGCCCTACCCCTTTCGTTATCCCGTAATCCCGAAATAACGTTATCCCGCTCTCCGTTGTTTCTCTCTCTCACAAAGTCATACATCATCCTATCCGTCACCTCATCGACGCTTCTGAACTTCTTGATCTGGAAAAGACTCTTCCCTACCCAGTCCCACAACTTCCGGAAAGCACGCCGTATCCGGCTGATCACGTTTGCCACCTTCACGGCCTCAGCAGCCGTCGGAGCCTCGTCAATCACCTCCCGGGCTGCCTGCTCAAAACGTTGGCGGTTCTTCTTGCCGCCCATCTGAGTCAGCACCTCCTCATAGAGTTTATCCTCATTGTCATGGATCTGACTGTAGTTCTCGTCCCCTAACAGCTTTTGGTAAACCTTCTGCGAATGCTCATCCACCCGCATCAGGTCCTTGATGTTCTCCCAGAGGTCAGGACGGTTCTTCTTCACGGCCTTCACCCACAGATGTCCGTACTCATGCGCCGGAGTCTCAGGATTGATACCCTCCCGCGTAAGGTATATCTCCCGCCCGTCCGTATAGCCATACACCACCCCCTCCGAAGTCATCAGCGGCTCCTTCTCCGTATGTTGCAACTCCGTTGCAACTTTACCCGCAGTTTTTTTGGAAGTTTCAAGATTATTCCGTACCTTTGCACTATCAGCGAAGGAAATGACGGCATGTTGATGTTCCTCATCTTGAGAAACGGAGGCGGTTTCCATCGCTCTTTTTTGTCCCCTACTCAAGGCAACACCATCACCCTGAGCCTTCCGAAGCACAGCCTGAGCCTCTTCCTGGCTCACTTCATGATACCCCACACCGCTCTCACCAAGCACCTGCATCACGGCCTTTGTAGCCAGCTCACGCGCAGCCAGTCCCGTCTCTTGTATGTTGCGACTCTGTCGCAACTCCCCACTCATCACCGAGAACATGATATCATCCCTGTCCTTCACGGCATCCATTACAGCCTGACGGCGGTTTTCGTGCTGCTGTTCAAGAGTGCCTGTATTGTCATACGTCCGCACGTCAAGCCCCGCATCCTTCAGTGCCTTCACTACTTCCGGCGAAGTGGCCTCAGGCACTACGGCAACGGCAAACTCACCCAAACCCACGGGACGCTCAAACTTCGTCTCGAAGTAGCCAGTGGGGAAGTTCTCGCGTACCTCCTTGATGAATGTCCCCAGCAGCTCTGCGTCCTCCTTCGACAGTTCCACGCCATATTCCTTTTTCAGATAACCTACGGGGTTCTTCTCTCCTAACGCTTCCTGCAACCGGGCTTCACCAACCCACAGGTCATCGCCGCATTTATTGCACAACTCCAGAAGGGCATCGCCCCATTTCTCCTTGAAAGCCTCGTGTTCCTCCAAGGTGGTGTTGAGGTTTCCACGTTCCTTGCGTATCTGGTCGAGAGTGGTCACACGCTTGGCTACGGTAGCAATCAGATTGCCCGTCGCCATGCCGTGCGCTCCGTTCCTTCCTTGCTTCTTCATCAATTTCGAGGCATTCTCCAGCGTGTTCCTCACCCACTTCTGTCTGCCCTCGCTGTCAGTGCCGTTATACAGCCATTCCTCTATGCCGTAAGCCTTCTCCTTTTCCTCCAGCCACTTGCCGAAATCCTCTTCAAGTCCTTCCGCCTTCACCAGTTCAGCGGCCTTGCCAATGGTGGCATCAACATTCAACTTGCCGTCCGTCCTTTCGGCATTCCTCACCTTATAGTCGTAGTCGCTGATATAGCTGTAAGGCACACCGTATTCGTCTATCTCACCGATGACCCTCTCTGCCCGCATCTTTACAAACGACTTCACATTCTCATCGTTCATTCGCTGCAAGTTGCGTTCTTTCAGTTCCTGCATCTTTGCCGCCATCTCGTCGGGTGTCTCGCCCCTGTCCTTGGCTATCAGTGCAAGAACGGCCTTCCGCCCGGCTTCGTCGAGTTCCGAGAAGCGGTCATGCTCGCCCATGGCCTGATGATAGGCTTCAATGTCCTCCTTCACCATGCTCGGCTCATACATCACCTGCTCCGGCTTCCTGCCACGCTCCTTTAAATACCAGTACGACAGGCGGTCAGGGCTTACACCGTTCTCCATCCACGACTCAAAAGCCATCATTGTCTTGCTCCTGATATCGCCCGGCTCGTCACCCAGCACTTTTCTCGTTTCCTTCCAATACCTATCCTGCCCCTTGCTGCTCATGCGCTTCGTCACCTCCGGATACGTGGGTGTCCATGCGTCCGCAGTCCACGTGCCGGCATTCCTGCCACTCCTGGCATCAATGAGGCTCGACTTGGGTATCAGGCTTATCTCACCATAATCCGTATGGATATGGTTCCGCGTGTCAATCACAGCCAAGGATGGATTGGCCAAACCGCCCTGCCTCAACACCTTCCGCAGTTTCTCCTCACTGATGTTATGCACACCCATCAAAGATTTCTCCCCGTTTTCTTGGTAGTTAACAATATTTTCACTAACTTTGTCTCCGGAAACATCTACTCCCGGATTAGTTCGGGGAGTTGCCCCAGAAACAGAGGCCGGGATCTGTTCGGTCTGGGCGCCACCGTCAAAACGGTATAGCAACTTCCCATTTTTCAGCGATTCCCTTACTCTTTTAGCCCTGTTGAAATGGTTGCTTACATTCACCTCCATTCCATCCTGCCTGACAGTCACCGACTCAAAGAAATAATTCTTCTTACCTGAACTGTCCGTAAAGGTCTTCACAAAGAGGTATGAAGATTCCCTCTCCGACAATCCATCCTTGCCCTCACTCGCTTCTTCTATGATGAAGTCAGGATTCGTCAGCGTAGGCTTTATCATGCCAAATTGCTTCCTGCGGCCATTCTCTATTAGTTTATCGTACTGGTTCGCACCAAGCTTCACCATACCCAAGGGCGTCTCAACCGTCCCCTTACTCCCAAATTCCGCCTTCCAGTTCTCCGGCGTCAGTTCAAGCAAGGGCATGGCCTCAGCACGACGCATGGATGCTTCCACCAACGCATCGGCCTCAGCATCCGAGAGTGAACGCCCGACACCTTCCACTCCCGGCTCCATCGCAATAACACCACTCTCATAGGCACTCCGGTTCTCGAAGTTCATCACGTCCACCAGACGCACATTGAAACCCTTCAGGTTTGTGCTGAGACCTCTCAGCAGCCGTCCACTGTCCCCGCCAACAAGGAAGTCACCATACACCACCGCAGCATTGCCGCCCATCTGGTTTACGTAGGTGGCTATCCGTAGCAGACTCTCCCTGCTGCAGGCATCCTCAAGTGACGTCCAGGGCAGGAAAATGTTACCCGTAACCCTATACTGGTTGTTCAGCACAAGCAGACTCATCTTCGGATGATCGCCAAGACGGTGACTGCTCACAAACGCAGCAATGTCTATCGAAGAACCCACCTGAAAGGCTTCCTCTGGATCCCAGTCCTTGTCAAACACTTGCTTCGAGAAACTGAACACCTTCACCGGAACCTCCTTCTCCACCGTCTGAGGACGGTCTGAGGTAGTAGCTATATTACCACTGAACTCAGCATACTTGCCGCTCTTCGTGTCGATGATAATACCAGGACGTGCCTTGCTGCCAAAGATAACCTCTATCTTCTCCTGCAATGTCTTGTCTTCTTTGCTCGCCTTCAAAGCACCGCTCGGATGGTTATGCACAAACACCACACTGTCAGGCTCAATGGCCTGTGCAGCGACAAAAGCCTGCTCCACCGGCGCCATCACACCGGCATAGTTGCCGATGGCAAGGTGAACCACCGTCGGCACACCGTCCTTGATCAGCACCATGAAACTGTTCTCCACGGCAGCATCCTCCAACGCCCTGAACATAAACGCTACATCTCCGGCACTCTCCACACGTTCACCAGCAGTGAAGGAGAAAAAGCCGTTCTCCACGTACCGACGTTCCACCTGGCTCGTCTCTCCTTCCGCCAGGTCGCGCATCTTCAGCCCCGTAAGGTCATACCCATGTGCCCTGACGGCCGTCTTATCCGCTTCATAACGCTCCCTTTTCTCTGCAGGCTGCTGCTGTGCAGCGGCTTTATCTTCTTCGTGATTTTGCCGCTGTGCCACAGCGGCTTCTTCCTCCTCTCCCTCCATCTCGCGCTCATAGCGCTCATCCTCCTTCCGCTCAATATATTCCTCCAGCACATCAATCTGAGCCCGCAGTTTCGTGCGCTCTTCGCTGTGATAGCCACCGTCTGACCACTGCCCGGAAGCAGAGGAATACATACCGTAGGCATCATCCAGTTCCGTGCCGCTCTCATTGAGCATCTTCATGTACGATTCCAGTTCTGCCTCGTATTCTTCCTTATGGCGAAGGTCGTATTCCTCTATGCAGTCCTCGCGGTCCACATCTTCGATATAGCGGTCTGAGGAATTCTCCTTGCCGATGGCATCCAGCAGTTCCTGGTCACTCATGCCCTCCAGCCGTTTCTGCTTCTTCTCAACGGCCGTCGTGAGTTTACCGCCCAGTTCCGCATATAGGTCTTCAAGTTCGTTACGTGCCTCGTCCCAGGCAAGTATCATCTCTTCATGCTCGGCATAGTAGTCCTCATACGCGCGCTGCGCTGCCTCTTCACCCTTCGTACCCACGGCGCGCTGCCATTCATCGTAAAGACGTTCTTCCTCCGGAATACCCTTCTTCAACTGGCTGATATACGCCTCCTTCTGGCGTATCAACTGCCGCAGGTAATCGGCATCCCTGTTTTTCCTGCTCTCCAGCAACTGCCGCAGACTGTCATTACCCGCATCCCCCTTGATGGAAACCGACGGAGCCCTGCCTCCATCGTTCTTTACGGGAGGATTCTCCGGGTCGATAACAGCAATACGCTTGCCGCGCTTCACCAGCATCGGGAGATACCTGTCCACATTCAACGAGGGAATGGTCAGTTCCCGCACACCCTTCACCGTGCCGCCCTTCAGACCGGTCATATTCTCCACCGCAACGGCATCAATGCCGCGGAACACTATTCCGCCTTTGCCGTCATCCACCGCTGCCAGGGCGTCGGGATTGTCTTTCTTGAACGATTGCAGATAGGGATAGTCACCTGTCAGTCCCCAGTTATCCAGACGCGGCTCTACAGGCCTCATGCTGACAATCTTCGCCATAGTGCCGCGACGCTCTTCCGTACCGAACAGGTCCATCTCCGTAGGCTGCTGTTTTGCAGCAGCACCAACACCGAACAAATCTCCTTCCACCCATCTGCCTGCACGACGCATCTCTGGCTTCAGACTCACCACACCGCCGTAGCCCTGCGTAGGCTCACTGGCAGCATCCCCCAACGAGGCTCGCCGATCCTGCTCACCTCTCAACTGAGCCAGGTCGGCATCTATCTGGGCATTATTCCGCTCCAGCTGCTCCCGTTTCTTACCCTTATAGCGCTCCAGCAGCGAGTTGTTCATCGCCTTCTGCCCCTCAAGCCGTCTCACCAGCGTGGAGATATGTCCGTCCTCCATCTCCTGGAGTTCACCATCCTTCCATCTCCTCACAGTATCCTTCAAAGTATGTTGCGACTCTGTCGCAACCACATCCATCACCTTCGACACCACATCACGCTTGTCACCAAACCTCGTCTCGGCAAAAGGCTTCATCTTCCGTCCGCTCGATTCCACCCACTTGTCAAACGTAGCCTTGTCAACACCCGTGATGTTCCCCAGCCCGTGCCACGGTCTCGAATAGTTCATCAGATAGTTCCTGATGGCATCCACCTCATTACTGAAGCCCCACATGATCTTATGCTCGTCAAACGAGCCGTCCCGATTCACCTGGTCAATAATATAAATCTTCTGGGAATCAGTATCCAAATCTGCATCATCATTGATAAACACATCCAGATGATCACCGTCCTTGCCCAGGTGTCCCTTACCGGTCAGATACCCATAGGTGTTATGCATCGTAATGCTCCAGGGCTTGCCGCTGGCATCCTTACCGCTGCGCACGCTCCCCTTCGGATTCTCCACCGTAAAGTTGTAACCTCCAAACGACAAATGTCCCTTCTTGTAATTCCCGGCCTCCTTCTGTCCCTCCGTAGGCTCCGTATTCGTTTCCTCCACAGCCGTCGCCAATCTCTCCTTAAAGCCCTTAAGATCCTTATCCTCCTCCCCTCGGGGAGGACGGGAGGGGGTTTTCTCCTCATCATACTTCCGACTACGCTCCATATACTCCTCCAGCGTACCGCTCTTCCCCTTCGTGATGGGATTAATATCTACAGTGACACCTTCAATGGTAGTGGGCTCTTCATTCAAGACGTTGAAAAGACCGTCCTCACTGAAATCTCCTTCATACTCCACAACCACGTCCAGATCGCTGTCTTCACGTGCATCACCGCGCATACGGCTGCCATGCAGGGCCATGCCCTTGATGGTCACGCCCTCAATACCGGCATCCTCCAGCTTCATCTCAATGTCACCCCGCACGGCATTCAGCACCTCGTCTGCATCATACCCCTCTATCCCTTGAATGGCAGCAGATTTCTCCGTATGCTGCAACTCTGTTGCAACTTTCCCTCCATTTTCTTGCAAATTCGAAATATTTTCCGTATCTTTGCCTACGGAAGAGGCGTTTTGCAGAGGAGCTGTGCCATTCTGCTTGCCTTCGGGTTCAGGAACGATGTCAATACTACCGCCTGAGACGCCTTTCTTCATTTCATATGCCGTTAGCAACCAGTTGTCAACGGGTTTCCCATACCAGTCTTTACTTACGATCGCCTTGTGCGTTTCGTTTTCAAGCACAATTCTATTGTCCGATGACTTTGCGATTGTCATCGTGTCAAGTATTTCCTGAAGATTGTCGGTTATTTCAGGATGCTTGGAGTCTATGTGTTCAAGGCCTCTTTTAGTATCACCCCATACGAGGTCTATGTCTCCAATATCCTTGTGATGGAGAGCATTCTTTGCAACTCCATCCTTTGTCTCGCGAAGATAAGCTATTGCCTCCTTTGGTTTACCTCTAAACTGCTCATAAACGGGGCCAAAATCCCCCTCCCTACGGGGGAGGGATGGGGAGGGGCTTACTCCTCCTTGTGCTCCTCCAGCCACATCTGAACCAGATACAACTGGAGCAGCTGCAGCGTCTTTGTCCTTTCCGACGTCTTGCCCATCACCGTACGGTCTTCCCTGATCCTCCGTATGTAATATTTCGGAACTAAGTGGCCGTATTTCTCCTTGGCCTCCTGTGCCTTCTCTACCATCTCCTGCGGCGACAGGCTGGCGATCCATTTCTTGGCTTCTTCGATCTTGTTCATCTCTTGATTCGTATTTTTCTGCAAAGATAGCATTTATTTTCTGAATATCATCATCCGTAAGCAAAGAATATTCTTCACCAAGGTATTCTAACGATGCCTCATATGCTTCCCGATCACTTGCTTGAAGATGGTGGGCCTCAGCCCATTCCTCCCTCTGCTGCTCTTCCTCATATTCCTCCTGAGCTCTCAGCCACTTCTCGGCCTGATTGATACGGTCGTTCAGGATATAGTCGCGGATATCCGTCGGCACCTGCGCACTGCTCAGCACCTCCAAAAGCGCATTACGGCAGTCCTGGTCCGTCCAGTTCTCGTGCAACTCATCCGGCAGACGCTCCCACATCTCATGAGCCAAGCGCTTGATACTCTTACCCTTACCCTTCGGCGCTAAATAGGCACTGTAACCCCTGCTGTCACCGCCAACCCTCCTACGTCCGTGCCCAGTCTCTTCCTGAAGACTCTCAAAGTCAATCACGCCCTTACCCTGCTCAGGAACAGGACCCAGGAACTCGGCGGCATACTCTTCAATGGTCTTCGGCTCCATCCCTTCACTGTCAAGGAAGGCCGAAGCCTCAGCATCCAAAGAATACAGCTCACGCGCTTTCTTCAGCTTGTCTTCGTAACCACGGGCTCTCTGCAGGGTCGAAAGCCTCATGCTCCGCGCATCACTGGCATCAAGTCCCTCCGTTCCAACCTTACCGCTGTAGATCCGTCCCACACGCTTGCTGACATCTTTCAGCCTCTGCGCCCGTCCGTTCAGCATTTCCTGCTGCCTCATCAGCCCGGTATGCTGCTCTACCACAGCAGCCAGTTCCTCCGGAGTCATCTCACGCTCACTCCGTGCATACGAGTCCAACTCCCGTTGCAGCGCATCAATCTTCGGCTGCACCTCGTCACGCTGGTAATTACGCAACGCCACACGCTGCTCCCTGATAAACGCATCGGCATCCGCCTCCGAGTCAAAACGCTCCAGCAGATACTTCTCCATCTCTCCCGTTGTCCCCATTAACCCCATTTCTCCTATAGCTCCCTGTAAGGCAGACTGCTGATCTTCAGCACCCTCCTTCTCCTCCCCTCGGGGAGGCTGGGAGGGGGTCTCCAGTTTCTTCCGTATCTCCTCAATCTGCGCCCTGCGATCGCGCTCCACGCCCTTCAACCGCTCGACCTCGGCCTTCTCAGCCTCTTTGCGTGCCTTCTCAGCCTCCTTCAGGGCTTTCTCCTCGGCATCCAGCTCTTCCCCAACGCGCTTCTCCTCAGTGGCACGGATCATGCCGATAACCTCGTCCCTGCTCATACGCATGGCTTCACCGCCTTCATCACTCAACTGCAGGTCACCGTTCTCGAAGAAACCGTCTATCTTGAACGTCCCCGTCTGTCCGGCCATGGTCAGCTCCACTGTGTTTCCTGTACGCAGGTCCACACCGCCGATCTGGTTCTTAAAGCTGCCCTCCTGCTCCTTTCTCAGCTCTTCCGACCGTCGCGCCACATACGCATCCGTCGCCTCGGCCTCACCGATCGACGTGATATCCCGTGCGGCAATCTGCTTGTGCTGCACCTGGCCGGCCTCGTCCGTATAGGCAACGTTCACCGTTCCGTATTCGTTCTCGGGATCACCGTTCATCAGGAATGCCGTCGAGCCGTCGGAAAGCGTCAGCGGAACTATCCGCCCGTCCTCACTCTGGTACCGCTCAGCCTCAGCCCTCACTTCACCTTCGATTCCGGCAGTCTGCTCGTCGAAGGCTGCATCCATCCCTTTGGCAGCATCCAGCGCATCGGCAAGCTTCATGATGGCATCCCGCTTAGCCGGTTCCGTTTGCTGCTGTGTTACAGCGGCCAAAGCCACCTCATCACCGCTCTCCACGGCCTGGTAGATGGCAGCAGCCTCCTCCTTGCTGAACATTCTCGCGATCCTGGCATCAGCCACGTTCACCTCATGCCCGATCCGACGCATCTCCCCACCGTCACCGTTCACAATAGCGGCCCTTCCCCGCTCATAAGATGGCGAAGCCCCGTCAGCCCCATTCTCCGCAGGCTGCGGTTGTGCCGCAGCTTCCCCCTCCATAGTTCCCATGGCCCCCATATCTCCCATATTTCCAGAACCTTCTGCTTTTCCTGTAGGCTGCTGGTCTGCAGCGGCCTCTCTCTCCTCCGTTTCCATCCGCTCAGGTTTCGGCCTCAGATAGTCCTGAAGGGCTTTCGAGTATTTATCGACGGCTTGTTGCTCAGCCTCCGTCCTTTCTTTCTTCATCAGAATTCGTAGCAACGAGCCTTCTTCCATGCCGTTCATCTTCTCAAACTCACGGGCAAAGTTATCTGCAGCCTCACTGCGTCCGGCAATATTCTTGTAGACATTCTGTGCCGAACGTATCAGCGATTCTTCGTATGGAAGCAGGTCTGCACCCTCAGCCTGTTTCTGAAGTGCTTCCTGTAACTCTTTCTCACGACCGAAGATGTTGGCAACATCACGCTCGTAAGTGGTTAGGCCTTCTTCAAGCATCTGCTCCTCTTCGGCGGTCAGCGCCTTGCCTTGTCCCATCTCATGCAGCTTTTTTTTGCCGCGAAGTTGGTTGAGCATCTCTATCTTTGCTTTGATACCTCCAACCGTCAAGGACGTGTTCGTAACTTTACCTTCTTTATCATAGGTCGGACGTATAGTATATCGGGAGTCTTCAAGAAAATCTTTGTTGACTGTTTCCGCAAAGCGTTCCTGCACATCCTTGCCGGTAACCATATCCTCCAAGGCGGTTATCTGGTTAAGTTGTGCCTCATGCTGGTATTCATTCTTCAACCGACGGGCTTCTTCTGCCGTCTTGGCCTCAACAGTGCGAACTCGTCTGCCTTTCGCATCAAGGTAGTCAACGAAATGCTGCTCCTTACCGTCTGGCGAGATATCCATACGCTGTGAAACACCCGTTATCGGCTGTAGCTGCTGTGAATAGTCACCGGTAATCAGTCCGTACCATTTGCGGGTTTCCTCTTCGCTGATCCTGCCGGCATTGTAGTCGTCAATCAACTGCTGTAAGCCTTTCTTCAGATTCTGGGACTCTATCTGCTCAACGTTACTTTCCGCCTTGGTCTGCGGTAACCTTACTTTCGTAACGCGCTCACCGTTCACAAGTCTTGTGATGATGTCAGGCTTCTTCTCTGCTGGTCGTGGTCCTGCAGTCTTTCCTGTACTCAACTGCTCTACGGCGTCAAGCATGTCACCATAGCCAAGGTCTTTCATCAGTGACTTATCGGCATCGGTAATGTCGTAAGCTTTTTCAAACTGCTGGATCCTGCTGTAGTTCTTCGCACGGTTGTAGATACCTCTTGCCTCCAACGCACCAAAAGTAAGCAGGTTGTTGGCCTCGGCCAAAACCAGGTCTTCAAAGGTCAAGGGCTGCGCTCCAGGGGTGGTAGCCTGCTCCAGTGCACCAACGCCTGTCATCGCCGTAGCATTCACGCCTAAACGGGTGGCATCACCAAGGATCTTGCCTGCCACACCGCGGCCATGACCAAGCATCTCACCCAACGGGCCGCCGAAACTGGTGGCAATACCGGTTCCAACACCCCATGCTGCACGGTCAGCAATCTTGCCGAAAAGATTCTTGGCACTGTAATGCGCCGCCTCAGCCTGTTTGATGGTCTCTTCTACCTGGTCGTGCATGTCACCATACAAACCAAGGTCATTGGCGATTTTTGTCTTCTCAACACTTTGCGGACCGGAAAAACTTGGTAAGCTCACTGGTTCCGTCAGTCCCTCAACGGCTCCACCGATGGCTCCAGCAGCACCGAAGGTGACGGCATTGCTCGCTCCATGCTGCATAATACCCTTGCCTATACTGTTAGCAGTCAATCGCTCAGCAATTCTTGTAGCCTGGGCTTTCGGGACACCCCTGCGGATCAGGTCGTTGGCAATCCTGCCCGTAATCTTTCCGCCAGCCCATTTTCCAGCCTTGCCCGCTGCGCCTCCCGGCAACATATATTCCCACATGTCACTGGCCAAAGTCACGACACCTTTGCCCAGTTTCTCCCAGAAACCGGGCTTGTATCTTGACTGGGCCACCTCGTCCAGATATTTCTCGTAGTTTGTATCTACCACGGAGGACATGATCTTACCCAGGTCACTGTCCTTGAAACCTCGCCAAAAGACATACTCTGCCGTTCCAGAAGGCACGCGAGCCTGCACAAGTTGCTCCTCCATCTGTCCTAACAGGTTGTTGATAACCTGATAGCGCACATCGTCCGGCATCCCCTTCGTCTGCTCGTCGGCATACTTGATGGCTTTCTCAATGGCCTTTGACGGGTCGGCAATCTTGTTGGCTTCCTTGCCTATGTTCATCAGGTTTACACCCGTGGGTGCAAAGGGATTACCAGGAGTGTTGCCCATGTAGTCAGCGGCCTGCTGCTGGTTGTTTGCCAGTTCCTCATTAAACTTACGCATCACATCCATATCAATACGCTGGATGTCTCCCCTCATAACGGCCTGCTGATTATACAAAGGAATATCAATCGGATTACCCTTCTCGTCCAAAGTCGGATCTGTAGCCTGCTGCCCTTTACGCAAGCGTTCAAGACCTTTCTCCGCAAACTCTCCAAACCCGTTGTCCCTGTTCATAAACTCTTGTTCCACAAGCGGCTTGCTGGGATCGTATACCACCTGTTCATCAGGCCGCGTTACAGGCTGCTGGTCTGGTCTCATATAACCCATGCTACCACCACGTTCACGCATCTGATCTTCAGTAGGAATAGAAGCAGCCTCCATATTTCCCATGGATCCGCTTTTGGATGCACCAAGAATCTTCGATATAACATTGGAACCTCCTTCTTTCAGTACATTGAGAATTCCATCTAACTTCCCAGCCTTGCTGCTTCCGGCCTTCTCAGCCTCCATCTCTGCGGCAATATCCTCCAGCGACTTCAGTTCAATATCGTTCACTCCCTTCCTTGTCACCTCCTGATTGTCATAGCGGTCATACACCTCCTGGCTATACTGCGGCTGCTGCATCGTATGTTGCGAAAGGCCACGGGTAGGCGAGCCCTGCTCGGGAATCTGTGTCGCAACCCCGTTCTGCGGCTTTTGCCCCATAACAGGTTGTGTATGCTGCTGTGTCACAGTACTCCCATCCTTCCCATTAACCCCATTAACCCCATTACTCCCATTACTCCCATCACCCCCAAATCCCATATCGCTCCTGAAAGTCTCATACGCCGGAGGCTCATAGCCTTCGTTCTTCAATGTCTGATAGGCGCCCTGCAGGTTCTTCTCGTCCTGCATGTCCTTCTCAAACTGTTCATACACTGGAGGCTCGTAACCCTCCCTCTTCAATGTCTCGTACAGACCTTTCAGATTATCGTTGTTCATGCTTTAGCTTTCTTATGTTAATAGCCTCTTCCCTTACTTTTCTTGCCGTAGCCCTTGCCCTTGCCACCATACGTCGTGCCGCGCTTCTTGGCAAGCTCCACCTGGTTCATGAAATCCTCCACCATATTGTTGCTCCATTCCTTTGATCTGTTGCCGCCGGCATACTCGCCCACACGGTATTTCTTCTCATACGCACTTGCCAGCTCCGGATTGTCCTTGTACGCCTGGATAAAGTTCTCACGGCGGTTCAGACGGTTGCGCTCCGTGCGGGTCTTGCTCGCACGCTCATTCGAGGCATTCGCACTGGCATAATGGGATACCGTACTGCTTTTCAGGTTCGCTTCCTTCAGCGGACGCAAGGCGTCACGCTCACGCCGCTGACTCTCGTAGTTGCCTTGCTGCGCACCGTAAACGCCCTGGCGTGCATGCTCCGTGTCTATCCGGGAAGCATTCAACGCATCCTTACGCCCACTTTCACGTCCTACTTCATCAGCACGTATATTGTTGTAGTTGATGGTTGAATTTGCCAGTTCCCGTTGACGCTCCTCGGCACGCTGCTTGTAGTACTGCGAAAGCATGTCGTTGGCCTGGTTCCGGCGCTGTGCCAGAAGGTCGTCTCTCATCTTCTGCTGGCGCTGAGTCAACTGCACGCCCGACTCCAGTTTCATCGACGGGGCACCTGTCAGCGTACCGATGAAGTTACCGGCATGGATCAGCACGTTGCCGATCTGCTCCCACTTCTCACGCCTTTTGCGCTTCTTCTCCTCAGCCTCATTCTCACCGATGCTCTTGGTCACATCATACTTCATCAGCCACGGATAGAAGGTGAAAGCATCCAGCGGCTCCTTTCCGTTGTCCTTGGCCCAGCGGTTGTAGTCCGCAACAACCTCTCCCGGCTTAGCCTGCTGTCCCTTCTCCGTCCAGAGCCACTGCAGTCCCTTCTCCCAGCCGCCACTCCAGTCCGCCATATAAGAAGGACTCTCCTCACCGGCAACCGGCCCGTAACTCAGCCCCCCACCAGAACCTCCAGAATCTCCAGTATTTCCGGAAATTCCAGAACTCCCAGCATTCCCCTCCCCTCGGGGAGGCTGGGAGGGGGTCGCAATCGCCTCCTGTTGCGCATCCTTCAGAGAAGGAGCCTGAAACTTCCCCCTTTCCATCTCGTCGGCAGTATAGGTCATCGCCGCCTTCTGCTCATCCGTCAGCCCAAACGGTTGCGTTTGCTGCTGTGCCACGGCAGCCCCACCGCCGGAAGCGTCCGCCACCGGCTGAGCCTCAATCTTGAATTGTCTGTCAGTCAGTCTCATCACTACCTCCTTTTTTAAATGGGTAAACCGTTTGCCGCACTCGCCAGACCGCTGGCAGCCGAACTGATGGCCTGAGCCTTGTTCTGCGCCTTCTGCAGCTTCATCTGGGCGATCTGGTTGTTCAGAGACTCCAGCTGGCGGTCCGCATTGTCCCAGATCTGCTCTTTCTTCGCCGCACCCTGAACGGCCTGCTGCTGCATCATGTCACCCACGGTCTTCGCCGCCGATGCCTTCTGCATCGCCAGACTCTCGTCCGAGCCGCCTGTCACAATATTGTTCGCAGCTGCACGCTGCGTCTGGGCATTCAGCAGTTCACGGGCCTGCGTCACCGCTGCCTGGTTCTCCGCACTCTGCGTCGGATCCTGGTAATACAACTTGTCACGGTGTGCCGTGACCTGATTCATACGGTTCTGGTACATCTCAATGGCCTGGTTAAAGCCCTTGTTCGCCGCAGCTCCTGCAGCAATACCGCCAATAGCGGAGATTCCGCCTCCGATTAAACTACCAAACATCTTAATTGCAATTATTTGTTTCTTGAAAGCAAAGATAAATAATCCAATCCACCCCCTTATGATAAATTTTCCAATCTGAAAAACACCCTCTATCAGAAAAAAATCATATCTTTGCCCCTGTCACATCTAAAGAGTCACAGCTATGCCCAGGAAAAAGGAAGACAACAGCAAGAATACGCCCGCTGCCAATAGCGGACAGTTTCAGAAAGGACATCCCAAGATAGGAGGAAGAAAGCCCGGATCAAAAAACAAGATAACAAACGATCTGCGCAAGCTCATCCAAGAACAGCTTGCACCACGAATCCAAAATCTCGGAAAGGAAATAGACAAAATCAAAGATCCCGCCGACAAAGTCGCTGCCATGGCCCACTGGGCAAACTACGTCATACCCAAGTATTCCAACACCACCATCAACGCCGACACACGCCGCGACATCTCCACCGAGGAATACCTCCGACAGCTCAACGGACACTACGAGAAGGTCGATATCGACATCGACATCACCCGGATCAAGATCCACAACAACGGCTAACCCCACCCCCATGAGGTCAACTGTTGTTATGGATCGTTGAGTATATAGTCGTATCACAACCCATGACCCCGTTTGGGTCACAACCCATGACTCCTTTGGGGTTGCAACCTTTCCCTCTGAGGTTGCAACCTTTTCGCCCAAGGTTGCAACATTTAGCATATAAACCATTCCTCGACCACTAAAAATCCATTATTTTAGTGTTCCCCCAAACAAACACAGCAAATAATTTGGAAAAATCAGCCGAAATCCCTATCTTTGCATCAAATAATTAGAAAGCGTCACAATCCAAAGAAGGCACTAAGGGCATCTTCATCCACATTATTTATATATATGTGTATGTACAAAAAACTATTGTAATACCCAAATGCCCCATCAATATGTCACGCACAACATAAGTGGTTGAATATCAGCACTCCGGAAAAAGGTACAAAAATCCCTCACCTTCCGCAAAAAGAAATAGGCAGCCCGTTGGGGTTGCCTATTTTTTTATTCAAAACTCAGTTTCTTGAGACGGCTTTCCAATTCGGAAGCCATCGAACGACGAATGGCAAGACGAATCTGGCAGGTATTGTCGAACCTCTGCTCCACAATACGCGGTTGCATGTCTTTCACTATCTTCATCACCTGGTTCATCATCACGTAAGGGAACTCATAGGAGATGATTTCTTCCACCAACCTCTCCTCTACCTGACAATGGGCAATAGCATCGGCGGCAGCCTCCCTATAGGCAACAATCAAACCGCTCGTGCCCAGATTCACACCGCCGTAATAGCGGACCACGACAATAAGAATATCGGTTAATTCGCCAGAATTAATCTGACCGAGAATAGGCTTTCCTGCCGTGCTAGAAGGTTCACCGTCGTCATTGGCACGAAACTCCTTTCGGTCAGGCCCCAGCATATAGGCATAACACACATGGCGGGCATCATAATACTTCTTGCGATACCCGGCAATCAACTCCTTCACCGCCTCCACGCTCTCTACGTGATGGGCAAAAGCGAGGAACTTACTCCGCTTTTCGGTGTAATATCCCTCGCCTTCGTTTGCTATGGTCTTATAACTGTCGTCCAACTCCTTAGCTCAACTTATGGATTACCAAACCGCTACGAAGTTTGGGCTCAAACCATGTGGCCTTCGGCGGCATAATCTTCCCACTGTCGGCTATATCCATAATCTGCTGCATCGATACCGGATAGAGTGCCAATGCCGTACGCATCTCACCACTATCCACACGGCGCTTCAACTCACCGAGTCCACGAAGGCCACCGACGAAATCAATGCGATCGCTGGAACGCAGGTCCTTGATATCGAGAATCTCATCAAGGATCAGACGGCTGGAGATATCCACATCAAGCACACCGATGGGGTCGTTGTTGTCGTAGGTACCCTCCTTGGCTGAGAGCGAATACCATTCACCATCCAGATACAGAGAGAACTCATGGAGCTTGGCAGGCTTATAGATCTCTGCACCTTTCTTTTCCACAATGAAGTTCTTAGCCAGGGCCTTCAGGAACTCTTCTGAAGAAAGCCCATTGAGGTCGCGGATCACGCGGTTGTAGTCAAGAATCGTCAACTGGCTTGCCTGGAAACATACGGCCATGAAGTAATTATACTCCTCATCGCCCTTATGGTTAGGATTCTGCTTCTGCTTTTCCGCTCCCACCAAGGCTGCGGCAGCCGAACGATGATGACCGTCGGCAATGTAGAGTGAAGGCATCTTGCGGAACTCTTCCGTAACAGTCTTGATATCCTCATCATCGGAAATGATCCAGAACTGATGACCAAAGCCATCGATAGGTGCGATGAAGTCATATTCTGGCTTCGTCTGTGCATACTTCTTGATCAGCGCATCCAGCACGGCATTGTCAGGATAAGCAAAGAATACCGGCTCAATGTTGGCATTGTTCACGCGAACATGCTTCATGCGGTCTTCTTCCTTGTCGCGACGTGTGAGTTCGTGTTTCTTGATGACACCCGTCATATAGTCGTTCACATAAGCACCCACCACAAGACCATACTGAGTCTTACCGTTCATCGTCTGTGCATAGATATAATACTGCTCCTTCTCGTCCTGTACAAGCCAGCCCTTATCCTGGAACTTCTGGAAGTTCTCAGCGGCTTTCTCATAGACGCGGGGATCATACTCGCTGGTCCCCTCGGGGAAGTCAATCTCGGGTTTGATGATGTGATAAAGACTCTTCTCATTGTCGCCAGCCTCTGCACGTGCTTCTTCAGAATTGAGCACGTCGTAGGGACGACTCTCCACCTGCTCCACCAGTTCTTTTGGCGGACGGATACCCTTAAATGGTTTTACGATTGCCATATTGTGATACTTTTTATAGATTGTTTCTTTTCCGATGCAAAGATACAAAGAAAATGGGAATCGGCAAAACGATTTCCAGAATATACGGCTTTTCTTTGCAAAAAAGGGAAAATGAAGCAGATTCAGAAATCGAAGAGTGAAAGCGACTGGTCTTCCTGCCTGACTTCAGGCTCATCCTGCTTCTCATCGCGGAAAAGAAGCATCAGTTGCTGTGACTCCTTTGAAGACGGATTCATGCGATAGGTGCCACGTGCGCCTGCCGACTCGATGATGGAATCTGGATTCTTGCTGTTTTTCAGAAGATACTGCTGTACATAGGAACGAACCTCCTCGAAACTGACCGTCTCGAAGAATGTGTTGGAAGCATTGAATACATGCCGGGCTATTTTCTGCACGCTAATGCCCTTCATGCCTGCTTCTGTCAGCACTCGCCAGATTTCCTTGTCGTAGTTCAATCCAGTAATACGGTTAGAAAAACATACTAAAAAAGGGCGGTATGCAAGCAGCACATCGCCCTTTTCTTATCGTTACTGAAGAATTAAGCCAGAACGATCTTGCCCTCAGCCTCGGCAATCTTGCCTTCCTTGAGCAACCATCCAGCACCGAGGATTACCTCTTCGTTGCTAATCTTAGCTGCCTTGGCAATCTCAGCTACTGAGAGAGCCTTCTGAGCGGTAGCAAGTGCGTTGTAAACGTCACCAGCCTTGAAACCTGCGTTCTCAGCGTTGATTACGAGAGTTGCCTTCTTGGGAGCTGCGGCCTTCTTGGGAGCGGCTGCCTTCTTCACTGTTTCCTTCTTAGGAGCTGCGGCCTTAGTTGCAGCTGCCTTTGTTGCTTTCTTTTCTGCCATTTTAGTAAATAATTTTAAATCCTGATTGAATGATCAATCTTTTCTCTAATTAATTCGGTGCAAAATTACAAAGAATGTCACGAATTGTTACTTCATTGAAACTGAAAATCAGCAATTTAGGCTTTTTCTTGACTTAAATCAATCTATTCTTGCTTCAAATCGAGCTTCAACTGCAATTCTTCGAGCTGCTTGGGATCAAGATAGCCTGGAGCATCGAGCATCACATCGCGTCCGCTGTTGTTCTTCGGGAATGCAATGCAGTCACGAATACTGTCAAGGCCTGCCATGATACTTACAAAGCGATCAAGACCGAAAGCCAGACCTGCATGAGGAGGTGCACCATACTTGAACGCATTGATCAGGAATCCGAACTGAGCCATGGCCTTCTCGGGCGTGAAGCCCAGTATCTGGAACATCTTCTCCTGTAACTTGCCGTCGTGAATACGGAGCGAGCCACCGCCTACTTCAATACCATTGCAGACGAAGTCGTAGGCCTTTGCGCGCACCTGCTCAGGATGCTCGTCGAGCAAAGGAATATCGTCAGGATTAGGCATCGTGAAGGGATGGTGGGTGGCCATCAGGCGCTGCTCTTCATCGCTCCATTCAAAGAGCGGGAAGTCCACAATCCACAGGCACTCAAACTTATTCTTATCCTTCAGGCCAAGACGATCGGCCATTTCCAGACGGAGGGCACAGAGCTGCACGCGTGTCTTGTTGGCATTGTCGCCGCTCAGAATGAGCACCAGGTCACCATCGTTGGCACCCATGGCAGCCTTCACCTCGGCAAGATCTCCAGGACTGTAGAACTTGTCAACGGAAGACTTGACGCTGCCGTCCTCATTGAATTTCACATATACCAGACCCTTTGCACCTACCTGCTGCGACTTCACGAAGTCGGTCAGCTGGTCAAGCTGCTTGCGGGTATAGTTGGCACATCCGGGAACACAGATACCGCCAATATAGGCTGCATCGTCGAAGACGGCGAACTTGCCCTTCTTCAACGTATCCATCAGTTCCACGAACTCCATGCCGAAACGGAGGTCGGGCTTATCGGAGCCAAAGCGGCGCATGGCTTCATGCCAGGTCATCTGCTGGAGTTTGGCTGGCAGTTCAACACCGCGAATCTCCTTGAACAAATGGCGGGCCATATCCTCAAAGAGGTCGATGACATCATCCTGATCCACGAACGACATCTCGCAGTCAATCTGGGTGAACTCCGGCTGACGGTCGGCACGCAGATCCTCATCACGGAAACACTTGGCAATCTGGAAATAGCGGTCGAAACCACTCACCATCAAGAGCTGCTTCAGCGTCTGCGGACTCTGCGGCAAAGCATAGAACTGGCCGGGATTCATACGTGAGGGCACCACGAAGTCGCGAGCTCCTTCGGGCGTACTGCCGATAAGAATAGGAGTCTCCACTTCGATGAAGTCCTTGGAATCGAGGAAGTTACGGATAAGGATGGTCATGCGGTGGCGCAATTCCATATTCTTACGCACCGGATTGCGGCGCAGGTCCAGATAGCGATACTTCATACGGAGGTCATCGCCGCCGTCGCTCTTGTCCTCAATCGTGAACGGAGGCGTAAGGCTCTCCGAGAGCACATTGAGCTCCGTGGCAAGTATCTCGATGTCGCCCGTGGGCATCTTGGCGTTCTTTGACTCACGTTCGCTGACCTCACCCTTCACCTGAACGCAAAACTCGCGCCCCAACTTATTGGCACGCTGACAGAGATCGGCATTCTTCGATTCATCGAAAACAATCTGGGTGATGCCGTAACGGTCACGTACATCGACAAAGGTCATACCGCCCATTTTTCGGGTGCGCTGCACCCATCCGGCAAGCGTCACTTGCTTCCCAGCATCTTGGAGACGAAGCTCTCCACAAGTATTTGTTCTATACATTATTTTAATATGTTTATTTTTGTGGCGCAAAGGTACACATTTTCCTCGATTCCGACAAATTATTCAGTTGAAAATGCAGATAATCGTTAATTAGTATAAAAAACGGAACAATCTTTAATAAACTATTCGTAAATTTGCACGTCAGAATTATGTAACAATTTAATATCAAAAAGAAAATGAAAAAGATTTTGATGATAATCGCCATGACGATGGTCACGCTGACAGGTGCTTTCGCTCAGAAGCCTGCCGAGATCAAGTTCGAGAAGCTGACCCACAACTTCGGCACGTTCTCGGAGTCTGAACCCGTACAGAAATGCACGTTCTCGTTCACCAACGTCGGCGGCCAGCCGCTGGTTATCAATCAGGCCGTGGCCAGCTGCGGTTGCACCGTACCCGAGTACACCAAGACTCCCATCAAGCCAGGCGAGAAGGGAACGCTGACCGTCACCTACAACGGCAAGGGCAAGTTTCCCGGACACTTCAAGAAGACGATAACCGTACGTACCAATGGAGCCGTCGAGATGACACGCTTGTATATCGAGGGAAACATGAAGGAGTAAGCATCCTCCATCTTTAAGAATAAGAAAAATGGCGCCGGAGAATCATCCAGCGCCATTATTTTTTTTACCGTTCAGGCTCAGAACGAATAGTTGAATCCGAGCGAGAAGTATTCCATCAGCTGCCAGTAGCCCGTATGGCTGTCCTTCACCGATGAGGCATCGTCGAATCGGGGATAGACGAAGAGGTTGGCGGCAATATACTTATTAAACTGGAAGGAGAACGTGTTCTCCCACTCAATTTCCGCACGCTTGTAGGAAGTGAATCCATAGAGACGGCTCTTCCACTTGATATTTTCGGCAAGCTGCCAGGTGAGGTCGGCGGTCAGCGACGAACCGAAGTCGTGCAGGGCATGATGGCCTTCCTTCAAGCCGAATCGCGGACCGAGGTCCATGCGTCCCACATAGCGGAAGTTATAGGCCAAGGGTGAAAGGTTGATGGTTCCCGTGAGCTTCTTGTTGAACCACTCTACGGCATACGACATACCGAGCGACACATTCAGTTTGAAGGGAGAGAAGAAGTCACTATACACCTTCAGGTCGTTGCTCTTATAGCCGCGGGTGAACTGCGTCTCGGCAATCGTCTGCAGGGTGTAATACCAATGCTTGGTGGCCTGAAGGCCCAATTTCGAAGTCAGACGGATCAGGTCTTCCGAAGTCTTGAATTCATGGAGCGAATCGCTTCGGGAGGTCATGAAGCCCAGCTTCATTTCCAGCTTGTTGTCCCACTTCACCTTCTGCTTGTTGTTGTAGTTGGCTTCCAGCACCGCACTTGCCAGGGCCGAATAGTTGCTCTCACCACCCTTATGCCAGTTGCCCGACACATAGTTCTGAAGGAACTGCACGGCATAGTCGCCCTTGAACGTCCAGAAGTTGGGCTTCTTCACCACCACCTCCGGTTCGGGAGCCTCCACGGTCTCCACTGCGGCCTCGGGAGCCTTCTCCACGAGCTTCTCCGTGTTCACGATGGGCTTCGTGATCTGCTGGTTCACGGCACCTGCCTCCGTAATCTCGGCCTCCGAAACCCTGATCAGCTCTGGATGCTTCAAGTAAATATTCATCAGTGCGTTGTCAATCTCCTGACTCACAGAGTCTTTCATCTCCGTATTTAAACCAAGTTTTTGCTGGGCAACATCGTTATAGAAAGTGCTGCTCGTAAACAATCTGTACTTGTCGAAAGCAGTATAGGCTTTCTGCAACGTCTGGATAGAGTCAAGCCTGGCCTTGTAGATGGCCAGCGAGTCCTGATACTGATTCAGCTTGTTGTCGTCTTTCACGCTTCCGGCATGATAAGTCACCTTGGCATCGGCATCTGCTGCTGCCATCCCGATCAGCAGAAATGCCATCATTCTAATGATAAGTCTGTTTTTCTTCATAACAAATGCAAATTTACGAATCTTTTTTGAAATTCGCAATATTTAAGCATAATTTTTGCCAGCACAAAAATAATTCGTATCTTTGCACCCTATTATATATAATAAGGAAAATATTATTAATCAAAACAATGGATAAGAACACAATTACAGGATTCGTCCTCATTGCCGCCGTGCTCATCGGCTTTTCGTGGTGGAACCAGCCCTCTGAAGAACAGATGGCGCAAATGCGACAACAGGACTCTCTGCAGGAAGTAGCCCGCAAGAAAGCGGAAGAAACCAAGAAAGCCGCCCAGCTGGCAGCCACCGAGAAAAAAGCCCAGAAACTGGCTCAAGCCCAGCAAGACACGGCCGCCCTCTTCCACTCGGCGCTCTCAGGCAACGCCCAGCAGGTGGTGCTCAAGAACAAGAAACTCGAACTCACCCTTTCAACCAAAGGCGGCACCGTCACGAAAGCCGTCATCCGAGGCTACAAAGACCAGAAAGGCAATCCCGACGTCGTACTCTTCGACGAAAAAGAGCAGCAGCTCAAGTTCATGCTTTCAGGCAAGGAACAGAATATCATCACAAGCGACTTATTCTTCACACCGTCAAACGTGACCGACTCTACGGTCACCATGACAGCCGTGGCTGCTCCCGGACAGGAACTCGCGCTCGAATACCGTCTGGGCCCCGACTATCTGCTCCACATGAACCTCCGCACTACCGGCATGAGCGGGCTCTTCCCACCCACCACCAACGCGATGGACATCCAGTGGGACGAGAAATGCCGCCAGCAGGAGCGCGGCTATTCGTTTGAGAACCGCTATGCGGCCATCACCTATCACCATGCCGACGGCGGCACCGACAAGCTCGACGACCAGAAAGACCAGAAAGACGTGGAGCTCGATGACGTCATCGACTGGGTGTGTTTCAAGACCCAGTTCTTCTCGGCCGTCATGATTGCCAAGGACGATTTCCAGAAGAACGCCCTGATGACCTCCATCATCCAGGAGAAAGGCACGGGCTATCTGAAAGACTATTCCGCCAAGCTGAAGACCGCCTTCGACCCCACCGGCAAGAAGGCCTCCGAGTTTGAATTCTACTATGGCCCCAACGACTTCCGCACGCTCAACAACATCGAGGAGCAGAGCACCTTCGGCAAGAAGCTCCAGCTCGAGCGTCTCGTGTATCTGGGATGGTGGATTATACGTCCTATCAACCGCTGGTTCACGCTCTACATCTTCGACTGGCTCACCTCCTTCGGATTCAACATGGGCATCGTCTTGATCCTCATCACCCTGCTCCTGAAGGCCATCACCTTCCCGCTGGTGAAGAAGAGCTACATGTCGAGCGCCAAGATGCGCGTGCTCAAGCCCAAGCTCGACGAGGCCACCAAGCAGTACGACAAACCCGAAGACCAGATGCAGAAGCAGCAGGCCATGATGGCCGAATACTCTAAGTATGGCGTGTCGCCCCTGAGCGGCTGTCTCCCCATGCTCATACAGATGCCTATCTGGATGGCCCTGTTCTTCTTCGTGCCTAATGCCATCCAGCTCCGAGGCGAGAAATTCCTCTGGATGGACGACCTCTCCACCTACGACCCCATCATCGAATGGGGCAAGGAAATCTGGGGCATCGGCGACCACCTCTCGCTCACCTGCATCCTCTTCTGCGTGGCCAACGTGCTCTATAGCTACATGTCCATGCGCCAGCAGAAAGACCAGATGGTAGGCCAGCAGGCCGAGCAGATGAAGGTCATGCAATACATGATGTACCTCATGCCGCTCATGTTCTTCTTCATCTTCAACGAGTATTCATCCGGCCTCAACTTCTACTATTTCGTGTCGCTCTTCTTCTCGGCTGCCATCATGTGGACGCTCCGCAAGACCACCAACGACGAGAAGCTCCTGGCCATCCTCGAAAAGAAATACAAGGAAAATCAGAACAATCCCAAGAAGATGAGCGGAATGGCAGCACGCATCGAGCAGATGCAGAAGCAGACCGAGGAACTCCGTCGGCTGCGCTTGGAGCAGGAAAAGATGAAAAAGAACAAATAGACCTCTATGAACAAAGCCAAACTCTTGCTGGCAGCCGTGCTGATGCTTTCAGCACCTGCCTGCGCACAAAATGACACAGACGTGATAGGTAAGCAGAATATCAGACTCACCAGACCCACGATGACCCCCGAAGCCCTCTGGGCCATGGGACGCATCAGCAGCTATGAAGCTTCGCCCAACGGCAAGCGAATCGTATTCCAGGTGGGCTACTACAGCGTGAAGCAGAACAAGAGCCACCACGTGCTCTACATGATGAATGCCGACGGCTCCAACCGCCAGCTGCTCACCCACTCAGCCAAGAACGAGACCGACGCCACATGGCTCGACGCCGAGACCATCGCCTTCCTCACCGGAGGCGAGATATGGGCCATGAAAGCCGACGGCACAGCCCGCCGACAGCTCTCAAAGACCGACAGCCAGGTAGAGGGTTTCAAGTTCTCGCCCGATCGTTCGCGCGTCATCATCCTGAAGTCAATTCCCTTCCATGAGGTCATCAAGGAGAACCCAGAGGATCTGCCCAAGGCTACGGGCCGCCTGGTCACCGACCTCATGTATCGCCATTGGGACCACTACGTGGAGAGCATCCAGCACCCCTTCGTCTGCTCAGTAGGTGATGGTCTTGCCATCGCCAACGACGGCAAGGACATCCTCGAGGGCGAGCCTTACGAGTGCCCCATGGAGCCCTTCGGAGGCATGGAGCAGCTGGCATGGAGCCCCGACTCCAAGACCATCGCCTACACCTGCCGCAAGAAGACAGGCCTCGCCTACTCCATCTCGACCGACTCCGACATCTTCCTCTACGACGTGCTGACGCGCCAGACGCGCAACCTCTGCAAGCCCGAAGGCTACAAGGAGCCCAAGATAGACCCCACCAAGAGCATGAAATATCAGGCCGTCAACGCGCCTGAGAACCTCAAGAACAATCCCGGCTACGACCAGAACCCCAAGTTCTCACCCGACGGCAAGTACGTGGCATGGCTCTCCATGGCACGCAACGGCTACGAGAGCGACCGCCAGCGCCTCTGCGTCTATAACCTCTCAACAGGCGAGAAGAAATACCTCACCGAGACGTTCGACTCCAACGTGGACGATTTCTGCTGGAGCGACAACAACGACGCACTCATCTATTTCATCGGCGTATGGCACGCCACCGAAAACCTCTATGCCGTCAACTGGAAAGGCGAGCTCAAGCAGATGTTCGCCACGGTCACCCCTCAGTCGGGCTCAGGCACCCAAGCCGGAAACCCATGGGCTGATTTCGGTGCCATCCAGCTCATGAACAACGGCAAGCAGCTGCTCATGGAGCGCCACTCATTCACCGCTCCTGCCGACCTCTACGTCGTGACGCCAAACTTCAAGCGGCCTCAGAACACGGCCATCACCCAGATCACCTTCGAGAACAAGCACATCACCGACCAGATGGCCATCCCCTCCGTCGAGCAGCGATGGGTCACCACCACCGACGGCAAGCAGATGCTCGTATGGGTAGTGCTGCCGCCAAACTTCGACAAGACCAAGAAATACCCCACCCTGCTCTTCTGCGAAGGAGGCCCCCAGAGCCCCGTAAGCCAGTTTTGGAGCTATCGCTGGAATTTCATGATCATGGCCTCGCAGGGCTACGTCGTCGTGGCCCCCAACCGCCGCGGACTTCCCGGCTTCGGGCAGCAATGGCTCGAGCAAATCTCAGGCGACTGGACAGGCCAGTGCATCAAGGACTATCTCTCGGCCATCGACTTCGCGGCCAGCAATCTGCCCTATGTCGATAAAGACCGCATGGGAGCCGTGGGCGCATCCTTCGGAGGCTTCTCCGTCTATTACCTCGCCGGTCATCACGAGGGGCGCTTCAAGTGCTTCATCGCCCACGACGGCGCCTTCAACTTCGAAGCCATGTACACCGAGACCGAAGAAAACTGGTTCTCCAACTGGGAATACGACGATGCCTACTGGAACAAAGACCAGACGCAGAACGCCCGTAAGACCTACGAGAACTCGCCCCACCGCTTCGTTGACAAATGGGACACCCCCATCCTCTGCATCCACGGCGAGAAAGACTACCGCATCAATGCCACCCAGGGCATGTCGGCCTTCAACGCCGCCCGCATGCGCGGCATCGAAGCCCAGCTGCTCATCTTCCCCGACGAGAACCACTGGGTGCTCAAGCCCCAGAACGGCATTCTCTGGCAGCGCACCTACTTCAATTGGCTCGACCGTTGGCTGAAGAAATAAAGTTTTCCCCCCAGAAATCGAAACAACGTCATAACGACATAACGTAATAACGACATAACGAAAAAAAACAATGAATCAACAATCCACCCTCCGCGACTCCGCCGCCATGCGCTGGACGGCCCTGCTGCTCCTGGCCCTGGCCATGTTCTGCGCCTACATCTTCATGGACATCCTCTCACCCATCAAGGACCTCATGCTCGAAACCCGCGGTTGGGACTCCACCGCCTTCGGCACCATGCAGGGCTCGGAGACCTTCCTCAACGTATTCGTATTCTTCCTCATCTTCGCCGGCATCATCCTCGACAAGATGGGCGTACGCTTCACCGCCGTGCTCTCCGGAGCCGTCATGCTCGTCGGAGCCCTCATCAAGTGGTACGCCGTGGCCGAGAGCTTCATGGGTAGCGGCCTCGAAGCATGGTTCACCAACAACCTCAACTACATCCCCATCTTCGACGAATTGGGCGTATCACCCTTCTATCAGGGTATGCCAGCCTCTGCCAAAGTGGCAGCCATCGGCTTCATGATTTTCGGATGTGGTGCTGAAATGGCCGGCATCACCGTCTCCCGCGGTATCGTCAAGTGGTTCAAGGGCCGCGAGATGGCCTTGGCCATGGGTTCCGAGATGGCACTCGCCCGCCTCGGTGTGGCCACCTGCATGATCTTCTCGCCCTTCTTCGCCAAGCTCGGCGGTCAGGTCAGCGTGAGCCGTTCGGTAGCCTTCGGCGTGGTGCTCCTCTGCATCGCCCTGATGATGTTCGTGGTTTATTTCTTCATGGACAAGAAACTCGACGCACAGACCGGCGAGGCCGAAGAGAAAGACGACCCCTTCAAGGTCAGCGACATCGGCAAGATACTATCCGACAGCGGCTTCTGGATTGTGGCCCTGCTCTGCGTGCTCTATTATTCAGCCATCTTCCCCTTCCAGAAGTATGCCGTCAACATGCTCCAGTGCAACCTCACGTTCACCGAGGTTGACCCCGACTCCTTCTGGGCAGGCACCACCGTCACCATTGTGCAGTATCTCATCATGCTCGTCGTGGCAGCCACCGCCTTCGCCTTCAACTTCCTGAAGAACAAGTCGCTGAAATACACCATGCTCTGCATCTCCATCGTAGCCCTCGTCACCTTCTGCTACATGGGCTACATGCGCCAGTCGGCTGAGACCGTCTTCGCCGTCTTCCCCCTGCTCGCCGTAGGCATCACCCCCATCCTCGGCAACTACCTCGACCATCACGGCAAGGGAGCCACCATGCTCGTCCTCGGTTCGCTCCTGCTCATCGGCTGCCACCTCACGTTCGCCTTCATCCTGCCCGCCTTCAAGGGCAATGCCGTCGGCGGCGTCGTCATAGCCTATCTCACCATCCTCGTGCTCGGAGCCTCCTTCTCGCTCGTGCCCGCCTCCCTGTGGCCCAGCGTGCCCAAGCTCGTCGATGCCAAGATTATCGGTTCGGCCTACGCCCTGATTTTCTGGATTCAGAACATTGGCCTCTGGCTCTTCCCCCTGCTCATCGGCAAGGTGCTCGACAAGACCAACCCCGGTGTCACCGACCCCACACAGTACAACTACACCGCCCCTCTGGTGATGCTTGCCTGTCTCGGTCTGGCCGCCCTCGTGCTTGGCCTCATCCTCAAGGTCGTTGACCGCAAGAAAGGGCTCGGCCTCGAAGAGCCCAACATCAAGGAGTGAACGAAATGATCACCATAATAAATCACCTAATCCCCGTCCCGCTTCCAAGCCCGGCGGGGATTTATTGTGTTCATTAAGTCAAAGATCGCTTCTATATATCGTTCAGGAGCAAAATGGAGTTACGAAGTACATCATCCTCGCCGCAGGTGATACATCGTAATTCAATATCCGCTCACTTAATTCTCAATGCAAAAATACAACATTTCATTGACGCAAAGAGCCGTTATGTAGAATTACGGAGACTTAAGGCGACTTATTGCGACTTAAGTTCCCTTTTGGTGACTTAAGGAGACTTAGTCACTCCTCGCCGTGCTTCCACCCATTGGAAGCCGCGCATCCACCCAATAGAAAACATGCTTCCAGCCATTGGAAAGAATGCAAGAAGGCTTTTCTTGTGTCTCACCCTATGGCTGGTAAACTGTATCGTCCATTATCTAGAAGAACCTTAGCGTTTATCATTTGAATTTTAAGAGATATTAACAGTCAACAAAATCAGTTTGGAGTGTTTATACTACGCACTTTACACGTATTTCTCGCGCTTTACGCCTAAATAGGCGGCAAGAGAAAAAACTCCCTTTCTCCCTTTCTCCCTTTTAATGAAATTTCAAGTGTGCAGCGAAAATTGAATATTATATATAAATATATATATTTATATATAATATAATATATGTTAATAAAAAACTGTTCCTTCTCTCAAATCCTTAAACGGGAGAAAGGGAGAAAGGGAGTTTTTTTGAGTTAGACCGTATAATCAAGGCTTGCCCGTATATCTTTCAAGCGATGAGCAAAGACTCGCCCCCGCAGTAGCAATGGCCATGGTGTAAAAAATGAAAAAAAGGCTTCCGGGTATAATGCTCGGAAGCCCTTTATTTTAGGGGTATTGCGAGGATTCTAAAATCCTAAAACGAAATGATCAATATTCCTGCCAGGAGCGGATGTTGATGTCATCGAGGGTCATCGTGCAGAAGGCGCTGATGAAGGCCGAGGCCAGGCGGCTGTTGGTGATGAGGGGCACGTTGAGGTCGATGGCGGCGCGGCGAATCTTGTAGCCGTTGGTGAGCTCGTGGGTGGTGAGGTTCTTGGGGATGTTGACCACCATGTCGATCTCGTGATTGTGGAGCATGTCCAAGGCTGCGGGGAGGGACTCGCCTACTCCATCCTGGGCTTCGCTAGGCCAGAGCACGCGGGTGTTCTGAATGCCGTTTTCGGAAAGGTATCGGGAGGTGCCGCCGGTGGCGAAGAGCTGGTAGCCGTGGGCGGCGAGCATGCGGGCGGCATCGAGCATCTCGGCTTTCTGTTTGGCCGAACCGGTGCTGAGCAGGATGTTGCCGGGCTGCTGACGGCCTTCGACGGTGCGCATGGGGATGCGATGGCCCACGGAGAGCATGGCTTTGAGCAGGGCGCAGTTGGTGTCTTCGCCGATGCAGCCCACTTCGCCTGTGCTGGCCATATCTACGCCGAGCACGGGGTCGGCTTTCTGCAAGCGGTTGAAGGAGAACTGCGAGGCCTTGATGCCGACGTAGTCGAGGTCGAAGAGGTTCTTGGAGGGTTTCTCTACGGGGAGGCCGAGCATCACCTTCGTGGCGAGGTCGATGAGGTTGAGCTTCAAGACTTTGGACACGAAGGGGAACGAGCGGCTGGCGCGCAGGTTGCACTCGATGACGAGGATGTCGTTGTCGCGGGCCATGTACTGGATGTTGAAGGGGCCCGAAATGTGGAGTTCGCGGGCTATCTGGCGGCTGATGCGCTTGATGCGGCGCACGGTCTCAACGTAGAGTTTCTGGGGCGGGAACTGGATGGTGGCGTCGCCTGAGTGTACGCCTGCGAACTCGATGTGCTCCGAGATGGCGTAGGCCAGGATTTCACCGTCGCGGGCCACGGCGTCCATCTCGATTTCCTTGGCGTGCTCGATGAAACGGCTGACGACGACGGGGTGGTCTTCGGAGACGTTGGCTGCGAGCTGGAGGAAGCGCTCAAGCTCTTCCTGGTTGGAACAGACGTTCATGGCCGCTCCTGAGAGCACGTAGGAGGGGCGCACGAGGACGGGGAAGCCTACGCGGGCGATGAAGCGGTTGATATCGTCCATCGTGGTGAGGGCGCTCCATTCGGGCTGGTTGATGCCGTTGCGCTGGAGCATGGCCGAGAACTTGGCGCGGTCTTCGGCTCCGTCGATGTCGATGGCCTGCGTGCCGAGTATGGGCACGTGCTGCTCGTGGAGTCGCATGGCGAGGTTGTTGGGTATCTGTCCGCCGGTTGAGACGATGACTCCGTGGGGATTCTCGAGTTCGATGATGTCCATGACGCGCTCGAAGGTGAGCTCGTCGAAATAGAGTCGGTCGCACATGTCGTAGTCGGTAGAGACGGTCTCGGGGTTATAGTTGATCATCACCGAGCGGTAGCCCTGGCTGCGGATGGTGTTGAGGGCCTGCACGCCACACCAGTCGAACTCTACGCTGGAGCCGATGCGATAGGCTCCGGAACCGAGCACGATGATGGAGCGGCGGTCGTTTTCGTAGTGGATATCATGGTGGGGATGGGTTGCGACTGAGTCGCTGCATGCGCCGCTGTAGGTGAGGTAGAGGTAGTTGGTGTGGGCGGGATATTCGGCGGCAAGGGTGTCGATTTGCTTCACGGCCGGAAGGATGCCGTGGGCCTTGCGGATGGTGCGGACGGCGAGTGTGGCCTTGGCCATGCTGCCGAGTTCCTGCTCGAGTCCTACGGCGCGGGCTATCTGGAAATCGGTGAAGCCATAGACCTTTGCCTCGAGCAGCAACTGGCGGTCGAGGGTGTTGACGTTGTGCTGCTTGAGGGCCTCGTCGATGTCGATGATGTGCTTGAGCTTATGGAGGAACCAGCGGTCTATCTTGGTGAGCTCGTGGATGCGGTCGATGTCGTAATGAGGCAGGTGCATGGCCTTGGAGATGATGAAGATGCGCTTGTCGGTAGGTTCGCGCAGGGCCTTATCTACGTCGGGAATACGGAGTTCCTTGTTTTCCACGAAGCCATGCATGCCCTGCCCGATCATGCGCAGGCCTTTCTGGATGGCTTCCTCGAAATTGCGGCCGATGGCCATCACCTCGCCCACGGACTTCATGGATGAGCCCAGCTCCTTATCGACACCGTGGAACTTAGAGAGGTCCCAGCGAGGAATCTTGCAGACCACGTAGTCGAGGGCGGGTTCGAAGAAGGCTGAGGTGGTCTTGGTGACGGAGTTCTTGAGTTCGAAGAGCCCGTAGCCCATGCCCAGCTTGGCGGCCACGAAAGCCAAGGGATAGCCGGTGGCCTTGCTGGCGAGCGCCGACGAACGGCTCAGGCGGGCATTGACTTCGATGACGCGATAGTCTTCGCTCTGGGGGTCGAAGGCGTACTGCACGTTGCACTCGCCCACGATGCCGATGTGGCGGATGATCTTGATGGCCAGGGCGCGGAGCTTATGATACTCGGAGTTGGTGAGCGTCTGCGAGGGGGCTATCACAATCGACTCGCCGGTATGAATGCCGAGGGGGTCGAAGTTTTCCATGTTGCAGACGGTGATGCAGTTGTCGTAGCGGTCGCGCACCACCTCGTATTCTATCTCTTTCCAGCCCTTGAGCGATTTTTCGACGAGCACCTGGGGCGAGAACGAGAAGGCTTTCTCGGCCAGCCGATTGAGCTCTTCCTCATTGTCGCAGAAGCCGGAGCCCAATCCGCCCAAGGCGTAGGCGGCACGTATGATGACGGGATAGCCGAGGTTGGCGGCTGCATGGCGGGCTTGCTCAATGGTCTCGCAGGCCTCGCTCTTGATGGTCTTCACGCCGATCTCGTTGAGCCGTTCCACGAAGAGTTCGCGGTCTTCGGTGTCCATGATGGCCTTCACGGGAGTGCCCAACACGCGGACACCGTAGCGCTCAAGCACGCCGCTCTTGAAGAGCTCCACGCCGCAGTTGAGGGCCGTCTGTCCACCAAACGAGAGGAGAATGCCGTCGGGGCGCTCTTTCTCGATGACGCGCTCTACGAAATAGGGCTGTACGGGGAGGAAATAAATCTGGTCGGCCACGCCCTCGGAGGTCTGCACGGTAGCGATGTTGGGGTTGATGAGCACGGTCTTCACGCCTTCTTCGCGGAGTGCCTTCAGGGCTTGCGAGCCGCTATAGTCGAACTCTCCGGCCTCGCCTATCTTCAACGCTCCCGAACCGAGGAGCAATACTTTCTTGATATTCTCGTCTTTCATCTTTTCTGGTCTTTTTCGTTACTTCAAGGTTTCCACAAACTTATCGAACATAAACTCGGTATCGACGGGGCCGCTGCAGGCCTCGGGATGGAACTGGGAGGAAAACCAGGGATTCTGCTTGTGGCGAATGCCCTCGTTGGAGCCGTCGTTCATGTTGACGAAGAGTTCTTCCCAGTCGGCGCCAAGCGTGCGCGCATCTACGGCGTAGCCGTGGTTCTGGGAGGTGATATAGCAACGGTTGGTGCCCACTTCGCGCACGGGCTGATTATGGGAGCGGTGACCATACTTCAGCTTGTAGATCTCAGCGCCTCCGGCCTTGGCCAGCAGCTGATTGCCCATGCAGATGCCGCAAATGGGCTTGCGGCTGAGCGACATCTGGCGACGGATGATGCTGACGGCTTCCTCGCACATATCGGGGTCGCCGGGGCCGTTGGCCAGGAAGAGACCGTCGAAGGACATCGAAGTGTAGTCGTAGTTCCAAGGCACCCGAATCACCTCCACGCCTCGGTTAATGAGGCACCGGATGATGTTGTTCTTCACGCCGCAATCCACGAGCACCACCTTGCGGCCTGCTCCCTCGTTGTAGCGTATCACTTCGCGGCACGACACCCTATCCACCCAGTTGATGCCCTCGTAGTGGGCCTCGGGGATGTTGTCGGGCTCGTCATCAAAGATAATCTTACCCATCATCACGCCATGCTCGCGGAGCACCTTGGTCAGCTCGCGGGTGTCGATGCCGGTGATACCCGGCACGTGTTCGCGCTTGAGCCAGTCGCCCAGACTCTCCACGGCATTCCAATGATTGTACTGCTCGCTGTAGTCACTCACGATGATGGCCGAGGCATAGATGCGATCGCTCTCCATGAACGTGGCAATGCCGTCGGAGCCGATGGTGAAAGGGGGCACGCCATAGTTGCCCACCAGGGGATACGTGAGGGTCATCATCTGCCCGGCATAGGAGGGATCGGTGAGACTCTCGGGATAGCCCATCATGGCCGTGTTGAACACTACTTCGCCCGCCACCGGCTGCTCATATCCGAAGGAGCGTCCGTGGAAGCGTGTTCCGTCGCTTAATACTAATGTTACTTTCTTCATTATCCTTGATTAAAACTTTTGTTCGTATTGGTAGATGTTTTCCACATAGTTGACAAAGGCCTGATTGACCAACCGACGGCCGCCAGGCGTGGGATAGTGGCCCGTGAAATACCAGTCGCCACGATGGTAAGGACAGGCCCGATGCAGGCCCTCTATGCTCTGAAAGACCAGTTCGACGGGTGTCTGCATACCTTCTGGACGGAGCATCTCCACAATCTTGCAGTTGATTTCCTTCACGGTGAAGGGCTCATAGATGGTGCGCATGCGGTTGTGGATTTCGTCTTTGGGCTTCTTCAGCTCTTCGCGGCAGGCCATGTAGGTGTCTTCGATGAGTTTGTGCAGGCCACGCTCCTTCAACAGTTCGATGGCAGCACGGAAGGCGCAGAACTCTTCCAGTCGGGGCATGTCGATGCCGTAGTAGTCGGGATAGCGTATCTGGGGCGAACTCGACACCATCACAATCTTCTTGGGGTGCAGGCGGTCGAGAATCTTGAAGATACTCTCCTTCAGCGTGGTGCCGCGCACGATGGAGTCGTCGATGATGACCAGATTGTCTTTGTAGGGACGCAGGCTCTCGTAGGTGACGTCATAGACATGAGAGGCCAGGTCGTTGCGTGAATTGCCCTCGGTGATGAAGGTGCGGAGCTTGATGTCTTTCCAGGCCACTTTCTCGGAGCGCACCTTGGTGCTCAGTATCTGCTTCAGCTCTTGCTCGGAGGGCATGTGATCCATGCGGGCTATCTGCTCGGCTTTCTTCTCGTTGAGGTGGTTCTTAAAGCCGTCGAGCATGCCGTAGAAAGCCACTTCGGCGGTGTTGGGGATGAACGAGAAGACGGTGTCGCGCGTCTCTCCGTTGATGGCATCGTGGATGGGTTGCATGAGCTGTTCGCCCAGTTTCTTGCGTTCGCGGTAGATATCGCGGTCGGAGCCACGGCTGAAATAGATACGCTCAAAGGAGCACTTGGCGTCAGCCTTCTGAGGAATGATTTCCTCCAACTGGCTCTCGCCGTTCTTCCTGACGATGAGCGCATGGCCGGCAGGCAGTTCGATGATATCCTCGCATTCCAAGTCGAACGTGGTCTGCAAGACGGGACGCTCGCTGGCCAAGACGATGATCTCGTCGTTCTTATAATAGAAAGCCGGACGTATGCCCCACGGATCGCGAACGGCAAACATCTCGCCGCTTCCTGTCAGTCCGCACATCACGTAACCGCCGTCGAAATCGCCCATCGTGGTCTTCAGGACGTTCGACATCCTGACGTGGTCTTCAATGTAGCGCGTGATATCGCGGTTCTCGAGTCCAAGTTTCTTGGCTTCCGCGAAGTTGCGCTCCACCTCGCGGTCGAGCCGATGGCCCATCAGTTCGAGCGTGATATAAGAGTCGCTATAGATGCGGGGACATTGTCCCTGGTCGGTAATCTTGCGGAAAATCTCGTCGATGTTGGTCATGTTGAAGTTTCCGCAGAGACAGAGGTTCTTGGCCCTCCAATTGTTACGACGCAGAAACGGATGTACATAAGAAAGGCCACTCTTGCCGGTGGTTGAATACCGGAGGTGGCCCATATAAAGTTCTCCACAAAAGGGAAGGTGATGCTTCGCAAAACTAACGTCGGACAGTTGCTCATGCGTGAAGCCTTTGAAATGACTTTGCGCATGAGCAAAGATTTCGGTGATGGCATCTTTTCCTTCAGCCCTCTCGCGAAACATGTATTCCGTGCCCGGCACGGCTTCAAGGTTGACGCAGGCCATTCCTGCGCCTTCCTGTCCGCGGTTGTGCTGCTTCTCCATCATCAGATAGAGTTTGTTGAGGCCGTACATCCACGTGCCGTACTTCTGCTGGTAATATTCAAGCGGCTTCAGAAGGCGAATCATTGCCACGCCGCACTCATGTTTGAGTTGTTCCATTAATCTATTATCCTAAAATCTATAGAGAATTCTCCATCCGCTATCTATTCTACCGTGACGCTCTTGGCGAGGTTACGGGGCTGGTCAACATTCTTACCCTTGCAGACGGCAACATGATAGGCCATCAACTGGAGGGGAATGGTGGCGATGAGCGGTTCGAGACATTCCAACGTGTCGGGGAGCTCAATCACCTCGTCGGCTATTCGGGCTATCGTGTCGTCGCCCTTGCTCACCAAGGCTATCACCCTACCCTTGCGGGCCTTGATTTCCTGAATGTTGGAGAGCACCTTCTCGTACATATTATTATGCGTGGCGATGACCACCACGGGCATATCCGAATCGATGAGTGCGATGGGGCCGTGTTTCATCTCGGCGGCAGGATAGCCCTCGGCATGGATGTAGGAGATTTCCTTCAGTTTCAGGGCTCCTTCCAATGCTACCGGATAACTGAAGCCGCGACCAAGATAGAGGAAATTGCGCGCGTAGGTGAACGTGCGGCTCAAGTCGGCTATACGGTCGTTGAGCTGGAGCACTTCTTCCATCTTCGTGGGTATCTCACTGAGTTCCTTCACGATTTCCAGATAGTCCTTCTCGGGCACCGTTCCCCTTTCCATCCCCAAGGCGAGGGCAAACATCGTGAGGACGGTCACCTGTCCGGTGAAAGCCTTCGTGGAAGCCACACCAATCTCGGGGCCTACGTGGATGTATGAACCCGTGTTCGTGGCCCGCGGGATGCTGGATCCGATGGCGTTGCAAATGCCGTAGATGAAGGCTCCCTGACGCTTAGCCAGCTCGACGGCGGCCAAGGTGTCGGCGGTCTCACCGCTCTGGGAGATGGCTATCACCACATCATGCTCGTCCACCACGGGATTGCGATAGCGGAACTCGGAGGCGTATTCAACCTCCACAGGAATGCGGCAAAGGTTTTCGATGATCTGCTTTCCGATCAATCCGGCGTGCCATGAAGTGCCGCAAGCCACGATAACGATGCGCTTGGCAGCGAGCAGCTGTTTCCGGTAGTCAATGACGGCAGAGAGCGTGACATGGTTGGCCTCCACGTTGATACGCCCGCGCATGCAATTGGTGATGCACTCGGGCTGCTCGAAGATTTCCTTGAGCATGAAATGCGGATAGCCGCCCTTCTCAATCTGTCCGAGAGAGATGTCAACGGTCTTGATCTCGGGTGAAAGTTCGTTGTTGTAGATGTTCACCACCTTCAAGTCCTCGCCGCGCTTCAAGACGGCGATATTGCCATCTTCCAAGTAAACCACCTGGTCGGTGTACTCGATGATCGGACTGGCATCGGAACCAAGGAAGAATTCATCCTCGCCGATACCCACCACCAGGGGACTCTGCTTACGGGCCGCAATGATGGTGTCGGGCTGACGGCGGTCAACGATGGCAATGGCGTATGCACCAATCACCTCGTGAAGCACCAGCTGGACGGCCGTGAGCAAATCGAGGTTCTTACGGACCATGACATACTCGACGAACTGAACCAGCACTTCGGTATCCGTATCAGAGATGAACTTCACGCCCTTGTCGATGAGTTTCGATTTCAGGTCGGCATAGTTCTCTATGATACCGTTGTGGATCAGCGCAAGATTATGGGATTCTGAGTAATGCGGATGCGCATTACGCGATGACGGCTCGCCATGGGTTGCCCAACGGGTGTGGGCAATACCCAGGCTGCCAGAGATGTCTTTATCGGCACAGTAAGCCTCCAAATCGCTTACCTTGCCTTTTGTCTTGTAAACGCTCAATTCGTCCTTGGCGTTCAACAATGCCACACCGGCACTATCATAGCCGCGGTATTCGAGTCGTTTAAGTCCTTTTATCAGAATAGGATAAGCCTCACGCTTACCGATGTATCCTACTATTCCGCACATATAATTGTTGTGTTGTTGTGTTTGTGTGTTATGTGATTTTATTTTGTCTTATTGACGACATTTACGATCAATGTTGCTGAAGATACCAATACGCTGGCCAGCGAGAACCACAAGTGTGTGGATGTTCCTACAGAAGCGTTGGTCTTCTTAATGCTGTTGGGCTCCACGTAGATCACGTCGTTCTGCTGAAGGTAGAAATAGGGCGACTTCATGATGCTGGGATCGAGGATATTCAGACGATGAACCGACTTTCCACCATCGGCAGCCTCACGGATGAGCATAATGTTATCGCGCTTACCCTGAATACCGATGTCACCAGCCATTGCAATTGCATCAAGAATGCTGCACTTCTCACGACCGGAAGTCTTCACACCAGGGGAACCCACCTCGCCCAACATGGTGAAATGGAAACTGTTGATACGAACAGTAACGATAGGATTCTCTGCTGCAGCCAGATAAGGCTTGAGCTTGTCGCAAATCAACTGTTCTACTTCCAAGCGTGTGAGGCCTTCCACCTTGATTCTTCCCAATATGGGGAAATTGATGGTACCATCATCGTCAACGGCATAGGAATACATCGTTCCACCGATACCACCTTGATACTGGTTACGGTTACTACCGATATGTTTGTTGAAGATGGATACTGCTTCTTGGTCGGTTGCCGTGATGTAGATGGAGAGGTTGTCTTTCGGCATCACCTTGATATTGTGCTGATAACGCGTAGCATCATAGTTCTCGTCTTCTGCATGCTGCAAATAAGCAATTTTCTTAGGAGATGCACAACCCGTGAAAATCAATGCGGCAATGGCCACACATGGAATAAGGAATTTTTTCATAATCAAGCAATTAATTGTTAATTTTGGGTGCAAAATTACAGTTAATTTTTGAGAAATGCAAGTTTTTGAAAATATATTATAAAGAATCCCGATGAAAAACCACCGGGATTCTGATAAATTAGAACTTGAAATAATTCTTTGCATTGTTGTATGAAATGTCTTCCACCATACGGTAAAGACTCTCCATGTCGGCGGGTATCAAGCCTTTCTCAACATCGTTGCCCAGCAGGTTGCAAAGCAAGCGGCGGAAATATTCATGACGAGGATAGGAAAGGAAAGAGCGGCTATCAGTCAGCATACCCACGAAACGGCTCAGCAAGCCGAGTACAGAAAGGGCATTCATCTGACGCTCCATACCATCGAGCTGATCGTTGAACCACCAGCCGGAACCGAACTGAATCTTGCCTGGGCAGGAACCATCCTGGAAGTTGCCGAGCATTGTGGCAATCACTTCATTGGCACAAGGATTCAACGTATATAATATGGTACGCGTGAGCTTCTTTTCCATATTGAGCTCGTTGAGGAAATGGCTCATAGCCTTGGCCGTATTGAACTCACCGATGGAATCGAAACCGGTGTCGGGACCCAGCTGATTGTACATCAGCGTGTTGTTGTCGCGAATGGCACCATAGTGATACTGCTGAGTCCAGTTGCTGGCATGATCCATCTCAGCGCAAATCTTCAGGAAGCAATGCTTATACTGGCGTGTCTCCAATTCCGTAAGAGCCTCTTTCTTCATAGCCTTCGCAAAGATGTTCTCGATTTCGGCATCGGTGTAAGGCTCATCGTAGAATTCCTCAATACCATGGTCGCTCAGACGGCTGCCCATTTCATGGAAGAAATCATGACGCTTCTGGAGGGCATCAACCATATCCTTGAAGGTTGTAATCGTCACACCAGCCACCTCACCGAGCTGATTCACGTAGTCAGCAAAGTCAGGCTTTTCGATATTCATGGCCTTGTCGGGACGCCATGCGGGAATCATACGGGCATCTTTCTCGCCTTTGGTCTTAGCATATTCAATATGATTGTGAAGATCATCCACGGGATCGTCGGTTGTACAAACGGTCTCCACATGATAGCGGCGCATAAATCCGCGGGCAGTATATTCGGGATCGTTCTGCAATTTATCATTACACTCGTCGAAGATCTCGCGGGCAGTCTTCGGTGAAAGCAACTTCGTAATGCCAAAGCCTGTCTTCAGCTCCAGATGTGTCCAATGATACAAAGGATTGCGGAAGGTGTAAGGCACGGTCTCAGCCCACTTCTCAAACTTTTCCCAATCGCTTGTGTCCTTACCGGTACAGAAGCGCTCGTCAACGCCGTTGGTACGCATGGCACGCCACTTGTAGTGGTCACCTCCGAGCCAAAGCTCGGTAATGCTCTTGAACTTGTGATCCTTTGCTACCATTTCGGGAATCAGGTGGCAATGGTAGTCGATAATAGGCATTTTAGCCGCATGATTGTGAAAAAGGTCCTGCGCCGTAGCGGTCTCAAGCAGGAAGTTTTCATCCATAAATTGCTTCATAGTGTGTATTGTTTTTAAGTACTTAGAAATTCTTTTTGCAAATATACATTAAAATTTTGGATAAGAGAAATATTTAAATTATATTTGCACAAATAAATTACGTAAACGATGTCGTACACTTATACAAACCGTGTGCTGCTTATTTATACTGGAGGTACCATAGGCATGGGGCGCAATCCGAAAACGGATGCGCTGGAACCGCTTGACTTCAACCACCTGATAGAAAACCTGCCGGAATTCAAGTCGATAACCACCCAGGTAGATGTCTATCAGTTCACGCCTGCCATCGATTCGAGCGATATGAATCCAAGGCTTTGGGCGCATATCGTGCGTATTATTGCCGAACAATACGAGAAATACGACGGTTTTGTGGTTCTCCATGGCACAGACACGATGGCCTTCACGGCCTCAGCCCTCTCATACATGCTTGAGAATCTGACGAAGCCCGTCATCCTTACCGGTTCCCAACTTCCCATCAGCCAGTTACGTACAGACGGAAAAGAAAATCTTGTCACATCGATTGAAATTGCTTCTGCCTATCATCAGGACGGAACACCTATCGTGCCCGAGGTATGTATCTACTTCAGCGGGAAACTCCTGCGCGGCAACCGTTCCACGAAGATGAATGCCGACGGTTTTAATGCCTTTGACTCATTCAACTATCCTCATCTGGCAGATGCCGGCGTAAGCATCGTCTATCATGAAGAACATATCTTAAAGCCGGATTACAACAAGCCGATGACGCCCCATTTCGTGATGGACCCCAACGTCGTTGTATTCACGCTTTTCCCAGGTATTCAGGAAGGAATCGTGCGCCATATTCTTGACGCTCCAGACCTACGGTCAATCGTTATGCGCACTTACGGTAGTGGCAATGCCCCTCAGAAGCCTTGGCTGATGCATCTGCTGAAGCAAGCCACCGAACGAGGGATCAACATCGTGAACATCTCCCAATGTGCGGCTGGAACCGTTGAAATGGCACGATATGACAATGGCTATCAGTTAAAGAATGCAGGCGTCATTTCGGGATACGACTCCACGGTAGAGAGTGCGGTGACAAAACTGATGCACCTGCAAGGCCATTACACCGACTGGCGAATCATAAGAAAAATGATGAACCTTCCCATGCGGGGAGAATTCACACAACACCCATCTTAAAAAAAAGAGACCCGGACAACAATCCGGGTCTTCTTATTATAGCTTCACGGCAGATATATCCACCAGGTTATTGACGATGGCGTAGATGGTGAGTCCCGCCGGACTATGGATTTGCAATTTCCTGGCTATATTGCGGCGATGAGTGATAACGGTATTGATGCTTATACAAAGGTGATCGGCTATTTCCTTGTTGGTCATTCCCTGAACGAGAGATACGATCACGTCGCGCTCTCGGTCAGAAAGAGTTTCGCTATTGTCGGGATTCTGGCTGATCATCTTGGAAATCTTGGCGCTCACATCGTTCTGCTTCGACATTCGCTCCATCCGACGAATAGCGGGAACAAAGATTTCGTCCTCCATTTCCGAATGTTGCCCCAACCACTCTTCGTTCTTGTACAAGTCGTAAAGCACAGCTGTCAGCTGGATGTTGCGCTGGGTATCACTTGGCAGATACTTGATAATGATATTCTTCAATTCGCGCAAGCGAGCCGTAATCTGCCCATGATGCTTTGAAAACGTGTCAATATCATGATCACCCATATCCTCCTTATTGAGCAATTTTTCCACATACGGGAACACGTTCTGCTCCTCATATTTCATGTGGGAACGAATCTCATGCGCATAGACATCATACATTTTCAGAATCAGACGGGCCAGATTGTCGTTTTCATCAAGTGCTTCCTTCAGTTCCTTGCGGATGTTGGGCAACTGGTAGTCGAGATAATACTCATGTGAAGCCTTCAGATAATGGAGCACGGTTGGGATGGATATACGGTCGTTGTCATCCATAGACCGATAGCCGTTGATCGTGAAATTTACCATCACCAGGAAGGTGTAGGTATCCACACCTTGATCTTCACAAACCTCACGGACGGTTTTGTCGCCAAAACCCAGATTAATACCAAACCGTCCCAGACTTTCCAAAAGGTTGTAATTATCGGCAATAAGACTGATCATCTTATCGTCGGGCTCATACATCTTCTGATTTTTCATATCCTTTCCCTTTCAATAATATAGGGCAGGCACTATGGCCTGCCCTTGTCTGATTATTTTGCGTATGCTACAGAACGAGTCTCACGTATCACGGTGATCTTCACCTGACCGGGATAAGTCATCTCATTCTGAATCTTTGTGGCGATTTCGCCTGACAGCTTCTCGCTCTCAATATCGTCCATCTTGTCAGCACCCACGATCACACGGAGTTCGCGACCTGCCTGAATGGCATAAGTCTTGGTCACTCCAGGATAACTCATGGCAATGGCCTCCAGATCGTTAAGACGCTTGATGTAGGCCTCTACGATTTCACGACGGGCACCAGGACGTGCACCAGAGATCGCATCGCAAACCTGCACGATGGGAGCCAAGAGGGTCTGCATTTCCATTTCGTCGTGGTGTGCACCGATGGCGTTGCAGATATCAGGCTTTTCCTTATACTTCTCAGCAATCTTGGCACCATAGAGTGCATGCGGCAATTCGCTTTCCTCATCGGGTACCTTACCGATATCATGCAATAATCCGGCGCGCTTTGCCTTCTTCGGGTTCAAGCCCAGTTCGCTGGCCATCACGGCACAAAGATTTGCCGTCTCGCGAGCATGCTGCAAGAGGTTCTGACCATAGGAAGAACGGTATTTCATCTTACCGACGATACGAATCAGTTCGGGATGCAGACCATGGATACCCAAGTCGATAGCCGTACGCTTACCAGTCTCGATAACCTCATTCTCCAGTTGTTTCTTCACCTTGGCCACGACTTCCTCGATACGTGCGGGATGGATACGGCCATCGGAAACCAACTGGTGAAGTGCCAGGCGGCATACTTCACGACGGATAGGATCGAAAGCAGAGATTACGATAGCCTCAGGGGTATCATCCACCACGATTTCCACTCCGCAGGCGGCTTCAAGCGCACGTATGTTACGGCCTTCGCGTCCGATAATACGGCCTTTCACCTCGTCATTATCAATATGGAAAACGCTGACGGAATTCTCGATGGCAGTCTCGGTGGCTACACGCTGAATGGTCTGAATCACGATTTTCTTAGCTTGCTGGTTAGCGTTCAGCTTTGCCTCATCCATGATTTCGTTGATGTAGCTGGCAGCATCAGTGCGTGCCTCATCCTTCAGGCTTTCCACCAGGCGGCTCTTGGCTTCCTCAGCGCTGAGACCGGAGAGTTCCTCGAGTTTCACGCGCTCCTGCTGCTGCATCTTTTCGAGTTCTTCCTGCTTCACGACGAGCAGTTTCTTCTCGTTATCCACGCGTTGCTGCTGCTGGTCCACTTCCTGCTTCCGGCGGCCTAATTCCTCTTGGCGCTGGTTCAAGCCTATCTCACGCTGCTTCAGCCGGTTTTCGTTTTGCTGAATCTTCTGGTTTCGCTGCTGCACTTCCTTTTCCAGCTCAGCCTTCTTGTTGAGGAATTTTTCCTTTACTTCAAAGAGTTTCTCTTTCTTGAGGTCTTCTGCCTCTTTTTCGGCAGCGGCCATCATCTTCTTGTATTTTCCAGTCAATCCGTACCGGAAAACACAGTATCCGCATAGTCCGCCAACTATCAGGGCGGCTACGGCAACAATCAAAGTTACTATCATACTTGTCTTTTTATTATAATACTCTTTCTATCTCTTTGGTCAACGACGAAAGAATATTATCATACTCCGATGTGTCATTATTGCCCTTCTCCTTCTCGTAGTGAAGGGCTATGTCAATCATCGCCATATACAGGATTTCCTTTTCGCTCTTCTTCGTCTTGAAGACTTTAGCGTATTTGTTCACCGTACTGGATATAAGTTTTGCAGCCTCACGATAGAAATACTCATCCTCGCGATCTACTTTCACGGGGATGTCCGTATCATATACGTGCAATCTTATATTGAGTCTGTCTTTTTCTTCCGCCATTTTACTTTTCGCTCAACATGGTTATACAGCGATTCACCTCACGAATGAGACTGGCCACTCGCTTCTTGGCTCCCTCAACGTCACCGTCGGTCACCTCAAGCATACGGGCCATTTTCAAACTGTTGTAGTCGCGCTCGGCCTGTCCCAGCTGTTCTTTCAACCGCGCGATTTCCTTTTCGCGCTCATCTACCATCGCATAAAGTTCCTCATTCTCCTTCTTCACTTCTGAAAAACGGAGAACCATTTGCCTCATCCGAGTGGTGAAAGTATTCAGAATCTCTGTTGAACTGGCCATATAAATGGAATTTGAGGGCAAAGATAAGAATTTTTTGCGATTGTACAAAATTTATGGAACGAAAATTCATAATTTAATGGAATTTAATCAGTTAAGTAGGCAAAAGTTTGCATCAAATGAAAAAATATTATATCTTTGCTTCCAAAATCAAGAAATAACACTGTCAATTATGAAAGGTATCGTATTAGCTGGCGGTAGCGGCACACGCCTCTACCCTATCACCAAAGGCATCAGCAAGCAGTTGATTCCTATTTTCGACAAACCGATGATCTACTATCCGATTTCCGTGCTCATGCTGGCCGGAATCCGCGAGATTCTCATCATTTCAACACCTACCGACTTGCCTGGATTCCGCCGTCTGCTTGGCGATGGAAGCAACTTCGGCGTCAAGTTTGAATACGCCGAACAGCCTTCGCCCGACGGTCTGGCCCAAGCCTTCATTATCGGTGAAGAGTTCATCGGCAACGATTCTGCCTGTCTGGTGCTGGGCGATAACATCTTCCACGGAGCAGGATTGTCTTCACTCCTGAAGCAGGCTGTGATTGATGCAGAACAGAACGACAAAGCCACGGTGTTCGGCTATTGGGTGAGCGATCCTGAACGCTATGGCGTAGCAGAATTCGACAAAGACGGCAACTGCCTTTCCATCGAGGAAAAACCGAAAGAGCCGAAGAGCAACTATGCCGTGGTGGGACTCTATTTCTACCCCAACAAGGTGGTTGAGGTGGCCAAGAACATCAAGCCCTCTGCCCGCGGCGAACTGGAAATCACAACGGTCAACCAAGTGTTTCTCAAAGACAAGCAGCTGAAAGTCCAGACCTTTGGCCGCGGCTTTGCATGGCTCGATACCGGTACCCACGACTCACTCTCAGAAGCATCCACTTTCGTGGAAGTTATCGAGAAGCGTCAGGGCTTGAAGGTGGCCTGTCTGGAAGGAATTGCCTATCGCAAGGGATGGATCACGGCCGAGAAGCTCCGCGAAGTGGCTCAGCCCATGCTGAAGAACCAATATGGCCAGTATCTGCTGAAGGTAATCGATGAAGTGGAAAAGACCGGCAAAGAGAATCTGGAGTATTGATTGGGGATTCCCTTTCAGCCAGATTTAGCGCACGCGATAACCCGTCAAGTCACGAAAGCCGTTGAGGAAATCAGCGGCTTTCATTCTTTTCTTGCCTGCCAACTGCACCTCTTGCAAGTTTAGGAGTCCGTCGCCCGTAGCCACCATCAGCCTGTTCTTTGCCGTCAACAACGCTCCCACAGGTTCCTTTGTAGTGTCTTCCGTCTTGGAAGCGGCATACACTTTCAGCACGGTCTCCTTCCCTTCAGGCGACACCAGCGTAGTCCACGCGCCTGGATATGGGCTCAGACCGCGGATGAAATCATAGACTTTCTTCGCCTCCTGATTCCAGTTTATCTCACACGTCTCCTTGAAAATCTTCGGCGCCGGATGGAGTTCTGTGCCAACGGGGATCATTTCCTCCTGCGGAAGGCTTTCCACCTTTCCGTCACCGTCCAGAATGCGGTCTATGGTCTCCACGGCTATCTCCGCTCCAAGCTCCATCAATCCGTCATAGACGTTCTCCACATTGAAATCATCTTCGATTTCAAACGGTTTCTGCATGATGATGCGGCCCGTATCAATATCATGGTCAAGGAAGAATGTGGTCACGCCCGTCTGCGTCTCACCGTTGATGACGGCCCAGTTGATGGGCGCAGCACCCCTATACTGAGGCAACAGGGCAGCATGCACATTAAACGTGCCGAAGCGAGGCATGGCCCAGACCACCTCGGGAAGCATGCGGAAAGCCACCACCACCTGAAGGTCAGCCTGGAAGGAACGCAATTGTTCCACAAACTCGGGGTCCTTCATTTTAATCGGTTGCAGAACGGGCAGTCCCTTTGCTTGGGCGTACAGTTTCACCTGCGACGGCTGAAGCGTGTCCTGATGACGTCCCACAGGCTTGTCGGGCTGCGTCACCACGGCCACGACACGATAGCCACCTTCCACCAAACGCTGAAGAGTGCCCACGGCAAACTCAGGCGTACCCATAAAAACGATGCGTAAATCTTCCTTTTTCATCATAACCTAAAATCCAAATGTTCTAATCACAAACAGTTATCCGGCAAACCGGCTCCCCCTACTCCGCACTCATATCAGCCACCATCTGGCGGTACTCCATATAGAGATGAGAACGCGAGATATATCCGATCAACTTGCCGTCGAGTTCCACCACGGGCAACATCTGGGCATCAGTCCTGTCGAATGTCTCCATCACCTCCTCCACCGTATCGTTCACGCCGAGCATGGCCAAGGGCTGGCTCATCAGTTGGCTGACGGTGAAGTGATGATATAGTTCCGTACGGAACACGATATTACGGATTTTCTGGAGGTCAATCTCACCCAGCAGGTTACCAGCATCGTCCAATACGGGAAGCAGGCTCTGCTTCGAGCGACTCAGGGCATGCACCAGCGAGCTCAGTTCCATGTCTGGTTTCACGGCCGTGAAATGTCTGTCGATAACTGAGTCCAGACTCATCAGCGTCAGCACGGCGCGGTCAGTATGGTGGGTAATCAACTTGCCTTCGCGGGCCAGCCGCATGCCGTAGATGCTGTGCTTCTCAAAGATATTGATGGTAAGGAAAGCACAGATGCTGGTTATCATCAGCGGGATAAACATCTGGTAACCACCCGTCAGCTCCGCAATCAGGAAGATACCCGTCAGCGGCGCATGCATCACGCCAGCCATCACAGCAGCCATTCCAAGCATGGCAAAATTCTTCTCGGGAATATAAACGCCTATCTGCTCCATGTTCCACACACGGGCAAAGAAGAATCCTCCGAAGGCACCTATGAACAACGAAGGCGCAAACGTACCGCCGCAACCGCCACCACCGTTGGTGGCCGATGTGGCAAACACCTTCGTCAGCAGCACCAGTCCGATATAAAGTATCAGCAGATTGCCATGCCCGTAGAACAGCGAGTTATTGAGAATCTCGTTCCAGTCGGCTTCCGTCTTTCCATTAAGCAGGATGTTGATGCTATTGTAGCCCTCACCATAGAGCGCAGGGAAAAGGAAGATGAGCGAGCTCAGAATCACGCCGCCCAGCGCCAGCTTGGCATAGCGATATTTGTCAAGCTTGGCAAATATGCCCTCGCAGGCCGTCATCATGCGGATGAAGTAAAGACTGATCAGACCGCCGAACACACCTAATAATATATAGGCCGGCACACGGTCCATCTGCCACGAGCCGTCCATCGTGAACTGGAACAGCGAGTTGGAACCATTAAAAATATAACTGAAGCAGACCGCCGTGACCGATGCAATGAGGATAGGCATCAGCGAAGCCATCGTCAGGTCGATCATCAGCACCTCCAGCGTGAACACCAGTCCGGCAATCGGGGCCTTGAAGATTCCTGCTATGGCAGCCGCAGCACCACAACCAATGAGCAGCATCAACGTCTTGGAATCCAGTTTGAACACACGCCCAAGATTACTGCCGATGGCTGAGCCCGTGAGCACGATAGGCGCCTCGGCTCCCACCGAACCGCCAAACCCGATCGTGATGGCCGAAGCGATAACCGAACTCCACGTGTTATGCGCCTTCAGCCGGCTCTTCTTGGAAGAAATGGCATAAAGGATTCGCGTGATACCATGCGAGATATTGTCCTTAACGATATAGCGCACGAAGAGCGAAGTGATATAGATACCGATAACCGGATAGACCAAGTAGAGCCAGTTGAACGAAGAAGCCGTAAACCCCTCAGTAAGAAGCAGTTGTATCTGGCGGATAAACCAATGCAGCGAGAAGGCGGCAACGGCAGCAAACAGTCCCACAAAGAAACTCAGGACAAGCGTGAACTGCCTGTCTGAAATGTGCTCCTGTCGCCATGTCAAAAACTTCTCTCTCATCGGTCACCAGCCTTTTTACGGATTAACTTCATCGACGGATAATGCTCACCTCGCCGTTGGCCGACAACTTGATGATACTCGACGGCGTATGCGGTTTTTTCTCCTGCCGCCGCGAATAGCATACATAGTCAACAGCCTCCAGCAGTTCCGGTGCAATATCCTGAAAGTTCTGTGCAGCCGGCTGTCCGCTGATGTTGGCGCTCGTCGATACAATTGCCTTTTGGAAGCGGTAGCAAAGTTCTTTCGAGAACTCCTCATGCGTGATGCGCATGGCGATACTTCCATCCTCGGCAATCAAGTTCGGAGCCAGGTTCACCGCCCCGTCCAGAATGACCGTTGTAGGCTTCGTGGCCAAATCAAAGATGTCCCATGCCACGTTAGGCACGTTCCTCACGTATCGCTGCAGCCTGGCATCGCTATCTACGAGGCAGATTAGCGCCTTCGAGTCGTCGCGCTGCTTGATTTTATAGACTTTTGCCACGGCCTCCTCGTTGGTGGCATCACATCCGATCCCCCATACGGTATCCGTAGGATAGAGTATCACCCCACCCTTCCGCATCACTTCCACGGCCCGTTGTATATCTTCTTTTCTGTTCATAATTTCATTCTGGAGGGGCAAAGGTACAACAAAAATCCGATTAAGCGAAGAAAATCCCGAAATATTCACTATCTTTACAACATTGGCCTCATAGAGAAATAAGCTGGCTTGACTTTGCTTTCAGCTTAACGGAAGCGTTCCAGTTCCAATTTGTTCCAGTTTCTAAAAACAGGATAACGCACCCCTTCTAAAGACCTATAACTAATTGATATATAGTTAGTTATATAGAAAAAGAAGATATTGAAACCCTCTGAAAAATAATTGGAACAACTGGAACTGGAACGCTCAGGACATTAACGTTTCATCTAAAAAGCAGTATATCAATGAGATACAACAACACGAAACCTACAACACCTGCGATACCGAACCTCGGTCGGGGCACGGAATGTGTGAAATTGCTCCCCGAAGGCTGAAAATATTATGGAAAATATATCAAACGCAACACTAAAAGATATCATTTCCTATCAGCAGAAAGCCTGTTTCCGAAGCCAGGAAACGTTGCTTCCAATGGGTAGAAGCAAGGCTTCCATTGGGTGGAAGGAAAAAAATACGCACGCGTATAAGCACGTGCGTATTCTTTATACTATTATACGTATATCGGAATCAGAGTTCCCAACCGATGGCAGAGGCTCCGAGCACGGCTGCTGATGAGCCGTCGAGTCCGCTTACGAGGAACTTGGCCTTGCCCTTAAATATCTTGAGCACGTGGTTGTTGTAGCTTTCCTCGATGGGTTTCATGATGAGGTCACCGGCCTTAGTCATGCCGCCGAAGAAGATAAATGCCTCGGGAGATGAGAAGGCAGCGAAGTCGGCACAAGCCTTGCCGAGCATGTCGCCCGTAAACTCATAGATACGCTTGGCCAGAGCGTCGCCTTTGCCGGCGGCAATGGATACGTCGAGCGAGGTGATCTGCTCGGGATCGAGTTCGCGGAGCAGAGAGGGTTCCTGTGATTTCTGGAGGAATTCGCGAGCTGAACGAGCCACGCCTGTGGCTGAGCAGTAGCATTCCAGACAGCCTTGACGGCCGCATCCGCATACTCGGCCTCCTTCGCGCACCATGGTGACGTGGCCGAGTTCGCCTGCAAATCCGTCGCATCCATAGACGAGTTGTCCGTTGATGACGATACCTGAACCCACACCCGTTCCGAGGGTGATGACGATGAAGTTCTTCATGCCGCGGGCTACTCCATAGGTCATTTCTCCTACAGCTGCCGCGTTGGCATCGTTGGTGAGGCCCACGGGGATGCCTCCGAGGCGGTCGCTGAACATCTGTGCCAGGGGCACGATGCCGTCGTGAGCCCATGAGAGGTTGGGCGCGAACTCGATGGTTCCGCTATAATAGTTACCGTTGGGGGCTCCGATACCCATGGCCTTGATGGTCTCGATACCGCCCACCTGGTCGATGATGACCTGCAGGGCTTCCACGCAGGCATCAACGTAGTCTTCCACTTTGTCGTAACCTTGAGTCTTGATGGCCGTAGTGGCTTTGATTTCTCCACGTGCATCCACGATTCCAAATACGGAGTTGGTGCCTCCGAGGTCGAGTCCGATGACGTAGGGCTTGATTGCTGGTTGTGCATTCATAATAGCAAAAATATTTTTAGTTGATAGAAAATTGCTTCTTTAAACAGGGCAAAGGTAGGAAAAAAGTGGCATATCGCAAACTTTTATCCGATAAAATTACATAAATCGGGAAAAATTCGTACCTTTGCAACCGAATTATGATGCCATTTCCGTTTCATATAGATATTGTCAATCTCGTATTCAAGGGAATCATGATTGGCATTATAGCCTCCGCCCCGATGGGACCGGTGGGTGTGCTTTGTGTTCAGCGCACGCTGAACAAGGGGCGCTGGTATGGCTTCGTGACAGGTATCGGAGCCTCGGTGAGCGACATTATCTATGCTCTTATAACGGGTCTGGGCATGTCGTTCGTGATGGATTTCGTGAATAATGCGCAAACGAAGTTCCTGCTTCAGCTGACGGGTAGCATCATCCTGCTCATTTTCGGTATCATTTCCTACAGGGCGAATCCCACGAAGAATATGCACATGAGCAGCAAGCAGAAGGGAACGCTCTGGCACAACGGGCTGACGGCTTTCCTGGTGACGTTCTCCAACCCGCTCATCATCTTCCTCTTCATGGGATGTTTTGCGCAATTTGCATTCGTGGTGCCCAACCATCCGCTGGAAATGTGTCTGGGCTACATGAGCATTGTCTTCGGAGCGCTGTTGTGGTGGTACGGACTGACGTGGCTCATCGACAAGGTGCGCACCATCTTCGACACGAGTGGCATCATTATTATAAATAAGGTTATAGGCAGCATCGTGATTATCTTCTCGGTTATCGTACTCTTTGGAACCATGTTTAATCTCTACACGCTGCCAGAGTTCTGAGAAACGCCGTCATGTACATCGCACATCAACTTCGTAAAGAAACTATTGCCGAATACCTGCTCTACATGTGGCAGGTAGAGGACTTGCTACGCGCCTACGGATGCTCGCTGAGCAACATCAGGCGCGAATATATCAACCGCTTTGACTATTCTGACGAACAGAAAGAGGAAATGGCTGACTGGTATGGCGACCTCATCCGAATGATGAATCAGGAGGGTTGCCGTGAACGTGGACACCTGCAGATCAATCGCGTGGTGATGCAGCAGCTTTCCGAATTGCATGCGCAACTGCTCGACAGCACGAAATTTCCATTCTACACGAGTGAATACTACAAGGTGTTGCCCTACATCGTGGAGCTTCGCAAACGCGGCAACGCCGAGGAGCCCGAGATTGAGACTTGTTTCAACGCGCTCTACGGCACCATGATGCTGCGCCTGCAGAAGAAAGACATCAGTCCCGACACCCAGCATGCCATCAAGGAAATCACCACCTTCATCGGCATGCTCTCAGACTATTACAAAAAAGACAAGGAAGAAGGATTAAAATTCGAAGATTAACATATATGAGGATTCTTATTACAGGTTGCAACGGCCAACTCGGAAACGAGATGCAGTTGCTCGAAAAAGAATACGGTGAACACATGTGGTTCAACACCGACGTTGAAGAACTCGACATTACCGACCAACTGGCCATCGAACAATTCGTTCAGGAAAACAAGATAGACGGCATCGTGAATTGCGCCGCCTATACCGCCGTCGATAAGGCGGAAAGCAACAAGGAGCTCTGCACCACGCTCAACACCGTGGCTCCGGCCTATCTGGCTGCCGCCGTGGAGAAGCGAGGAGGATGGATTATACAAATAAGCACCGACTACGTGTTCAACGGAACCAACCACACCCCCTATGTGGAATCCGACACGCCCTGTCCCGACAGCGTGTATGGCTCAACGAAACTGGCTGGCGAACTGGGCGTGCAGAAATTCTGCTCCAAGGCTATGATCATCCGCACGGCCTGGCTCTACTCCACTTTCGGAAACAACTTCGTGAAGACGATGATTCGTCTGGGTCGCGAGAAGCAGCAACTGGGCGTCATCTTCGACCAGATTGGTACGCCCACTTATGCCCGCGACCTGGCGCGCATCATCATGACGGCCATCGAGAAAGGCATCCGTCCGGGCATCTACCATTTCTCTAACGAAGGTGTTATTTCGTGGTACGATTTCACGAAGGCCATCCATCGCATTGCAGGTATCACGACGTGCCACGTCAGTCCGCTCCACACCAGCGAATATCCCACGCCTGCCAAGCGTCCCGCCTACAGCGTGCTCGACAAGACCAAGATCAAGCAGACCTACGACATAGAAATCCCCTACTGGGAGGAAAGCCTCAAAGATTGTATTCAGCAACTATGAACCAAGAAATAGAAAGAAGACGTACATTTGCCATCATCAGTCACCCCGATGCCGGTAAGACCACGCTCACCGAGAAGTTTCTGCTTTTCGGCGGACAAATCCAGGTGGCAGGTGCCGTGAAGAACAATAAAATCAAGAAGACCGCCACTTCCGACTGGATGGACATCGAGAAGCAGCGCGGTATCTCCGTCAGCACCTCCGTCATGGAGTTCGACTATGCCCCCGAAGAAGGTGGTATAGAATACAAGGTGAACATCCTCGACACCCCTGGTCACCAGGACTTTGCCGAAGACACCTACCGCACGCTCACAGCCGTTGATTCGGCCATTATCGTCGTCGACGGAGCCAAAGGTGTGGAGGCGCAGACACGCAAGCTGATGAACGTGTGCCGCATGCGCAACACGCCCGTCATCATCTTCATCAACAAGATGGACCGCGAAGGCCGCGATCCCTTCGACCTGCTTGACGAGCTGGAACAGGAACTCGAAATCAAGGTGCGCCCCCTCTCATGGCCCATCAACCAGGGAGCCAAGTTCAAGGGCGTATATAACATCTACGAGCAGAAACTCGACCTCTTCACGCCTGACAAGCAACGCGTGACGGAGAAGGTGGAGGTGGACATCAACGACGCCAATACGCTGGCCGACTATGTGGGCGAGCAAGACGCAGAGAAACTACTCGAGGACTTGGAACTCGTCGATGGTGTATATCCCGAGTTCGACGTGGAGACCTACCGCTCAGCTGAGGTGGCCCCCGTGTTCTTCGGCTCAGCGCTCAACAACTTCGGTGTGCAGGAACTGCTCAACTGCTTCGTGGAGATTGCCCCGAGCCCCCGTCCCACCAAGGCCGAGGAGCGCATGGTGCAGCCCGAAGAGCCCAAGTTCACCGGCTTCATCTTCAAGATAACGGCCAATATCGACCCCAACCACCGCTCGTGCATCGCCTTCTGCAAGGTGTGCTCCGGACGCTTCGTGCGCAACCAGCCCTACCTTCATGTGCGGCAGGGCAAGAGCCTGCGTTTCTCCTCCCCCACCCAGTTTATGGCTCAGCGCAAGAGTACAATCGAAGAAGCATGGCCCGGCGATATCGTCGGACTGCCCGATAACGGTATCTTCAAGATTGGCGACACGCTCACCGAGGGCGAACAGCTCCATTTTCGCGGACTGCCATCCTTCTCGCCCGAGATGTTCAAATACATAGAGAACGACGACCCGATGAAGTCGAAGCAACTGCAGAAAGGCATCGACCAGCTCATGGACGAAGGTGTGGCCCAATTGTTCGTCAATCAGTTCAACGGCCGCAAGATTATCGGCACCGTCGGCCAGCTGCAGTTCGAGGTCATCCAGTACCGTCTTGAAAATGAGTACAATGCCAAATGTCGCTGGGAGCCTGTCCATCTTTACAAGGCATGCTGGGTAGAGGCCGACGACGAGAAAGAGCTGGAAGCCTTCAAGAAGCGCAAGTATCAGTATATGGCCAAGGACAAGGAAGGACGCGACGTCTTCCTGGCCGACTCCGGCTACGTGCTCCAGATGGCCCAACAGGATTTTAAACACATCCGATTCCACTTCACGTCGGAATTCTAAATTAATAGGAAATGAAAGACATCTGTTGTATCGGACATGTTACGCTGGATAAGATTGTAACGCCCGACCGTACACTTTATCAGAACGGCGGCACAGCATACTATTTTGCCTATGGCATCAACCATCTGCCCCACGACGTTTCGTTCCAGATGGTTACAGCCATTGCTCCAAAAGACCGCGAGGCCATCAGCCGCATGGAGGCTGAGGGTATTGACGTCATAGCATTCGACAGCAAGGAGACTGTTTTCTTTGAAAACAAATACGGTAACAACCGCAATGCCCGCTCGCAAAGGGTGCTTGCCAAAAGCGATCCCTTTACCGTGGAGCAGATGGAGGGGCTCGAAGCCCGCGTCTTCCACCTCGGTTCGCTCCTCAGCGACGATTTCTCGCCGGCAGTCGTGGAATGTCTCTCGCGTAAGGGAAAGGTCAGCATCGACGTGCAGGGCTATTTGCGCAAGGTACGCGACGAACACGTTTTCGCCTGCGACTGGAAAGACAAGATGGAAGTGCTGGCCATGACCGACATCTTAAAGCTCAACGAGTATGAGATGGAAGTCATCACAGGCGAGAAAGACCCGCGCCGTGTGGCCAAGATGATTGCGGGCTGGGGTGTCAAGGAAGTGGTACTCACCTTCGGCAGCTACGGTTCACAAATCTACTGCGATGGGAAGTTCTACGACATCCCTGCCTATGAACCCCAGCATTGCATCGACGTGACGGGATGCGGAGACACCTTCTCAACGGGCTATCTCTATTGCCGTGCCAAAGGCATGGACTGCGGAGAAGCCGGTAAGTTTGCAGCCGCCATGTGTACGCTCAAGATTGAGAAGCCCGGTCCGTTCTGCGAAGACATCAGCCGCATAGAACGCATCATCCGCCTGGGTGCCAACATCTAATTCCGCGCTTTATACAAGTATTTACAAAGACAGCCAGTTCCGGAGAATCTGCCGCCCTTCGGGTGTGAGCACGCTCTCCGGATGGAATTGTATGCCGTGGATATCATATTCCCTGTGACGCAGGGCCATAATCTGCCCCTCGTCGCTTTCGGCGGTAATCTCCAGGCACTCTGGGAATCCTTCCTTTGAGACTACCCATGAATGATAACGGCCCATTGTTATCCTGTGGGGAAGTCCCTCAAACACCGGATCATTACCCAACTGGGTGCCTTCCGTGGCCACACCATGGAACACTTCAGAAAGATTTTCCAAACGTCCGCCAAACACTTCGCCGATAGCCTGATGGCCGAGACAAACGCCGAAGATGGGCTTCTTACCTGCATAGGTACGGATGACATCAAGCAACAGCCCTGCCTCTGAAGGAATGCCTGGACCGGGCGAAAGCACAATCTTATCGTAGGTTTCAAGCTGCGACAGCTGAAATTGGTCGTTGCGCAAAACGGTAACCTCAGCCCCCAATTCCTTCAGCAAATGACTCAAATTATAGGTAAACGAGTCATAATTATCAATAATAACGATCTTCATTTTACATGTCCTCCGCCATTAGAATGGCACGACGGAGCGCGCCTAATTTGTTGTTTACTTCCTGTAATTCATACTCTTCATCACTCTTGGCCACAATACCGCCACCTGCCTGGAACCATAGTTCGTTGTTACGCGATACAAACGTGCGGATGGTGATTGCCTGATTCAGGGAACCGTTCATTCCGATGAAACCGATGCAGCCACCATAGGCACCACGATTATGCGGTTCGTACTCTGAGATGATTTGCATGGCGCGTACCTTGGGTGCACCAGAGAGTGTTCCGGCCGGGAAAGTGTCGATGAAAGCCTTGATGGGATCGGCTCCCTCATCAAGCGTTCCGCTGACGCGACTGACGAGGTGAATGACGTGGCTGTAGTATTGCAGATCCTTATAGAAATCCACCTTCACATCGTGGCAATTGCGTGACAGATCGTTACGGGCCAAATCTACAAGCATCACGTGCTCGGCATTCTCCTTCGGGTCTTTACGCAGATATTCTGCTCCAAGGCGGTCGGCCTCTGCATCGCCCGTACGCTTGGTAGTGCCGGCAATGGGGTCTATATAGGCTTTCCTTCCTTCGATGCGGCAATGGGTTTCAGGGCTGGAACCGAAGATACGGAAACCGCCGAAATCGAAATAGAAAAGATAGGGACTTGGATTGATGCTACGCAGGGCACGATAGAGTTTGAAGTCGTCACCCTCGTACTTCTGGATGAAACGGCGCGAAAGCACAATCTGGAATACATCGCCGCGCAGGCAATGTTGAATACCACGGCGGATATTGGCCTTGTGCTCCTCGTCGGTAAGCGGTGAAGTCACCTCTCCCACGGGATGGAAGCCGTAGGCCTTCACATTTGCGCGGTTCATCTGGCGGAGGATGTCGTTGATAGCTGTTTGTCCGGTCTTTCCGGAATCACCTTCAAGAGAAACAATCGTCATCTTATTATTGAAATGATCAAAGACGATGATGTCACGATAGAAGATGTAGTACATATCGGGAGCATCATTCTTGGCCATCGTCTCATCCTTCACAGCAATATTCTCGAAATAGCGAACCGCATTGAAGGAAGTATATCCATAGAGTCCGCAATATCCTGAATTCTCGCCAGTTACAACAAATTTCTTCAAGAAATCATTAATGGCATTATCGGAACGATATTCCTTGTTTACGGGGTGACGTTCTACCGAACCGTCAGGGAATACGAGCGTGCTCTCGCCGTGAGCAATAGCCACCGAGGCGATGGGATTGATGCCGATAAACGAACGCGAGTTGTTGGCATCGTGATAATCAGAACTCTCCATCAGCGCCGACATCGGATAGATATCGCGCAAATGCATATAGACACCAACTGGCGTATAAAGGTCGGCTAGGATGCTCTTCGATACTGTCGTGTAATTAAAAGTTGCCATAACTAAAAACCTCCCAGATTAAAACCTGCCGTATTCTCCGGCCAAATCCTTATGCTTCAAATAGGTTTCCACATCCTTGTCGCCACGGCCGCTGACCGTTAGCACTACTACGTCGTCGGCCTTGAACTGCAACTTGCTCAGCGCAGCCACGGCATGGGCACTCTCAATAGCAGGGATGATGCCTTCCATACGGGTAAGTTCGTAACCAGCACGGATGGCCTCGTCGTCGTTGATGGCTAAGACCTGCGAACGACCTTTCTGGAACATGTTGCAATGCATGGGGCCCACGCCGGGATAGTCGAGACCAGCCGAAATAGTGAAGGCTTCCTCTATTTGACCGTCGGGTGTCTGCATCACCAGCATCTTCGAACCATGCAGAATGCCCATCGTACCGCGATGCATCGTGGCAGCCGTGTAATCGGTATCCACCCCATGACCGCCAGCCTCAGCAAGCACAATCTTCACGCGCTCGTCGTCGAGATAATGATAGACCGTTCCTGCTGCATTAGATCCGCCACCTACGCAGGCCACGAGATAGTCGGGATAGTCGCGTCCCACCTTCTCTTGGAGCTGGCTCTTGAGTTCCTTGGAGATGATGCTCTGCATGCGTGCCACGATATCAGGATAAGGATGTGGTCCCATCGTGGAACCTACGATATAAAACGTATCCTTTGGATGGCAGCACCAGTCGCGGATGGCTTCTGAACAAGCGTCTGAGAGCGTCATATTGCCCGTACGGACTGGGTGTACCTCTGCTCCGAGCATCTTCATGCGCTCCACATTAGTGTGCTGGCGTTCCACATCGGTGGCACCCATAAAGACCTCGCATTTCATGTTCATCAGGGCGCATACAGTAGCCGTAGCCACGCCATGCTGACCGGCACCTGTCTCAGCAATAATGCGTGTCTTGCCCATCTTTTTGGCCATCAGGATCTGTCCTACGGTATTATTAATCTTGTGTGCACCCGTATGGTTGAGGTCTTCACGTTTCAGATAAAGTTGGCAGCCGTACTTCTCACTCATACGAGTGGCATAATAAAGCGGTGACGGGCGGCCCACATAGTCGCGCAACAGTTGGTAATACTCCTGTTGGAATTCATCACTTTCTATAATCGGAAGATAAGCCTCCTTCAAGTCCTCCACCACCTTATATAGGATTTCGGGGACGTAGGCGCCGCCAAACTCTCCGTAGTAGCCGCGCTCGTCAACATAAAAACTATCTTTTTTCATTTTGTATTTGCATTATCTTGGGTTTGTGTATTCACTCTACGCTTGGCATAGGCTTGTCTTTTCGGAAGGCCAAGCCTGTCATACTACAAATGAGTTCTCCACGCTGATTGCGTACTTTCATCTCGCAGAAAGGAATCTTATGGTGATTAAGTGTCTCTACAGCCTCTGCCACCAGGTGGTCACCTTCAACGGCACTCTTGAGAAAGGCTATACTGTTCTCAAGGCCAAAGGTAAGCAAGCCGTGACTATTGGATACAGCGGCAAAGGCCAAATCAGCCAAAGTAAACAGGGCACCACCCTGGCAAACACCTCCACCGTTAAGGTGCATCTTGGCAACAGTCATCTCGGCACGTGCATAGCCCTCACGAACCTCGGTAAGTTGCGCGCCAATCATTTTGGCGAAGCGGTCGTTCTCGTTCAGGAAATCTATCAGTTTCATTGTTTGAGTGCATCATAAAGATTATCAATAGCCATCTCGGCATTGCCATTGGCTTCATTCAATAAGGTAACAAACTTGGAACCGATGATGGCTCCTGCGGCATTCTGCTGAGCCGACTCTAACGTCTGTTTATTGGAAATACCGAAACCGATCATACGGGGATTTCGGAGGTTCATCGAGTTGATGTGGCGGAAATATTCCTGCTTTGCCTCGTCGAAACTCTTCTGAGCCCCCGTAATGCTGGCCGAACTGACCATATAGATAAAACCGTCGGTATGGTCGTCGATGAAGCGGATGCGCTTTTCGCTGGTTTCAGGCGTTATCATCATGATGATGCGCAGGTCGTACTTGTCGGCAATGGGTTTCACATCCTCAAGATAATCCTTGAAAGGGAGGTCGGGAATGATGGCTCCCGAGGCTCCACACTCCACACAAGACTGGCAGAAGCGCTCGATACCGTAATGCATAATCACGTTGAGATAGCCCATCATCACAAGGGGAATCTGCACCTCGTCCTTGATGCTGCGGAGTTGTTCGAAGAGGTGCGTCAGCGTCTGCCCGTTCTTCAGGGCTACAGTTCCGGCACTCTGGATGACAGGACCATCCGCCAACGGGTCGCTAAAAGGAATACCCACTTCAATCATATCAATTCCACGGCGTTCGAGGGTCTTGATTACATCGGCTGTACTCTCCAGAGTGGGACAACCGGCGCAGAAATAGAGCGAGAGCAGTTTGCGCCCCGATTCTCGTTGCTCGGCAAATAGTTTATTGATTTTGTTCATGTTGTCTGATTGTTTGAATGAATGATTTTAGTTTCTCCACGTCTTTCAACGCTGGAGAGATTTCAAAACGGCTGTTTAAGTCGATGCCGGCGAACTGTGGATGGCTAAACTTCAGCACTCTTTCTGCATCATCCGGGCCAATACCTCCACTAAGCAGGAATGGTATGTTGCCATCGTAGGCTTCAAGTACCGACCAGTCGAACTGTTCTCCGCTTCCGCCTACTGTCTTGCACTTCGTATCAAAAAGCAGCATATCGGCAGCGCCTTCATATTCGCGCCATCGCTTCACGTCGTCTTTCTCACGGATACTCAAGGCCTTGATGATTTTGATGTCGGGAGCAATATCGGGGATCAGGGTGCGCTTCAGGTTCTCAATCATCACAGCCGACTCATTGCCATGCAACTGAACGTAGTCAAGCTCATAATTATACACTCTGGTCACGATATTCTGGGGCATATCATCCACAAATACGCCTACACGTGCTGGATGCTGTGTCTCGGATGTAGCCTGTTGGTTCTTGCCACGAGCCTTTCTCAGCCGTTCTTCCGAATAGTCGGGGATGATACCAGCCTGTGCGGAAATCATCTTGACAAATCTCGGACTGTCGGGCCAAAAAATGAACCCCATCATATCAACTCCCAATTCAGCGACCTCGCGGATGTTATCCGTCTCGCGCATTCCACAAACTTTAATGATCATATCTCAAGGATTTATACTTTTCAATTTTTCAATAAACTCTCCCAAAGCCTGTCCAGGATTCCCGGTCTTCATAAATGTCTCACCAATCAGGAAACCACGAAAGCCCACCTTACGAAGCTCGCTAACCGTCAGTGGATCAGAGATACCGCTCTCGCTAACCTTACAAGCTTCTTTGGGAAGCAACTCTGCCAAACGATATGAATTCTGGACATCTGTTATGAAAGTGCCCAAGTTGCGGTTGTTGATACCGCACATATCCGGTTCCAAAGCCGCATAATCGAGTTCCGACTCTGAGTGCATTTCCAGCAGCACTTCCATCTTCAGTTCGTGAGCCGTTCTTAGAAGCGAGCGGCATTCGTCCAATTTCAGATCGGCGGCAATCAGCAAGACAGCTGAAGCTCCGCAAAGACGCGCTTGAAACAACTGATACTCGTCGATGACGAAGTTCTTGTAGAGAATAGGAAGCGTCACACCGCTTTCGCGGGCCGTCTTGATGAAAGTGTCACGACCACCGAAATACTCCTCGTCGGTGAGGATACTCAAAGCCGCAGCTCCATGCTGCTGATAGCCCAGGGGGATGTCTTCTGCCCTGCCCTGCTCCTTGATCCATCCCTTTGAGGGAGATTTGCGCTTAAACTCTGCTATGATGCCGCTCTCCGACTCCATCAGCGATTTGTGCATAGAGGCAACGGGCTGATCCACAATCTTCTCCACGGCATCATACAGCATCGATGGCGGAACAGACCGTTTGAACTGTTCAAGCTCTACGCGCTTGTGCGCCACTATTTCTTCCAGCACGTCTTTCATATCGCCAACACTAACTATTGAAATCCACGAACTTCTTGAACGTTGCGAGTGCCTTGCCGCTATCAATCGAATCGCGGGCTATCTCCACACACTCCTCGATACTCTTCTGTCCTTTCTCCAGAACCTGAATACCAAAAGCTGCATTGGCCAAAACGATTTCCTTCTGGGCCTTCAAGGCTCGGTTTTCGAGTACGGCATCAAAGATTTCCACGGCTTCCAACTCCGTTGCACCACCTTTCAGTTCTTCAGGTTTGGCAATACCGAAGCCAAGATCCTGTGGCGAGAATATACGTTCATACTGATTGGTAGTCACTTTGAAATCGCCTGTCAGCGATATCTCGTCATAGCCGTCCATAGAGTTCACGATACCATAGTCAATACCAATTTTCTGATATACATTATTATATAGGCGCATCTGGTCGAGATTAGCCACGCCCAGCAACTGGCATTGAGGCTGAGAAGGATTCACGATAGGCCCCAAAAGATTGAAACAGGTGGGAAACTGAAGTGCCTTACGAATGGGTCCAACGAACTTCATGGCACGGGCAAAGAGTTGCGCATGCAGATAGACAATGCCCACCTCATTGATGCAACGGTTCAGACGGTCTATATCGTCGGTAAATTTCACGCCATGGTTAGCTATCACATTCGAAGCGCCGCTGACGGAAGTAGCCGCATAATTGCCATGCTTGGCCACCTTATAGCCGGCACCGGCAATCACGAAACAGGAAGTGGTAGAGATATTGAATGTATTCTTCTGGTCGCCCCCGGTGCCAACGACATCGATATAGCGATCACATTCCAGTCTTGCCGGAACACCCGTTTCCAGAATACCGTCTCGAAGACCGAGCAGTTCATCAACGGTAATACCTCTCATCTGGAGAGCTGTCAGCAAGGCTGTCACCTGTTCCATAGGGAACTCGCTCTTGGTGATGCCAACCAGAATGTCATGAGTCTCCTGACGTGTCAGTTCCTCGTGATTGAGCATTCTGTGTAAAATCTCTTTCATTTCCATATTCAAATTATTTTATGTTTTGTTGTTATTGAATCCTTTTAAGCTTCATTTAAAAAGGCCTGTCGTAAGAACGGCAGGCCTTCAGGTATCTTTTGGAAGTATCCACACGGCTGTGTTGCTCACGACTTTTTAGATCTTGAGTAGCGCCACCACCATGCGTTGAATACTTTCTTCATTTTTCTTTAATTTACTTGGTTTCGGTTGCAAAATTACACATTTTCTTTTAACCGACAAACTTTTTGCCAACTTTTTTACAAAAAACTTTCATTCCTTTTTCGTGGTTTTTCCTATCTGTTGAATTAACTAAAAAAATAATCCTTAATTGTGTAATAAATAGAAAGGGAATACGTTACTATAATGTGACTCTCTTATACAAATTTAATTCTTTCCGCCTATGCAGCATTTTACATCTGAAGAACTCAGGCCATCTGAAAAGACCCTGAACATTATCAGGCAAATCGCCTACACCTACCGCACCTTCATGACCGAAAACGGTGTGCGGTCGTATTGCTTGAACTGATTAAGCAGATTTTCATTATCAACTAAGCATTTGAAATGAGCACATTAGTATCTCCGTCACTCCTGGCAGCCAATTTCTTGGACCTCAGGAGTGATATTGAAATGATTAACCAAAGTGAGGCCGACTGGCTCCACCTTGACGTGATGGACGGAATGTTTGTCCCCAACATTTCGTTTGGTTTTCCCGTATTGGAAGCAGTTGCAAAGGTTTGTAAGAAACCCCTTGATGTCCATTACATGATAGAAAAGCCCGAGCGCTATATTGAACGCACGGCCAAACTGGGCGCCATGATGATGAACGTGCATTACGAGGCGTCTGTCCACTTGCACCGCACCATTCAGGAGATCCACGATGCCGGCATGAAAGCAGGTGTAACCCTCAATCCCAGCACCCCGGTATGGATGCTTGAAGATATCATTGAGGATGTGGACATGGTTTTGCTGATGAGTGTGAATCCGGGATTTGGCGGACAAAAGTTTATCGAGAACACCATTGGAAAAGTCCAGCGGCTCCGCCGGATGATTACGGAATGTGGCTCTGAGGCCCTCATCGAAGTAGATGGTGGTGTACAGGATGAGACTGCTCCTCGCCTCGTAAAGGCTGGCGTTGACGTATTGGTCAGCGGCAGTTATGTTTTCAAGAGCCCAGACCCGTACAAGACCATTCGCGAGCTGAAAAGTCTGTAAGCATTAATCCAGCTGCAGGTGGATATGATGTTGCTTGGCCATACGGCGCATGTTCAGAACGGCATAGCGCATACGGCCAAGTGAGGTATTGATGCTCACACCCGTCGTCTCGGCAATCTCCTTGAACGACATCTCCTGATAGAATCGCATATAGACCACCTCACGCTGGGTTGTGGGCAGTTGATTCATCATCTTTTTCACATCCGAAAGCACCTGTTCGTTCACGTAGCGGTTCTCTACGTTCGTATCGAGCAGGTCTTTGGAGGAGATGTTCGAGAGGTCGTTGCCCTGAGTAGGCTCCACGATATTCTGTGCCCGTTGCTCACGATAATTGTCCATAATGACGTTGTGGGCAATGCGCATCAGCCACGCCGAGAACTTTCCCGAAGTGGTGTATTTTCGCTGATTGAGTTTTGTGATGACCTTCACGAATGTCTCTTGGAACACATCTTCAGCCTTGTCGTGATCACGAACCACGAACAAGATATAGGAGAACAATTTCGATTGGGTACGCTGCAAAAGCAAATCGAACGCTCTATTGTTACCTTCAATATAAGCCATTGCCAACTCCTCGTCGGTCATGACAGTCAGTTGATCCATTTTTTCAAATCTTTGGTTATTGAAGTAACAATGTTTCGATAAGCAGGATGAATTAAGTTAATAAATATTTCGGCTGCAAAGATAAGGATTCTTAATGATACTGCCAAATTTTTAACACAAAAATTTCATCTGTAAACAAAAGAGGTTGACGCAGGACGCACCAACCTCGGGTCGATTTCGTGAATACCGAAATCATAAATAAGATGCCGCAAATATAGGGCGAATAAATGAAAAATGCAAATATTTAAACAAAAAAGTTCGTTTTTTAACATTTCAATCCCTAAAAATAGGTATTAAACCTACCATGATTGTCCTTTTTTATTCGTACCTTTGTCCCCGAAATGGAATCTACTTAAAAACCTGAATAAACAAACTTTATAGAAATATGAATTACTTAAAGACACTCATCATCGCCCTGCTGTTCCCAGTAGTTGCCTTGGCATCACCTTGGGACACACAGTACAAGCAAATCGAACAGAGCATCCGCTGTCCGCAATTCGCCGACCGCACGTTCAACATCACCAAGTATGGTGCCTCGACAAAAGCAACGGCCAAAAAGAATCAGGCTGCCATCAACAAGGCCATCGAGGCCTGTTCGAAGAAAGGCGGCGGCAAGGTCATCATTCCTGCCGGCACGTGGAACACTGGTGCCATCACCATGAAGAGCCACGTGAACCTTGTCATCGAAAAGGATGCCCGCCTGGTCTTCGCTTTCGACCGTTCGCTCTATCCCAATGTGCCCACCCGCTGGGAGGGTCTCGACTGCTGGAACTATCAGCCGCTCATCTATGCCTACAAGCAGACCGACATCGGTCTGACGGGTGAAGGCACCATCGACGGCAACGGCTCTGACGAGACTTGGTGGCTGATGAGTGGCAAGACACCCAAAAGCCGCGACATCCAGGTTCCCGAGAAGCAGCAGAATCCCGGCGGACGCGCCGACCTGCTGAAATATGCCGAGGACGGCGTGGACATGGACAAGCGCATCTTCGGTGCCGGCAAGGGACTCCGTCCGCAGCTGGTGAACTTCAACCAGTGCGACGGTATCCTCATCGAAGGCGTTACGATGGTCAACTCCCCGTTCTGGGTAATGCATCCCCTGCTCTCCAAAAACATCATCGTCCGCAACGTAAAGGTCTGGAACGAAGGACCTAACGGTGACGGGTGTGATCCCGAGAGTTGTGAGAATGTGCTCATCGAGGGCTGCACCTTCCATACGGGCGACGACTGTATTGCCATCAAGAGCGGACGCAATGCCGACGGACGTGCCGGTGCAACAGGCCGCTATGCCGGTATCCCCTCGAAGAACATCATCATCCGCAACTGTGTGATGGAAGACGGTCACGGCGGCGTGGTCATCGGCTCTGAGATTTCCGGCGGTTGCCAGAATGTGTTTGCCGAGAACTGCCAGATGGACTCCCCCAACCTGGACCGCGTGCTCCGCATCAAAACCAACTCTTGTCGTGGCGGCGTTATCGAGAACATCAACATGCGCAACATCACCGTGGGCCAATGCAAGGAGGCCGTGCTCAAGATCAATACCGACTACGAACCCAAGGAGATTTGCTGCCGCGGCTTCTACCCCACCGTGCGCAATGTCACGATGGAGAACGTCACCTGCCAGAAGTCAAAGTATGGCGTGATGATTGTAGGCTACGAAGCTGACTCTCTGGCCTATACCGTCAACAATATCTACGTGAACAACTGTAAGTTTGAGGGTGTTCACGGCAAGCCTTACTATCTCACCGGCAAGGCGCAGGATGTACACTTCGACAACCTGATCATCAACGGCAACCTCATCCTCAACGAGAAGCCCTATAAGCACTACTCTGAATGGATGACGCATTCCGAAATGACCCGCGTGCCCGACGTAACATATCTCGATTTCGCCAAGAAGCCCCGCTGGAGCTATACCGTGGGAACCGAAATGGGTGCCATGCTCGACACCTACAAGGCCTATAAAGATGAGTCTATCTACAACTGGCTGAAGGAATATCCCGCCAAGATGATCGACGAGAACGGACAAGGCGCTGGCTACAAATACGAAGACTTCAATCTCGACAACGTGCGCCCCGGCAAGGTGTTGCTGGCCATGTATCAGCTTAACCCCGTGGAAAAGGATCTTAAACTGCTCAAGACTCTCTTCAAGCAACTGCAGAACCAGCCGCGAACGAAGGAAGGCGTGTTCTGGCACAAAGCCATCTATGCCAACCAGGTATGGCTCGATGGTATCTTCATGGGACTTCCATTCTACACCGAGGCTGCTCCCATGATGCTGAAGCCGAAGAAGGTGAAGAAAACCTACGAGGACATCATCGACCAGATCGTGAAGACCGACAAGCGCACCTTCGACGCAAAGACCGGACTCTGGAAGCATGCCTGGGACGAAACCCACACCGCTTTCTGGGCTGACAAGGAAACCGGACAGTCGAAGCACACATGGGCACGCGCCATGGGCTGGTACGTGATGGCTATGGTGGAAGTGCTCGACAACCTGCCTGCCGACCATCCACGCCGTGGCGAAGTCATCGACGTGTTCAAGCGTGCCATGACCGCCCTGGTGAAACACCAGGACAAGAAGACCGGCGTATGGTACGACGTGCTCGACGTGAAAGATCCCCGCAACTATCTGGAGAGTACAGCCTCCGCCATGTATGCCTACACCTTGCTGAAGGGAGCCCGCAAAGGTTATCTCGACGACAGTTTCCGTCAGGCAGGCATCAAGGCCTTCAACGGCATCATCAACGAGTTCATCCGCGTGAATCCCGACAAGACCATCTCGCTCACCCGCTGTTGCGAGGTCAGCGGCCTCGGCCCTGCCCCCGGTCCATACGTGGAGAAGCCTAACTTCCGCCGCGACGGTTCGTTCGATTATTACATGAGCGAGCCTATCCGCGACAACGACGGCAAGGGCGTAGGTCCTTTCATCTGGGCTGCCCTCGAAATGGAACAGCTCGGCTACACCACCGATAAATTCTAACTACAAATCAAACGCATTAAACAACTGATTAAAAGGTATATATGAAAAAGATTGTTTTCGTGCTCATGGCTGCCATTATCTCCAATACAGCAGCCTTTGCCAACGACACGCCAACTCCAACCGAAACGCTCAACGGGCCTTTCGGTTGGACAAACTGCGCGTCGCTCACAAGCGGTGACAGCTACAACACCACTGGCGGCAACAATGGCACCAGAAAGACCACGCTGAAGAGTACTGGCGCGGATCAGCAAAGCGACATTCAGAATGCCATCAAGCAGAACGATATCGTCATCCTCGACGGATCAAATGGCGACTTCATAGTAGCATCGCCTGTCAGTTTCGGCGGATATTCCAACCGTACCGTGGTTGGAATCAACGGAGCCCGTATCTGCACCAAATTCTATCTGACGGAAGAGATGAAAGCGGCACTGGATAAGGCGAATGTCAAAAGCCTTTCTTCATCGAGTGGAACCGGCGGCACCCTATCCAACGGTCAGAATGTTAGCGAAAAGCGCGAACAGGTAACCCGCCAAACGCTGATTGACCTTACCGGCGACAGCAAAGAGAGTTACCGGAATGCCGGCATCTTTAAAATCAGTGGCGGCAGCAATATCATCATCCGAAACCTGAAGTTTGTTGGTCCCGGCCCATGCGATGTAGGCGGACAAGATCTCATCACCTGCACTGGAACCACCCATCTGTGGGTGGACCATTGCGAGTTTACTGATGGACAAGACGGTAACTTCGACATCACGAACAGCGCCGACTTCGTGACCGTTTCGTGGTGTACTTTCGGTTATACCGAGCGCGCCTACGACCACATGAACACCAATCTGGTGGGCAGTAGTGACAGCGAAAACAAGGATAAGCTGAACGTTACCTTTGCTTTCAACATCTGGGGCCCCGGCTGTAACCAGCGTATGCCGATGGCACGTGCAGGAAACATTCATCTGCTCAACAATTACTACAACTGCGCTGGAGCTTCTGCTACGGTAAATCCCCGCAAGAACAGTGAATTCCTCATCGAAGGCAATTATTTTGAAACTGGTGTTACCAAGGTTTTCTCCCAAAGTGGTGCCATAGCTTACCAGTTCAAAGACAACACCTACAAGAGTGCCTCTCAGCCAAGCGGAAAAGGCACTGTCACCATGCCCTACCAATACACCGCTATCCCTTCAACCGAAGTGCCGGGGCTGCTAACATCTGCTACAGGTGCAGGTGCCACGCTTACAGATCCTCTGGCTATCGGAACTACAGGAATTGAATCTACTACTACATCCATCCTGAATAGAAAAGGCATCATCTACAACCTTTCAGGTCAGCAGGTGGACAGTAATTATCGTGGTATCGTCATCAAAGACGGCCATAAATACATCCAGAAATAAGAAATATGAAAAAGATTGTTTTAATGTTATTTGCAGCCGCATGCGCATGCACGACGGCCTTTGCCCAAGACGCTCCGGCATTCCCTGGCGCTGAAGGCCACGGACGCTACGTGACGGGTGGACGCGGCGGAAAGATTGTACATGTTACCAACCTCAACGACTCGGGAACGGGGTCTCTACGCGCGGCTGTCAGTGGTAGCAGCAAGAAGATTGTGGTGTTCGATGTTTCCGGAATTATTGCGCTATCCTCAGAGTTGATTATCGGCGACAACACAACGATTGCCGGACAAACGGCTCCCTCTCCAGGCATCACCGTTCGCTATTACACTATGCGTCCCGGAAACAATAACATCATCCGCTTCATCCGTTTCCGCCGCGGAGAGGAAAGGAACGTGAACGACGGAGCAGATGCCACGTGGCAGCGTGAGAAGACGGGCATCATCTTTGACCATTGCTCATTCTCATGGAGCATCGACGAGATCGCCTCATTCTATGACAACCGTAACTTCACCATGCAATGGTGCACGCTCGGTGAAGCATTGGCTAACCCCGGTCACTCCAAAGGAGAACACAGCTTTGGCGGTATCTGGGGAGGAAAAGGTGCATCATTCCATCACAACTTCCTCTGCCACATGCAGAACCGCGCGCCTCGTTTCTGTGGAGCTCGCTACGCATGGGACGGCTACGATAAGACAAAGTTCTCCACCCCCATTCAGGCCGAAATCGTTGACTTCCGCAACTGCGTGATGTACAACTGGGGTAACGGAAATGGTTGCTACGGCGGTACCGGCGGTGGACAAATCAACATCGTGAACAACTACTACAAGGCTGGGCCAGCCACGGCCAACAAGACCCGTGTGACTCAGGTATCCGTTGCCACGTCGGATAATGCCAAAAATTCTCCCTACATGGGATATGCCGCTCGCTACTACATCAACGGCAACTACGTCACGGCAGCAGGGGCAAACGCAGCCAATTACGACTGGAAAGGCGTGATCTACGACAGCGGACTGACCACTATCGACGGTGAACGCTGCATACCGGACGCAAATCACCTTTATGGAGACAACGTCACCTACTACCAGAGTGGTGGTAAAGACTTCGTTCGCGTAAAGATGGACGCGCCCGTTGACAAGGGCACGGTTACGACCCATACAGCCGAGAATGCCTACGCCAAGGTGCTGGCCTACTGCGGTGCCTCGCTCTATCGCGACGGTGTGGACGCCCGCTATATGAACGAGGCCGAGAACGGCACAACCACCTATACAGGTTCTGCCACCAAGACCGGTGAAGGAAAGACCGTACAGCATCGTCCCGGCATCATCGACTACGTGAAAGACCAAGGCGAATACGTGCTCGAAAGCAGTAGTCGCCCCGAAGGCTTCGACACCGACAACGACGGTATGCCCGACGTTTGGGAGACCGCTAACGGCCTGAATCCCAACGATGCCAGTGACGCCAAGACCTATACGCTCGACCCGAAAGGATGGTACCCGAACATCGAGGTGTATGCCAACTCACTCGTGGAAGACATCATGAAGGCTGGGAATGCCGATGCACTCGAAAGCGTTGACGAATACTATCCCGCCATCGCTTCAGGCATTCAGCAAACGCAGAGCAGTCTTGTCAGCAAGATTGAGTATTTCTCCGTTGACGGCCGTCAACTCGACACCCCTCAAAACGGCATCAGTATCCGCAAGACAACGCTCAGCAACGGAAAGACCATCACCGACAAGGTTATCAAGAAATAACAAGCCCCCAGCGGCTTACATCCCCCCTTATGCGCACCCACTGATCATGCCGGTCATGGGTGCGCATCATTTTTATTTATGTTACGCGAATTTCGCGCGCGCGTGAGAAAAATATTTTTTGCTATCACCTATCACTTATCAAAGAGACAATTATTGTAAATAATTAAGAATCAACATGAAACAACATTCTTCGGCAAGTGATAGATAAGTGATAGCAGTGATAGCAAAATCGCAAAACGCTGAAAAAAGTGTAGGAAAACAGGCTAAAAATTTCAAAAAACGCTTGCATTTCAGCCAAAAATTTTGTATCTTTGCAGTATAAACAACGAATTAAAAAACGCATGAATATTATGGAGAAAATTGACTTAAAATTCGAGAATGTGCCCAGTAACTGGGCCGTGTGTTTCAACAACGACTGCCCCCTGAAGGAACAGTGCCTGCGGTATCAGGCAGCAATGACCGTCCCCGCCGGAGTTAGCCAAGGCATGAGCGTCTGGCCACAGGCCTACAAAGACGGCCAGTGCCGCATGTTTGCCGAGATAAAGGCCGTCACCATGGCCTGGGGCTTCAGCCAACTCTACAAGGATTTGCGCCATGAGGACTACAAGGAAATCCGCCCGCGGATGGAGAACCACTTCGGGCGCGCCGGCAACTATTACCGTTACAACCGTGGCGAGAAACTACTCTCGCCTGCCGACCAGCAATGGATTCAGCAACTTTTCAGCAGGTATGGCTACACGGCTGACGTGAAGTTCGACCACTACGAAAGCCGCCTTGTATTCCCTTACACCAACGCTTAGACCACTGCGGACCATTCGCAGCATTACTGCGGCTCATCCGCAGTAGTACTGCGAGGCCTTCGCAGTAATACTGCAAGCCATCCGCAGCATTTTAGCAAGCAATCAACCATTGCCTGTTTCATCATCTCAAGAAACGCAAGCACTCATTCATCAAACCTCAAACAAAAAGAAATGAAAGTAAGTATTATACGTATCGACAAGAAAAACCAACTGCATCTCTCCCACAAGGATCTGGAGAAGATGCTGGAACGCATGAAGCAAGACAAGAAATCGAGCAGCGTGGAAGACCTGCGCCAGCGCATCCGCATCTGCCGATTCATCAATGAGAGCAGTCCGGTCAAACATGAACTGCCGCACATCTGTCCGGCGATGGAGATGGAGCGCGATGCCAATGGCAACCTCCGTATGAACACATTCAACGGCATCCTGCTCTTCACCACACGCCAACTGGCCTCCGCCAACGAGGTGAAGCGCATCAAGACCAAGGCCATGGCCCTGCCCTCCACCCTCGCTGCCATCACCGGAGCCAGCGGCCGAAGCGTGAAAATCATGGTGCGTACGGCCAACGACAAAGGCCAGTTGCCACAGACCGAAGACGAAGCCGCCAAATTCTACAGCCGGGCCTACGCCCTGCTCTTTCCCGTATATAACGCCCTGCTCTCGCAGACGCTCGTCATGCAGGAGGCAACATTGCGCAACCAATTCTGCCTGACCTTGGATCCCGAGCCCTGCTACTATGCCAAGGCCACGCCTTTTATCATCGACAGCAACCTGCGCATCTCAGAGGAAACCGCCGATACTACGTCGGCAGACGACACCGGTGCCCACGAAGACTTCAAACCCGACGAAGAGGTGGCAACCGTGACAAAAAAGATGGAACACCATCTGCTCAGCCGCTACGAGTTCCGCTACAACACCGTGATGGGATACACCGAATACCGCCCCCACAACCGCTTCGACTTCCAGCCCGCAGACCCCAGCGCCATCTGCACCTTCGCCTACGACGCCCGCACCGAAGGCATCAAGGTAACCGAGAACGACGTGCGCCGCTACGTGTGGTCCAACCACATCAAGCGCTACGACCCCATCGACGAATACCTCTGGCAGGTACATACCAAATGGGACGGACGCGACCATATCCGCGCCTTGGCGCGCACCGTGCCTACCAGTAACCCCCACTGGGAAGACTGGTTCTACACATGGTTCCTCGGCATGGTAGCCCAATGGCGCGGCATCAACCGCCGCTACGGCAACTCCGTAGCGCCGCTGCTCATCTCCCGGCAAGGCTACAACAAGAGCACCTTCTGCCGCTCACTCCTGCCCCGCGAACTGCAATGGGGCTTCAACGAAAACATAGACCTCTCGGAGAAACGCCAGGTGCTACAGCAGATAAGCCAGTTCCTGCTCATCAACCTCGACGAGTTCAATGCCATTCCGCGCAAAGTGCAGGAAGGTTTCCTGAAGAACATCATCCAACTGGCTTCCGTGAAAATCAAGCGCCCCTACGGGCGCCACGTGGAGGACTTCCCACGACTGGCATCCTTCATTGCCACGGCAAACATGTCGGACGTGCTCACCGATCCCACCGGCAGCCGTCGTTTCATCGGTGTGGAACTGACAGGCCCCATCGACGTGAGCACTCCTCCCAACTATGAGCAACTCTATGCTCAGGCACAGGTGGCCCTCGAAAACCACGAGCCTTACTGGTTCGACCAGGAGCAGACGCGCCTCATCATGGACAACAACCGCCTGTTTGAATGGCACTCCTCCACCGAGGAATACTTCATGGAATACTTCGAACTGCCCGCGAACGAACAAGACGGAGAATACATGAAGGCCAGCACCATTCTCAGTCTGCTCAAGACGAAGGCCGGTCGCGCCATCAACGTGACAAACACCTCGCAGTTCGGCCGATTCCTCTCCAATCTGGAAGGCATCAGGCAGCGCCGTACAGGCACCAACGGCACGGAATATCTCGTCAAAAAGCGCTTTTAAGTGCGCTTTTTGACGTAGGATCCCCGCTTTGCTATCACTGCTATCACTAAACAATTCGATGTAACCCACACGTGTTCAACACATTACGAAATCCAGTGATAGCAGTGATAGCAAAAACAGGAAAAACTTTCTCGTGAATGCTCCCATCCTTTCCAACAAAACTTTCCGCAAAATTATTCCCCGATAAATTGCACGGTTCAAATAAAATGTATATCTTTGCAACAAGATTAAAAACATAAAGTATAACTTAAAACAAAAACGTATTATGAACAAATTTTTACGCTATTCATTAGTATGCTTGTTCGCAATTCTTTGCGGAAACTCATTTGCCCAAACGGCAGTTTGGGAAGAAGACTGGTCTAATTATGCCGAATTGGTCAAGCAAGACCTGACCAACAAAATCACAGGCTATTCTTTTACAGGTACAACTTATAAAGATGATGGCTCATACAATGGTGGCACAGGTTTGTATGCTGAGTCTAGTGCAGGCGGAGATGCCCCAGAGTTGTTAGTTGCTAAAAACAATGGTAGTTTCACATCCGAGATTTCGCTTGGTAGCGTTTCAGGCGAACTTACCCTTTCGTTCAAATGCAACAAAAACTTTATTGAAGTAACTGCAGAAGGTGCTACAGTGGGCGAACTGACTCAATCAGGTAACGACTATAGTTGCACCATTATCCCATCTGCATCCGCCATCAAATTGACATTTACCAACACGAAGAGTACAAACTGCCGCGTAGATAACTTCAAATTGATAGCCGGTAAACCAGCTACGTTGCCTGCAGGCCTGTCATGGGGCACTTCAAGCAGAACCGTTACCATCGGTGAGGAAAACACCTTCCCCACTCTAACGAACGACAACAACCTTCCCGTCACTTATAGCAGTTCCGACCAAAGCGTAGCTACCATCAATGCCAACGGCGAAATCACGCTGGTTGCCGCTGGTAAGACCACCATTACTGCAACATTTGCCGGAAACAGCGAATTTGATGCAGGCGACGCTTCTTATGAACTAACCGTAAAGGAGAAAACCGTTATTACTGAAGTTACCGTGGCCCAGGCACTTGAGAAGATAAACGCCCTAGGAACAGAAGCAACTGCGTACGTTGACAACAAGGCTGTATTCCAGGTGAAAGGTTACGTTGTAGGTACTCCCGATTGGCAGCGCAACCCCAAACAAGACAACGCACTTTATGGCAACGTTGAATTCAAGATTGCTGATGAGAAAGGCGGATCAAACACACTCACCGTTTATCATTGCAACAACCTCAATAACGCAAAATATACCGAAGAAACCATCAATAACTTTAAGGAAGGCGACCTCGTAGTTGTTGAGGGTGTTCTCCAAATGTATGTAAAAAACGGAGTTGGAACTCCAGAAATTTCAAGTTGCCATCTTGTCAGCATCAACGGTGAAACTTCCAATGTTAATATGATTTCTGTTGCCATTGACGCCAACGCTCCCGCCTTCAACCTGGCTGGTCAGCGCGTGAACAACAGCTTCAAGGGCATCGTTATCAAGAACGGCAAAAAGTATATCAAATAACCCCTGAATTTTCCAGATTTACTGCGTCCCCTCCCCTAAAAAGGAGGGGATTTTTATTGTAACGCTCCAACGGATAAGACAGATTTTGTAAAGAATGTTTTGTATGTTCGGAATATTTTGTATCTTTGCGCCATCTTTATATTCAAACCATTTAATCTTAATCATTACGAAAATGAAGAAAATCCTGACCATCGTGCTCGCCGGACTGTTGCTCGCCGCCTGCACATCGAAAGAGAAGCCCGTGAAGAAATCGCTGGTGGTGTATTACTCCATCACTTCCACTACGCAGAAAGCCGCTGAATGCATCCAGCAGAAAACTGGAGCCGACATTGTGGCCCTGCAAGCTAAGGACGCCTACCCTACCGACTTTCAGCAGATTATCCAGCGCAGCCAGCAGGAGATGAAAGACAGCGTATTGCCCGAAATGCTTCCGCTCAATGTTGACCTCTCGGCCTATGACACCATTTTCGTGGGCTATCCTATTTGGTTCGGCACTTATGCCCTGCCTATGAAATCATGGCTCAGTCAGGCTGACTTGAAGGGAAAGGTAGTCGTGCCTTTCTGCACCTTTGGTAGCGGCGGCTACAAGCAGAGTGTGGCCGACTTGAAAGCTCAGCAGCCTGAAGCGCAGGTGGTTGACGGTTTCGGTATCCGTAGCGCGCTGATTGACAAGTTATCTGGCGTTGTCGATGAAATGCTCATCGGCCTGGGCATGAAGGAAGGCGAAAAGGAAGTGAAGGCTGACTTCTCAGAACAGAAGGCCGTGGAAAAGGCAGATGAGGAAGTGTTCAACACCGCCGTGAAAGGTTACCAGATGTTGAATGCCAAGGCCCTTACCGTTGGCAGTCGCCAGGTAAAAGCAGGCACCGAATACTGTTTCAAGGCTGAGAACAGCTCACCCGATGGCAGCAAGCGCCCCGTTACGGTCTATGTGACCAAGGAAGCCGATGCCGATCCTTACTTCACCCTTGTAGATTATGAATAAGCGTTCGTCAGCATTCTAACAATAAAAACAGCCGCTTCCCGATGATGGGAGGCGGCTGATTTTTATCTATTATAGGGTATGGTTACTTCATCACCATTGAACTTCGTTCGAACTCGTTCACATTCGAAAGTGTAAACAAGTTTTCACTTTGCTCATTTAATCACGACTTTCTTACCATTCTGAATCATGATGCCCTTGAAGTTCTTACCAACCTTCTGGCCAGCCAGGTTGTAGGCAGGAGCCTCCGCTGTTGACTCAGCATTAATGCTGTTGATACCTGTTTCAGTACTAGGAGTAAACACGTAACCAAAGAAGCCTATCTTGGAACCTGTGCAGAATACATAATAAGATTCACCTGCAACCACGTCAAACTCTATAGTTCCTGTCAGTTTCTCACTGAGCTTGAAACTCTCATCCAAATCTAGAACCTTTCCCTCTTCACCATCAGTTGTGCAAGTTATAGCAGATGCAGGAAGGCATTCTTTGTCGGAAGCCTTTACCACGTATAAAGACTTGTCTGCGTTAACCACAACACCGGCTAAAACCTTTCCAGCTGCCTTTGCTTTGATAATGTAGTAGGCGCCAACTGTCGGAACCAGTTTGTTGTCAGGGTTGTAAGATACATTTTTTTCTGTTTCAGGATCAACGGTTGTAGGATTAGTGTTTGCCTCCAACAACAGATATCGGTCTTTTTCTTCCATTTCTCCGGTTTCAGCATTCTTGACATTAACCTTTTGTGAAAGACCTGTACCCAAGATGTAAGCCTTGTGAGATTTGACAGAAGGCTTGCCGTTATTTTTCAGGCTAGCATCCACGCCGATGGTCAACTCGGAGTTGTCCGTCGTGTAGGTTTTGCCTGCTTCATAAGCAGTGTTTTCGTCAAACACAAGTACCTGAGCCGTGTTCTGTGCGTTAATACTCATGGCCATAAATGCCATTGAAATAAGAGTAAAAATTTTCTTCATATTAAAACGTTTTTAAGTTATTAATGCAATATAGATATATTTTGTGCAAAGATAGATTTAAAATCCGAAAGTTACAAATAATTACGGACTTTATTTTATGTAAACGTTTACGTAACAAATTACTGAATGACAATTGATTAATGAAAAAACAGTTTTAGCAGAAAATTAACAAAAAACATAACAGCAATTCAAAAGAAATCATTATCTTTGCACCGCGAACTACATTTAATTGTTACTATAACAATCAATCCAATCTATTCCAAAATAAATAAGGTATAAACATTATTATAAATAAAATTACTTAAAAACCTAAAGCAAATGAAAAAAGATTTACTACGGATTTCATTATGGAGTATGCTCGTGATGCTCTTTGGAGGAAGTCTTTCAGCTGCGGCGCAAGACGTGACCGCTACTTGGGACTGGCAGAACAAGATTCCGGAAACAATTGTGGATGTGAACATTCAGGGCACTAATGAGGGTGACGTGGCTTCCAACGTGGAAGGCATCAGCCTGCATGTGATCTCAAATGGAGGAAAGCTGCAATACAACAGCAGCGGCTATGCTCAGTTCAACGCCAACACCACGATTCAGGTGCCTGTGAAGAATGCCGGTGACGTGGTGACCGTCGTCAGTTATCCCGGCCAATCGAGCTATACCGTGGGCGGAGAAGACGCTACTGGGCAAAACACTTTTGAATACACAGCAAAGGCAAGCGATGCCACAAAGAAATATGTCGAGATCGTTCCCACGAAGACGGCCTACCTCTACTCTATCACCGTGGTGCAGAAGGCTCCGAAGGAGGCAACCACGCTGGAGAACGAAGCCGCCACGGCTACATTCCCCTTCAATCTGGGTACTGACGGCCAGACGGCTAACTTCGGCGACGATGCCGACTACTTCCTGTCGAGCAAGGTGGCTTACGGTAGTGGGTTATTCATAAAAGGAAAAGACAACAAGAATTTGGGGCAGACTCAGTTTAATCCATACAACGACAATGAGAAAAATGCCAACGATGGCAATGCCATTCTGTTCCTCATCAACCCCAAACCAGGGTTCACTTTCACACCTACAAAAGTCTCCCTGACTTCTACTCGCTTTGGAACCGACGGTGGCAAGCTGGACTTTGCATGGCAGAACCCTGACGGGAGCACAGTTTCATTGGCTACAGGACTAACGCCTAATCGTGACAACAACGCCACACCTACCTCGACCTTCTCTTATGACATCACAGGAGCAACGCCCGCTGAAGGCCAATGCGGATTGAAGATTAACCTTTATTCATTAGGAAGCGGAAAGCAAGTAGGTTTCTGCGACATCATCATCGAAGGAACATTGAGCGGCACGGAGAAGGATATGCCTATCCTTGCCTCGTTCAAAATTAACGGAACGGAATATGCTGCCGACGAACTTTTTGAGGCTGATGGCACGGACATGGTGGGCACCTTCGAACTCTCGAAGACTGCCACGATGGTCAGCGAAAGCAATCCGCTGACCGACATTACGCCTGCCAACGGCGAAATCGGCATCGTGAGCTATGAGTCAACCGGAACTTCCTGCAAGGTGACTATCCCCATGACTGCCGGAACCACCAGCATGAACTATATCCTCAACGTGGTGCAGAAGCCCGACTTCACACTGACCTACATCGGACTCGACGGCTCTACTATCGGCACACAGATCGTGGAGAAAGATGCTGCCATTGGCGCATTTGCCGTTGACATAGAAAGCGTGACCGGCGCGAAAGAAGGCTACAAGGCTCGCGGATGGTTCAAGAAAGACATCGTGGGCGAGAAATACCTGACCACAAGCGTGATTACCGCCGACACGAAACTCTATGCCATCGAGACGGAGATTGAGGTGTCGAGCGACAGTAAGAAATACACCTACGACCTGACCAACCAGTTCTTCTACGACGAAGACCACGAAGGCTTCAACTCCGTGGGCAAGGGCTACTGGCACGACAAGACCCACGGCTGGGCATTCCAGAATGGCGACAAGATAGAGCTGCTCGTGGGCAAGAAGGCTTCCGTCACGCTGGGTCTCTGTGCATATTCAACCGATGCAGAGATTACTGCATCCAACGGAGCAAGCATCGAACACTCAAAGGCTGAGACTGACGGTGGCATGGGCTCTATCGAATACGACGGTGAGGCAGGCACGCTGACGCTAACGTTCAACGCCGTAACATACGTACACAACATCACCGTGCTGAACACAACAACTGCAAACTACACGAAGGAAGGCAACACGTTTACCGTATTTGCCGGTGATGCCAGCAGCTTCCTCGATGCACTCGATGCTGCCAACGGCACGAGCGGCTCGGACGTGGTGACTATCTATCTGCCTAACGGCACCTACGACCTGGGACAGAAGACACTCACCACCATCGGACGCGACAACATCACCATCAAGGGTGAGAGCCAGGACGGCGTAGTGATCAAGAACAGACCGACCGCCGAGGGTATTGGCGTGACCGCCACGCTGCTGAACACCAGCAAGTATCTGATGCTGGAGAACCTGACGCTGAAGAACGACTATCCATATTATGACCCCGAGACTGGCAAAGCCGCAAAAGATGCCGGACGCGCCGTCTGCATGCAGGACAAGGGTAACTATACCGTTTGCAAGAACGTCACCATGCTCTCCTATCAGGACACCTACTACAGCAACAACAGCAACGGACAGTTCTACTTCGGCGACTGTGAGATTCACGGTCTGGTGGACTATGTCTGCGGTGGTGGCGACGTGTTCTTCGAGAATGTACTCTTCTACAACGAGAGCCGCGAAATGACCGAGGGTGTGGGCGACGTGACCATAGCTGCCCCCTACGGAGCCAAGCAATACGGCTACGTGATGCAGAACTGCACCGTTGACACCCACTCCGCCACCTTCAACTTCGGCCGCTCATGGGGTGCCCCATCTTATCTGCGCTGGCTGAACACCACCGTGAATCAGCCTCAAAAAATCCGTGTCAAAGAAAACGAGACCAATCGCTTTACCATAGCAGGAATGAACAGCGTGGCCGACGGTTTCTATGAATATCACACCATGAATGCAAGCGGTGAGGACATTACCCCCGCCAGCAACGTCATCAACTTCAGCCACAAAGACAAGAGCACAGGTAAAGAGACCTTCAAGGAATATGAGACCATCATCGATGCCACCGAGGCAGCCAAATATACGAAGGAGAAGGTGTTTGAGAATGCACCCGCCCTGTTCAAGGAGCGCATCGGCTACGGCACCGACGGCATCAGCACCATTCCAGCCGCTGAAGGTAAGCAAAACCCTAAGGGCATGTTCAATCTGGCCGGACAGCAGGTCAACAAGTCGTTCAAAGGGATTGTCATCACAAACGGCAAAAAGGTTTTGATGAAATAAGAATAAGTATAATTCCAATAGACTTATCAACAAAGAAACTTCCCGCAAACGTTTGCGGGAAGTTTTTTTAAACTTTTAGTTAAAACATTTGCATAAATTTAATTAAATTCTTATCTTTGCAAAACTTAATATTAAGATTATCTAAGTCTATTTTTTAAAACAAATCAGAATCTGACTGACAACGAGTTTGACAAACAGAATCTACATGTCTAATTTAATAAAATAACTATGTCTGGTAATTTGAAAACTTTTCGAGTTGCGCTCATAGCGTTGTTCATGTGTATCGTGGGCTCTGCTTCGGCGCAAACAGTGAAGGGAACAGTGAAGGACGCCACGGGTGAAGCCATCATCGGTGCGACTGTCCAGGAGAAAGGCGGTACAGGCGGTGCAGTGACTGACCTTGACGGTAATTTCTCCATTAATCTTACCGGCAGCGGTCAGCTGACGATTTCATACGTAGGTATGAAGACACAGACCGTCGATGCCAAAGGTAAGAGTGTGATTAACGTGGTACTCGAAGACGAGGCTGCCAGCCTGAACGAGGTGGTGGTCATCGGTTACGGTACTGCTCGTAAGAAGGACTTGACAGGTGCCGTCACGACCGTGAAAGGTTCTGATCTGGCCAAGGTTCCTGTTACGAACGTGGCTGAAGCCTTGACCGGTAAGTTGGCCGGTGTGCAGATTACCACTTCCGACGGTTCGCCTGATGCAGAAATGCTGATTAAGGTGCGTGGTGGTGGTTCTATCACGGGTGACAACTCTCCGCTGTACATCGTTGACGGATTCCCCGTATCAAGCATCAGCGACATTTCTTCATCTGATATTGAAGACATCACGGTGCTGAAAGATGCTGCCTCGACAGCCATCTACGGTTCGCAGGGTGCTAACGGTGTTATCCTGATTACTACAAAGGGCGCCAAGGGCGGAAAGACTCAGGTGAGCTACAACATGTACATTCAGGGAAAGACCATCCGCAAGAAACTTGACACGATGGATCCCTACCAGTACGTGATGTTCCTCTATGAGCGTCAGGCTTTGCAAGGCAACTCTGGCATCAGCAGTTTCGAGAAGCGCTATGGTGCTTACGACGACCTTGACCTGTACAAATATCAGGCAGGCCACGACTGGCAAGAAGAGATGTTCGGCAACCACGACCTTTCCATGAGCCACAACCTGAGTATCAGCGGTGGTTCGGAGAAGACTAAATTTACATTGAGCGGAACTTACGCTAATGATAACAGTCTGATGGAAGGCAACGGCTACCGCCGCTACAACATGAACTTCAAGCTGAAGCACGAGATTGCCAAGAACCTTGACCTTGACTTCGGTACACGTCTGTCTGACACTGAGACAAAGGGTGTAGGTACCGGTGGTGGTTCATACAAGATTCGTTCTTACGATGCCATCATGACTGGTCCGGTATTCGGCCTTTACGATCAGATTGAGGTGGATCCCAGCGCCATGTCAGAAGAGGAATACGAAGAGTACATCAATGGTACCCGCTCGCTGAGAGACCGCGTGAACGACTACTGGCGCCGTAAGGATGAGCGCAAGTACAACTTCAACGCTGCCTTGAACTGGAAAATCAGCAAGATGTTCACCTATCGTGCTGAAGGCGGTTACGACTATACGTTCTATCAGCTGAAAGACTGGTTCGGCGCACGAAGCAGCAAGGCTGTTCAGGATGGTGGTTCGCTGCCTATGGGCCAGTGGGACAAGAGAGACTCTTGGAAACTGCGCGGTGCTCACATGCTGACCTTCAAGAAGAAGTTTGCTGACGCACACGACCTGAACGTCATGGTTGGTCAGGAGTATGTGGCCAGCAACAGCGAAACAATGTCGATGACCGGTAAGTATTTCCAGAAGGACATCAAGCCCGAGAAGATGTTTGCTTCTATGCAGAACAACTCTAAGGCCACTGGTGCTCAGACCATCTCGTCAAGTCTCGGACAGGAAGACCGCACGGTCTCTTTCTTCGGACGTTTGAACTATACCTTGCTCGACCGCTATCTGCTGACCGTCACCGTTCGTGAGGACGGCAGTTCGAAGTTCTCGGAAGGCAACCGCTGGGGCTTCTTCCCCGCAGCTGCATTCGGTTGGCGTATCAGCGAGGAGCCATTCATGGAGAAGACCAAGAACTGGCTGAGCAACTTGAAGTTCCGTCTCTCTTATGGTACAGCCGGTAACAACCGTATTAGCAATGCCATGTTTGAGACTACCTACAAGGCATACTCAAGCAGCAAGTATTATGGAGCTGGTAACCAGCAGAATCCTCACTACACGCTGAACAACGCCCAGTTGGCTAACCCCGACCTGAAATGGGAGACGACCATCACCCGTAACGTAGGTCTGGACTTCGGATTCTTCCGCGAGCGCATCAGCGGTAGCATTGACTTCTATTGGAACACCGTGAAGGATCTGCTTGTGGAGGTTCCCGTCACAGCTATCGGTTATACATCCATGCAGCAGAACATCGGTGAGACATCAAACAAGGGTGTTGAACTTACCTTGAACGCCGTTGCTTTGCAGCATAAGGACTATTCTTTGAATTTCAACTTCAACATCGGTCTCAACCAGAACAAGGTTGAGAAACTCTCCAACGGTGTGACATCCATGTCCTTCAATTCGGGCGGTTTCTCTACCGATATGCGTGGTGCCGATGACTATCGCGTCATTGTAGGCGAGCCTCTCGGATTGGTATGGGGTCTTCAGTACGACGGTGTCTATGGCGTTGACGACTTTGAGACCTATGTCGACGGCAACGGACAGACGCAGTTCCAGTTCGATTCTTCTGGCCGCTATATCCTGAAGGAGGGCGTAGTCAACAACACCTACGGCACAGCCGGTTCAAGAGGCGGTCTCCGTCCTGGATCTCCTAAGTACAAGGATCTGAACGGCGACGGCGTGATTGATGCTGACAACGACCGTACCATCATTGGTAAGACACAGCCTAAGTTCACTGGCGGTTTTGGCATTAACGCCACTTACAAGTGGTTCGACTTCTCTGCTAACTTCAACTATGTCGTTGGCAATGAAGTATATAACATGGACAAGATGGTATCTTCACAGTCATACCGTAACCAGTGGGCTGCATTGCGCCAGGAGATGACTCCCGTAACGCTTGGCGGTAACGCTTGGACTTATCTTGATCAAGCCACTGGCCAAATTATCACGGACTATGCTACATTAAAGAGTATGAATGCCAATGCGACCATCTGGTCACCGACTACGATGTCGGACAACAACCCAGTTCCAAGTTCATACTTCATCGAAGACGGTTCGTTCCTGCGTCTGCAGAACGTCACACTGGGCTTCACCCTCCCACAAGAATGGACAAAGAAATTCGCATGCAGCCAGTTCCGTGTTTACTGCACGCTTAACAATGTGTTCTGTCTGACAAACTACACCGGATACGACCCCGAGGTCAACTCTGCCATCCGCGGAAGCAAGACCAGCGGTCTGACTCCTGGTGCTGACTTCTCAGCATATCCAAAGTCTTTCGCTTGGACTGTAGGTGCGAACATCACATTCTAACATTATCTCAATTTATACAAGAATATGAAAAAGAAATTATTATATATTGCAGTTTTAGCATTGACCGTGGGATTCTCTTCTTGCGAAGATACGCTGGATACCGAGTCGCTGTCAACCGACAACTTGGAGTATCTCTGCTCTAACCCCACCGATGCACGTAAGATGATAGACCACGTCTATTCATACTTCTGCGAAGACACCTACACCTCACGTATGAGCACCAACTGGATGCAGAATACCGACGTGGAGGTAGGCTTCTTGACGAAAGCGAATACCAGCGAGGCTACTCGCCGTGGTATCTGGGCGCTGAACGCATCACAGTTCTCCGACATCAGGAACGCTTGGGACAACTCCCTGAAGGCCATCGACTTTGCGAACCAGTGTATTGCCGGTATCGAAAACAGTGATATGTACAAAAACGGCGACAAGGATATGAAGCAATTGCACGGTGAGGCATACTGCCTGCGTGCTTACTGGTACTGGCTGATGTGTAACTTCTGGGCTGACGTTCCTTTTGCTACCGAACCTACCACCAAAGAGAACTACACTCAAGCCGGAGGTCGTGTGGACAAGAACATCATCTATACACACCTTATTCAAGACCTGATCAACGTTGAGGAAGAGATGCAGTGGGCATCTGCTATTACCGTAGAGCGCATGAACCGCGAATTTGCGTTGGGCTTCATCGTGAAACTGGCCATGTTCCGTGCAGGATACTCTATGCAGGCTGACGGCACGATGGCCCGCTGCTCACAAACTGGTGAGGAATATACTTTGAAATATGTAGATGAGAATGGTAGTGAGCAGACTGCAACGTCTGCCGATGACTACTATAAAGTGGCTAAGGCTTACGCCATGAAGCTTATCAAGCTGAAGGATCGTTCGCTGAACACCAACTTCAAGGAGATTTTCGATAACGAGATCAACGGATGCAATCCTGCTGATGGCGATGTGCTTTTCGAGATGGGATTTGTTCCAAACTCTGGTGGTGACATTGGCTGGTGTCATGGTCTGAGTGTCGTGGCCAGTTCGAAAGGTGCCGGTACGACTTATGCCAACTTGACTCCCAGTTATGCCTGCTCTTTCAACGCACAGGATCAGCGTCTGCCCGTGACATGTGCCAACTACCGCTGGCTGAATGACAACAAACAAGCAGCAACCGACGCTCTGGGCGTACAGCCTGCCAAGTGGTGCCGCATGGACCTGAATGTAACCAGCGTGGAAAGCAAGGGAACGGGTATCAACTGGCCTGTACTGCGCTATGCCGATGTGCTGCTTTTGCTGGCAGAAGCTGACAATGAAATAAACGGTGCTCCTACTGCGTTGGCTAAGCAGATGCTTACCCGCGTTCGCGAACGTGCATTCGCCAAAGCAAGCAATAAGTCTGCTATGGTGACAGAATACATAAACAACCTCAACTCAAAGGAAAAATTCTTCAATGCCATTGTCGATGAGCGTGCATGGGAATTCGGTGGTGAAAACATCCGTAAGTTCGACTTAGTTCGTTGGAACAACTACTCTTCCAAGGTGGTTGATGCCATTGAATGGATACGTTCTGTAGCCATGAACTACTCACAGACCTCAATCGTAAATGGTGAGTTTGTCTATGACAAGAATAAGGAAATCGAAGACATGGGAGCTGCCAACCGTCTGTACTACAGATATACGAAGGGTGCCATTGTCTTTGAAAACAACTACTTCACTTATCGCGACCGGAAAGCCAGCCCATACAGTACAGCAGAGAAACTGGCTGATGACGAAATCAAGTCTGCCGGTGCCACATTCACCGGACTGAAGTATGTCAACTTCCTGGAAGACATGATGTCGGTCAGCGACACCAATCCCGAAACCAAGGAAAAGTATGGTACCGACGAGGAAGGAAACGCTATCAAGAAGGGTGTCTTCAATGAGCGTATCCGCTATTCATGGATTGGAATTACCGAGGGCGTTCTCGACAACGGAACGGAAGACCTCAGTAGTATTCGCCGCAGACCGGCACCTTACGTTCTTCCTATTCCCTCTGAGCGAGTTATGTCGTCTAACGGCGTACTTTCAAACGACGGTTATGCTATTCGTAACAAATAAAAAGCAAGGACAATGAAACTGAAAAAATATATGGCAATCATGCTGCTCGCAGCGACAACCACAGGTTTCCTGAGCAGTTGTAGCGATGATGACAAAATGGGGGACGCTCCGCGTCTGTTTCGCCCTGTTGCATCGCTGGTGACAAGCAATAATACGATTACAGCGTCATGGGACAATATCGCCGGTGCCACCCAATACAATCTGACCCTGTATCGTGTGACCGGAACTGACGAGGCCGGTGAAAACACCTATGAGACTGTAAAGACCGCAACATGCGAATCGTCACCTTATACTTTCGACGACCTGGCATGGGACGAGAAATATAAAGTTGACATCGCCTGCGCAGGGGCTAACGTCTCATCTAAGACTTACACCACCAATGATGTCAATGTGTCTTACCCCACGACCCTGAAGAGTGTGAAGACAATTGACAATGCAGCCCGTGTGACATGGGACAACGGCAAGAAGGAAGAAGCATCCCCCGAACCCAGCGAGGAAGAAACCGCTTGCACAGGAGGTTGTACTTGCGAAGGTTGCGGACAGGGTGAAAACTGCACCTGCACGAACTGTCAATGTCCTAACTGCAAACCTACAGAAGAGGAGACAACTCCTGCTGAGCCAGAAGAGGGAACGACTCCTGAAGTAACAGTCATCAAGGCCATCGTAGCCATTCCTGTAGATGGCGGTGGTGAGCGTGTTGTGAAAACCATCAACAGCGCTACTTTTGAAGCAGGTCAGACTGATATCGTAGGACTGAATCCTCAGACAAGGTATTACTTTGTTGCATATACTACGAATGATGAAAGCCAGTTTAATAATTCCACCTATGCCGGTCGCCTGAGCGGAACGACATCAACGCCTAAGGACTTCGATACAGAATATGGTGCAGGCAAGTGGCTCGACATCCGCGGATACGATGAGAAGCAGGCTAAGGACACACTGAAGACTGATGAATTCTGGGCACAGGTTTCTGATGGTATGACCATTATTCTGCGTGGTGATTTCGACTATAAGGTTAACAACAGTCATCCTATTGACAAGTCAGTTCGCTTCGTTACCGCTTCTACACTTGGAAGCAATGCCCGATTCGTTTCTTCCGGTGGTCTGACGCTGGCCAAGAACGTGAACGTTGACTTCATTGAATTTGTCAATGTTGACTTCATCAGCGACAAGGCTCTGCCAGGTGGTGGCAACGAAATTGCTACAAATACCGACAAAGGCTTCGGCGGACGTCAGGTGTTCAATATCAATGGTACCGGCTCTACACTGAAGAAACTTTCGTTCAAGGGTGGCAAGATTGAAGGCTATCGTGCCGTAGTTCGAGCTCAGGCAGCAACCGACGGCATTCAGGAGATTGTCGTTGACAAGTGCATCATCAATGGTATTGGTGACCAAGGTGTATTCACGACCAACAACAAGGCTGCCGATTTCCAGAAAGTGACACTGAAGAATTCAACCATTACGAATATTGTGATGCTGTGCGACTTCCGCTCATCAAAGGGAGACCTCACCCTGAACATCCAGAACTGCACCTTCTGCTATGCACCTATTGAAACCACGGCAAATGCCAATACGCCGCTGATGCGTATCAATGGTAACAGTAATACGGTAACTGTCAATGTGGAAAAGACGCTGTTCGGCCCATCTATGTACACTGGTGGCGGTGGTAGTGCTATCACCACATACAAGGCAGGTGAGAAGGGTTCTATCTTCCTGAATGCGAGTGAGACGACACTGGCAAGTGTGTCAAAGAGCTTCAAGACGAACTTCGGATGGACAGAAGTAGGTGCAAACCTGACCACTTATCCGCTGGATGGTCTGCAGGAACTGAACTTCGACGAAAATGCCCTTTGGAATGCGCCCTCGAAGGGTGAATTTAAGGTAATTGGCAACATCGGAGAAGATGGTATCGGCGATCCACGCTGGAACGAATAATACCAAACTTATTTAAAAGTAGGGCTGTTGCTTATGTGCGACAGTCCTACTTTTTTAACCATAGGTTATATGAAAATCAATAAATTACTCTTACTATTACTGTCAATGGCTTTCGCCATTGATATGGCAGCCCAACAGCCAGCATTTCCTGGCGCTGAAGGTTTTGGCATGTACACCACCGGCGGTCGCGGAGGAGCGGTCTATCATGTCACCAATCTGAACGACTCTGGCGCAGGATCATTCCGCGATGCTTGCAACAAGTCGGGGATACGTACGATCGTCTTCGACATTTCGGGAACGATATTCCTTAAGAGCGAACTGAAGTTGAAGAATGGCAATGTCACTATTGCCGGACAGTCTGCGCCGGGAGATGGTATCTGCATAGCCAACTTTCCATTCGTCATTGCATGTAAGAATGTCATCATCCGCTATATGCGCTTCCGGCTTGGCAATGAAGCTCTCAAAACCAACAATGCAGCCCATGAAGGCGACGGACTAGGCGGTATGGACCTTGAGAATGTCATCATCGACCACTGCTCCGTTTCATGGAGCATAGACGAGTGCCTGTCAGTATATGGTTCGAAGAACCTTACCGTGCAATGGTGCATAGCCGCTCAGAGTCTGAATAATGCCGGTCATAGCAAAGGCGCACATGGCTATGGCGGCAACTGGGGTGGCTCTGGAGCCAGTTATCATCATAACCTAATGTGTCACCATATCTCTCGCACACCACGATTAGGCCCGCGCCCAAGCACTCAGACCGACGAACGTATGGACCTGCGCAATAACGTCATCTACAACTGGATAGACAATGGTGTCTATGGCGGTGAAGGTATGAATGTGAACATCGTCAACAACTACTACAAGCCAGGTCCCGATACGAAATCAGGGGCAAAGAACAAGCGCATTGCCGCCATCGGCATACGCACCTCTGAATACACCAAACACGACACCGCCAACCCTAACCAATGGGATGTGATGTGGCATGTGTGGGGTGACTTCTATGTAGATGGCAACATAAACTCGAAGAACAGTGATGTCACGAACGACAACTGGACCAACGGCATCTACAACCAGATAGACAACAGTTCGGTTGATAATACTTTCACCGATGTCACCAAAGACACCATCCGACTGGAGAAGCCTATCCGCTATGAACAAGTAACTACACATTCCGCAGAACAGGCTTTCACACAGGTGCTCGGCTTTGCCGGTGCTTCGCTCCATCGTGACGCACTCGACGAAATAATGGTCAGCGATGCCCGCAACGGAGCTACTACCTATACCGGCAGCGGATGCAAGAAAGGTATCATCAACAGTCAGGACGATCTGAAACCTGCCAATGCCGGCAGCGACTGGAGCCCATGGCCTGCACTTAACAGCACCACTGCCCCACTCGACTCCGACAAAGACGGCATACCTGACGAGTGGGAAAATGCCAATGGGCTCAACAAGGACAACGCCAACGACGGAAAAACTATAGCCGACAATGGCTACACCAACCTGGAGAACTATCTCAATTCGCTCGTTGCCGACATCACGGCGAAACAGAACGAAGGAGGAACCGTGATGAGCTGCCAGCAGATTTACGGTGAATCCACAGGAATACTCAATCTGAGTGCAGCTCCCGAATCTGATAACAGATATTTCAATCTGCAAGGCATGGTGGTGAGCCGCCCCACTTCCGGTATCTACATCCAAAACGGCAAAAAGATTCTAATGAAATAATACTTTTCCAGAATTATTCATTATCTTTGCCCAGGATATTCAACTACTACAAACATGAAAAAAACATTCATTACCGCAATCTTGGTCTGCTGCGCCACATTCACCTGGGCCCAGCAACTGCCTTATCAAAATCCTAACCTCTCTCCCGCAGAGCGTGCTGCGGACTTGTGTTCACGACTCACTCTCGATGAAAAGGCGCTCCTGATGATGGACCGTTCTCCGGCTATTCCCCGTCTGGGCATTCCGCAGTTTGAATGGTGGAATGAAACCCTCCACGGCGTAGGCCGCAATGGCATAGCTACAGTTTTCCCCATCACGATGGGAATGGCGGCTTCTTTTGATGATGCTTTGGTCTATAAGGTGTTTACCGCTGCCAGCGATGAGGCCAGGGCCAAAAACACGGAAGCTAGGCGCAACAGAGAAATGGCCCGTTATCGCGGTCTTTCTTTCTGGACACCCAATATCAATATCTTCCGTGATCCCCGTTGGGGGCGCGGACAAGAGACTTACGGTGAAGACCCCTATCTTACTACGAGAATGGGACTTGCCGTCGTGAATGGCCTTCAAGGACAGGATTTCGAGAAAGGAACAAGCAATAGCCGTTACAAGAAACTATTTGCCTGTGCCAAACACTATGCCGTACACAGTGGACCGGAATGGAACCGACATGAATTCAACATTGAGAATCTCCCCGAACGTGACCTCTGGGAGACCTATCTTCCTGCCTTCAAGGCACTTGTGCAGGAGGCTGACGTGAAGGAAATCATGTGTGCCTATCAGAGTATAGATGGTGAGCCATGTTGCGGCAACACCCGTTATCTGCAGCGCATTCTACGAGACGAATGGGGATTCAAGGGTATCGTAACCAGTGACTGTGGCGCCATCGATGACTTCTTCAAGCCTAACCGCCACAATTTCGTGAAAACTGCCAGCGAAGCATCCTCAAGTGCCGTCATCGCCGGAACCGATGTGGAGTGTGGAAGCATCTACCGTTCTCTACCCGAGGCCGTGAAAGAGGGAAGAATTACGGAAGCACAGATTGATATTTCGCTGAAAAGGCTCCTCCAAGGACGTTTTGAACTCGGAGACTTTGATCCTGACGAGCTGGTGGAATGGACGAAGATACCGATGAGTGTCGTCGCCAGCAAGAAGCACAAACAGCTGGCCATTGATGCCGCCCAAGAGAGTATTGTACTGTTAAAGAACAGCAGTATCCTTCCACTCTCATCCAATAGCGACAAAATCGTCGTGATGGGACCAAACGCCAATGACTCCACAATGCTATGGGGCAACTACAACGGTCAGCCTACACATACTACCACCATCCTGCAAGGCATCCGCCAATATCTCCCCAATGTGAAATACATCCAAGGCTGCACGCTCACGCGAAATGAAGTTCCCGTAAGCATGTTCAATAGCATCTACACCCCCGACGGTCAGAGGGGATTCAAGACTACCTTCTGGAATAACGAAAAGATGGTAGGTACTCCTGCCGCCCAACTGACTACGACGGAAACCGTCCACTTGGACAATGGCGGAAACACAGCCTTTGCAGCGGGTGTGGAACTGGAACACTTCTCCGCACGCTATGAAGGCGTGTTCCGTGCCCAGCAAGACGGTGAACTGCAGATTAATGCACTCAACGACGATTTCATCCGTATCATCTTCAATGGCGATACGCTCCTTAACCGAACGAATGGTCATGGCGTCAGGCACTCAGGCTTGACGTGCAACGTGAAGGCAGGACAGCAATACCCTGTCTGCATAGAATACGTACAATTCACCGGCCATGCCATGCTGCTGTTCGACTTCACTATGAAGGACAGCATGAGTCGCGAGGACATCTTGGCCGAAATAAAGGATGCCAACACCGTCATCTTCGTAGGCGGCATATCCCCACGTCTGGAAGGTGAGGAGATGAAAGTCAATGAGGAAGGCTTCAAGGGAGGCGACCGCATCAGCATCGAACTGCCCAAAGTGCAGCGCCAGTGGATTGCCGATCTGAAGAAGATGGGCAAGCAGGTTATTTTCGTGAACTGCTCCGGCTCTGCCATTGGACTGGAACCCGAGCATCAGAACGCTGACGCCATCATCCAGGCATGGTACGGAGGTGAGGCTGGTGGAAAAGCTGTAGCCGACGTTCTTTTCGGCAAGTACAATCCCAGTGGAAAACTGCCTATCACATTCTATAAGAACGCCGAACAACTCCCAGATTTCCTCGACTATAACATGAAAGGTCGCACTTACCGCTATTTCGAGGGCACCCCACTCTATCCCTTCGGATATGGTCTCAGTTACACCACGTTCAGTTTCGGCAAGCCTTCATTCCGCGACGGTAAAGTCAAAGTTAGCGTAAAGAACACAGGTACTAGCGACGGCTCTGAAGTCGTACAGGTGTATGTCCGCAATCCCAAGGATGTTGAAGGTCCACTAAAGACCCTCCGTGGTTTCAAGCGAGTCTATCTGAAAGCAGGAGAAAGCAAGATAGTGGAAATCCCAATGCCTCGGGAACAATTTGAGCTCTGGGACACCCAGACTAATACGATGCGAGTCGTTCCCGGCAAGTATGAAGTGATGGTAGGCAATTCCTCTGCCAATAGTAATCTTCAGAAAATCACAGTAAACATCAAATAAACAAAAGGCGGATGAATCATCCGCCTTTTTATTTTAGAATAATTAGAATTACTATTCTGCTTTCTTAGCCTTTGGTGCAGCCTTCCTGGCAGGAGCCTTCTTAGGTGCCTCGCTGACTTTGTCAAGCTTGGCATGGAGTTTATCCTCTTCTGCCTGCATCTTCTCAACCTTAGCCTGAAGACGTGTAATCTCAAGATCCTTACGCTGAATTTCATCACCCTGATTTCGAATCGTAGTGAGCAGAGCGTTGAGTTCATCATTGTCAATACTCTCAGGATAGAGGCTGTTGACACGGCTCATGAAGTCACCAAGGATGTTCATATAGTTGGTGAAGGCATCGAAGGGTGAACTGTAGATACCACGATCAAGACCAACGTTGGAGGGTTTGGTGGTCATGAAGCGGAAGTTATTACTAGCCTGCAGATAGTCCCAGTCCTGATTGATACGAGGATCATTGGCGATGCGAACGCGGTCAGCCACGCTATAGAGCTTATTGAAGGCCTCACGCTGCATGTTGTTACCCAGCCAGCAACTTACGTCGCGTTCCTCATCTACCCACGACAGTGTATCGGGCACGTAGAGATTGTCAACGCTCTTCATCTTAGCAAAGATCTCTGACGGCGTAGAGAAAGTGATACCTTTCTCTTTGGCGCATGCAGGCAAGGCATGGATAAAGTCAAGGATATTACTGCTAAGCGGCTGAGCGATACCCAGGGCAGAGAGTTCCATGAAGATATTGATGATCTGCTCTTCTTCTGGCAACTGCGCAATGCGGTTGATATAGGCATCAGCAAACAGAGGATAGCCATCCCAATCAGGATTATTGAAGCGCAGTGAGATGTCATCGGAGAGTTCTACGTCACGGAGCAGAAGTTTCAGCGACGGAGCAAGGGCGCAATTATATACATAATGTGGCGACTTCCATCCGAGCACATGCTTGGCACCTTCGGTAAGCATACCCTTGAAACCCAAAGCAGCAGCTTGGGCACCGATGTCATCACTATAGATGAGTGAAGAGTTGCGGAGCACGCTTGGCTTCTTGCCGAAATATTCTTCTATCTTCTTCACCTGCTTCTTCACATCAGCAGCAAAGCACTCTTCGTTGGCCAAAGAAGAAAGACCGTGGCTGTAGGGCTCTGCGAGGAATTCCACACAACCTGTCTGGTTGAGTTCCTGCAGTTTCTCCAGCACCTGCGGAGCGTGCATTTCCAACTGCTCAATACCTGTTCCAGAAAGGGAGAAGGCCACCTTAAAGGATTTGCCGTTCTCCTGAATCATCTGCTGCAGCGTGTTCAGGGCAGGCATGTAGGAGCGCTCAGCGATATCGGTGATAGAGCGTTCGTTCTCATAGTCATCATAATAATAATGATCAGTACCGATATCAAAGAAACGGTAACGTTTGAGATGAATAATCTGATGTATCTCAAAATATAAACAAATTGTTTTCATTGTTATTTACTTTTATTCCTTTAATAATATTACTTTTAAACCCATCCAAGGGTACGCAAGTAGAGTTCACGAATCCAGGCACCTACCTTCACCCATGTAATCTGGTCAACTTCTTTCTTGCCTTCCTCTTTCAGATAGTTGAAGAGGCTCTCGTTGGTACAGATGCTATACATGGCATCGGCCAATGCGTGAATGTCCCAATAGTCAACCTTGATACAGTTAGTCAGGATTTCAGCACATCCACTCTGCTTGGAGATGATACTGGGCGTACCGCACTGCATAGCCTCCAGCGGAGAGATACCAAACGGCTCAGAGACTGAAGGCATGACATATACATCTGAATCCTTCAGACATTCATACACCTGCTTACCGCGCATGAATCCAGGGAAGTGGAAACGGTCAGCAATGCCTCGCTCAGCAGCAAGATTGATCATAGCCTCCATCATGTCACCGCTTCCTGCAAAGCAGAAACGCACGTTGCGCGTACGGTGATACACCATATTGGCAGCCTCAACGAAATACTCAGGTCCCTTCTGCATCGTGATACGTCCCAGGAAGGTAACGACTTTCTCCTTGCCCGTATGGTCAGGACGAGGAATGTCTTGAAGTTCCTGCTTCAAGGGATATACGGCATTGTGAACCGTGAAGCACTTGCGGGGATCCTGATGGTAGTGGTTGATGACAGTCTGACGGGTCAATTCCGATACACACATGATGCAGTCGGCATTGTCCATACCGTCCTTTTCAATACCATATACAGTAGGATTAACCTTGCCGCGTGAACGGTCGAAATCTGTAGCATGCACGTGGATGCAGAGGGGCTTGCCACTCACATTCTTTGCATGGATTCCGGCAGGATAGGTCAGCCAGTCGTGGGCATGGATGATATCAAACTCTTCCGTACGGGCTACCACACCGGCAATCACCGAATAGTTGTTAATCTCATCATGCAAATTGCTGGGATAGCCGCCTGCAAACTCCATAGCGCCCAAGTCATTGACGTGCATATAGTTGAAGTCGGCATAGATATGCTCGCGCAGTTTATAGTAGTAGTCGGGGTCCATGATGTTGCCCACGCGGTTCTTCACGTAATCGTAGTCAACGTCACGGTATGCAATAGGCACCGCATTCATGGCAATGATGCGGGCGGCATGCGTCTCTTCATCTCCGAAAGGATGCGGCAGACAAAGTGCGATCTCAATGTCTCCCTGAGCCTTCAGACCTTCGGAAATACCATAGTTGGCAGTAGCAAGACCACCAAAAACATGAGGAGGATACTCCCATCCAAACATTAATACTTTCATATAGCAGTCCTCCAGAATTATCGGTTATAAGTATATTTCTCTAACATATTCAGCGTGCGCAGTATTTCTGCCACATTCATGGCAAAAGACATACCGCCACGAGCACGGAACGGTGGGTTACCATCCGACATCTCGGGTATGGTGCCGAGACAATTGAGCATCATCTCGTCCTCATAACCTACCATCTGGCGCTCCACGAAACTCAGACGTGTACGCTTATAGAGTTTCAGGCAAGCTTCCATATAGAAACCGCCAAGCCACGGCCAAGCCGTTCCCTGATGGTAAGCATAGTCGCGTTGCGACTGAGGGCCTACATACATCGGATTATAACCGCCGCTCTTTGGCGAGAGCGAACGAAGTCCCTTAGGCGTAAGCAGTTCGCGGGTACAGATATCGAGCACCGACTTCTTCTGGTCTTGTGCCAATGGTGAAAAATCCAATGCCACGGCAAAGATCATATTCGGGCGTACGCTCCAGTCGATCATATTGCCATCTACGTAGTCGTAGAGATAGCCATAGTCATTGAGGAAGGTTGCCACGAACGACTCCTTGGTCTTGGCTGCCATCTTCTCCAGATGGGCAGCTGCCTTTTCGTCCTTATTGAAAATAGCCAACTTGGCCGCAAACTTCAGGGCGTTATACCAAAGGGCATTAATCTCAACGACAAAGCCTGTGCGCGGAACCACCGGACGGCCGTTAGCCGTAGAGTTCATCCAAGTCATAGCCCTGTCACGACCCTCAATGCGCACAAGTCCGTTCTCCTCAGGGAACAGATTAGGATGCTTGCCGTCTTCGATATACTTCACGATGTCTGTGACCAGCTTACCGTATTTCTTGAAGGCCTTATCTTCTCCGGCCTCCTTGGCATACTGCTGCACGGCCCAGATGGCCCATAGGGGAACGTCGGGCATTTCCATCTCCGTGATAATCTTCACGGGCTTGCCCTTCATGAAATTGCGGAGTTCACGACTGGCTGTCTTCATCACCAGTTCGAAGTAGTCTTGCTCCTCAATGGCAAGCGTCAGACCCGGCAATGCAATAAAGGTATCGCGAGCACGACACTTGAACCAGGGGAAACCAGCCAGCAGATAGCGCTCGTCATTGCTTTCGCGCTTGTGGAACTGGTGAGCGGCATTGACCAGACAATGGAAGAAATTATCACGCGGAGCACGCTCTTCCACTTCCTTGTTGAACAGAGCCTTCAGGCCACCTGACTTAATCTCACTGGTAGAAGCTGAAAACACGATGCTCTCTCCTTTCTTGATATCCATCTCAAAATAGCCAGGTACGTAGAGGTCCTCATTGGAGGCATAACCGCGCTCCTGCTCCTTGGGATATTCCACACCGCGATACCAGTCGGGCACGAAATGGAATTCGTTCTTCTTCGAGAACTGCATATACAGGTCGGGATATCCAGCATACATACAGGTCTTGATACCATTGTCCACCTCATGATACTCACGGCTGGCCGTTCCGTTCTCATGCGTAAACTGGCGCACACTTCTGAATGCCAGGAACGGACGGAAACGGAGCGTGGTGGCCGAATGTGCATCTTCAAGCGTATAACGGATGAGGATACGGTCCTCGTAGTGCTGGAACACCACCTCTTTCTTAAGGATTACGCCACCCACACGATAGAGGGTGGTTGGAACTTTGTCACAGTCAAACTCTCGGATGTACTTGTGACCTTTAGGGCTGAAGTTGTTGCCCTGATACTTGTGAAGGCCAAGATTGAACTCTGCCCCATGCTGGATGACTGTCACATCAAGCGAAGAAAGCAACACGTGATTCTCATCATCCAGTTCGGGAACGGGTACGACGAGCAGTCCGTGATACTTACGCGTATTACAGTCAACAATCGTGGAACATGAGTATGCGCCGGAGCGGTTAGTGCGCAACAACTCCCGCGGCAATGCTTCCTCCAGGTTCGTCATCAGAGCCTTTTCGAATCGCAGATAACTCATAGTTACTCTATTAAGGTTTGTATGTTTAAATTTTCAAAGATTATTAGTGAGTTCAAAGTTAATAAATTTCTTCGGGAGAACAAAATAAAAACCAACAATTTTAGGAAAATCAGCATTTTTTATGTTCTACAATACAAAAAATGTGGGAAAATTTACTCAATTCAACTATTTTTATTACCTTTGCAACCAGTTATAGGTAATGCTTATTGTTTGCAACAAGGGATTAACAATGATTGTAATAAAGGATTCAAAGAAGGAGGAAATCATCAGAAAGATATGCGACTACTGGTCGCCACTCGATGAAGAAGAGCAGGCCTTGCTTGCCCAGGACATTAGCGTGAAACAGTTTCGCAAGAATGAAGTTATCTACAACGAAATCGACCGCCCGGGCATGATGATGTTCCTCATCCAAGGCAAGGTGAAGATATACAAGGACGGCGTAAGCGGCCGCAACCAAATTGTGCGTGTCATCAAACCCATCGGCATTTTCGGATATCGTGCTTTTTTTGCCGAAGAGGACTATAAGACCACAGCCATGGCTTTTGAAGCCAGCATGGTGGCCTTTGTCCCAATGCAAATCATCGTAGAACTCATGAAGCGCAACTTCCACATCTGCCAGTTCATTCTCCGCCACCTGGCTGTAGAACTCGGGCAGTCAGACGACCGTACCATCAACCTCACCCAGAAACACATCCGCGGTCGATTAGCCGAAGCGCTTCTTTTCCTCCGCGACAGTTACGGACTGGAGGAAGATGACTGCACACTGAGCATCTACCTGAGCCGTGAAGACCTGGCCAACATGTCGAACATGACTACCAGCAATGCCATCCGCACACTCTCCACTTTCGCCAACGAGAAGCTGATTGCCATCGATGGACGAAAGATCAAACTGATCAATATTGAAGAACTGGAAGATATATCAAGAAAAGGTTAGAGCATTTCTCTAACCTTTTTCTTGTATTAGTCTGGTATAATAAAATTTATAACCTCTTGCTCGATGTTTATCTTGAACGGTCCTTCAGGGGTATTCATCAGACGTCCGTCAATACCGATTAATGCGCGTTGAGCTTCGTTAACCTCAATCTCCGTAGTGCGATAGGGATGCACGCTATGATGATTCAGAAACTTCCCGCGAAGGAAAAGATAGAATCCTTCGAAGAGCTGCGTCACCTCCGGATGATACACCACCGACACATCGAGCATTCCGTTATAGGGAACAGCATTCGGAGTCTGGCCGTACCCCCGTGCACTACCCACACATACCGTCATCACCTTACGCTTAATACGTTCGGTATTAATTTTAATGTCCATCTTATACTCCATCCGCTGGAAAACCATCAGCAGGAATGAGGCCAAAAACGAAAGCATACGACTTCCCAGCACGCGGCGTGTCTGACGGCGAAGATTCATAATGGAAGCTATCAGTCCGATATTGACACAGTTGAGAAAATAGCGCCGGCAACGCTCCCCCTCCTTGTTGGTATAGCGCACGCATCCCAGGTCAACGGCACGTATGCGACCTTTCTTCAGCCAGTCAACAGTCTGTTCCAGTTCACTTTCCTTAAATCCCCAGTAGCGTGCGAAATCATTCATCACGCCATTCGGGATTACGCCCAGCGAGATGCCCTGTCTGACTTCGGGCTCAGCCTGCATCAGACAGTTCACGGCATCGTTGAGCGCCGAGTCACCTCCGATAATCACCAGTGTCTTGTAGCCATTGTTGATCATCATATTCACCAGGCGCTCCACGCTGTTGGAGTTCTCACTCTGTATGAAATCATAGGAAATGCCCTTATCCTTCAGGCATTTCTCAATCTTTTCCCATTTCTTTTGCGGAGAAACGAAACCGTGTTTCGGGCAGTAAAGCACGCCCCATCTGTTCTGTTCCATATTTTTATTTCAGGTTTCAAGTTTCAGGTTTCAGGTTTATAATTTGCAGAATTTTTCCAATCTTCTCCTCCATCGGCTGCAGCGCATCAATCCAATGAATGGTGAACCCCCGACGCTCCATTCCGCGGAACCATGTCATCTGACGCTTGGCGAACTGGTGGATGGCAATTTCCAACCCGCGGAACATCTCTTCATACGACGTTTTCCCTATGACGTATTCTGTCACGTATTTGTACTCCAAGCCGTAATACATCAGGTCTTCAGCAGGAATGCCACTATCGAGCAGCCCTCTGATTTCCTCCACCATCCCCTCGTCGAGCCTTGCCTTCAGCCGTCGGGTTATTTTCTCGCGACGGTGTTCACGGTCAATGTTTACACCTATAATAATATAGGGAATCTGCGGAAACTGACGTTTAGGCATCGGCGTATGTAGGTTGTACTCCTCAATCTCAATGGCACGTATAGCTCTTTGCGCCGTATCCACATCGGTAGTATTGTGCATAGTCGTACCCGTCTGCTGCTTCAGGCTGGTAAGAATCGCAGTGAGTTCTTCCAGCGATTTCCCTTCCAATTCAGCCCGAAGGGTAGGATTCTGGGGAACTGGCGATAACGCATATCCCTTCAGCACCGACTCAATATAGAGCCCCGTGCCACCGCAGAGTATCGGCTGGCGGCCTCTGGCGGTAATATCCTCGTAGGCTTTCAGAAAGTCCTGTTGATATTGGAACAGGTTGTATTTCGTGCCCGGCTCACAGATGTCAATCAGGTAATATGGCACTAGCTTCCCGTCCACGGAGTAGTCGGCCAGGTCTTTGCCTGTGCCGATGTCCATCCGGCGATACACCTGCCTCGAGTCCGCCGAGATAACCTCGCCGTCCATTATTACGGCTAAGTGTGCAGCCAGTTCGGTCTTTCCACTTGCCGTGGGGCCCAATATCGTTATCAGTCTCTGCATTTGGCGGCAAAAATACTAAAAAAAAGCCATTTCGCAATAGGGAATACCATGTTTTTCTCACACCACTCCCTCATGGGAGAATGTTAACATTCATTCCTTGGGATTAATTTCCTTAAAGAAAGCGGTAATCTCCTCTCCCTCGGGAACCTTGTCCAAATAGGCCTTTCCCTCCTCATTGGAGATATCCTTGTCGTTAAGCGAACATTCGTCAATTTTGCCCTCTACTTCAAGCACATTGAGTTTCCAAATGCGCTTACCATTCTTGATGGCGTGAATCTCCCGCTGCCACGATGGACCGCCGGCAGGACCTGCCAACTTCAGGTAGCTGATGCCATCCTTATAGCATTTCAGGGGACGAAAGCGTGGATTCTCGACAGCCATCAACTGGAACTTGCCATCTTTCCTGATGAAGAAGGCTCCATTCTTGTTCTCCATGTCACGCATCCATATCCACTCGTTATCATTATCGATGTAGCAATGGGCCCACTTGACAAGCGCCACATTCCTATCACCCATCTCGTCGGCATGATATATCTTGTCCATCTCAGCAAGGTCTTTCTTCCAAACGGGGATTTCCTCATCAACCAACGAATGGTAACACTCGTATTCCATCTCGACAAGTTTACCCTCTCTGGGGAAAAGCATGCCAATACAGAAACTCTCCGGGGCACTGTGGGTATAACAGAGCTCCAATCCCTTCGGTCCCTCGAAGGCTGCGGTGATGTCATTGGGGAAATAGCCATCTGCGTCAACATTCCACGAACTGCCATATTGGGGGTCAAAATAGCCCAACTGCTCAAGGATGTAAACCTTTCCGCTATCGATCAACACCTCGAGGGCGAGGGCAAATTTGCGATCAGGATCATATTTGTCCTTTGGGGCATTCTTGTATTCACCCTTGAACTGCACGGCTCCCATCGTGTAACGGCCGTCGATAACACAGGTCTTGACGGCGCTTTCCGCCTTCATGCCGTATTGTGCTTCAAGTTTCTGAACAATATCCGTAGGGAGTTTGGTAGGATAACTATAGTCGTCTGCCTGTAAGTGCTGAATGTCCAGACGCTTGCGTGAGGCAAGATAACTATCGGTGCAGACGACCAATCCCCAACTGTCGATCAGCGATTGCTTATGGGGCTTTTCCTTCGGATTAGCATAATCATAGCGAGCACAGAGAGACGGGATACCCACACGGCTGTGAATCTCACCGACACTTGGGGTATTGCCATCAGGATCTTTCAGTACCTCATCAACAAACTTCACCTTAATAATCTTGTCACCACAAAGCAGGTTGGTGTACTGTGCTGCGTTACGGCGGAACATCTCCTGCAGTTCCCATCTTTTATGGTAGGTTTCGAAGAATTCATCATCGTCACCACTCTTCTTGGGCTCTTCGAAATTAGTCCAATAGAGCATCTGCATAAACTTCCCGTCGTTGCCAACGAGGAACATGGGCAGCGGCGTCGTGTCGTTCTCCTCAATGATACTGTCGATGACAGCAGTCACCGAATCCTTACTGTTTTCAGGAGACTTCTGTCCCTTCTGCTTACAGCCCATCATCATTGCCATCAGGCAAATGGCCAAGAACATCAGTTTCTTCATAATAATTACTGTTTGATTTTGATATATACACCGTCAAAGGCGGAATGAGCCCCGAAACAACCGAGTGTCTCATAGTCGGTGATGGTTTTCAGTATGACGAACCTGGGGAAGAACGTGGCGCTGAAACCGTAATGACACTCGTTGACCTCACGGTATTCGAACCTGTTGCCCTTGAGCACTGCCGGACGTCCGTCATCACTCCTGCCCTCTGCGATGTTGTTTATCACATTGCAGCATTCGAAATACACCTTGTTCTTGCCTGCGGCCCGGAAAGTGATATGACCGCCCATATAGGCATCATAGCCCTGGCGCCAACGCTGGAAGGAATACTCACGGCCAATATTGCCGGGATCTTCCGGGGCAAGGAGCGACTTGTTGAACCAATCTGGCATCTCTCGACTGAACTTCACGTCCGCCAACTTCAGTTCTTTCTGAGTCTTGGGATTCGTCCATGTACCCGTCACCTGATGGTCCCATCCATCAACCAACCGTTGCTCAATCATGAGAGTGCCCGTGATGATGCCGTCGTTCTGATACTCGTTCAGGGAATAAAAGTCACCGTCCTTCCCATGTGTCACATAGCCGGCCACCATAATGGGAGCAGGATGTTTTGCCTTGGGATAATAGATGTAACCAGCCACGTTGTCGTCGTTGTTCTCCTGAAAAGCGATAATGACCGGAATGCGTCCGTCGAGCTTGGCATCAATCCGGGAACAAGGAAAGTCGAGCAGACCGCTGAAATCCGTGGAACCGCCGTCTTCAATTGCAAAGGTCTCCGAACGCAGATGCCGTATCTTGTTGCGCTGCCATCCATAATAGTCCATAACCCGCTTCTCAGGGCCGTCCCGAAGATTGGTATAGATCAGATGCGTCTGGTCATCAACCATCGGCTCCGCCAGTTCCTTATAGCCGTCAGCCTGCAGAAAGCGCCCGAGTTCAGAATCCCATATCAAAGCCTCGTAATAGACATCGTTGGGATGTCCGCCATAGTATCCTAGATAGATGTTCACGTCGGGAATACCGTCATTGTTGAGATCAGTCTCACTGATCGTTCCCACGGCATCGGCTGTGGTTTCCATCGGCACACCGCCAAGTTCGATAGTGAACTCGTCAACGAGTTTATTGCCTACGTAGGCACCCACTTTCACATGGGTCAGCTCACCCTCGGCATTCTTCACCTTCGTGCTCTTGAACGAAAAGTCATTCCGCTTGTACTTCCCGATTCCTTGAGCCTGAGCACCCACGGCCACTGACAGCACCGCCAGCAACAACGTGATTCCTATCCACTTCTTCATCTGGCTTAATTATTTCGTTACTTGTTCCTGGTCAAACTTCATGCCGTTCCACTTCATGCGGATCTTCACAACATGTTTCTCGTCATTGATGTCGGCCATAATATCCTTGCCCGTACGGGGCAGAGAGTAGCTGACGACGGGCTTCACCTGAATGCCGGCACCCAAATCGTAGGGCGAAGTGTAGGTCAGCTCGCGGGTCTCATTGTCATAGAGGTAGAACATCAGGCCGGTACATTCGGTATTCTCATATTTGCCGTTGATGACCACTCCCGTGTTTTCGGCCACGAGCTTGTGCTTGCCATCAGAACAGTTCCAATAGCAGTATTCCGTATAGCAGACCTCCGAAGAACCAGATGCCATCTCAAAGCGGAAGTAGCCATTGCGTTCATCCACGACTATCGATATTCCATTCGCCAGTTTTTTTCCAGAACGGCGTTTTTTCAAATTGGCAGCCACATTGATCTGTGACTCACAGAGTTCTTCCTGTGAGAGAATGGCCGTGACAAAGTCGCTGATGCCGGGCTTGGCACCGCTGAACTTGACGGGGAACGACATTGCAGGTCCTGCGGCGTTCATCATTTCGGTGTCTTCAAGCCCCATCGACTCCCTTTCCGTCCTGTCATAGACGGGAATCATACCATTCCACTTGTAGATTCTCTTATATGTATTGCCGCTGCTGTATTCGGAAACAATCAAATCCTTTCCCACCTTGGGAAGTACGAAGTTCATATAAGCCGTAGGGAACAACGGCTGGATCTGGTCCAGTATATCAGGCTCTGGCGTGAGGATATGTTTCTGCGGATCATAGTCGTAGAAACAGACCAGCTCTATTTCCGGATCGACGGGCTGAGAAATAACAACGGCAAAGAGCCGGTGACCATTCGTACGGCGCCATACACAAGCCGACATGGTCTGACGGTCGCTACCTTCATTATACGACTCCACATAGCCGTTCTGGGCGTCCACCTCAACGGTATAGCCGTCATTCTTGTCGAGCACTTTCTTTGCTACGCCGGTCTGCATCACCTGACAGACATCACCCACGGCTCCCGTAGGCCATGTCATATCAAAACGTTCCAGCATGATACCGATACCAGCTGTAGGCACATCGGTAATCACCTTCGTCTTCCATCCATCCTGAATCACGGAGAGCGGAGTACGTTCGAAACTGGGGTCAGAGCTGGCATCGAACTGTGCCTGTGCCGTCAGCACGGCCAGCAACATCATGATCAATAAAGACATTTTTCTCATATATACACCTTATTTTATATAATGATATTCAGATTAGTACTTATCCACTTCATCACAGTCGGGGCAAAGATACACAAAAAAAGCCGTCCGACAAAATCGGACGGCTAATATTTTAGTCGAGACTTCTCTTATTTGAGCTCAGCGAGGTACTTAATGGTGCGAACCATCTGAGAAGTGTAAGAGTTCTCATTGTCGTACCAAGCAACAACCTGAACGAGAGAGTTGCCGTCGCCAATCTTGCTTACCATGGTCTGGTTAGCGTCGAACAGCGAACCGTACTTCATACCGATGATGTCAGAAGAAACGAGCTTCTCCTCGGTGTAACCGAAGCTCTCGTTGGCAGCAGCCTTCATGGCAGCGTTGATGTCCTCAACAGTTACCTCACCCTTCACAACAGCGTGCAGGATAGTGGTAGAACCTGTAGGAGTGGGAACGCGCTGGGCAGCACCGATGAGCTTACCGTTCAGCTCGGGGATTACGAGACCGATAGCCTTGGCAGCACCAGTTGAGTTAGGAACGATGTTCTGGGCACCAGCACGAGCGCGCTGAACATCACCCTTGCGCTGAGGACCGTCGAGAATCATCTGGTCGCCAGTGTAAGCGTGTACGGTGGTCATGATACCGCTCTGGATAGGAGCGAAGTCGTTCAGAGCCTTGGTCATGGGAGCCAGACAGTTAGTGGTGCAAGAAGCAGCCGAGATAACGGTGTCGGCAGGAGTCAGGGTCTTGTGGTTTACGTTGTAAACGATGGTGGGCAGGTCGTTGCCAGCAGGAGCAGAGATTACAACCTTCTTGGCACCAGCCTTGATGTGAGCAGAAGCCTTCTCCTTAGAAGTGTAGAAACCGGTGCACTCCAGAACAACGTCAACGTCGAGCTCGCCCCAAGGCAGTTCAGCAGCGTTGGGAACAGCGTAGATGGTAATCTCCTTACCGTCAACGATGATAGAGTTGTCGGTGCAGTCAACAGTGTGCTTGTTCTCACCGATCTTGCCGCAGAAACCACCCTGAGCGGTGTCATACTTCAGCAGGTGAGCCAGCATCTTGGGGCTGGTCAAGTCGTTGATTGCTACTACTTCATAACCTTCAGCCTCGAACATCTGACGGAATGCGAGGCGACCGATACGGCCAAAGCCGTTAATAGCTACTTTTGTCATTTTTTCTTTTATATTTAAAAGGGTTAAAATAAAATCCTTAATTACATACCTTTTTGCCTGCCAAGAGGGGCTTTTCGCGCCTAAACTGTAAAAAATTACCCTCTCAAAAGCACTTTTTTCTTTTTTCGCGTGCAAAGTTACGATTTTTTTTCTATATTTGCACTCGAATACAATCTTAATTATATTAAAAAGTATTTAAGATGAACGTTCAAAAATAAAATTCAGCCGTTGCAAATCAAGATTGCAATTTGAAGATTACAAAACTAAAGAATATAGGACAGTTAACATATTACTAATTTAAAATTTAAAACTATGGGATTTGTTAAAGAATTCAAGGAATTTGCCATGAAAGGCAATGTGATGGACATGGCAGTCGGTGTGATCATCGGCGGTGCTTTCGGTAAGATCGTGTCTTCATTGGTTGACGACGTGCTGATGCCTATCATCGGCATGATCACTGGCGGTGTTGACTTTACCGGTCTGGTGGCCAAGGTGGGAGATGCCACCGTGAAATATGGTACCTTCATCCAGAACATCATCGACTTCCTCATCATCGCCCTGTGTATCTTCTGCATGATCAAGGCTATGAATAAGATGAAGAAGGCAGAAGAGCCCGCTCCCGAGGCTCCCGCAGGACCTACCACAGAGGAGCTGCTGGCTGACATCAAGGACATCTTGAAGAACAAATAAATCATTTTACGACCTATTATCTAATCAGCGGGAACCTTTGGGGTTTCCGCTTTGTTTTTGTGCGTATCACTTCCGCTCATTGGAAGCCTCGTTTCCAACCAATGGAAGCATCCTTTCCAGACTTTGGAAGCAACCTTTCCACCCATTGGAAGCAACCTTTCCACCCATTGGAAGCAAGACATGTCATTTAGCAAAAGCGCACCGAAAACGAGTTAGATTGCAAAATTGCATATTGCATTCAATTTTTTAATAAGGAGGAGAGAATGATTAAAGTATATATATAGTATATATTATATATATTATTAATAATCAATTATTTATATAAAATAATCAATCTTTATTAACCTACAAATTCTTCCCGTCTGAAAAAAAACGTATGCAATATGCAATTTTGCAATATTCTTCTATTTGCGGAGGCTAAGGTAGAAAAATCCATCAAATGTATGGATTTCTCTGATTTTATTTGTACCTTTGCCATGCTGTATCAGAGTGATGCTTGTTTTCTAATCGCAGCACTAAGACAAGTGAAATATCTGGCATGGCAAAACCACTGGCAACTCTTTGTTGCCTAGGACATTAAAACCACAAAAAACAATAGTGTTGCGGAATGAAGGTGTATGAAAAGAATCGCTTTATCAATTATCGCAGTTCTTGCCCTGTTTTCAACAGTAAACTGCAAGAATGGAACAAATGGTGCAAATGATGTAAAAGCCAACATTGCTCAAGTTCAAGTTCAAGATTCAACGGTACTTGGCAAACTCTATTTCGTCAACCTCAAGGAGGGAGAAAAGCCCGTCATGACAGGCCTGAGTCTATTCGGCGACCGTTGCGGCACCGGTGATTTCAACCACAAGCCCTACGCCACAGAAGGTATCCGCTCTGTTTTTGAATTGAACGAATGGATAGAGTTTCATCCACAATCAAACGCAAAGACAGGCATCAAGGTGATGGTTTTCAAGCACAATGCCGACCAAGGTTCTTACCAGAAAAACACTTTGAGCGACAAAACCCCTGGTTATATTCAAGAGTGCGAATTGAACAAAGATCCTGAGGCAGAAGAAGACGCTCATTGGGGCTCCTTCTATCTTCATCCCGAAGAGGTTGAGCCAGGCTTCTACGACTTTGTTTTCCTCTACAACAACAAGGTCTTTGCAACCATGCCGACTAAATTTTACAAGCCCGAAGAAATATTCGAGAAACCCGATTCGGAGTTGGAGAATCTCATGAAGCAACCTGTCAATCAATAGTTGCCTTCCCACCCACAAATCTATTTTTCATAGCGGAATAGAAGAAAGGGGGTCGCTTTTCGCGACCCCTTGTGGTTTCATAGCATTGAAAGGATAGGCTATTTGAATTTGTAGGGCAGGTCTCCCTTCACCCAGTTGGTGCCGTCTCCCCAACCAGGATTCTGTTCCAATACACCTTCCGACAGCGTCACCTGATCCTCAGGAATCTTGAAAAATCCGCCACCCGTGTCATTATAGCGCTGCATGAAGTCGTTGGTAAAGGCATATTCTCCGGGAATACCCTGATTCAGGATGGGATTGCCCACCTGGTTCTTCACCTTCTCGGAAACATCTCCCCAACGGCGGAGGTCATTCCAGCGCAGGGCTTCGAAGCAGAGCTCGTAGCGACGCTCTTTCTTCAGGCTGGACAGGCTATAGGCAATATCGGGCAGACCAGCACGCTGACGGACGGCATTCAAGCCACTCTTGCCATTATAGACAGTCTTGCCATCGGTGAGCTCAGCGTGCATCAAGAGCACATCGGCAAAGCGCAGCCACACGAGCGACTGGGTCAAACCGGTCTGACGGTTGTTCTCACTACCATAGTAGTAGCCGTAGCTCAGATAGCGGCCGCTGTGGTCTTCATTCCAAGCCTCACAGCCGATGTATTTCTTGGCCAGCAGGTCGGTATTCTCCACTTCTTTGGCAGGGTCGCCTTTATAATTGGGAATCTCATCGGCACGCTTGCAGATAGAGCCTACACGACGGTAGTCGCCAGCGTAATCGGGATCTTCAGCCCAATCGGTCCACAACTTCCAGCACACGGGACCGTTGGAATAGCCCTGTACAGAGAACGGGAAGGCTGCCTCGGTGGTCTTACGCGGGTTGTAGAACTCCACAATACGATTGTGACGCAGCAGACCGTCGGCACTCCAACCGGGAACATTCGACATCTTAACGGCAAACATGCTCTCGATGTTCTCGTCGGTCTCCCAGTTCAAACCATTTTCATGGGCATAGGGGTAGTCCTTGGCAGTGTAGGGGTTGGTATAAGGCCAGAGGTTACGCTGGTCGCTGACAAGTCCGTATCCACTGTTCTGGATACAATCCTCGAGCCATGATACGACCTGCGCCTTGGAGATGCTTCCTCCATCAACAAGGGGAAGTTCTGATTTCTTATAGAAACCAGTATAGAACAGCCATACACGGGCCATCATACCCTCGGCAGCCCACTTGGAAACACGACCGATGCCAAAGTTAGGATACTTGGTAGACGGACCAGCCTCAATGGAAGCTTTCAGGTCGGAGGCAATTTGTGCATAAACCTCATCCGGTGTAGCCCTTGGCAGATTCTGGGGCTCTGTTGACAATACCAGAGGCACACCATTAAATACCTGAGCCAGGTTGAAATAATAGAAGGCGCGAAGGAAATAGGTTTCGCAAAGCAGTTGGTTTTTCTTATCACCCGAAGACCATTCCTTCACATTGTCGATGGTTTCCAAAGCATTGTTGGCACGGTTGATACCGGCATAGCGCTGCTTCCAGAGGGGTTTCATCCAGTCCAGATAAGCGTTCATCAGACGGTCAACGCCCTGGGCACCGATGTTACTCTGGCTACCACCGCCCAGACGATCGTCGGAAGCGATGTCAAAGATAAAGAATGGATCCTCCTCGGGGTCGGCCAGATTTCGGTTCATGGCGGCATAAATACCATTTACCATCTGAACGGCATCACTCTCGCTGATCGGGAAATTCGAGGTGTCCTTCTTCGTAAGGTTGTCCGTGTCGAGGAAATCTTCACAGGCACACAATCCAAAGATCACGCAGAAAGCGCAGATCATATATAACAGATTCTTTTTCATAATCTTCATGAATTATCAGTTCTTAAAAGTTAACGTTCAAACCCACCTGGAAGGCACGTGACGAAGGATAATAGCCACAGTCGATACCAGATGCCCAGCTATTTCCGTTACCGAAGCCAACCTCAGGATCCATACCAGAGTAGCCAGTGAACGTGATGAAATTACTGAGAGATATATAGAGACGACACTTCTGTACGGGCAGTTTCGAATAGAGACGCTTGAAATCATAGCCGAAAGAAATGCGGGAAATCTTGAAGAAGTCGGCATTCTCAATCCAAACGCGTGAGATTTCAGACATGTTGGCGGTCTTACCGTCGGAGAAGCGGGGATAGCGGTTGGTGCTGCCTTCGCCTGTCCAGTACTTGGTATAGACATCCGTACAGTAGTTGTCATCGGGATGGTCAGAGAACTGACGATAGCTCTTGGCTACCTGCTGTCCGAAGGAACCATAGCCGTTGATACCCAGGTCAAAGCCCTTATAGGCGATGTTGATGTTCAGACCAACGGTATAGTCAGGATTCGGATCACCGATCATGGTCTTGTCACCTTCTTTCGTGATTTTACCATCTCCATTGAGATCCTTGAACATCACGTCACCCGGCTGCAACGATGCGCCCTGCAGAGAGTTTGCCTTATCACCATTACAGTTACGGGCGAGGTAATCCTGCAGCTGCTGCTCGTTCTGGATGATGCCTTCCATGTCGTAACCCCAGAAGTAACCGATAGGATAGCCTACCTGTACACGGTTAATCTCGGCCGTGTTCTGTGCAATGGCGTTTTCGCTTCCGTGAATGATACCTTCGGAGTTTGCCAGACGGGTAACCTCGTTCTTGTTGTGCGAGAAGTTGGCAGAGACGCTATATCTGAAGTCCTTACCGATCTTGTCGTTCCAAGACAATTGAACCTCATAACCTTTGTTCTCGATGTCACCACCGTTCACATAAGGTGCATTCGTTCCGTATGAGAGCAATGCCGGAGCAACTACCAGCCAGTCCTTGGTGGTTTTCTTATACCAGTCGAAGACAACACCTAAACGGTTGTTCAGCAAACGGGCATCGAAGCCGAAGTCAAGCTGCTCAGAGGTCTCCCACTTCACATCCTCATTGGGAAGAATATCAGGGAAGGCACCCAGTCCTGGGGTGTCCTTGCTGTCGAAATAATAAGGTTCGTTGATGTTGATGGTGGCCAGATACTGGAAGTTGGAGATGTTACAGTTACCGTTCTGTCCCCAGCTTGCACGCAGTTTCAGGAAATCCAACCAACTCTGGGTTGACTCAAGGAAGCTCTCGTTACTAATCACCCAACCTGCAGAGACAGAGGGGAAGTAACCCCAGCGCTTGCTGCGTTTGAAATTGGATGAACCATCGGCACGGAGTACGAGTGAGAGCAGATAGGTCTCGTTGTAGTTGTAGTTCACACGTCCGAAGAACGAAGCGATGGCACCCTGTGCTTCAGGACTACCGCCGACCGAGGTCAACGATTTGTCTATCACATTGGCATTGTCAATAAAAGCATGTTCGAACGAACCCGGGAACTGTGAGTTGCCATTGGTTATGTTGAGACCATTGCCATAACCCCATTTCTCGACAGACTGTCCGAGGAGGGCATCGATATTATGTTTGCCAAAGGACTTCACCCAATTGATTGTGTTCTCCAAAGACCAACGAATGCTGTATGATTGGCTCTGTCTGACTTCGTCATTGGCTTGCATATTCTTGGCGCTAAGCTCATAGACAGGTACATAGCTGCGGCTCTCTCTGTGGCGGTAAAGCCATCCTGCACTGGTACGCCAAGTGAGACCCTTGATGGGTGCAAATTCCAGGAAGAAGTTAGATTGCAGGCGCCAGCCCTTGTTGTAGCCCATGCTATTATTATATTTCATTGATGCCAACGGATTGGACGCCTCATCAAGGAAGTTCCATTTGTCGGCCAGGATATCCTTATACTCGTAGTATTCTCCCTCATCATTATAGAGGGGCAGCAGTGGGGTCATAGCCAGAAGCGTTCGGATGCTGTTGCCATAGATACCTCCCACAGAGACGCCACGCTTGTCGGTAGAAGAGAAGGTCACGTTCTCACCTACCTTCAGCACGTCGCGGCCTTTGCTCCTGATCAGCGAATAGTCGGAGTTCAGCCGAACGGTGTAGCGGTCGAACTTCGGATCGGCTGGTGCACCAAGTGTACCCGTCTGGTGATACTTAGTGAAACCGAGGGCAAAACGCGACAGGTCACCGCCACCAGAGATCGTGACAGATGCATTGTGCATCGGCGCATTGTCGATGGTGGTTTCTTCGAGCCAGTTGGTACCGTTCCAGCTTCCATTCTGAATCAAAGCATTCTGCTTGGGGATGTAATTCTCCCAAACGTATGGCTCAACGCCCTGAATCTCGCGGGCCTTGTTGATAATCTCCATATACTGGGTGGCGTTCAAAGGAGTAACACCGTTGGTGTTTACATTCTGCCAGCCCAGATAGCCGTCGAATGACACCCGTATACGTCCACCACTGGCCTTACCCTTCTTGGTGGTAACGAGAACGACACCATTGGAAGCGCGGGCACCATAGATGGCACTGGAGGCAGCATCCTTCAGAATGTCGATGCTCTCGATATCATTCGGAGAGAGGTCATCGATATTGGCACCTGGCACACCGTCAACCACATACAGCGGGGTGTTGGAACCGACCGTACCCATACCACGGATTACAACCTTGTAACCCTCACCAGGCTGTCCGGAGTTCATGACAATGTTCATACCAGAAGCCAGACTCTGCAAGGCGCCAAAAGCATCCACGGCATTCACGGCTTCGATGTTCTCAGAGGTTACATGCACGGTTGAACCTGTAACCAGTTTCTTGCGCTGGGTACCATAACCCACCACCACAACGTCATCAAGTAGTTCGGCATCCTCTTCAAGGACAACGGAAAGGCTTCGCCCTGCTGTCGGCTTCACGACTGATGTCTTGTAACCGACACAGGAGATTCTCAAACTTGCACCTCGCGCAACGGAAATCGAGAACGAACCATCAAGGCCCGACAGCGTTCCGTTACTCTTAGAGCCCACTTCTACGATGCTTGCTCCGATAACCGGCTGATTCTCAGAGTCAAGCACAACACCTCTCACCTGCATAGACGAGCCTGACTGAAGAGGTGACTCTTCGGCCTTGACAGGTAGAACGGACATAGTTGTCCCCAATACCAATAAACCCGTACAGATGACTGAAAGGATTTTTGAGTAATAATTCATAAAACGGTTAATTAGTAAAACATATAAGTTAGTGTAAAAAAAAAGGCATCAAACAAAACATCACCAAAAAGACATCCGCTAATTACATCCACATAAGACATCTGCTAATTACATCAAACAAAAGACATCCAAAAATTACATCTTTATACCTCATCCGAAATCTACCGGAATAGGGTTTAATCATCTTAGTAAAGTTAATAATTCAATTCGAATGCAAATATATACAAAAATATCCAACAAGCAAATTATTTGTCTCTTTTTTTTATTACAGCTGTCAAATTTCACCAAATATATACAAATCATCACGACAGAAAAGCCACGAAAATGATTTGCATCATTAAATTGGCTCAAAAAGGATTTTTATCGGGAAAAGAGCACGCTGTTTTATAAATAAACAGTATCTTTGCACCCCTTATTTCAAGGTAAAAAGGATAACAGTTTACAATCACACAATGAAGACATTAGATTTCAAGCCGAAAATGGCTTCGGCCATCCGGAATTACGACCGCAAGACGTTCATGGCCGACCTTATGGCGGGCATCATCGTGGGCATCGTGGCGCTGCCGCTGGCCATCGCCTTCGGTATTGCCTCGGGTGTTTCGCCTGAGAAAGGCATCATCACGGCCATCGTGGCGGGTTTCATGATTTCCGCCTTCGGAGGGTCAAAGGTGCAGATAGGCGGCCCCACGGGCGCATTCATCATTATCGTCTATGGCATCATCCAGCAGTACGGCATGCAAGGACTCACCATCGCCACACTCATGGCGGGCGTGTTCCTTATTCTATTGGGCGTCCTGCGGCTGGGCACCATCATCAAATATATTCCCTACCCCATCGTCGTGGGTTTCACCAGCGGTATTGCCGTCACCATCTTCACCACGCAAATCAAGGACCTGCTGGGCATGACGATGGACGAGAATCCCGCCGACTTCATCGAGAAATGGATTGCCTACGGACGCAACATCTCGAACATCGACCTCTGGAGCACGCTGATGGGACTGCTCAGCATCCTTATCATCACGCTGATGCCCCGTGTAAACAAGAAGATTCCAGGATCGCTCGTGGCCATCATCGTGGTCACTATCGTGGCCCTGCTGCTCAAGAACTATGCAGGCATCAGCACCATTGAGACCATCGGCGACCGCTTCAGCATCTCCTCGCAACTGCCCGGAGCCACCGTCCCCGAACTGACTTGGGACACCATCAAGGGGCTGGCGGGACCGGCCATGACCATCGCCATCCTGGGCGCTATCGAGAGTCTCCTCTCGGCAACCGTGGCCGACGGTGTGATTGGTGACCACCACAACTCCAACATCGAGCTCATCGGTCAGGGACTGGCCAACATCGCGTCTCCCATCTTCGGCGGCATTCCCGCCACGGGAGCTATTGCCCGCACCATGACCAACATCAACAACGGCGGACGCACGCCCATCGCGGGCATTGTCCACGCCGTGGTGCTGCTGCTCATCTTCCTGTTTCTCATGCCGCTGGCACAATATATTCCCATGGCCTGCCTGGCTGGCGTGCTCGTTGTCGTGAGCTACGGCATGAGCGGCTGGCGCTCGTTCTTGGCCATGCTGAAGAATCCCAAGAGCGATGTCACGGTTCTCGTGCTCACCTTCCTGCTCACCATCATCTTCGACCTCACCATCGCCATCGAGGTGGGCATCATCTGCGCCTGCCTGCTCTTCATGCGCCGCATGAGTGAGACCAGCGACGTGCGCGCCATCTACGACGAGATTGACCTCAACGAAGATGCCGATATGGAAGCCGGAAACCTGGAGCACCTGACCATCCCCGAACACGTGGAGGTATATGAAATCAACGGTCCTTACTTCTTTGGTGCCGGCAACCGTGCCGAGGAAATGATGACGCGCTTCGGCAAGCATCCCAAGGTGCGCATCATCCGCATGCGTAAGGTGCCTTTCATCGACTCTACGGGACTCCACAACTTGGAGAACCTCTGCCTGATGTCGCAGAAGGAAGACATTCAGATTGTACTCTCGGGCGTGAACGAAAAAGTGGAAGCCGTCCTGATGAAGAACGGCTTCGAAAAACTTTTGGGACGCGAAAATATCTGTAACCACATCGACCTCGCATTGGCGCGTGCCCGCGAGATCGTGGACTGAATGCTCTAATCGTCTGCCATGATGCGGCGTTTCAGATCGACCAACTCATCACGGGCATTCATCGCAGCCTCATAGCCGATTGTAATCATCTGCCGGATGTCGGTCTTGTTGAAATCGCTCGCGCCATAGCCGTCGAGCATCGGATGAATATAAACGTCAGCCGCCCTGCGGTTGGCGTTATATTTTTTCCAGTCAGGACGCTCCACCAACCAGTTGAGCGGCCCGTCTATTCCGAACAAACTTTTCAGCGAGAATTCGCGGTCCTTGTGCTGCTTCTGTTGCAAGTCGATGGCTATCACCACGTCTGCACCCATCGCCTTCACCACATCTACGGGCAGATTGTTGAGCAATCCGCCGTCCATCAGCATACGCCCGTCCTGAATAACAGGTTTGAAAACGCCGGGAATCGACATGCTAGCCCTCATGGCATCGCACACGAGGCCCTGGCTCATCACCACTTCCTCGTTGTTGTTGATATCTGCGGCCACACAACGGAAGGGGATTTCGAGCTCGTCGAAATGCTTCTGGCGGGTAACGCGGAAGAGGAAATCGCGCACGTTGTTCGTAAACAGCCCCACCCAGTCCTGATTCACAAAGAGCGAATCCAACTGGTGCGAACTCGTACCCATCGCAAACAGTCCGCCCACGATGCTGCCGATACTCGTACCCGCAATAAAGTCGATGGGAATGCCCACCTCCTCTATCACCTTCAGCGCGCCAATCTCGGCTGCGCCCTTGGCTCCGCCGCCTCCCAGCACCAGTCCTACCTTCAGCCGTTCTCCGTCAGGCTCATCAGCCATCATGCCGACGCTCAGCATGAGCATCAGCATCAACATCAACCTACGCATGACAGCTCTTGATTTCAGAACGGCCATCCGCCACGGATACCTTCGATGATACCATTCAGTTCTCCGGCAATGTTGCGCACGCCGTTCACCAGCCGCTGCTTGGCTCCCTGAGCCATATACTTGGTGCATTGGCCTTCCAGCTCGCCTATATGCCGTTTCTCCTGAGGCGTATAGTCCTGCTCGTGCTTAGCTATACGCTTACGGATGGTCTTGAAGTCGTCCACCGCATTCTGCCAGTCTCTCACAGAGTAATACTGCGCATTATCCCGCAATTCATACGAATAACGCTCCAGCTGACTGATGGCACTCTGCTTCGTGGCACAACTGCCCAGCATGAGCACCGCCAACACAGCCATCAAAACTATTTTACCTTTCATAAAATTCTTCACCAAAAAGAATTCTTCACTCTAAATTCTTCGCTCTAAATTCTTCACTCTTAACTTTTAGAGCACTTCCTTAATCTTCTCAATCATTTCCTGATATTCCGCATCCGAGAGATACACCTTGCCGGGATTCATCTGGAACGTGCCGCCATAGTCAGGCCCGTCCACATATTTCGGAGCCAGATGGAAATGCAGGTGCGACAGTTTGTCACTATAGGCCCCATAGTTGATCTTTTCCGGATTGAAAGCCTTCTGCATCGCACGCGTCACCTGAGCCACATCGGCCATAAAGGCATTGCGCTCCTCGTCGGAGAGTTCGTTCAGGTCGTTCACATGTCCGTTGTAAGCCACCAGGCAACGGCCACGGTAGGTCTGCTCCTTAAACAGGAACGCACGTGAAACACGCAGTTCGGCAAACTGAATCATCAAGTCCTTCTGAGTCTGATTGTTCGTGCAGTAGAGGCACTCTTTTGGATCGCTATACATTGTTTTTAAGTTTTAAGTTTTTAATTCCATTAAGTTTACAATGCCACAAAAGTAGGCAATTAATTCCAAACCGCCAAACATTCTTGCAAACGTTAACGTTCATTTTTTGCTTTTATGGAGAACAACGTATCGCAAAACACCCTAACTTTGCACCCGAAAACAAACTTATAAAACCTCTAAAACTCAAAAAACAATGGAAAAGACATTCATCATCGGTGACCGCGAGAAGAACGAGTGGGTATCCGTATTCGACAACAACAAGAAGCAACTGGAGTTCAAGAACCACATCGCAGAGGCCAAGACCTACGCTGAGCGCCGCTCGGCCGAAATCGACCTCAAACTCCTTCAGACCACAGGTTTCTTCGGCGACCTCCGCGTCTATCTCTACGAAGACGGTCAGGCCTACGTAGCCGGAGAGCGTGACAGCTTCCTCTAAACTTCATCCTCTCACAAAGTCAATCGCGACTTCACTTCCCTTCACCGTAACGTCCAGCAGCCTATCTGTCAACACGTTACGGTGAATGGTTTTTAAGACAGTCCACAACTTCTTTAACTCTACTAATCAAACAAAAACAACTAAAATATTTGGAGATTAAATACTTTTTGTCTATCTTTGCAGTAAGTAAATAAGAAATATGCCTGAAGAGATTCTGACGATATATCACGGGAGCAATGTGGCTGTAGAACGACCACAGATAATAGTATCAGGGTTCTATAAAGACTTTGGGTATGGTTTTTATTGTACCAAGTTTGAGAAACAAGCACAGAAATGGGCATTGACCAGACGAGGTGACAGTATAGTATCCATATACAATTATACCTGTCAAAAAGGTTTGAAAGTCCTTTCGTTCGAAAGAATGACAGATGAATGGTTGGATTTCGTAGTTAATTGCCGTCGAGGAATTAGTCATGATTACGACATAGTAGAAGGCCCGATGGCTGACGACCAGATATGGGACTATGTTGAAGATTTCATGGAAGGCAGTATCACCAGAGAAGCTTTCTGGGTTCTTGTCAAGTTCAAATATCCCACCCATCAAATAGTATTCTGCACAGAACAAGCCCTACAGTCTATACAATATGTAAAAAGCATCAGTCTATGACAAACGTATTCTTTCCAGACGAGCAAATATCTACAGACGACCTCTACTTTGTGTGCTACATGATAGAGCGGATTGCCCGTAAGCTGAAGCAGCCCAACAAATATGTTGCTAACTCAATGGGACACAACGAACTGGCAAAGAAACTATCCTTGGCAGACACTCTTCATAGCGAAAACCCGCAGGCTGTAGAAGCCGACTGGATAGAAGAATACCATTTGCAATCAGGCGATTATGACATTACCAACGTCAATCCGGAACTATGTCCAAAGATACCCACCGCAACGCAGATGGGCAAGGTTTATAAGCGACTGATACTTAACACGCTTCAAATCAACGAAGACTATGCAGACGCCATTCTCCGAGTCTATAACAATCCAATATGCGAAGTAATAGACAACTACAATTGTAGCGCATACTATGAACCGTCACCCTACATTGCCAAGAGCTACTACGCTGGAGCCTTCGTCTGAACGGTTGAAGCTACCACTCATCTAACAATGCTTTGAGGTACAAAGTAAATTAGTTTGTTCTTCAAAACATCATCGGAAGCAATGCAAAACATCATCGGATGAAGAACAAAGTAAATTAGTTTGTACTCCATCCGATGATGTTTTGTCTTCCGTTTGATGACATAAACTAAATGTATCATTTCCGAGACGTAACTCTATCATTTACGAAGCGTAAGTGACACATTTACGAATGCCCCGTTCGCAAAGGCCGACTTTTAACCCTTCACCATAAACACCTGAAATACAGCAACATATTCACCTCGGTGAATGATAATGAAAAAAGAGAAACACCCCAGAAAGCTACTCTTGATAAGGTTTATTGCCAACAAATTACATCGCTGTTGGTTTCGTCTAATAACTCTACACTCTCAACTCTACATTCTACACTAAAAAACTGTTACCCTTGTAGCACCCGTGACACCCTCCCAAACAGGGTGCAAGCCCAGTGTTTATCGGCGATGTGGCACCCTTACACCCTTAAACGCAAAAATATAGTAAACAAAAAAAGCAGCCATACACTTCACATAGAGTACATGACTGCTGTAGTTAAATGGATTAGCATTGTTTTACATGTCCTTATTCACAGGTACAACAAACTACCTTGCCTTTAATTCTTCTTATCCTCATTTTATAATAAATAAAAAAATATTATCTTTTGAAATAATCCAATCCGTCACCATCGTCTAACACCAATTCATCATTAGTGAGTTTAACCACGGTAAATGAAAATTTCTCATTGAGGTCCTTATATTCCTGACTTCCGTATTTAGCGTATGCCATTTGTAATGTCAACCTACCGCCATCTAATGCCCACTTTCCTTCTGCGTACATAGCCGACTCACCTTTATATTTCTTATTTTCCATATAAGACTTGTCTGCATTAAAGGTGATGCTGGCATATTCAACCCATTGCACTTCGCCATCATTGCCATAGTGCGTCCCTCTGTCAAACTTCCACTCTCCAACAATAGAAACGTCCTGAACCTCATCTTCGCCATCCCCTCCACATGAAGAGAGTAGTGTCATGGCAAACAAAGATACGGTAGCCATATACATTAATTGAAAATGCAAAATATTGTGCCCTTTTAAGAGATCTATTTAATAGTATGTAATTCTATAATCAAGGTTGCCTTTAGATATAATAGACGGACGGTCTTCTTTATCATAGCTTCCAACATTACTATTGTTGAGATTAAAACTTCCACTCCCATCATCCGAGACGTATGCAATGTCTAACACAGGGATAGCATTTTTCCCTTTATCGCTAATACATTTTCCGTCTTGTGTGTAGTGATAGGAAACATGATTGCCTGATCGGAATTTGACCATAATAATTCTATCTTGATCATCATAATCAAGTTCTGCGGACACCGTATTGTCTTTGTAAACGACTGCATGATTGCCATTGTAAGCATATTGATAACTCGACACCCTCCCGTTTTTAGAATAAGTAATAATTCTGTTATCACGGAAAGCATAATGAGTTTCATTTCCATCTTTGTAAAGAGTATAGCCTGCAACATTACCGGAAGAATCAAAAAAACTTCCTTTGTTGTATTACCATTGATCAGCTTAACAGATCGAACTCCCTTTGTAAGTCCGATGTTTTCTATGTCTGTAAACCGTGAGACTGTATTGGATGACGATTCTGCTTCTGCTGTGGCATTGTTATATGCTTGTTCCGCAGCATCCGCGCGTTCTTCTGCTTGCTGTCTACCTTGCTCAGCCTCATTCTTTTGCTCAGTTAACCTATCTTTTTCATCCTGCAACTCAGCCATTGCTTTTTGGGTATCTTCCAACTTGCTTTTTGATTTATATATATAGAAACCTCCCATGGATAAAAGAATGATACCTAAAATAGCAATGATTGCGATGATTAAGCCTTTATGGTTTGTAGAGGCATCGCTCTCATTTTCTAATTCTGTAATTGTTTGTCCTGTTGACAGATTAAAAGAGGATGACTCTGAACCATTTCTTTCCTCTTGCGGATCATTCACAGATATTTCCTGCTGAGATTGACTTGCTATAGAGACTGTTTCTTTTTCTTTATAAAAAGAATAACCGCATTTAGCACATGCCCTTTCGGATAAATCCAGATATGAGCCACAGTTAGGACACACTTTAACATCTGGCTGTTTAGATCCACAATAAGGACAGAAATCACTATCATCATCTATGATTTCATGGCAATTAGTGCATCTTCTCAATTTTGAAAGATCCTTACCACAGTTGGTGCAGAACTTAGCATCTATATCAATTTCTGCATGACAAAATTTACACTTCATTTTCTTATTATATTTATTGTTTCACTCACGACATCTTTGCCAAAGCCAAAGCAATATTGGGCAGTTATTTATAATCATTTATATCCATTTTATTTACCTTATCACTAACATCCATCATTACTTCATCCCTATTAGACCAATTATAATACACCCTTCCGTCTTCTGCGTCATAATTAATATCATTAAATTCTAAAACTTCATCTGTAAATTCTTTACCCCGTATTTTTAGTTTAACCTTAACTTTGGCTTTATATGTATTCTCACCATCTTTATCAACATCAACATCTAAAACTTTGGTGGTAAATATATCCTCATCGAAACAACTACCGCAACGTTCTGTCAATGTTCTTTCAATCATTACCGCATCACTATTGTAAACCGCGATGTTAAAAATGGTAAGACCACCTACAATCCACATCAAAAATTTAACTAAACTCCGAGAGTCTTCTGTTAATCCTCCTTTAGGGATGCTGCGCCAAAGAACGAAAGCCATAAATGCCGTGGCAGCAACGAGTAACCATTTCCATGAAAGGTGAAAACCGATTGAATATACAGTTCCATATGCCATCAACAAAGCAAAGCCGATTAATACCCATGCAAAGATCTTAATTCCGATTCCACTACCTAAAGTATTTATTCCTTCTGAAGGTTTATCATCAGCTTTTGTTATTTCATTTTCACCCTGGTTAGGCTTATTGTCAGTAAACTCCTGACGGGGTGACTCTTCAATTGTTTGATTCGACTTGGTTTCAGAGTCGTTATCTACAGGTACCTTTCCTGAATCAGAAAGATCATTACTTGTCTCTGACTGGTAAGGAGTTCCACACTTAGGACAGAACTTCTCACCATTCTTCTGCATGTTTCCGCATTTCTTACAAAACATAACTCTAAACTATAAAACAATAATTAAATCTATTTGTCTTATTCTAAATATAAATCTTCTGACCAGCTAATACTACCGTGATCATTTTCCTCTAATACTTTTACATCTTTTACAACTGTGCCGTTAGGCCAACTGAATTGATATGTGTCACCCGTTTTTTTAGAATATTTCAGAAAATCCTTCTTGAACTTTTGGAAATCTGAAATATCATAAATCATTATATCAAAATCAACATAAGATGGATGAAATTGACAATTAATCATAATAGGTAACCCTTTTCCGCTCGGTCGAACAAAAGCATCATCTACTATAACGTTTTTACAAACATAATTATGAAAAGACATATTACTGCCACTTTCAAACCCATACTTTTTCACAAGTTTCTCAATTTCTCCATTTGTTTCAAGAATATCCTTGAATGAAATATACTTCTCTGTTTCATTAACTGATGCTTCTATTTCCGGCTGCGTTGTTGTTACTTCTTCGGACGTTTCGGTAGAATTCTTTTTGGAATTATCATCAGCATAAGATTCTTTTGACTTAGTCACACTTGTTTCCACAATACTTTTATTCGTGTCCCCTATATTATCTATACTGGAACGAGAGGAAAGATAATAGCACAGTCCACCTAATATTAGAATACCCAAAATAGCAATAAAGATTTTCGTATAAGAAGATCTTTCCTCCAAGTTTTCTGAATCTTCATATTTGGGCTGTTCTGTTCCACAATAAGGACAAAAAACTGTATCACTATCAAGGAGTTTACCACATTTGACACATTTGTCAAAAATTGACAAATCCTTACCGCAATTAGTGCAGAACTGAGCATCATGCTCAATTTCTGCTCGACAAAACTTACACTTCATCTAATAATCTGTTATTATTGTCCGCACTTAACATCTTTAATTCTTGTGTTTCATTTTATCGTCGCGAAAGACTGTTTTTTTAAGGATTCGTTCTTTACCAAGAAAAACGCCTCTAAGTTGAATATTGTTATCCTCACGTTCAATAATCAACCTCACATCATCTATTCTGCCTATTGGGTCACCTGGAGCTCCATTCATCGTTCCATTGTACAATTCTATTACGTTATCACGGATTTGGTATTGGTATCTCGAAGTTCTTGAATCGGACCAAGCATCACGGTCAATACGCCAAGCCTCCACGGTTACCCTTCCAAAATTATCGCTTTCTGGGAAGAAAAGAAATGTCCATTCGAAGGAATATGACATATCTGCATCTTCTTTAGAAACCTCCATAGTATGAGCCCAAACCCCGGCTGTCGCCATTTTCTTATAGATAAAGGTACTATAAGCTGTTGATGAGGATTCAATAGATTTAACAAATTCTTCTTGAGCACTGGGCCCCAGTATTCCTGTGGTTACAATTTTACCAGAAAGATAATAACATAGCCCACCCAATACAAGAAGGCCTAAAATGGTATAAATAATTTTCTTACTACTCTTATTTTCTGCAGAACCAAGTTCTTCTGAAGGCTTATCATCAACTTTTGATATTTCTCTTTCACCTATATTAGAATTATTGTCAGTAAACTCCTGATGGGGTAACTCATCATTTGTTTGATTCAACTTGATTTCAGTGTCGTTATCTACAAGTGCCTTTCCTGAATCAGAAAGATCATTACTTGTCTCTGACAGGTAAGGAGTCCCACACTTAGGACAGAACTTCTCACCATTCTTCTGCATGTTTCCGCATTTCTTACAAAACATAACTCTAAACTATTTAAAAGATTAACAATCAATCAAAAGGAACAGTGATATAAATCTCCCCATCTTCCGTATAATTTACATAACTGATTGTGCCATTGGACCATTTGAATGACCATGGATCTATACCATCTGAGCCAACGTACTCCGTATGTTTAAAAAGCCCCAATTCCATTTGTTTCTTTGCAACAGAGTCGAAGAGTTTTATCAAATAAGAAGTATAAGACATATGTCCCTCTCTTATAATACAAATAGGTGTACCATTACCTGTTGGTTTAACTTCTCCATTGTCACTAACAATACAATTCTTATAAAAATAATCAGTAGAGAATCGAGCACCTTCTTCATATATTTCTTTATATTTGAATCCATGAGTTTTCGTTAAACTCTCTATATCACGATTTGTTTTAAGAATGTCATCAAATGAAATCAAGTCATTTAGATAGGTTTCAGGTATTACTTCCATATAGTCGAATCCTAACTGAACATTAGAGTATTCATCCGTAAAAGTGAGTTCTCCAATAACTTGTTTTTCCTTACAATCTTTTTGAACACGGATTTGAGTAACTTTTCCTTTTTCAGGATTCTTTGCTGCTAAGAATAGGTCATGCGACTGCTCCCCATCATTTAAAGGACCTACCAGGGCACTTACTAACCCATACTCAAAAGCTTCTTTTTTAAAATGCGCATACTGGCCTTTATCCAAGAACAATTGAATTAAAAGGCCGTCATATCTTATCCACCACGCATTTGTTCTTGTCTGACGGACTTCGTTGTTACTTATATCAATATTCACTCCGAAAACTGTATATTTGTCACCACCAGTATCGGTATACTCTTTCTTTATAAGTCCGTATTTACTGATTATTACATTAGAGGGGAAATGATTATCGTTTCCCGATTTTGCCATAGACTCATAGATCTCCAAGAAGTTTTCATACGATAACACTCCATCATTTTTACTCTGTGATGAGACGCATTGACACATCCCCAGCAGCATCGTAGCTGCAATAAACATAAACTTTTTCATACGATTTATATTATTTGCTTTTTATTTAACATGAGTTCACGTTAAGTTATTTGTTCTTTAAAATTAATGAATCGACATAAGCTAATAATTCCCTCTTTATTTCTTCTTTTGACACCGATTTTTTTGATTCATAATCCTCGCTGCTGTGCCATTTTTTTATTTCTTTTAAAATTCTTACAAGTATAGAAGCATTGCTAATCCGTGTAAGTAAGCATGGATCCAATTCAGCACCAGCATTGATCACATGGTTTAACTTTTCAATATCATTATCGTCAACACCATAGATTTCATCAGGCAAATTGCAAAGAACATCAAAATACAAATCTTTTTGTTCTTCGTTTAACACATAAAATGACTTCATTGCACTATATAAATAAACCTCATAAACACCCCAGAATCGGCTTAATGATTTAAAAAAAGGTTAGCTTATGATACAAAAAAGGCGTAGGTGTCTGTTTCTCTGCCCATCCTGGATACACAGGCTCTCGCATTGCCTCGCCACACAGGATAGACAACGCAGTTAGCCCACGCCAGTACGAACTATATAATATAGGTATATAGAAACGCACCACGTAGACGCTTCGTTGTCATCTGTCTGTTGTGGCTGTGGAATTTGCGAGATTCGTGTATCACAACGACAGACGTTCGAAAACGTCTTTCTCATATATAAGACCGCCCGCTTTACCCCTGAGGGCTAACAAGCGACGGGGCAAAGATAAAAAGATTTTGGGAGAAACGCAAATTTATAAGCAACTATTTTAAAAAGTAATTAGCATTCTGATTTGCAAGTTTTACACTTATTGCGAAGGAAAAGAAACAGCCGAAATGGATGAAACTGCGTTCATCCATTTCGGCTGTTTCTGTCATTTATCCACTATTGCAGGTCAGTTGCTTGTATTTTGCAAATGAGCTGCATCCATTTGCCTATCCAACCTGCTAAAGGAGAAGGACTGCTAAGCAAACCTTCATTGTACTGAAGATTTTGCATAGAGAAACGCATACGATAACGAGGGGCGTATTTTTTGAAATAGACGGAAAGGCTACTACCGCTAATATTTTCCTCTGCCTTAACTTCAATGGGAATTATCTCATTGTCCCATTGTAAGACAAACTCCACTTCTGCTGTTCCAGGTGACGTCCAATAATAAAGCATCTGTTCACCCATTATAGGTTTTATAGATTGTAAGACCGCATTTTCAGCCAATGCGCCTTTAAACTCGGTATAATTTGCGATTGGGTCTGTCACTACCATTGCAGGCAAATGAGCCAGACGGCGCAGAAGTCCACAATCACAGGCATATACCTTAAAAGCATCCGACTCTGCATATGCCGACAATGGCATACCAGGTTTACTAATGTTATAGACGCGATAGATCATCCCTGCATCCTCCAGCCACATTAAAGCATCTTCATAGTCTTTGGAACGGGCCCCGCTCCTAATCACCTTATATATAAACTTGCGGTTCTCCTTCGACAGTTGTGCCGGCAAGGAGTGCCAGATGGAATGAATGCGAGGAATCTCACGCGGAGCAGCGTATTTGGCAAAATCCAGTTCGTATAGGTCAAGAATGTCCTGGAGTACTGAATCCACTTCACTAATGCCTTTGTCTTCAAGAAGTGTCACAACTGCTTCAGGCATACCGCCAGAGACTTGATAGCGCCGATACTCTGTGCGAAGTTTGTTCATAATAACCTCCGGAAGATGACGTATTTGATCTAAAGATTCTATATACTCATAAGTTCGTTTGTCACTTGCACGAAGGAACTCCCTAAAACTGATGGGATACATGTTGACAATCCTCACTTTACCTACAGGAACCGTCATCTTACGCTTCTTTACAGCCACACCCAACAATGAACCGGCCGCAATGATATGATACTGAGGGGCATCTTCACAGAAGTATTTCAAACTATTGAGTGCCTCTTCACATTCCTGAATTTCATCAAAGATTATCAACGTTTCGCCTGCTATTATTGGCTGTTGACAATAAAGGGACAATTCCTTTAAAATCCGCTCTGGACTCTTGGAAACCTGAAACACAGATTTCATTTCGGGATGTCTGTCAAAATCAAACTTGACACAATACTTAAAACACTCCTTTCCGAATGTTTCCATGGCCCATGTCTTTCCTATCTGACGAGCCCCTCTCAGAAGAATCGGCTTCCTGTTGGGAGCATCCTTCCATACCTTGAATTGGTTGATAATATCTCTTTCTATATTCATAATACACACTGGAAAGTTCTTTTTTATGTATGAATGATACACTTTTCCTAACTTTCCGATGCAAATTTAAGGATTTTTTACGAAACGGCAAAATATTCTGAAGATAAATACTAAGTTGTATTTCAATTCATATCCGGCTTCCGAGCTATCAGACCATTCAATACGCATTCAGGAAATCCTCCATTTGTTTCATGACGGTTTGATGAGACAATGATTTCCCCTCTGCAAAGTCATTGTCGCTCTTCTGAAGCACCTTCATTAAATCCTCAGGGGTCCAATCACCGTATTGGGAATCTGTATCCATGAGGAGACTGCTCTCTTCGTTAGTAGCATACAGATTCGGCTCAGAAGCGATTTCCTGAGCATCTTGTTCTTTATTGGAATATCTGAATTTTTTCATATCAATAAAAATGGCTGTCACTAATGATCTGTGACGCTGCAAATATAATCATTATTTTGTATACGACGTTCATGCAAGCCGTAAATTTATCTTTTTTAAGAATCGCAGAAACCTCTTTCAAATGATAAGCGCAAGCCGATTACCGACTTGCGCTTCGATATAGAAAGAATGTTACTTCTAGATTACTCCCACTCAATGGTGCCGGTGGGTTTCGGGGTGAGGTCGTAGAGGACGCGATTCACGCCGGGAACCTCGGTCACGATGCGCTGGGTGATGTGGTGCAGCACGGAATAGGGAATCTCCTCGATGGTAGCGGTCATGGCATCGCGGGTGTTCACGGCACGAATGATGACGGGCCAGTCCCAGCTGCGCTTGTTGTCGCGGACACCGGTAGATTTGTAGTCGGGAACGATGGTGAAATACTGCCATACCTTGCCAGCCAGGCCATTCTTGGCAAACTCCTCGCGAAGGATGGCATCGGATTCACGCAGGGCTTCGAGACGGTCGCGGGTAATGGCACCTGTGCAACGAACGCCCAGGCCGGGACCGGGGAACGGCTGACGGAACACCATCGTGTCGGGCAGTCCAAGTTGCTTACCTACTACGCGCACTTCGTCCTTGAAGAGCAGTTTGATGGGTTCTACGAGTTCAAACTGAAGGTCTTCGGGCAGTCCACCCACGTTGTGGTGCGACTTGACGGGACCTGACTCCACGATGTCGGGATAGATAGTACCCTGAGCCAGGAAGCTAATGCCCTCCTGCTTGCGGGCCTCTTCTTCGAACACGCGGATAAACTCGGCACCGATAATCTTGCGCTTCTGCTCGGGATCGGAAATACCTGCCAGCTTGTCGAGGAAGCGGTCGGTGGCATCCACATAGACCAGATTGGCATCCAGGTCGTCGCGGAACACGCGCACCACCTGTTCGGGCTCGCCTTTGCGCAGAAGGCCGTGATTCACATGAACAGATACCAGCTGCTTGCCTACGGCCTTGATGAGAAGAGCTGCCACCACGGATGAGTCAACACCACCCGAGAGGGCCAGCAACACCTTCTTGTCACCAATCTGAGCACGAAGCTCGCTAATCTGTTCGTCGATAAATTTCTGGGCCAATTCGGGAGTAGTGATGCGCTCCATCGTGGCCGGACGTACATTACCTGTTGTCATAATAGTTTGTATTATAGTTGAAAGATTTCCTTAAGTTTGCCTCCCTTTGGGGAGGTCGGTGGGGGTTACTCCCACTCAATCGTCGAAGGCGGCTTGGAAGAAATGTCGTAGCAGACGCGGTTGACGCCCCTCACCTTATTTATAATCTCGTTGGACACGCGGGCCATGAAGTCGTAGGGCAGATGGGCCCAGTCGGCAGTCATGGCATCGGTGGAAGTAACGGCACGAAGAGCCACGGGATGCTCATAGGTGCGCTCATCGCCCATCACGCCGACACTACGGACGGAACTCAGAAGAACGACTCCGGCCTGCCAGATCTGGTCGTAGAGTCCCCACTCGCGCAAGCCGCGAATAAAGATATCGTCGGCATCTTGCAGGATGCGCACCTTCTCGGGGGTGATGTCACCAAGAATACGAACGGCCAATCCGGGACCGGGGAACGGATGACGGGTAATAAGATGCTCAGGCATGCCCATCTGACGGCCCACACGGCGCACTTCGTCCTTGAAGAGCCACTTCAGAGGCTCGCAAAGCTGGAGGTTCATCTCTTCGGGCAGTCCGCCCACGTTGTGGTGGCTCTTGATGACCTTACCCGTAATGTTCAGCGACTCGATGCGGTCAGGGTAGATAGTGCCCTGGGCGAGCCACTTAGCGTCGGTAATCTTCTTGGCCTCGGCATTAAAGACTTCCACAAAGTCGCGACCGATAATCTTACGCTTCTGCTCGGGGTCGGTTACACCAGCCAAATCGGCAAAGAACCTTTCGGAAGCATCCACGCCAATAACGTTGAGACCCAGCACTTTATAATCGTCCATCACCTGCTGGAACTCGTTCTTGCGAAGCATGCCATGATCCACGAAGATGCACGTGAGGCGGTTGCCGATAGCCTTGTTGAGCAGGACAGCTGCCACGGAACTGTCAACGCCGCCGGAAAGTCCGAGGATGACGCGGTCGTTGCCCAACTGCTCCTTTAATTCGGCCACCGTGGTCTCCACGAAGGAAGCTGCGCTCCAGTCCTGACGGCTACCGCAGATATCTACCACAAAGTTCTTCAGCAAGAGCGTTCCCTGAACTGAATGGAACACTTCGGGGTGGAACTGGACGGCCCAAATTCCTTTAGAAAGTGAAGAGTGAAGAGTGAAGAGTGAAGAATCTGTTCCTGGCGCGCACCAGAAGGCGGCATTCTTCACATCCTTCGTGCTGCCTATAACTTCAAAGCCTTCAGGAATGGCTGTGATGGTGTCGCCGTGAGACATCCACACCTGAGAGTCTTTTTCAAATCCCTTGAAAAGAGGATTGCTGAGGTCGATGGTCTCCAGAAGCGCACGTCCGTACTCGCGGGAGTCGGCCTTCTCGACCTTTCCCCCAAGCGTATGGCTGATAAACTGAGCGCCATAGCAGATGCCCAGCACGGGCAAACGGCCTATAAAGCGCGTGAGGTCCACCTTGAAAGCTTCCGGATCATGCACACTATAAGGCGAACCGCTGAGGATGACGCCAATCACGTCGGAGTCGTCCTCGGGATATTTGTTATACGGCAGAATCTCGCAAAACGTATCGAGTTCGCGCACACGACGGCCGATAAGCTGCGTGGTTTGCGACCCGAAGTCGAGAATAATGATTTTCTGTTGCATACCTATTTATATATTACCTATTGATTATTCTTAGGAATTCTTCAGCCTGATCGAGCGCATCAAGTTTGCCTACATCCAGCAGCTGCAAATCTTTCTGCTCATGGCCGATGAAAGCATACTGATGGCAATACTTCAGATAGAAATCGATAATGCTGAAGCGCTCTGGCATCTCCTGAAAGAGCGGGAACACCATTGGCCAAATGACGTGGATGCCGCTGAAAGCCAGCTTCCGCAGCTCCTCGGGGTTTAGTTTAGGATAGGGACTCTTCACTTCACCCGTCTCGATATTTGTCCATCCGTCAAGGAGATTCTCTTCATCAAAGAGCAGATAGCGCTTGGTCTTCCGCCGGCTTACGAGTAATAAAGCATCGGGAGGAGTCTCACTATTGAGCCAGTCGTTCGTGAGATCGAGATTGCTCAAGATGTCCACATTATGAATCAGAATGGGCGACTGAGAATCGAACAGGGGCAAGGCTTTCTTGATACCGCCACCTGTCTCAAGAAGTCCGTCGCGCTCGTCGCTGATGCGAATGTCGATGCCGAAATTGTGATTAGCATTTAAATAGTCGATAATCTGATCGGCGAAATGATGCACATTGACCACAATCCGTTCGTAGCCAGCATTCTTCAGCTTCATGACCACATGATGAAGCAGGGGCTCTCCTGCCACGGGCACTAATGCCTTTGGCATCGTGTCGGTAAGCGGTTTCAAGCGGGTTCCCAACCCTGCCGCGAAGATCATAGCTTGCTTCATGGCTGCAAAGATAGTGCAAATCGAAGACAATACAAAATAAATTAATTTATTTTTATTGTTGAGATGCAGCTTATCTTCACGGCTCGAAGAGACGTAAAGTTACGAATTTTAGTGAAGAGTGAAAGGCTACGGGTAGGCGAGCTTTGCTCGGGAATGGAGTGAAGAGTGAAGAATTTACTGCCGCCTTAAATATTTTTAAGCACTTGGGTGATGCCTTGCTCACGATGATTGATGTGCACCTCTATCCCAAACTTGCGGTGAATATGCTCGGCCAGATGCTGAGCGGAATAGACGCTCCGGTGCTGACCACCCGTACAGCCGAAGGAGAACATCAGCGAAGTGAAACCGCGCTGAATGTAGCGGCGCACATGGGCATCGGCCAGCCGATAGACACTTTCCAGGAAGGTGAGTATCTCACCATCATCTTCAAGGAATCGGATCACAGGCTCATCGAGACCTGTCAGTTTCTTGTAAGGCTCATAGCGTCCGGGATTGTGCGTGCTACGGCAGTCGAACACATATCCTCCGCCATTGCCCGACTCGTCCTCAGGAATGCCTTTGCGATAGGAGAAGCTGAAGACGCGCACCACAAGCGGTCCCTTGCCGTCGTATTTGGAATAGGTGGCTGGACCGTCCTGGGGATGAGCCTTATAGGGATTCTTGTCGGTTGTCTTATAACCATCGGCACGATTTAATGCGGGCTGCTCAATCTGTGCAAATTGCGGAAGTTCCGTAAGCCGATGAAGCATCTCCACCAAATAGGGGTACTGTCTTGAAAGCGAATAGCCGAAACCGCCCTCGCCCTCCTTCAGCAGTTCACGGAGGTTCTGCATAGCCGGGGGGATGGAATCGATGAAATGCTTCTTGCGTTCGAAATAGCCACGGAAACCGTAGGCACCCAGCACCTGAAGCGTACGGAAGAGCACGAACAGCGCCAGCCGTTCCACGAAATGGCGGGTGGAAGGCACCTCGGTGTATTGCTTCAGAGCCTGATAGTATTCCATCACCAGGTCGCGACGCAGCTTATGGGGATATTTGGCAGATGCCTGCCACAGGAAGGAGGCCAGATCATAATAGAACGGCCCGCGACGTCCTCCCTGGAAATCTATGAAGTAGGGTGTCAGGTGTTGGGTGTTGGGTGTTGGATGTTGGGTTGTGGGTACCAGCATCACATTACGCGCCTGGAAGTCACGATAGAGGAAGCCGTCGCAATCTTCAGCCGTAAGGTCTTTGGCCAGCATGCGGAAATTGGCTTCGAGCTTCAGTTCGTGGAAATCCAGATCTGTAGGTTTCAGGAAGCAATACTTGAAATAGTTGAGGTCGAAGAGCACGCTATCCTGATCGAAGGCGGGTTGCGGATAGCAGTTCTTCCACTCGAGTCCGCGGGCTCCGCGCATCTGGATATTGGCCAGCTGGCGGATGGTGAGCTTGAGCAGCTCTTTCTCCCGTTGGTTATAGCGTCCGCCAGCCTCACGTCCGCCGCGGATAGCATCAAAGAGCGACACTTGCCCAAGGTCTTCCTGCAAATAGCGCAATTCATCGTCGCTCGCGGCAAGCACACGCGGAACGGGAAGCTTCAGGTTTCCGAAATGACGGGCCAGATAGATGAAGGCATGGTCTTCGTCACGACTGGTGCCTACGACGCCAATAACCGTCTTCTCATCGGCACCCACCATCCGGTAATACTCGCGGTTGCTCCCGGCACCAGGCAGTTTCTCCACTCTCTTGGGGTCTTCCCCACTCCATTTCTTATATAAATCTACAAGTTGCTGCATAATTCATTTATTAATAATACCCTCGCGTTGGCGCACGGCCTCAAACAACAGGATGGCCGCACTCACCGAGACATTCAGGGAATCGAGCTTTCCGAGCATCGGAATGCGGATATGGGCATCGGCAGCACGCCGCCAAAGGTCGGTAAGCCCTGTGGATTCCGTACCCATCACGATAGCCGTTCCCTGGCGCATATCCGTGTCGTAATAAAGATGCGAATCCTGCAACTGGGCCGTCAGGATACGGATGCCTTTCTGCTTCAGGAAATCAATACACGCTTCAGAACCGCATGCCACGCATGGCACGCTGAAGATGGCCCCGATGGAACTGCGGATGAGATTGGGGTTATAGAGATCGGTAAGCGGATCGCAGATGACCACGGCATCGGCTCCAGCGGCATCGGCACTTCGCAACACGGCCCCGAGATTGCCGGGCTTCTCCACACGCTCAAGCACCACGATCAGAGGATTCTCACGAAGCTTCAGGTCATCAAGCCCCAACAGGCGCGAACGGACGGTAGCCACGATGCCCTCCGTACTGCCGCGATAGGCTATCTTCTCATAGACAGCCTCCGAAACCTCGATACATGCAGCCGTCTCAAAAAGCGTGGCCGGCAGTTCGCTTTCACGACCCTTCATGACCGATGGACACCAGAACACGCTGTCCACCTCAAAGCCAGCCTCCAGGCAATGCTGAAGTTCGCGGCAACCTTCCACCACGAAAAGCCCTTCCCGGCGGCGCTCGGATGATTTCTGCTGCAAGGCCACCAGTTTCTTCACCTTCGGATTCTGAACGCTCGAAATATACTGTTCTGTCATCTTCATTTTCTTTGCTGCAAAGGTAATAAAAAAGAATGAAGAACGAGCCAATAGGACACAAAAAAAATCGGATGCTGTCACAGCGCCCGATTTTCAAAAAACAAACTACTTAAAAACTAATCTACTAAAACAAATCAAAAAAATATCTTTTTTCGGGTAATCCCGATATTATCTTATGAATTTCTGGTGCAAAGATAGAAAATATTGTAATTCTAAGCAAATCTTTTTGCACTTTTTTGCTCTATTTTGTATAAATAACGAAAAAAAAGGCCGGCAAACGCGTTGCCAGCCCTTATTTTGTTATCTTGACTTTACAAAACCGAGTCGTAAATATCAAATATTAAACGGTTTACATCATGCCGCCCATTCCGGGAGCGCCACCCATCGGCATAGCGGGCTTATCCTCGGGTTTGTCCACGATGAGACACTCCGTGGTGAGGAACATGCCGGCAATGCTGGCAGCATTCTCAAGAGCCACACGTGCCACCTTGGCAGGATCGATGACACCAGCCTCGCGGAGATCCTCGTACTTGTCGAGGCGGGCATTATAACCGAAGTCGCCCTTGCCCTCGCGAACCTTCTGTACCACCACGGCACCCTCGCCACCGGCGTTGATGACAATCTGGCGCAGAGGCTCCTCGATGGCACGCTCCACGATGTTGATACCGGTCTGCTCGTCGGCATTGTCGCCCTTCACGTTCTGCAGGGTCTCCAGCGAACGGATGTAGGTAGTGCCACCACCGGCCACCACACCTTCCTCGATGGCAGCACGGGTAGCGCAGAGCGCATCGTCAACGCGGTCTTTCTTCTCCTTCATCTCCACTTCGCTGTTGGCACCCACGTAGAGCACAGCCACACCGCCAGCCAGCTTGGCCAGACGCTCCTGCAGCTTCTCCTTGTCGTAGGAAGAAGTGGTGTTCTGGATTTCGTTCTTAATCTGAGCCACGCGGTCGGCGATAGCCTCCTTCTGACCGGCTCCGTTCACGATGGTCGTATTGTCCTTCGAAACGACTACCTTGTCGCAAGTGCCCAGCATGTCGAGCGTAGCCTGCTCCAGCTTCAGGCCCTTCTCCTCAGAGATGACCATACCACCCGTCAGCACGGCGATATCCTCGAGCATAGCCTTGCGGCGGTCGCCAAAGCCAGGAGCCTTCACGGCACAAACCTTCAAACCAGCACGCAGACGGTTCACGACGAGCGTGGTCAGCGCCTCAGAGTCAACGTCCTCGGCAATAATCAGCAGCGGCATGCCATTCTCGGCAGCAGGCTGAAGCACGGGCATCAGGTCCTTGAGGTTGCTGATCTTCTTGTCGTAGATCAGGATGCGGGGATGATCCATCACGCACTCCATCTTGTCGGCATCGGTCATGAAATAGCCTGAGAGATAGCCACGGTCGAACTGCATACCCTCCACGACGCCGATATGCGTGTCGCGGCTCTTCGACTCCTCGATGGTGATCACGCCATCCTTCGAAACCTTGCGGAAAGCCTCGGCCAGAAGCTTACCGATCTCAGGATCGTTGTTGGCGCTGACGGTAGCCACCTGCTCAATCTTATCGTAGTTGTCGTCCACCTTCTCGGCATTCTGCTTGATATAGTCAACGACGGCATTCACGGCCTTGTCGATACCGCGCTTCAGGTCCATGGGGTTGGCTCCGGCGGTCACGTTCTTCAAGCCCTCGGTCACGATGGCCTGTGCCAGGATGGTAGCGGTGGTGGTTCCGTCGCCGGCATCGTCGCCAGTCTTCGAGGCCACGCTCTTCACGAGCTGTGCACCGGTGTTCTCGAAGTGGTCTTCGAGCTCAATCTCCTTCGCCACGGTCACGCCGTCCTTCGTAATCTGGGGAGCGCCGAACTTCTTCTCAATCACCACGTTGCGGCCCTTAGGACCAAGTGTCACCTTAACTGCGTTAGCCAGCTGATCCACGCCATGCTTCAGCAGGTCGCGGGCTTCAATATTGAATTTGATATCTTTTGCCATAACTTTAATCTTTAATCGTTAATCTTTTACTTGATAATTGCGAGGACGTCGCTCTGACGCATCATCAGATACTTCTCACCGTCAAACTCCAGCTCCGTGCCGGCATACTTGCCGTAGAGCACCTCGTCGCCTGTCTTGAGAATCATTTCCTCGTCTTTCGTTCCGTTGCCAGCGGCCACAATCTTGCCGCGCAAAGGTTTTTCCTTGGCCGTATCGGGAATGATGATACCGCCGATTTTCTCTTCTGCCGGTGCCGGCATCACCAGCACGCGATCTCCTAATGGTTGAATGTTCATAATTTTTTGGTTTTAAATGTTTAAACTTTACCCCACCTTTTGCCAAAACCGTGCCAAAGCGGCACACCTCAGCAACAACCGACAAATTGTCAGTTTGAAAATAAAGTTCCAAATAATTTTGCGTATTTCACACTTATTTGTATCTTTGCAGAAATATTCTAACATTACCACATTTAATATTTAATATTTTGACACACGTCTTATGAAAGATTTCTTTAAGAATGTATTTGCCACGGTTGTCGGTATTGCCCTCTTCTTCGCAATCATCGGCTTCTTCGGCTTTATCTCCATCATCGGAATGATTGCCTCGGGCGACTCTTCCGTCAGCGTGAAAGACAATTCAGTACTCGTGCTCAGACTCAACGGCCAGCTCGAAGAAAGAGCCGAAGGAGACCTGATGAGCGAACTGATGGGACAGGTGGACGCCTCAACCATCGGACTCAACGACATCCTGGAGGCCATCCAGAAGGCCAAGGACAACGACAACGTGAAAGGAATCTATATTGAGGCAGGCATGTTCTCAGCCGACTCACCCGCTTCAAGCCACGCCATCCGCGAGGCCCTGCTCGACTTCAAGAAGAGCGGCAAATGGATCGTGGCCTACGGCGACCAATACTACCAGAACGCATACTACATCTGCAGCGCAGCCGACCAGGTGTGGATCAACCCCCAGGGAGAGATCGACTGGCACGGACTGGGCGGCACACCTTATTATTTAAAAGACCTCATGGCCAAGTTCGGCGTGAAGGTGCAGCTCACCAAGGTGGGCACCTACAAGAGTGCTCCCGAGACCTACACCAGCGACCACATGAGCGAAGCCAACCGCGAACAGGTGACCCAGTACATCACCGGCATCTGGCAGGAAATGCTGGCCGACGTGTCAGCCTCGCGCAAGATCAGCAAGGAGCAGCTCAACGCCTATGCCGACAGCATCACCATGTTCAACACCACCGCCGAATACCAGAAACAGAAGCTCATCGACAAAGCGCTCTACTACGACCAGGTGAAGCCCGAAATCCGCAAGCTCCTCAAGATTGACGCCGACAAGGACATCAACACCATCGGCATCTCCTCGATGCTGGCCACCGAGGGCAAGAAAAACAAGGGCGAGGAAGTGGCCGTATATTATGCCTACGGCAACATCGTGACACAGGAGGCTCAGAACCAGATCATGGGCGGCGGACACTCCATCGTGGGCGTTGACGTGGCCGAAGACCTGGAGAAACTGGCCAAGGACGACAAAGTGAAGGCCGTCGTGATCCGCATCAACTCAGGCGGCGGCTCAGCCTACGCTTCGGAGCAGATCTGGCGCGCCGTCACCCGCCTGAAGGAGAAGAAGCCCGTCGTGGTCAGCATGGGCGGCATGGCTGCCTCGGGCGGCTACTACATGAGCTGCGCAGCCAACTGGATCGTGGCCGAGCCCACCACCCTGACCGGCAGCATCGGCATCTTCGGCATGTTCCCCGACTTCAGCGGACTGCTCACCGAGAAACTCGGCGTGAAGTTCGACGAGGTGAAGACCAACAAGAACACCACCTTCGGCACGATGGCACGCCCCTTCAACGAGGAGGAGATGGCCGTGCTCAACAAATACATCCAGCGTGGATATGAACTCTTCCGCAAGCGCGTGGCCGACGGCCGCAAGCAGCCCGTGGAAGCCATCGAGAAGATTGCCCAGGGCCACGTATGGCTCGGCAAGGACGCGCTGGGCATCAAGCTCGTCGACCAGCTGGGCAACCTCGGCGACGCCGTGAAGAAAGCCGCCGAGCTGGCCAAGCTCAAGGAGCACCACACCAAGGCCTATCCCGCCATGGCCGGATGGCAGGAGCAGCTGTTCAAGCAGGCCGCCGGCAAGGGAGGCTCCTATCTCGACCGCGAGCTGCGCCTGACGCTCGGCGAATTCTACGCACCCTTCATGCAGCTGCGCACCATCAGCCAGCAGGATGCCATACAGGCACGCATCCCCTTCGTGCTGAACTTCAAATAAAAAACCATCAGACAAATGGAAGGCGACTTCATCAAGATCAACGAATGGCTCACCCCGCTTAGCTGGCTCTACGGAATCGGCGTAAGCATACGCAACCAGATGTTCGAACTCGGCATCCTGAAAAGCAAGGCTTACGACGTGCCCGTCATCTCCGTGGGTAACATCACCGTGGGAGGCTCCGGCAAGACACCCCACGTGGAATACCTCATCCGCCAGCTTCACGACAAGGTGAAAGTGGCCGTGCTCAGCCGTGGATACAAGCGCAAGACGCGCGGCTACATACTCGCCGGCAAGCAGAGCACAGCACGAGAGATAGGCGACGAGTCGTACCAGATCATGAAGAAATTCCCCGACATCTACGTGGCCGTGGACAAAAAACGATGCAACGGCATCGAGCGACTCACCACCGACGATGAGACCCGCGACACCGACGTCATCCTCCTCGACGACGCCTACCAGCACCGCTACGTGAAGCCTGGCGTCAACATCCTCCTCGTGGACTACCATCGCCTCATCATCTACGACAAGCTGCTGCCTGCCGGACGCCTGCGCGAACCCCAGAGCGGCAAGGCCCGCGCCGACATCGTGATCATCACCAAATGCCCCGCAGACCTCAAGCCCATGGAGTTCCGCGTGCTCACCAAGGCCCTCAACCTATACCCCTACCAGAAGCTCTTCTTCACCACGCTCGAATACGGCGACCTGCAGCCCCTCTATTGCGGCGAAGACCTGCCCCTCCAGCAGATTCCCGAAGGCACCCACGTGCTCCTGCTCACAGGCATCGCCTCGCCCAAGCAGATGATCATCGACCTCAAGCCCTACGTCGGCGACATACAACCCATGACCTTCGCCGACCACCACCAATTCAGCAAGAAAGACATCCGCCGCATCAACGAGCAGTTTGAAGCCATGCCCGAACCCAAGATGATCATCACCACCGAGAAAGACAACGCACGCCTCTTCGGACTCGAAGGACTCTCCGAACAGGTGCGCCACCATATCTACCAGCTACCCGTCCACATCAAGTTCATGCTCGGACAGGAAGAAGAATTTAACGAAAAGATTATCGGATATGTACGAAAAAATTCAAAAAACAGCATCCTGGCTAAAGCAAAGGATGACAACAAGCCCAAAGACAGCAATCGTGCTGGGGACGGGTCTCGGACAATTAGCTTCAGAAATAACTGACAGCTACGAATTCCCCTACGCCGACATCCCCAACTTCCCCGTCAGCACAGTCGAAGGCCATAGCGGCCGACTCATCTTCGGACGCCTCGGAGGCAAGGACATCATGGCCATGCAAGGACGATTCCACTACTACGAAGGCTACTCCATGAAGGAAGTCACATTCCCCATACGCGTGATGTACGAGCTGGGCATCCAGACTCTCTTCGTCAGCAACGCTGCCGGAGGCATGAACCCCGACTTCCACATCGGCGACCTCATGGTCATCACCGACCACATCAACTGCTTCCCAGAGCACCCCCTGCGAGGCAAGAACCTGCCCACAGGCCCACGATTCCCCGACATGCACGAACCTTACGACCACCGCCTCATCCAGCTCGCCGACGAGATAGCAAGCGAGAAAGGCATCCACCTCCAGCACGGCGTATATCTCGGCGTGCAAGGCCCCACCTTCGAGACCCCCGCCGAATACCGCATGTACCGGCTCATGGGAGGCGACACCGTGGGCATGAGCACCGTGCCCGAAGTCATCGTGGCCAACCATTGCGGCATCAAGACCTTCGGCATATCCATCGTGACCGACCTCGGAGGATTCGACACACCCGTGGAAGTAAGCCACGAGGAAGTGCAGGAAGCAGCCAACAAGGCACAACCCATCATGACCGAAATCATGCGCGAAATGATTCGCAGAAGCTGACGGTGCTTCGGATCAAGGATGAAGGTTTATGGTTAATGGTTAATGGTTAATAGATTAAAGATTAAGGATTAAAGACAATAAATGACAGATATCTCAAAACTCGGTGAGTTCGGACTCATCAAACACCTCACGAAGGACATCCGTCCGCAAAACACCAGCACCCTCAAAGGCGTAGGCGACGACTGCGCCGTGCTCTCCTACCCCCAGAGCCAAGTGCTCGTCACCACCGACATGCTCATGGAGGGCGTACACTTCGACCTCACCTACACCGACCTCAGAAACCTCGGCTACAAATCGGCCATGGTCAACATATCCGACGTGTTCGCCATGAACGGCACCCCGCGCCAGCTCATCGTCAGCATAGCCCTGAGCAAACGCTTCAAAGTGGAAGACCTCGAACAATTCTACCAGGGACTCCGCGCAGCATGCCAGAAATGGAACGTTGACATCGTGGGCGGCGACACCACCTCATCCTACACCGGACTCGCCATCAGCATCACCTGCATCGGAGAAGCACAAGCCGACCAGGCAGTCTATCGCAACGGAGCCCGCGACACCGACCTCATCTGCGTAAGCGGAGACCTCGGGGCAGCCTACATGGGACTCCAGCTGCTGGAACGCGAGAAGACCGTCTATTACCAGCAGCTCGAAGAACTCCAGCGCAAGATAGCACAGGCCAAAGCCCAAGGCAACGAACCACAACTCAAGAAACTCAACGCAGAGCGCGCCACGCTCAACGACTTCCAGCCCGACTTCGCCGGCAAGGAATACCTGCTCCAACGCCAGCTCAAGCCCGAAGCCCGAGGCGACATCATCCAGCGGCTCCGACAGGCCAACATCCACCCCACAGCCATGATGGACATCAGCGACGGACTCTCCTCCGAACTCCACCACATCTGCGAGCAGAGCGGCGTGGGTTGCCGCATCTACGAGAAAAACCTCCCCATCGACTACCAGACAGCAGTCATGGCCGAAGAGCTCAACCTCAACGTCACCACCTGCGCCCTCAACGGCGGCGAAGACTACGAACTCCTCTTCACCGTCCCCATCGGCGACCACGAGAAGATAGAACAGCTCGACGACGTACGCCTCATCGGCCACATCACCCGCCCCGAGCTCGGCCTCATGCTCGTCAGCCGCGACAACCAGGAATTCCCCCTCCAAGCCCAAGGCTGGAATCCGCTGAAATAAAGCCCCCTCCCCAGGGGGAGGGGGTTGGGGGAAGGGCCGTTTTTAAGGCTCTGGGGTAGTTTCTTTGCCCCTTTCCTCAATCTCCTTCGCGTTAGCCAGGTCGGCAGAGTTCTGGAACTGAATGTTCTGGAGCATCGGGCGCAAGCGCTTGTGAGAGCCCTTGTCCACGCTGGTCTCAGGCTGGAACAGGATGCGCACACCCTTCAGGTTCTCCCCGATCGTGAACTTCTTCACCTCATCGGCCCCCTTCGAAGACATACCTACCTTGAACGTGCCGAAGCCATCGATGTGAACCCGCTGCGAAGCCTGCAGCGCATCCGTGATCACCTCCACCATCTCCGTCAGCACAGCCTTCGCGTCCGACTTCTTAGCCGTAGAGTTGCGCTGAATCAGCTGAGCGATACCATCCAGGTTGATAGTTCCCGTGTAAACAGGGCGGGCATACCACTTGCCGAAAGCCCCCGTCATCTTTTCGTTCGTGTTCTGAACGAGCTTGTACAAATGTGACATAATACTAAAAAATTTAAGGTTAAAAAGGCAAGAGAGATTTTCCCTCTTTTATCACTACAAAGGTACAAAATTTTCCCGAAACCACCAAACAATTTCAAAAGAATAATTCAAAGAAAAACAGCATTTTAACACATATTTATTCAACCATTTATTCACGTCCTGCTTCCACCCATTGGAAGCCTCGTTTCCACCCATTGGAAGCCCTGTTTCCAAACTTTGGAAGCACGGTTTCCAGCCAATGGAAACAGTAAGCGGAGCACCACTTATAGATAGCTTTTGTAAGGTTTTTGAGAGGCAGCTCAATTGCCGTAACTCATTGATATTCAAAACCGAAGAACTCGAAAATAAGGTTTTTCACCGATTTCAGGCAAAAACTTTTTTATTTGTTTCTTTTTAAAAGGAAGTTTTGGAAGAAATAGTGCAAAAACCTTAAAAAAGAAAGGCATCTCCCTGATAGCCAACGAATTGGATTCTCAGAAAGACGCCTTGAAAACATTAGGGAAACCTTAGAGAGACTTCAGGCGCGAGCCGATGATGAAGTCGGCAATGTCGAACTTGGCGGCTCCTTCGGGTGCAAAGGTCTCGCAGAAACGTGACACTTCGTAGTCGAACAGGTCGCGCATTGACTGAAGCTTCTCGCTCCATTCACCGATGGCATCGCGGTCGGGATAGACCGTTACCCTGCGACTACGGAGAACTTGCAGCGCATGGCGGTTGAGCAGATTCTTGCTGCCCGTAGCCACCCACACATACTGAGGACAGGCGGCTGCGCCCACAATGGCATTCTTGGGGCTCTCCACCAGCATCACTTCTGCACGCGGATACCGCTGTAGCAGATGTGCTCCGAAGAGGCACTGGTTGTCGAACTTGGCATCGTGTCTCACTACCCCCTCGCTAGCCAACCGCTGGCCCAGCCAGTAGCAGAGGCCACGGTCGCTATGGGCAAAGCGCGGCGAACGGATGTCGGTCTCGTAGTGCTGAAGCTTGATGTTGCAGATGCGCCCCTGCGTGTCGATGTTTGGGAAGAGCACACAATCGGCAGCACTCTTCGATTCGTAGCAGCCCAGCTGATAGTCCTTCACAAGGTAGTCCACCAGACGGGCATCAAACAGTTGGCTTAGGCATCGGCACAGTGAGTTGCCTGCCGAGACGCGGCGCGAGAGCCATTCCCGGGGGATATAGTCATACACCGTGGGTTCGGGCTTAGGTCTTGATGGAATTGGCTTTTTCCTGTAGCCCATAGCCTGTTCCTCCGGAAAGACACCCCCGATACTGGCCACGATGCGGCAAGCCTCGGTGAAGTCGCAAGGCTCGCTGGCCATCACATAATCGAGGACCGAACCGCCCCGGCCACATGCGAAACAATGACATCGGTTCTCATGGGCATTCTCGTAGAACGTCAGCGACGGATGATGGTCTTCGTGCCAGGGGCAGATGGCTACCTTGCGGCAACCGCTTTTCACTACACGGCCGTAGGCTTCGGCCACGCGACTGATGGATACGGCTTTCAGCCGGTTCAGATCATAGTGTTCCATTGCCGTCGAGTTTGATGTGAAAATAAGTAATACCATTATACGACTTGCGGTCAAATCCCAGACTTTCCATACGGTCGAAGAACTTACGTTTGCCCAAGGCATTCAGTCCGTCTTCGGCGCAGAATGTGCGGTAGCGGCTATACAGGTCTTTGCCGCTGACGGAAATCGTTTCGTCTTTTAGGCAATGTTCCTGTGCAAACATGCGCACGTTATCGCTCAGCAGCTTGTAGTTCTCCAGCTCATGCTGACATTCGTCTGAGATGCTGAACGTGCCACGGCTCAGCAGACCTTTCAGCCCTCGGAGCACCCAGTTCAGTATGCCTGGCAGTTCCTGGCAGAGTTTCTCAGAGAGCGAGGTGTCGGCCTCCTGTTCCGAGATCGTCACACGGAAGGGCATGATGATGAATCGGCGGTAGAATCCGTGGGTAGCCTCTGCCGCAGGCAGCGTGTTGAAGGCAGTCAGCAGTTTGGCGTATCGGCGGATGGTGCGTGTACCCACATAGAGCTGACGCACCGAAACGGGTTCGCCACTGACGAGTTTCTTCAGCAATGCCGCATCGAGTTCGCGCCCTGATTCGAAGCTGATGTTCGCCAGTTTGTTTTCAATCTGAAGGCGTTTCTCGTCGTCGTTCGTCAGGTTGTCGAGCGACTCGTAGGACACGTTCTCACGCCCCAACAGCGCTTCCGTGACGTTGAGCACCACCGACTTGCCGTTTGAGCCCCGGCCCAGCAGCACCAGCATTTTCTCGGGATGCAGGTCGGTGGTGAAGCAGTAGCCCAGATATTCGCTTAATAACTGCTGCGTGGCTTTGTCGGGCAGCATCTGGTCGAGAAATGCTTCCCATAGCGGGCATTCAGCCTGATCGTCGTAGCAATACCGCAGACAATAGAACGCGTAGTCTTCGCGGCGATGCGGTCGCAGGCTGATGTTTCCGTCACGGTCCACTTCCAGCGTTCCGTTCAGCAGGTTGATGAGTGCCGAGTCTTCCGGCACCTCCACCGGGCAGCTATGTGCCACCTGGAACCCCACCCAATGGTAGAGTTCGCCCATGAACCCCGGGTCGCAGAGTTCTGCCTCAGAGAGCCCGACTTTGGTGCCGCAGAGGTTCACGAAGTCGTAGAACACCTGCTGGTCGAGCGGTGTCCAGTGAGTACCCACAAAGACGTGCACCGTCTGTTCAGCCTTCATTCGCTGGCTGTAGTGGAACACCGCCAGGTTTCCGTCGGCCACGCGTACGATTTCTCGCGCCACGATGCCGATGATGTCCTTGCGCGAAGACTTCTTCGAAGCCTTTACCTGCAGGATATCCTTCGTCAGGTCTTGGCACTGTCGGGCTATCGTGTCGAGCACGATGCGGTCCATTTCCATCTCGCGTTTCCCGCTTCGCCGTCCCATGTCCTCGATGCAGCCGTTGATGTCTGCCTTCAATGCATCCATCCCGTCAGTCGGATTGTTGTTCACCTGTCCGTTGTTGTGATGTACGTTATCATCACAAATCTCTTTTTCCTTTTTCATAATTGTAGGATTTAAAGAGTTATATTGTCCATCACGCATGGCTGGAATCAAAGTTGGACAACTTACTGCCCAGCCATCGGGAGCCTGCGCTCTGTTTTATCCGCGCTGCCTTCACACAACAAAGGTTCGCAGCGGAGCTCCCGTATGGAATCCCACTGCGAAATTACTATTTTGATAATAAGTGTGAGTAGAAAAAATGATATTCGGAAAATAATAAGGCTTTCGGAACTCCATTCCGAAAAATTTTCCGAAATCAGACTTTAAAAAGACGACTTTTTCTTGAATAGTGGAGAGTGGAAAGCCCCTCTCTGAGGAGTCCCATATTCTTTAACCGCCATTTCATTGCCGATACTGACACTTGAAGACTGTAGGCCATTGGGCTTATTACTCTCATACAGTTTTGTATGGCAACAGGGTTGTTTTCGTCCCAGTAAAGTGTGCTGAACGAGTCGCCGAAAACTTGGGTTATTTTCAAATTGTAGTAATAAGAATAGAGATACACGACAAGAAATCTGGGCATAAGAAGGCTGGCTGCAAACATGTTGGCTTGAATCTCGCATCTTTCGAAAACGTTCTTAAGAGTCGATGTGGAGTCGAAAAAAACACTGTTGTCACCAAATGATTCGATACTTTCTAACTGTCCAGGAAGATTGGAGTGCATCGCATCGTGACCCATTTCATGGCCTACAGTGAATCTTGCACGTTCTTTTTTATCAATCAAACTAATGTCGAGGGTGATATGGCGACTGTCAAGATCTATCCTGCCCAACTGGTCATCGGGCAGCACATCCCAAGTGTAACTTATAGATTTTTCTTTAGCAATGGCGAACACATCAATAGCCACACATCCGTTGTTGAACCTGTCCATAGCATCCCCCAAGGTAAATACACCTGAATAGGTGTTTGCTAATTCTTCTATTTCTTCATTAGTTCGGAATGGAATATTTGCCGAATAACGAGGGGACACCTCCACATTGTTCCATGTCAACCATTCCGGTAAGGAAGAGGTGCATTTCGATTGGTCATAAATCAGTACTGGCGTATCCATTGGCCGGTGTCCATCAATAATCTGAATGTCTAACCGCTGTCTGACTATATCCCCCACACTGCGTGGCAAGATTCGGCTCTTTTCTGTTATCGGCTTTCCTCTCTCTATAAAAATAAATCCGTAGCCGTTTTCATCACACAGTTTACGTGATTCTTTGCATAGCGGCTTGGTTGAAACTATAACGATCTTCGTGTTTTTCATGTTGCGGTAGCGGCCAAAAAGCATATTGATTTCATCTGGCGTAACTCTTTGTTCGAAAAATACAAAGGCATCAATAGATGAATATTTCTCTTCGTCCATAAATCTTTGGGTTGCATAATGCTCGATGGAAATCTCTGGACGGATGCCTGCCTCATATTCTTTATTTCTGAATAATCTTTGGTTACTATTCTTCCTAACAGACTTTTCTAAGAATGTATAAAGACTTTCTGGTAATAATTCTCTGGTGCCGATTACCGTTTCATCCTCTCGTTCGAGAAGTCTGCTGACATCTTCGACGAGATCTTTTAGAATGCGGTCGCCTACTGGACTTCCGTAATTCTCTTTCTTTTTTTGGGAAGTGTGAGGGCATTTCTCCATCGCCGCTCCAATCTTTTCGGCAGTCTCATCTTTTTCAAACACTTCAGGGCAGAGCTGAAGGATGAGTCTGGCGAACTTAATGCGGGATATATTGTTGAGTATCCCCTTTTGTACGCAGGCAAACAATACAACATCCCAATAGGACTTTCCTTTTAACTTCACCCATGGGGCCACGCTGTTACTGATGGATTTTATCCATCGTTCATCAATTTCTTGTTTGACGAAACACGTCAAATAATCGCTGTCTGAATTTAATTTTGTGTTTGTTGTCTTCATGCCCGCAAAATTACAAAAAAGAATCCGCACAAAATGCAGGAAATCCAGAAATATTTCTGATTTTATATCTTTTTTATTAATTTCGCAAGATAAATAGAAAAAACCACGAATAATACTTGTCTAATCAGAAATATTGTTTACCTTTGCACCGAGTGTTCATCATGTCAACGAGATGAATGGACATAGTTTTTTTGGCTCAGCCGTTCCGAATCACCACCTCAGAAAGAGCAAAGCCAAAATCCACAACCAGGAGTCTGCGCAACAAAGGCGTAGGCATTCTAACGGTTGTGGAGCTTGTGGTGAGCTTGGAACGGCGTAGAAATGCTCTGCGCCTCTTGTTTTGTAAGTTGGTGCAGCATGAAAATGGCAATATTGCACTAACATTATAATAAAAGACAAGATGAAAAAATTAATTTCCGCTATTCTAATGAGTATGGCAACTGTCTTCTGTATGGCACAGACTGAGCCTGAGTTTGAATTTGAACCTTTTGTGTTTAATACTGCTGAATCAACGATTGGCGACGCGCTACCATCTGAAAACGCCTATGTCAAGTCCAAAGCAGGCGCTTCTATGTTTATCGTCGGAATTGGTAAGGTCAAGACCTACTATTACATCGACGGGATTGCCTCTTCTTTGAAACTGAATAAATCCAATAGCGACATTGTTGTTAATACTGGTGGGGTATCACCCATTCAGTCAATAAGCATTATAAAACTGGAATTGCTCAAATCAAAGCGTCGCTGGAAAAGCGGAGAGGTAGGAGCATTTACCGGTGCATCTTCAAATGAAGAAGCATCTGTGAATTTAAAGTATAAGAAGTATGGTCAGTCTTCAGTAATAATAAGCACCAAGAATTTTGAACCAGGCGAATACGTCCTCACTATCACAAACCAAATGACGAATTCCAAGTCATTAAAGGTATATACGTTCTGTGTTCAGTAAAAACAAATAATACTTAAAACAGAGATAGGCTGGCATCTCCTTATCGGGCTGCCAGCCTTTTTTGATATACCATCCTTTATTCTTTGCAGTTTCCAAGACAATGTTTATCCTTACCATCGAAAACAATAAAGGGAGAATGTATGAGCACAGGGCAGATGGTCTAAGCCGTTTGCCCTCCCTTATTTCTTAAAAGAAGTTAACAACAAAAAGATTCTTTCGGGTTCTTGATGGAGTTTTGAATTAAAGTTGTACCTTTGCAACCGCAAATCAGCGATGAGGCTTTTCGGAAGCTCGAATCAAAGAGAAGCAAATGGTGCCTTAGCTCAGTTGGTAGAGCATCGGACTGAAAATCCGTGTGTCCCCGGTTCGATTCCTGGAGGTACCACTTCCTCCTTTCATTATGGACCCCGTTTACGACATTTGTTGTAGCGGGGTTTTTTCATGTTGTATGACAAAGAATTTGCATAATTCAGATAATTTACTTATCTTTGCGAACGAAACAAATCATATCTACGAAAACATGAGAAAATCTATCTTTATCATCGCGATGCTGGCTGCAAGTGTGCTGGCTAACGCACAGGAGAGCAAGTATGCAAGGTATTTCAAGGACCTGCCCTTCAAGATGCAGGCTTTCGGCGAACCGCAGTTCCCCAAGAATGAGGTGAACCTGAAAGACTTCGGCGCCGTGGGCGACGGCCAGACGCTCTGCACGGAGGCTTTCGCCAAGGCTATCGAGGCGCTCACCAAGAAAGGCGGCGGACGGCTGCTGGTGCCGGAGGGCGTGTGGCTGACGGGGCCCATCGTACTGAAGAGCAATATCAACCTGCACGTGAAGGAGGGTGCCATCATCTTCTTCTCGCCCGATGAGCGGCTCTACCCCATCGTGGAGACTTCGTTCGAGGGGCTTGACACGCGCCGCACGCAATCACCCATTTCGGCGCGCAATGCCGAGAATATTGCCATCACGGGCCGCGGCGTGATTGACGGTAACGGGCGCTGGTGGCGTCCGCTGAAGAAGCAGAAGGTGACCGAGGCGCAATGGAAGGAGATGACTTCGGGCGGCGGTATCTTCAAGCGCGACGATCTGTGGTATCCCTCTGAGAGTTATCTCGAAGGCGAGAAGACGGCGAAGATGAATGTGCCGCAGGGCGACTTCACGGAGGAGCAATGGCTGAGCATCCGCAAGTTCCTGCGCCCGGTGATGGTGAGCCTGGTGAACTGCAAGAACGTACTGCTCAAGGATCTGGTATTCCAGAACTCTCCGGCATGGAACATCCATCCGCTGATGTGCGAGAACCTGATTGTGGATAACGTGCTGGCGAAGAATCCGAGCTACGCCCAGAATGGCGATGCCATCGACGTGGAGTCGTGCAAGAATGTGCTCATCGTGAATTCCAAGTTTGATGCCGGCGACGACGGTATCTGCGTGAAGAGCGGAAAGGATGCCGACGGGCGCCGACGCGGACGCCCCACGGAGAACATGATTGTTGACGGATGTACCGTTTTTGCCGGTCACGGTGGCTTCGTGGTGGGCTCGGAGATGAGCGGCGGCGTGAACAACGTGCTGGTGAAGAACTGCCAGTTCCTGGGCACGGACGTGGGCTTGCGCTTCAAGAGTTGCCGCGGACGTGGCGGCGTGGTGAAGAACATCTACATCAGGAATATCTCGATGACCGACATCCGTTCTGACGCCATCATCTTCAACCTCTACTACGGCGGCAAATCCGTGATCGAGATGAATGCCAGCGGCGAGAAGGTGAACAACATCGAGGCGAAACCCGTGGATGAGACTACGCCCGAATTCCGCGACATCCATATCAAGGACGTGGTGTGCCAGGGAGCCGGAAGGGCCATGCTCTTCAACGGTCTGCCCGAGAAGCCCATCGACGGTATCGACCTGAAGAACATCACGATCTACGCCCAGCAGGAGGCGGAGTTCTACAACTGCAAAGGCGTGAAGAAAGAGAACGTGAGGATAATTGTGAAATAGTCCAAAATAGAGCAATATAGTACAAGCGTAATTCAGGTGAAAATACTAATTTTGCAGGCGGAAACTATCTTATAAACATAAAACCTGAAAACGTATGAAAAAGACTCTTCTCCTCGCGGCTGCCCTCTTCGGCTTCATGACGGCCGGAGCTGACAACGTGATGATTCAGACGCCCCGCACCACGATGGTCATCAAGGCCGACAAGGGCCAGGAACTCAGACAAGCCTACTACGGCGACCGTATCACCGAAGCCGAAGCCGCCCAGCTGGCTGAAGCTGGCATCGACCTCAACACGGCGGCCTACCCTGCTTTCGGACAGTCGGACATGGTGCAGCTCCCTGCCCTGCAGGTGGTCCACACAGACGGCCAACTCGTGCTCTACCCTACCGTTGACCAGGTGTCAGCTTCGAAGGAAGGCAACGGCAACGTGACCACCATCACGATGACTGACAAAAAGTATCCCGTGACGGTAAAGGTGTTCTACAAGACATATTCCTCATGCGACGTTATCGAGACGTGGACCGAAATCTCACATCGTGAAAAGAAAGCTATCCGCCTGCAACGCTTTGACTCGGGCCACCTGGCCTTCCCGCAGGGCAACGCCTGGATGATGCACTACCACGGCGACTGGAGCGCAGAGTTCTACCCCACCACCGAACCTATCACGCAGGGTGTGAAGACCATCCGCAACAGCGACGGCGACCGCAACGCCCATATAGACGCTCCGGAGATCATGATCTCGCTCGACGGCAAACCGCAGGAGAATTCGGGCAAGGTGATCGGCGCGGCACTCTGCTGGAGCGGCAACTTCGAGCTGCGCCTCAACACCACGCTCAACAAGGTGCACCACTTCTTTGCAGGCATCTCTCCTCAGGCCTCCGAATACATCCTGGAACCCGGCGAGACGTTCACCACCCCACGCCTGGCGCTCTGCATGAGCAACGAAGGCCTGGGCGGCGTGAGCCGTAACTTCCACCGCTGGGCCCGCCACGAAGGCTGGCTCCATCAGGGCGACAAGACGCGCGAGATACTGCTCAACTCATGGGAAGGCGTGGTGTTCAACGTCAACGAGAAAGGCATGTTCCAGATGATGGAAGACATCAAGGAAATGGGCGGCGAACTCTTCGTGATGGACGACGGATGGTTTGGCGACAAATACCAGCGCAACGACGACAAGAGCACCCTGGGCGACTGGATGGTGGACCGCAAGAAACTGCCCGGCGGCATCAAGCCCCTCGTTGACAAGGCCAAATCGCTGGGCATCCACTTCGGCATCTGGATTGAGCCCGAGAGCGCCAACACCATTTCGGAATTCTACGAGAAACATCCCGACTGGGTGTTGCAGGAGAAAGGCCGCGAACTGAAGCAGGGACGCGGAGGCACGCAGGTGTTGCTCGACATGTGCAACCCCAAGGTGCAGGACTTCGTGTTCAAGCTGGTGGACAACCTGATGACCGAGAATCCCGACATCGCCTACATCAAGTGGGATGCCAACTGCTCCCTGCAGAACTACGGCTCCACCTATCTGCCTGCCCAGAAGCAGAGCCACATCTATATAGAATATCATCGCGGACTCCTGAAGACCCTTGAGCGCATCCGTGCCAAGTATCCACGGCTCGTCATCCAAGACTGCTCGTCGGGCGGCGGACGCGTGAACTACGGACTCCTGCCCTACTTCGAAGAGTTCTGGCCTTCCGACAACAACGACCCCTTCCAGCGCGTATTCATCCAATGGGGCACCTCCTACTTCTTCCCCTCCAACGCAATGGCACAACACATCGCCCACTCGCCTTACTGGAACACGGGCCGCACATCGCCCATCAAGTATCGCACAGACGTGGCCATGAGCGGACGCCTGGGCATCGAGCTGCAACCGGCCAACATGACTTCTGAAGAACGCGAGCAAACCAAGCGCGCCATCAGCGACTACAAGAAAATCCGCGACATCGTGCAACTGGGCAACCTCTACCGCCTGGTGTCGCCCTACGAGGAAAACCTTTCATCGTTCCTCTACACCAACGACAGCAAAGACCGCGTGGTGCTCTTCGCCCATCGCGTGAAGTACCTATATAATATGGTCATTCCGCGCGTACGACTGGCCGGACTGGATGCTTCGAAGAACTACCGTATCAAGGAAGTCAACGTGAAGATCAACGAGAAGCCCTGCTATCTCGACGGCAAGGTTGTCAGCGGTCGGTTGCTGATGGAAGCCGGCCTCAACATCCCGCTGGAAAAGGACTATGCCAGCCGCGTATTTGAGCTGACGGCAGAATAGATTTCAATAATCTCTGAAAAAAATAGCGGAAAAATTTGGTAATGCCGAAAAAAGGCATTACCTTTGCATCCGCTTTACGACCAAAGCCAGTTATTCATAACTGAAGGAGAGATGGTAGAGTGGTCGAATACACCGGTCTTGAAAACCGGCGTGCTGAGAGGCACCGGGGGTTCGAATCCCTCTCTCTCCGCAATATCACTTGATTATCAGTGATTTACGAGATTTACACCCAATTTTACACCCAAAAATGTAAGATTGGGTGTTTTCTTTTTAATAGGCCAGAAGGTAGCATAAATCCGCTGACCTGTCATTAGCCACCACAGGGACGCAAGAATGGCTGAGGTGCGAAAGAGGAATACAAAAAGTGAAACACGGGATGAGGTGTGCATTGGATATTGTCATAACAATTTAATACGCTTTATTCCGACATCTTAGAAAAAAGCGGTAACTTTGCGCCCAAAATAATTATCTGTATCATTCACAACTATAGAGCATTTATGAAAATACTTGTTGTAGATGACGAACTAGACATCTGCGAGATACTCCAATATAATCTTGAGACGGAGGGATACGAGGTGGCTGCCGTCAACTCTGCTGAGGAGGCACTAACGCTGGATCTGACGGAATACGCACTGATTCTTCTGGATGTGATGATGGAGAACATGTCGGGATTCCAAATGGCGCATAAGATGAAGGAGAATCCTGCTACGGCGCAGATTCCCATCATCTTCATCACGGCACTCGACGGGGAGAACCACATGGTGAAAGGACTCAATATCGGTGCTGACGATTATATTGTCAAACCCCTGAGCATGAAGACCGTAAAGGCAAGGGTCAATGCGGTGCTCAGGCGGGTATATCCGCATGGGATGCGAGACGGGATGTCCGAGACAGACACGGTATGTTATGAGGGTATTGTGCTTGATTTAAAGGCAAAGACAGTCAGCCTTGACCATCAGGATCTGCCGTGCACGAAGTTGGAGTTTGAGCTTCTGTCCTTCCTGCTTCAGCATCCGGGCACGGTGTATTCCCGCGAGGATTTGCTGAAATACTGCTGGCCGATGGACACGTGCGTGCTTGACCGCACGGTGGATGTCAACATTACCAGGCTACGCAAGAAACTGGGACCCTACGGAAAACAGATTAAAACACGTGTAGGCTATGGTTACTGTTTCGAGAAGTAGCGTTTTTCAGCGAAACCTGTTGCTGAGCATCGGTGGTATATTCCTGCTTTTCGCTATTTGCTTCTGCATC